>RCNJ01000189.1_pt1 | contig 44388 bp, 45 predicted proteins | sample 2041171 | NCBI WGS metagenome assembly RCNJ01 (sample SAMN09708213, study PRJNA481090) | feces metagenome | biome: feces | host: Pygoscelis adeliae | place: Antarctica: Rookery Lake | collected 2010-03-01 | reverse complement strand
CACCAATTCGAAGAATATGCCCGTTTTGATTTTGCCATTTTGATTCTGTTAATACTGCAACAGTAACAATGCCTCCTCGTGCGAAACACTCTGAGCTTTCGCCTCAATTGAGAGGTCGTATCCTTGAACTCCGCAGCCTTGGCTGGTCTCTTCAAAAGATCGCAACGAAACATCAACTTCTAAAATCAACCGTTCAGTACACAGTTATGAAAGCGAAGGAGCGCGCGGCTTCCCAAGAATCACTACCACGACAAGGAGCGCCACGAGTTATTTCAGAGGATCAGAGAGACGCTTTGCTTGAAGCTATTACTCTTACTCCTGAAATGACGTATGAAGCTTTAAAAGCACAAGAAGCTCCAAATGCGTCGATTCGGTCCATCAAACTCCTCTTTCAAGAAATGAATATTCGAAAATGGAAGCGTCTTAAGAGACCAGCCCTGACGGCAAAACACGCATAACAACGACTGACTTGGGCGCAACAATATGGGCACTTCACATACCTAAATTTGAGACGAGTTCGATGGAGCGATGAATGCTCTATCGAACTAGGGAAGGGAAGGAAGTTGGACTGGGTTTTCGTCCAACCTGGACAGGCTCGACTTCAACCCGAAATGGTTCAACAAAAGCATTGTGGGAAACAGAAATGCAAGATGTTTTGGGCAGCATTTGGATTTGGCGTACGAACAGCTCTTGTTCCTATGGAAGGCGATATTGAGTCCCGAAATGGAGGAGTTACAGCCCGAGTATACAAAGCAGTTTTAGATGAACATCTTCTACCAATCCTTGATTTCGGAGCTATCTTCATGCAAGATAATGCCCCAATTCATAAAGCTCACATCATATGCGAGTGGCTTGAAGAGAACAAAGTCCACGTTATGGAATGGCCTCCATACAGTCCTGATCTGAACCCGATTGAGAATCTTTGGGCGCTTCTCAAAGCAGAGATTTATCGTTCGTATCCAGAATTGATTGGTCTTTCTAATACGCAGGCTTCACTAGCATTATTAATACGATGTGCAATTGCAACCTGGGAAAATTTATCAGAGCAGATATTGACGAGGCTATTAGATTCAATGGTTCATAGAGTTGACGCGGTTATTAAGGCAAACGGGTGGTATACAAAGTATTGAACTTTTAAAAGCAGCATTCGATTTCGCGGGACGTGAACAAGTGGGTCGTACAGAGACTTCTTGCATCCCACTGTAGAAGGAGGTGAGATGAGTTGGAATGCAGCTAGAACAGAGCTAGAAAGGGGGAGATGAGGCGACGATGTTTTGTCTTTGATTTGGAGACTTGAGCTTGAAAAGCAACGACTTAGTGCAACGGTCGTGCCTGTGACGTCTCTCAGAGAAGGATGGTGCTGGAAAGATGCAATTTCATCGTAGAGGCTGTGCCGGTGAGATGGATGTGGAGCCGGGCAAGACGGACTCGTGGTTGTGGAGTGGATGAGACCGAAAGAGATGGGGAGGGGAGGATAAATGAGGAGTGCGACGGGAGAGCTAAAATGGGATTAGAAGGTTGTGTGGTAATGACGATGAGCTAGAAGGGCTGTGGAAGGAAAGAGTTGCGATGGGAAATTAGGGTGAGCTTCGGTCGCGGCCGAGGGCGGATGTCGGAACTCAGGAGCGATCCTACGGCCGGGGAATGCGAGAGATGCCGTGTTTTGAAGAGGTTGTTTGCTGCTTCGAGGATGCCCAGTCTGCCGTGATAGCTGTAACCGGTATGTAATGCATGGTCGTACTGATTTTTTGGCGGAAGCTTGAACTTCAAGCCTGTGAGCCACGGTCATAGTGAAAAGTGTTGCTGGTGTTGATCTTTCGAGGTTGACAACAATGTGGGAACCAGCAAGTTTTTGACAGCGGCAAAAAGCTTCAACACAAACGTCGCTGTTGCTTTGCGCTTCCCGTTGGTCTGTCAGACAGCTCACGATCAAAGCTTTCTTCAGCCCCTCTGGAGCAGCTGTTTGCTTTGAAGAATGCTGATGACAGTTTGGCGAAGCGGCCACGGCTTGGTGGTCTTCTAGCTAACCCCTGATTTGCTTCCAGAAGCATTTACGAGCTTCCACGGATGGGGGACGAATCGACCCAAATGGCCACACCGATTTTTGGCAGGCCACCCCAACAAACTCAGCCCGACCTCACTTCGACATCACTCCAGCTTCATAAAATCATTAGTTTTATCTCAATATGCCTGCCAATTCAATATATTTAGAAGATAAGCGAGACATAATTGGGTTTTAAATGGAAAAGAAAACCAAGACATGAAGAAATCACTGGGCGATTGAAATTGCAGTATGGCATTATGGCATTGAAGTTACACCAAGGTCCATGTAACTCTGGAACTCAATGAAAAGCTGCTAAACTGGCAATTGGTCAAGGTTTCTCTGATCAGAAGACATTCAGGTTCTGAACTCGGAAGGCAAATTAGGCTAAGTCTTTAGTCAGGATCAGAGTCAATTTATGCTTGTTGCAACAACTCTCAGCATTGGAGAGAAGGTATTGGAGCCTGAATTTGGGGCATTGATTCAAAAGGACTTGACACTGGGAGGATCAAAGGTTATGGAAGAAGACTCCTCGATGTCCATTTTTGAACCCAGCTTAGAGTTAATGCCACTTAGTAAGCCTGGTTTAGATTATATGAACTTGCTAATAATTATTAGGAATGATATCTGTAAGTCCTGGCGGGTGATGCTTACAAGTAAACAGGCATAAAGCAGTTCCAAATTGATCCTTCATTGCCTATCAAACACAAACATAATGTTCAAGGAACTTGAAAGAACAAAACGGATGTGGTAGAAACTAGGAGAAACTTCTGGAAGTTTCAAGAACTTTCCAGGACAGCCTTTGTTGGCGGAATATCCTAGATGATTCTGGCATGACTGAGTGCAACAAATGTCAAGACTGTGTGATATGGAGCGTGTGGTGTTGCTGTGATAGGCTCGGCCAATGTAAACATGCCGTGCAAGAAACAAGCAAAGACGGATAATCGAATAATGATTATGACCTATAAATAGTTTAGTTAGCAAAGCGCACAGCAAATCAAAGAAAATAAAACAGAAACTCGCGCGACAACACTTTTCACAGCGTTGTAGTTGTTCTGTCCCAAAAGCAAACAAAGAAGACGGACAAGAACAGGCAGTGCGCAGTATAAGTTTGGTGGTCGAGGCGCCAACTGAGCCTTACCAAACTCTGATGTGGCATTTTGAGTCGGTCAGGCCTCGGAATCTAAGGGTTGTTCCGCGCGTGTCGGCCACGTTCTGGACCCTAGGCTTGTTCGCGCCCTGGGGGGCTCCGCATCAAGATCTTTGTCCTCGTTGGTGCTGGTCTTGGAAGGCGAAATTTGAAGACAGGGGAGGACCGGAGCCAACTACGCTGACTTTAAACCCAATTCAACAGTGTCACTTAACAAATGCAACTTAGCAAGCAGGTTTCACGGTTTGGCGCAAGCCACTTTTGGAACGCATTACAATTCTGCAACTGTTGCAATTTTGCAGGATTTTGCAACATGTTAAAACGTCATGCAACTTAGTGCAAGTTGTTGCAAACATATTGCAGCCACTTTCTATTATAATTGCACACATTGGCAACCTTAATCGGAAGTGTAATCTGTCTTGCAATTGATTGATTAGGCAGTGCAGCTTTTGCGCTGTTTCGCAATGAGAGTTCTTGCTACACGGCCTCTCATTGGCTGATGGGATAGCTCCAAGAGTGCCGACCCATGACTTTCCACTTGTTTTTCAGCCACTCAAGTAGGGTACAGCTTTTCATGTTTTGGGGAAGACTTGGCGCTTATGACGGGCGGTATAGTAGTAAGATGGAGGGGAAATTGAGCACGGAGCGGACGGCGAGCAGGGCTGTGCTGTCGACGAGTTTCTAAGGGAAGAGATACGCGAGGTGCGTTAAAGTCATGCGTCGGTAAGGATATATGAGACGTTCGCATAAACACGAAACGGCGTCGTCGTTTTGGTATTGAAGACGGTTGGAAGTTCAACCTCAGGTTTGAGCCCAGAAACGAGCTTGCAGTACGAACTTGCTTTCTTTGAGTTCGCGGCATCGCGGTTGAAGGGCCGGAGGCCGATACAGTAGCAAACACTCGGACATCGGCCGACGGCGTCATTTCACCGATTGCCCTGGCCAAGGGTTCCCCGACAGGGGACACGAAGTGTGCGGACAACGTGGTGGATTACAGCCCGTTAGTGACTAACCGTTTAGCATGAAATGCTACTTTGATCCTTGACGGCCTGCACCAAAGATAGAACAGGACAGAGATCTTGCTCGTCTTGAACTTCTTTCATTGAGGCAAAGGGATATTGAGGCAAATGGATATTGAGAGGCACACATCCATGCCAGAATCCCTGGCTCATTTTAAGACGAGCATCACCACCAGCCTTAGCAGCCTTAGCAGCCCCAGCGCATAAACCGGGTGTGCACAATTGGGCCGTTTTACGTCCTTGCTCCGGATCGAGGATCAGTTGAGCGGTTCAACGAGTGAACTGAGCTAGGAGCCCGTGTTGGCCCAGCTAATCGGTTCTGATTTTTGGAGCTCAGAGCGGCCAGAGCGCTCAACGGCTCACAAGAGTGCTCACTATGAACCCATGGAGGTCTGGCAGGCTGTATCAGTACTTCTGAAGTGATGGTGATGTAGTCTTGCCGCTGTAGATTGGGCAATAAGCATCCCATTCCCCCCTAAGCTCTGTGAGGGTTGTGGAGATGGGGAGGGGACACTGTTTTGCCTAAAGTGGCAAGAAAGCCCATGTAATCTCGGCATCCTTGTAGTGACATAATACGAAGAACACCCAACATTGCTGTTTATCTCGTGAGTCCTCGACACACGAGCGCGATGCTAAGGATACATTACGGGAGTGAAGCAAAGTTGTTACTCGAGCCGTTATCAGTATTTTGTTCTCCGCCGGGCTGTCGACCACCCAAGCTCTAAATAGAAAGCACAGACCAAAAACCACCAAGGTGTTGGACGATCGAGACGACGCTTGTGTTGAGATTGAGGCGGTTCACGGCAATTCTCTGTGCAAGAAAACCACAATTACCGATAAATCAGTGATTGCCAGGACTTCTGAATACTCGACTCGAGATAACCTGCATATTTGTTTTGTTTTACAGACGGCATCTTTCGGACCCGGGGAATTACACTGTGTTGTGCTGTCGCGGAACTCACTATCTTATCGCCAAAACGATCGCGCTCGTCAACTCAAGAGGAATTGGTCTATGTAGCGCGTCATATGCTAACCGATCAAGCAAACTGGTAGTCGAAAACTGTGGCAAGATAACATCATCAAGCACTTTCAGCGGAAGTTTCGGGGAAAGACCACAGAAAGCTTCTTTGACTCTTCCAAGGTGCTGAGACAGCCAAACCAGCGCGGTGCCAATCGCGAACGAGTTAAGACGACCATCGGTGAGATATACATCTCCAAATGGCCAAACAAACAGGCGAAGCCAAAGAGGAGGATACTTTTGCCATCAGCCAAGTACAGCAAATATCGTGGTTGAAGCGCGTCACTACCGTCACGACAGGCTCCATTACCTCTGCTAGCCAGTGTCCCAAACCTCGAGCCGAACCAACGCCTCGCCAACAAAAGGGTACTCGCAGCAAGTCAAACAGACATCTGCATAATTGACGAACTACTGGCTCGTGCGATACCACGTAAATCAGAGCATCGATCGTACTGTGTATCACCTGATAAATTGACGCGCTCCCTCCGGACATAACGAGCGGCGGGCGTCTGGCGGCTCCGGTGGCTAGCGTGAACACGGCAAAATCAAATCTGATCAATCGTGGTACCGGTCCGTGGAATCACTTCTCGCCTTCCTCTTCTCGTCATCATCATCACCAACACTGTCGCGTCCTCATCGTCGACCTCCAACCCGGCGTTTCAATATTCAGAAGTGCCAGACTTCACTTCGGGTGCGAGACTGAAGCTCCAAACGACGCTGCAACTGCAGAGCAGACCGTGCACGACCGACCGACAGCGATCCCGCCCCAAGAACCCACGAACCCGACGCCCACATTGGCGGATACTCTCAATTTGAAGTCCGTCTGGTCTAAAGCCAATTTGGTTTCGTTCAGTCACGTCAAATCAGCCAGGTGAGCACGGTTCCATCTGTCCCTAGCTCCGATTTCACCGTCCTCCCCATCCACACCAATTCCCCACGACCCCCGTTCATGCACCGTTCCACCTGCGCGACAGCGTCAACAAATATCGGATACCATCCCCATAAATATATTTTGGCGAAGAGCTTGGGCATTCGTTCTTTTGGCTTGTACGGAATCAATCAACATCTCAATTATACCATCCAAAATCCACTGCTAACGCGTCCTTATCATCAGACCATAGCAACATACACGAATACTTCGACCAATTTACCACTACAGCTTCCTCGGCTCTTTGCCGTCAATACAAGACACGCAACTCAACCATCTGGCGGTGTGCGACAGTTATTGGCTTGACGACCTCACTGCGCACTGTCGATCTTGAAACTTTCTTTGAGAGGCTCCCGAGACCTCTGCGAACCAAGCGGCAACTGCCTACATAATTACAAGCTCAACGGGACGGACTCCTGGACCGAGCGTTGAGCTGTTTGAGGATAACAAGACCCTTCCTCGCTCAGAATATATAAAGCGACACGCTGCGCAATTGCACAAGATGTCGAATATCAACACGGACCCGCAAGGTGCCAACGGTGGCGCGAGCATGGACATCGGAAACATCCTCAACTCAAAAAATCATGTTGCAGCAGCACAAGCTCTCGGGATCATACGCCCGCCACAAGAGCCTGCATACCATCAGCAATTGCTGCACGCGGCCAATGCAGGTCCGACCCCAGACTCTACTTCGGACCGTGCCGCCTCCCCGCATGGCTCTGAACACTCGAGATACTCTCAACCGATGCAGATGAATGGAGGTATGCAGGAGAACCGTTACCCGTCGCCGCCATCTATCCCATCAAATCGTCATATGGCTGACGATATTCCCTCCATGATGGCAGGCTACAGAGAATTCTTCAACGGCTCAAACCGCATGGCGCCGGGCATGCCATCGAATGGGTTCCCGCCTTTTGATATGTCGAGGCCTGTCAAGCAAGAACCAGTAAAGCCAGAAGCAACACCGCAACCTCCTCCAGTCAAAGCATTTCCATGCAGTGTCTGCCAAAAGGGATTTGCTCGTAGGAGTGATCTCGCTCGTCATGGTATGTCTCGATCCCACATCTGGTTGTGATAGTCTTTATGCTGACGTTGATGAAGAACGTATTCATAGTGGTGTTCGCCCTCACGTTTGCGACTACCCAAATTGTGGCAAGCAGTTTATCCAGCGCAGCGCTCTGACAGTGCATTCCCGAGTTCACACTGGCGAGAAGCCTCACATGTGTGAGAGATGTGGCAAGGTAAGCACCAACATCATCTCTGGTGTGCTGTTACTATATGCTAACTTGAAACAAAGCGTTTTAGTGATTCCAGCTCGTTAGCACGCCATCGTAGGATACACTCTGGCAAGCGTCCATACAAATGTCCATATGCCGACTGTCAGAAGACTTTCACGCGCCGCACCACACTTACTCGCCACCAAAACCATCACACTGGCACTGTTGAGGAGTCTGTCGCCGCCACTGCGGCAGCACTCGCAGGTCATGCCTCGAGCGCAGCCCGCCCAACCCGCACACCGAAATCCGAGAACGACGAATATTCGGCCGCTGGCACTCCGCTTTCCACACCGTCTCCGGGTGGCCAGCGCACCATGTCCCAGTCCCCTATGTCAGAGATGGCACCGATGAGTAATATGAACAACGGCATGCATCGTCAGATGCAGGAGAACTACCAATACATGAACAACTCTTCGCTTCCAGCTCATTTGAGGCAAGATTACTCGCACCAGCTGCCGAGCCAGAGTGGCCAAATGCCACCACAAGGAGGAAACTGGCAGCAGCAGATGCCATCTCGTCCGACGTCTCATCCGCAAGGCTACGGACCACCGCAGATTCTCGAGCCACCGGCAAATCAGTCTGCGAATGGCAGTAGCCAAAGTTCTCCACACATGAGCAATGCTGGATGGGGAAGTCCAAGCAGTCAGAATCACGGGCACGGCATGAGTTCGCAGATAGGAAGCGGTATGCCAAGCCCTGGGCCGAACGGTTACATGTACCCAGACCCAGAGTATGGGCAGCACCAGGCTATGGGTGCTGGCATGTACTATCCGAACTCGAACATTAGGAGACCGCAGAGCACGGAGCCTGATGGACAAGGATACGATGTTAAGCCACGAATCAATGAGCTGTGGCAGGGGAGTCAGCAGCAGTAGCTGTTGAGATGAGAGTAGGAGCATAAGAATTGCGTAATCAAAGTTCAACGGTGTATATGGATGTATGGAATTAGGAGAAAACGGTAGTGGATACTTAATGGTATGGAGAGGACGCATATCATGGCATTAGCCATGTTGCGTCAGAAATAAATCGGCAGAAGTGGCGGTCGGCCGTAAGAGAAGGATGGGGTATAGATTGAGATTACGAGAGTGCGATACCACGGTATCGTAGTATCCGTTTGTCCACGGTGATTGGGAAGGGTATAGGTGTTGCTTTTGCTTTTGCTACTAGCTCAGCTTCTCCCTGAGGAGGACCGCTACGTATACATATTGAGGAAGAGGGCATAGAATGAAGTGGATTCGGATTGTGGCTTTTCGCGACTACCATGTACGAATAGTATATCGTGGCTTTTATAGATCGGGACGGAGGGTGACCAGCCTTACGTAGCTGGTATAGCTGAAAGTAAACTTGCTAATAATCACTTTCCAACTCGGCGCGAGTGGTTCTTCAAGCTTACTGCACCGAAGCCCCGCAGCTTCTGGCTTTCACTGCGGGCTCGCAGTACTCAATCAGTAAAAGCTCCTCCTGAGGCCTCCGTATTACAATTGGGACTTCTCTTGTGGCTGGCAGAAGTTAAATCTGTTAGCTGAAGTATGCGAGTACAATAAAATGGCGGTGAATTGCTGCGCTATAGCGCCACAAGGCCAAAGAGATGTGGCTGGGTGGCAGAACGCGGCGCCCAAATCAGGAACGGAAACGGCCATAGGTCTCAGGTGTCGCAAGCACCTGCTTTCCACGCTACGCTTCTCTGTGTCTGAGGCGTAGTAGGATAGAGCAGAGCCTGTGGGGTTGATGTGTACTCTGTGACTTTGATTCTTGAGGCCGGATGAAGCTCTGTTGATGTCCACGTAACACAACTCATTCAAACGCTCAACTCCATCGACTACGGTAATGCCGGTCGGGTGGCACCAGGAGCAGTGCTGTTGAAGTTGAGGGTCCCCATACGCTTGACAAGAAGCTGTGGAGAAACTGGCTGGGCGAGAAGAGCTGTGACTAACAAGCTGATAGACTAAAACTCCACATCAACCCTTAAACCGCACACCGACACAGCCCAACCGGTCAGGCCAATTATAAACGGGTGAAAAAAGGCCTGCACATAATGGACGGCCTTAAGGAGCAAGATATTGGCGACCTCAAAATTGAGAGGTTATCACCGGCCACTGCCAGCAATGCTAGCACCTTGGTCAACGCCATTGATGTGCATGTTTCGAGGATAACGAGAATCTGTATCTTAAAAAGCAAGGTTGCGCTACCATTGTAGTATGGGGACATGATCGCTGTTGGACCGTTACTCAGCTATTGCAATTGGCTGACCATTAGTCGATCAAGTCGCCAACGAAGCGGCGCGGCCTCCATCGACTATCGTGCGTCCAGAGCAATCAAATGGTTCGGACATCCTCTCTACTTATACGACGGCCATTGTCCGGCCACACCTATTTTCCCAGGTCATCGCCAAAAGAGACGTCTCGCACAAAAATGGTTGGTGATGCCTCGTGTGGCAGACTGGGGACGAGGTTGTGTTGTGCAGCCCTCCCCTCTCGTGTACTTGAAGCACTTTCGCACCTCTCTCTCAGCCTGCCCGCGCCTTCCCTCGCTTGTTCTGTTTCCTCACCTCATCTCTCTCACCCTGCTCTTTGCCTCATCACTCCATCCTCAATATTCGTCTCTCTTCAGGTCTTCCACATGTCTCTTACCTTTGGCCCTCACTAAACACGGACTTATTCTCTATGGCCTCTCACTCATTCTGTGCTTACCTCCCGTCTCACACTTCTCCACTCTTATCTCATGACCTTTCAGTGATTTTGGCCATCTCAGTACTTCGCTTATGTTGCATTGTCACTGTGTACAACGAACCACTTGGTGTCGCATGCAATGTCCGGGTCGAACACTCCATCCTTGAGGTTTCACGGAAACTCTAAATCATGGGTCCTTGCTCTTACGCATCTATTTCCTCCCTTCTCTGCCCGAAGTCGCTCGAACCGCTAATTTTCCATACTGTGGAGGGTTTTCCACTATGCAAGCGGTGCATCACCAAGTCTAAATATCAAGTGAACGGAATTTTACTGCAGTTGAGGAGTTGTTCAAGAGAACATTCAGTTAGTCTCGCAGCATATGTTTACCAGCCAATCACAACGAGCTAGAGACTATGTGCAATGCGAGTGTGATAGATTTCCCTGTAAGGATTCTATTGTCCTCCGGCCCCTCATAAATCAGATGTCTGGCTGCTCATCCGTATGCAAGATATCATAACATATCTTATCCCACTATCCAAGGCTTGGACATTACTCCAAATGAACCTTGTCATCCCAACCAACCCAAACACTCATAACCAGCACCACGAAACAGACCACGCCAGTCACCACCCACGCCCCAATCCTATCACTCATCGTAACAGTATTGTCCCACTGCCCCTTTCTCACCGACTCGGGCTGCTTATTATCCCCGCCACTCCCCGCCGCAACATCACCCTGACTCGTTCCCCCCTTATCCTGGCTAGCAGGCGCCTGCCTCACCTCATCCGGCAGCATCAGATTAACCTGCATAACCTCCAACGCACTCATCATCTGACCCACGCCTTCACTTCCATCATACTTCTTCCCATCAATCCATCTGTGACCACACTTCCTCCCTGTGTCACCACCACTACACTGCTTTGCCGCTGCCTGAGCACTGCTGCGCAATAGGGGCTTGATGGTGCGGAAGGTGTAGGGTGCGAGTTTGGTGGTGGAGGCGAGCCAGCGGGAAAGGTAGGCTTTGAAACTGAGCTGATCGATGTTGCAAATTCGGTCAGGCTCGCAGGCTGGCTCGGTCATGATGTTGTTGGGGAAGAAGGTTGTTTTGGCGGATTGGAGAAGGCCCGTTGTGTGGGTGCGCCAGTGATCTGCACCATTGGTCTGAGAGGATTAGAATGTATCTATTGACTGGGGAAGGGACCTGGGGATGAAATGAGGAGGAATAAATACGTAGTTAAACATAGCAGCAGCGCCGGACAACAGGATACCCGCATTGTAGCTCCACTGCACACCATTCAAGGACTGACAATTATCCTTCTCGTCGCACCCATCGTACACGACATACCCAGGTCCGACTAATCCAGTCGCCATCATCCAATTCCACGACTTCTCGGCCCAGTCCACGTAAGTCTGATTGCCGGTGTAAAGCCCCAGCCTGGCGCCTAGGTTAAAGAAACACCCGTTACTAATCGTATTCTTGTAATAATACCCATTATTGAAACTATAAATCTGCCACTTCAACCCACCCCCACACGTCCTCATTTCCCACCTCGGCGCCTGCGTATTAAACACCGCCTGCGCCAGCGCCAACCACCCTGGCTTTCCCATTGGTGGATCCGGAAATTTATTCTCGGCCGCACTCATAGCCGAGAGGGCCCAGAAACACTGGTCGTCGTTACCCAAAGTGCGTGTTTGGTTAGGCGGCATGAAGTCCTGGTTTGGGCCTACTTGGTGCTGCATGCCGGCGGCCACGAGGGGGTTGAAGGTCGAGTCGCCGGTGTAGTGCCAGTAGTCGATCAGGGAGCCGAACATGGCGCCGCATTCCCACCAGTAGTAGGGTTCGGGAAGGTTGCCGGGGACTTGGCCGGGGAGGTTGCCTTTGTAATATTGTAGTAGGTCGCCTGCTAGGGTCTTTGATGCGGCTTTTATGGAGTCTGAGTGTGTGTGAGCGACGTGGAGGTAAGAAAGAGGTAGGCGACATAGATACTTACCGGGATCGGTCATATTGACCTCGATGGCTGACGCCAGCGTCAAGACCATCGAGATGGGTGCGGCGACATATTTGAGTATGTGCATACTGTATGTCGTCTTAGGCTTTCAAGCAATGTAAGGGCCAGTGCTTCATTGAGAGATGAGGAATAGAACTCGAATGAGATGCATGAGGAGAACAATAGTACCGAATTGTGCCACCGAGAGGCTTGGAGAGGTGACTGAGGTGAGTTTTGAAAGCTGAAATCTAGCTTACCAGACATACCTGTGGCTTGTGCCCTGAGTGATGATGTCTCGATGTCCGTAGCCTTGAGCTGTTGATGACAAGATCGTGCACCGACCCCAGGCCCAGACTTTGAGCATCATGTCACAAACTCACTCTTCACACGACTTCTTTCCAAAGCTCAACAAAACTGGAAACGAAACAGAGATCCAACAGTATCCATTCTAGAGCTCTTAAGGTACACAAGCTGAACACGCTTGGGTATGACACAGCTATGCAATTCTACTCCGACACCACGTCATCATCTGTCACACTCCACCTCCGACCTGGCTTAGCTCTTTGAGCATCTGATAAGGCCGGCGTCATCGTGGCCGCGTCGTCCGCATCCGATTCTTCGTCTACAGCTCCATCTTTGCTGCTCCCTAACCTGCTCTCGGGTTCCTGGACTGTCTCGTTTGTCGCCGTTTTGTGTTCTTCTGCCTGCTCTCCGTCAATCTCTCCCCATGGTGAAATCGGCTCTTGCTCGTCTTTCCTTTCATTCAGCGGACCGCCAAACTCATCCTCGTGGATAGATAACCGGTTGACGCCCATCGGTGGTGGGCTGAATGGCCTCACACCCCTCGATATGTTGAAATGGTTCTCGCCAGGAGTAGTTGTTGAGAAGATACTCCTCGTGTCCTCCTCATTCGTAACAGCTCCAGCTAAGGACCGGTACTGGCCCTCATCCCCATCAAGCAGACTCTCAGTTCTGCGTCCGGGGGGGGGTCTCTCCTGTTTTGCCGTTGCCGCTTCCCCTTGCACAGCCTCAGGCAGTATACTCTTCTGCGGCAAAATGCTAAACAACTGCGCGGCATCCCCCGCATGCGTATCCGCATCATTCGCAAAAAGGTCCGCCCCCTTATCCAGCAACTCTTCCAGGCCACCACCGCTCCACCCCTTCCTCGCCAAAGACTCAAAGATATCCACCTCCGCCCTAACCAACGAACTCGCAGCCTCCACAATCTTGACACTCGTCCTCTGGCTATCTCCCAGCAAGCCCCTCGAATGCCCACCATGCAACGTGGTCAAATCATCCAGTTTAGTGGTTAAGTCCACCAGATGTCCACGAAACCTCGCAACGTCGCGCTTACGCTGCTTGTGTAGTTTCAACCCCTCAATCTCCATCTTCCTGATCTCCTGAGAGCGAGCCTTGACCTCTTTCAGGTACGCAACCTCCTCCTCTTCCATGTGCCGCCTCCAAGCATCCAGTTCATGCAGTAAAGGCACTTCGAAAGAACGGTATACGGTCTCGGAGAGGATCTGTTGGTGGTTCGCGATCAGCTGGTGCACGCCCGATGCAGCCATGAGATTGTCGGCGGTACAGCTGCCTTGTGCGGTGAAGGAATTCGAGAGTGAGCCGCCCGAGCTGTGGAGGGTTTCGGAGCGGGCTTCCTTGAGACGGGCGCAGGCTTCTAATGCTGAGCCGAAGCCGGATGCTGCTTTGGAAAGAGAGGCGAGCGCTAGACGGTATGTTTTTGCGGTTGAAAGGAGGTCAGAGTAAGCATTTTGACTTTGCTCCAAATCGCTCTTAGTGAGGACTGCTGCGCGGTGTTGTGGGGGAGGTGGTGGGAGGGGAAGATTGTAGGCGGATATTGGGTTTGCTGTGCTGGCATAGGAGTACGATGGAGAGCCGGGTATAGGTGGCAGCTTGGAGGGTGTCGGAGAAAGAGGACGAGAATTGGTACGCTGCGCCATCATGGAGTCGAGGCTTTGTTTACACACACTTCTGTCGGATGAGCGCCAGTTCGGTTGTCCCTGGCCTGGGAAGTAGGTGTCGTGGTCGCTGCGATATGATGAAAAGAGCGGATGACGAGGGGAGACGTAGACAGCCAGGGTCAGAGAATCTGAATGGGAAGTGAGATTCTGTCGCGAAGATAAACAGAAGAGAATAAAGAGAAGAGGCTGGTGATGGTGTCTGTCGTCGCGCGGCCAGCGGGACCTTTGGGGTAAAAGGTGGGGGCCACTTGATAGCTATCGGCCGATCATAAACCCGCCAAAAGTCTCGCCATTGCACTAAAGAACGATCTTCTTTGCCCAACAACCACAGATCGACCTTATCCAGTTAAGTTTTCTCGTTTGCATTATTTTCTTAGCCTTTCCTTTATTTTGCGTACACCTGGCATACCGAGCTGCACGCTCCAAAACAAGCCTCGCAACTTTTACTCGGTGAGTTGCATCGTATGGGCTGCAACACCCTGTCTCGTGCAGGGCGAGCTAAAATCTTAGAACGCGGCAAGCTATCATATCCATTCTTCCATTGATCTTCTAGATCGAGTGTCCTTCTCATCTTTCCTGTCTATTGTCTTTCCTTATCTACCACAGTGTCATCAAAATGTCTTCTACTCAGCCCATATCCAGAAGCTGTCAGTGCTAGATACCCCACTAAGCGTTGAGCCACTGCCGCTGTCAAAGGCCCAAGCACAGGCACCTTGAAGGGGTCGAGGTCGCATTGACGAGCCTCTACGACGCGAACGACCTTCTCGATACGTCTAAAGCGTCGAAGCCTCAACTAACACGAAAACTGCCACAGAAGCGAGGAGGGCTCCCACTACCAGCATTGAAGAAGTGTACATACGAGAGCCTGAAGTGGCACCTCGAGGGATAGCTTCTACGGATCTGCTATACCACCACAAAGCTCGGCCAGCTGGTCCCTATTGCAGTACTTCTGGCGAGTCTGTGTATCATAGATCTAGCGGGGCAGCATCTCCCTCGTCATGGCGCCCTGGATACCCAGTTCCGCCCTCCCCGCTTTCACACTCCTTCGCCCCGACCTCGAAAGCGCATACTTTTCCGATTCCGACTCAGATGCCGGTATCGACATCGAGCTACCCGACTACCTCCAAGACACCATCCTAACGACCGTCTATCAGAAGCCCATACCTACAAGAATAAGGATGCGGAGGATAGGGTGTTGTGCCAAATACTGGGCGTGGTGGTTACTGTTAGTGTCTGTGTCAATTTCGATTGTCGTCTTTTGTGCGCTGGGTGGGTGGTGGAGTTATACGCCTAGACCGCCGGATGTAGCGAGGTGGGATGAGGGGGGTGGCGATGTGAGCTGAGCGGAAAATGGGACGAAGAATATTTGAGGGGTCAAATGAACAAATGAGTGGCTCGCGAGTATGTCATTGACACACGTCCTTCACTCACTGCACATCTGGAAGTCCGTTGGCAGAGACATTAGTCGTCAGTTGTTCCCGAATGTACGGGGCAACCGGTTCACCTGGATCAAGTTCGATTCACCCTTTCCTGAACAATGTTCTCAAAACAACGCCTGTCCGTTGGAGCTAGTTTGCCCGGTCGTCCTGATCGTAGTTGCTGTGGTCGTGTACCGCAGATATGGTCAGGATAACTAAGCGTCTTTGTTCGATATGATAAGAGCTGGCGTCGGGCCAATGCTGCTATTACGGCAGGATGTACACTCCGCGCCGACATCGGGATGTGAGAAGTAATGTCCTGTATGAGGAAACGAGCCATAGATGCGGGTAGAGGCTTGTGGTAGAGAGCAGCGATCTGTCAGCCTTGTTTCCATCACTAGATTACCCGTTCTTCTAATGCCGAGGAAGATCATGTATCGGTGTTTGTTGTGATGCATAGAGTCAGCCAGGGCCAACCAATTTCAATGCTGCAATGGACTCGACACAAGATTATAGCTGCAGGAGGCAATTGTGGTGTCAGAGAGACGTGATTTCTATTAACTCGTATCATTCCAAGAGCCCCATAGCGTCAGCACAACTCCACCCAAAGCACCACCTACAACGCCTCCTTCCTCTCCCACCCCGTCGCCTTATTACCTTTCAACCCCCTGCTCGGATGCGGCTTACTATCATCCTTCCACTCGCTCACAAACGGATTGGGATCCGTATGTTGGTCCAAATTCCCAAGCGTATGATTGACCTCTCTATGCTTCGCCTCATCGGCTCTCACATGATACAGCAGATCCTTCATACCCCTCTTTCCCACTGGCATATTCCAGTACTCCACCGCCATTTCAGGTGCCTCCATGTTTTCCCATAGGGGTAGCTTGCCGGATTCCAGGTCCGCGATGCATTTGGTGTACGTGCGGACGGCCTCTTCTTCGAGGTAGCCGACGAAACGGTGGCAGATGGAGGGGGAGATGAGGTAGGCGAGGAAGAACCCGTTAAAGAAGACTCCCTGGGCGCCGAGGATCATCGTTCTCATGAAGAGACCTGGAGAGGTCAATTTGAGGAATGTCAAGAGATGAACCCTCTCATTGAAAGCTTCCTCAAGCAAAGTCTCGATCCTTTAACCAGTCAGCCTATCCATCCTCTATCGGCAGATTCGGGTAACTCACCACCCATTATCCCTCTTCAGTCTCCTCAAACTATGCAAATGCCTCAACATCCCGGCCACCATCCCCGGCACACCAGCAACGCTCTCCAAAAACACAATCCGGATTAGCCACTTCCTCTCTGTCATTCCATCTGCATCGCCCGCAGCGTTCTCGCGGTACCCGGTTACTGTGTTCATCCAGTATTTGAAGAACCGGACGGCGTTGTAGGCGATTTTGTCTCCGAATGTGCTGGTGGGACGGTGGGCGACGTGGACTTCAGCGCGGAGCAGGTTCTCGTCGAACCTGGAAAGTGGTTAGCGGCGTGTAGGTGAGGATTGGATTGAAATTGAGATCTTAATGCGAGTGAGGCAGTGAAAAGAAGAGTGTGGGAAATAGGAAAGAGGATGGTGAACACACTGTGGATGAGGCCATGCTGTATGCGTCTTCTTGATGTTAGGTGTTTTCGCCTCAAGGAAGATTTCGCTTTTCGGGTGCTTGCTGTCTTGCTTCTCAGTCACTCGAGGGGCTTCATTCTGAAAGCGAGATGAGGTAATGGTGAAATATCGCTGTTGATTTATGAGAGCGAGCTTAGATGAACTGAAGACTGGCTTAAAAACTGTCAGTGGACGGATAACAGCTCTGTTGAGCGGCATTCTACAGCTTGGTGCTGCTGCACGATGGATGATAATATGTGGTCCAAGCATTGTGATACTTGTTGAGATAGAGATAAAGCTCGAAGTAATTGTGATATTGGTTTCTATGTTGATGACATACTACATAACACACTGAACTTTCAAGCGCCAATCGGGACTCGTATATTTTTCAGCCGAGCCAAGATGAGGCTGAAAGCTGTGGCTTCTGTGGCTTCCCTGCGTGTAGCAGTGACAAAGAATGTTCGGAATGCTCGCCGGGACGTTGCATCGTATACGCATGGCCTCGAGTTCTTCCGTCTTGCTCATGTTTGCGCCCTGGTTACAACCAGCAAAAAGCTTCATTTCAATAAAAGCCACATACCATGCCGATACGCGTCATCGCTTTCGGCCGCGATGACGGAGCTTATGTCACGAGTTGTGATCAGAATAGCATATCCGGTGCTTTCGGGGTTTCTGAGATATGTGGAAGTGAGATTTGGCTGGAAAGCGAGATGGACGGCTGTTTGAATGCGTGGTCACGAGGACACGGCGTTTATCGGCAGATGAGTAGTGTCTGCGGTTATCAGCCTCTCTCCTACTAGCATATCGGTCTCTTGAAACGTTAGGTCTTTACAGCTGCAACCCTGTTGTTTTTCGTTCCTCGTTGGTCATCCTGCATCTGGAAACGTCGTTTGGTCGAAAAACATGCGTGCTAGGAATGCTGTAAGTGTTCTTTGACCAAGAGAAGACGGCGGGGACAGTTTAGTGGGCTTAGAGTGTGAGTACCCTTGGGAGGAGGTTTCCCTATAACAAGGATGTGCTGATCCCGAGGCAATGCACCGAGGAATATAAGGAGGCTTTGGCAGAAGTTATCAGGCGTGCTCCAGTCTTCAAATGTCATAGGCAGGCAATGGGCATCGCGGATTCTCGACCTCTGCAAGGGCTGCATCCCACTGATGCCGGCGCACATGCCGGTACCTCGTTTCACAGAATTGGCCGTCAGAGGCGTCGATATCTCAACACCGCCCTCGATCTTGCAATTCACTATCCGGCTTCAATTGCGACACTGAGCTTTCAGTGCAAAACTTCGAGCCAAGGCTTGCGCAGGTGCCTAATGGTGACGCCGCCCGCGTGTGGAAGTGCGCCCAGAGGATGTATTATACCTCCAATCATCGCCATTGCACAGCGAGCGAAAACGAGACTCTTGCCCATGGAAGTTGCTGGCACGGAGCAGGCTTTGAAAGTAGCGCGGCTGGCTGCGGATTCGCATGAAGGTGCGGTGGTTAGGATATGGAGAGGGGCTGGTGCGTTCAGGTCTGGCGGATGAAGTGCTTGAGGACTTGTAACATCAAGGCCAAGAGAAGCATGGAGTCGGACTGTAGATGTTCCGCTTTTGACGATAGGGAGAGTGACGGTCGCTGTTTGTCAAATAAATCACGATGGAGTGTGCCCGTTGGGGAGCAACAGCGGAACAATCACCACACCAGCGTTGTAGCTAATTTTTGCTACTGTCACGGATAACCAGGATATCGCCCGGAACGAAAACCTGTTTCTCACGATTAAATTGAACATCAGCAAGTCTGTCTTCACGTTTCTTGGTTATGAGTATATCTGGGTCTCATATCATATATCATCTGCATACTCTTACTTTTTGGCTGCTGTCACCTGGGCCAGATTGCTGCCACTTAACGCTTCACCCTGAACTTGCACAGGACTCTTAGATATTGACAACTCGATCTGCTTTGCACGCTCCGCGTATTCTTTCCACTTAATTTGTTCGTCAGCTCGTAGATTGCCCCCCCGGAAAGAACGTGTCCAACATGCTCTTTCCGAGACGTGGAAATTCCTCCTCAACCTCCATCAACGCGTTCATGACTCTCGGCTTGCCCATGACTTTCACAAATTGTAAGGGCACACCGAATGCTTCTGGCCGCCGTTGGGCACTTGCAACCACGATATTTTGCAGCATGCCGATTGCGCCCACTCCGAGCACGAACCAAGTGTTGTTCTGTATGCCTGCTGCAGTAATGAGCAGGATTAGCCAGAACAAGGCCAGCGCAACCAGCGCGACTCTTGTAGAGTGCTTGGTCGAGTTATCTGACGTGTTTCTGGCCGCAGCTAGGTCCTCCAGGTCGAGTCCGACACCGTTGCCACGAATGACGATGGCATGCTGGCTACCATTGCTTTGCAGAAGCACGATTGTCTTGGTGCACTTCCCCCGGCACGCCCATTTATCCTTGCGCCATTGCGGCAGTGCCCCGGAGATGAATGCCAGCAAGATGCCAGCAACGGTCACGAGCAGTGTGCTCCAGTCGCTCAAGATGCCCAGTGGAATGGCAGCAATGCCGAGCTGGAGAAACGCGGTGATGAAACCGCTATAGTACAGCAAATCCCGTCCAGCTCGACCGACTCGCGGGCTGTCTACTGCGTCGTAGAATGACACACACAGTCCAGCTCGCTCTGGAAGATGAACGTCACATCCAGATCCTGGCTGTCGCTTCTCCGCCTTCGCAATATTTTCGATCTTTTTGGCTTCAAGCAGTTCTTTGAGGTAGGATCGTACTCTGGGATCCATCCATGTTGGGAAGTCTCGCACAATCCGACCGATCACCCAGCTACTGTTGTCCCGGCTGTAGCCGCTCTTCCCATTGATGACTTTGACATTGATGTCTGGCAGCGGCATGAGCTGGTTCTCGCCGAATGCCGAGGTAACTGCGTTGACGCCATATGCGACCCATCCTGCCAGGTATTAGTTTCTTGAATCCTGACGAAGTAATGTGTATGCTGGTGTCAGAGAAGCTGGCACTGTCACCCAAGTGGTCAGGTGACACGTTGCGCCCATTGCCAGCACAGCGATGGTGAGATGCACAAATTGCTCACCAAAGGAAAACGTGACCGGCGTGATGGCGCCGCCCGCTAATTGTGCCAGAGCCCGCAAAACGACATCGGCGCCGAGGATGAGAAGCACGGAGAAGACTTCATTTGGGTGGCTCCATTGAGCGGAAAATCCGTCCGGCGTCAACTTCCCATCGAAGGCGCGAGGCATGACAGAATAGTTTTGACGACGCGGAGCCATAACATAAACGTGTCGCTGTAAAGTTTCAGATTCGAGTCTTCAAGATCAGTTATTTCTGTACAATGGTTGATCTTCAGATGGAAGCAATTTTGTGATTGCCTGTGTTGTTTCGTTTTTTTCAACGCGGTTCTGCTTTGGTTATAGATATGACTCGTAAACTTCTACTTGTAACTCACGTTCAATGCATCGACAACGGTTCTGTTATTTATGTAGGCAAGCCAGCATCTTGCCAGTGAAACGACGAGGGTTTACGCCTTCCCGCTCCCCTCCAGCGAGCGCAATCGAGTGCTGAGGGACGGGCGCTAAAATCGTGGTGTGAAAGTTTGGGCGCAGCGCTCAAAAAATGCTAGATGCAAGTCCGAAAGTGAGGGAACATACATAAATATGCAATTGCAGGGTTCATGCATGAGACAACACTATAGCTGAAAACTGCCCAACAAGGCTGACAAGTGACACCACTTACTTGGCTTTCACCACGGGCAATCACAAAATTGCGGCCACAGGAGCGGCTCGCCAGGCGCCCGAGGGCCATGCGGGCTATGTCAGGTCAGTAGCCTTCTCGCCGGACTGCAAGGTGGTCTCGTCGGCCTTGGATGATAAGACAGACAAGCTCTGGGATGCGGCCACGGGAGCAGCGCGGCAGACGCTCGAGCTAGGCATATCAACTCAAGCTTTGTCCTTCTCGAGCTCAGGGCAATACCGGAAACACTGATCGCGAATTATTTAGACTTGACCCTCCCGGTACATCCTCGAGCTCTACGGGTACGTCAAATGTGATGTCTGTGGCAATGAATGGGTAACAGAGGAGGAAAAGAGCATTCTTTGGCTTCCAAATGATTCCAGGGCAACTTGTGTGGCTGTCTCCAGGTTATTGGTTGTGCTAGAACACTCGTCGGGGAGAGTCTCATTTCTCGGATTTGCTGAAGCGCCAAAAATGGTTTAGTGAATGAAACTTTATTGAAGTGTTTGTTCTAATAACTTAATACTATTTTCGTTTCTCCTTTATTTTATAAAGGGTCAAAGAGGAGCAGGTGAATATATATCCGATTGGAGTTGCCACTTGACTTCTAGTACGATCTATGTAAACGTGACATGTTAGGCATCAACTGTTCAATTTGGCACCGTAGAGGACAAAACGTGGTAAGTCAAAACATAATTAGTTGGTGTCGAAGTTTCAAAAGTGTTTCTTTCCGCGGAAAAATTCCTTCGAGAATATTCGTTGTGCCGATGGTGTGGAAAATGAGTCACATACCACCTACTCATCAATCCGTCCATGTCCAATATACAGTAGACTCCTCTAATTCTGTGATCATATGCTGCCAGGATTAATAAAAAGGATTGTTTGGCAGAAGCCAGAACTTTGCCACTGTCTCTCTCTCACTCTCTCCGCCTTCATATTTCCTGTACTCGATCTACACGGACAGAGCGAATTTCGCAGAGTCATTCGGGAAAATTTTGAAATCCCGGAGCGACACGCGTATTCTAGCGACGAAAACACTGATTGCGTTGGCCGTGAAGGCGGGTTATTCTCGCGAGGAGGGAGATCTTGAGAAAGCGTACCTCGTCGAGGCGTTTCTCGGGGCACACCTAGGAACAGAACACGACACACGACAGACATGGCCGGGGCGAGACTGGGTTTACAGCCGGTACGAAACACAGGCGACGTTGTACCTCGCGCAGGCAAAGTAATCGTCGCTGGAGAATATTCACATCGCCAGCGGGGAGGCGGCGGAGATATCAAGATTCACAAGCGAAACCGCCGCGCAAGGACGACAGTCGCACAACAAACGATTGCTCCTCTCAGGATGGGAGGTTGAGTGGCTGAACAAACTCTCGTGAGACCAACGAGGTATGGTAGGCTTCCTGGTTATGCTGAAGACGTCTGAATTCGCAGGGGTCGGGCATTCTAGATTCTCGTGGAACGTAGGGCGCTTGAGGCATGTATACGCGCAGAAGAAGGACCACCTAAGCGGGCCGCAGATACTAAGCGACGAGCTGAGTCAGATCTACGGCCACGCCAGTACGACGCCGATGGCAAAGTCGACGACAACTCGGAGATTTGATAGCTATGCAGATTCGATTCAGGATGCATTTAAGCGACCTCTGAGCAAGAAACCTGCTGGGATCTTGCCACATGGACCATTTACCAATACTTTCTTCCTCGCAGAAGCCATGGCCAGTGTTTCCGGCGCTGACACTGGAGAATTACGATGCTGCTCAGCTGCCGCGTATTGTCCATCCAAATGACGAAGGGCGGTATCGCCTTTCGGCCAAAGATTTTCACGATCATCCCTTTCTGGTTGCCGAGAAGGAACCTCTGGCTTTAAGAGAAGAATTACGAGAAAGCACTTACGAACGCTTATCCACGTTTCTATACGACCATGGTGAGAATATGTTCTCTCAGTAAAAGCGCAGGGAACTAATTTGTCCTCTATACGAAACATTCCCACCTTTAGCGGAGAAAATCAAGTTCAAGTTTATGAAGAAAAGACCAGAGAGGTGTCGCCTTATTAATGAAGATCGACTCTGGATCTCCGCGAAGGAGGTTTACGATTTTTCGATATCGTCAAATTTGTCAGATTTGGAAGCTGCTATATATGTTCAGAACAGGTACTATTTCGGAGCCATCAACGAGCTGCTAGCTATTGACAAGCCCATACCAACTTCTGAATTTGTAAAACAAAGGGCTAGCCAAGATTGGGTAATTTGTACAAAGAAGCTGAACGGGTATATCTCGAGTTGGGCAGCTTACGTCAACAGTCTTCCTGAAGCCGACCGCACCCAACATCTCGGTAAGACGAAGGCATACATTGAAACCATGGTGAAGAAACGCTGGCACAAGGACAGACACTATGTTCTTCAGGTTTCCGCGTCGGTCGAAGTCCTGGGACGGACCCTTCAGGCAGCCATGATATGGTACTGGAACGTCTTGCCAGACGTCACTTTGCGATTGACCGACCACATCAGTCTTTTAGAGGATGCTGGCTGGTGCGGCACTACAGTATTGAGAGCATGGTCCTATGTTTTCCCATTGACCTTGTACGCTGCATCTACTATGGCTCCAAGCTCGAGCAGATATCGGGATCACACCAAATGCTCGCGCACAATTTGTGAAGCATTCACTATCAGCGACGAAAACACATATGAGACAAAACATACACCAGACTGCAGCGGTACTTGCGGCCAAGCCAAAGTGATACAACGGAATCTACACGACACAATCATGCAAGGAAGAATACCAATAATAACTTTGTCACTGGGCTCCGATGGCAAGTTGAGCACCGAGGTGACACATTCAGGCGATGTTTCCCACTATATAGCAATCTCACACGTGTGGTCTCATGGGTTAGGAAACCTACACGAAAATTCTTTGCCGTACTGCCAACTATGGAAGATATACAACATGCTTGAAGACTGGCCTGTCAGATACGCAAAGCCTGACTGGTTTAAGAGCCTTCTCAATCCAATTGATATTATTCAGACACTGATGGAGTCCAACAAGGTTGACTCTCTACTGCTCCAGCAGGTAGAGAAGTTGCGGAAAGCCATTGCGCCTGTTGCTGAGGAATACATCGACAACTGGCTTGATACACTAAAAAAGAGTGCTCAAGATGGAAAGGTCAATATATGGATAGACACACTTTGCATACCGCATATTCCCGAGTCCCGCAAGACCGCAATAACCCAAATCAACGACGTTTACGCTGGGTCGTTTTACACCGTGGCCCTGGACGCCGACCTAGAGAGCATGCTGGACACCGCATCGATTTCGGAGATTTTCCTACGCCTACAGCTGTCATCATGGAAAAGCCGGTGCTGGACATTTCTGGAGGGCGAGGTGAGCATGTACCATCTCAGGCTCAAGGTGGGCAGTCGACTGCTAGACTTGTTCGAAATGTTTGAGTTCGATGAGTCGCATCTGTCACTTTCATATCACGTCGGAAGGCTCCTTGCTATTAACAACTGGCTCAAGCTGCACGGTTATGGTCAAGTACACGGGTTTCGAGGCTGGGATACCAAGAAATATTTAGTCCCGGGCCCCATGGACGAGGACAAGTTGTTCGACCTCTTCGGCCAATTTGTGACGTTTACTCGCAGCGCACCAATGAAGGAACTAATGACAAAATGGGAGACCTCGTCGCAAAAGCGATACACGAAATCCTTTTGTCTGCTCAAATATTTCAAAAGTAGAATCTCCGACGAATATTTTAAGTCATCGATACGCATTGCCGACAACCCTTGGAACCTACTTCGCATATGGAACGAGTTAGCACTCCGATCGGCCGCCCGCACCTCCGACAGACTTCTGATCTTCATCTCTGCGTTAGATATGGCAAACAATACTAGTATTCTGGACGAGGTGGTGTTGCTGAGGAGAGAGGAGCGGATGGAGGCCTGGATCCGGAAGCAGCATGTGATCCCATCAAATTTCCTCTTTCTCCAGGCACCGCATTTGACAACCCCAGGGCTGCGATGGGCCCCACGCGATGTGTACCCGGAAAAAATTCGTGGCAAAGACAATGAACTGATTACGCGATCTCCTAATGAGCTAGAATTACGCGTTAGAAAATCAGGTTTCCTACTGACACTCCGGGAGACTGTTGATTTAAACACCGCCGGCGGAATAACGTTCTGGGTTTTAAGAGACACAAGTTCAACGTACATACTTGAACGGGTTAAGGACCCAAATGGACAACCTAAGCCACCGCTAGAGTTCTCTAAAGGCGACAGAGTAGGTCTTATTTTCGCCAGACCTCTAGTTCGGGGACTCGTCGAAAGCGTCGCTTTAGTTGCTGTTCATGCGTCATCATCGAATGACATACGAGCAACGTTTAAGGACGTGGCTAGTATTCAGCTGAGAGGAGAAGAACTTAATAATAACGCGTCCAAGCACCCTTCCCAATTGTCCAAGTTCAGCAAATTGGTAGATCGAGTGTGGCCCTTTGAAGGGACCCACTCTACGTACGCTACACTTTGGGATTTTGAGCTCGTGGAGCGGGAGTGGATTATAGATTGATACCACCACTTATGCGGCCACTCTTGTTACGCTAAAAGGGTCAGGTTGCCCGGCCGTTGGGCCCATGCGCTTTCTGGAGCCTGAAAGCATCTTGAGAGACAAAAAGGGAAACGGGCGCGGCGCACGGATAACGCAATTCGGTGCTAAGTGAGAGGTGAGAGGGTGAGAAGGATGATTAAGGGGCGCATCACACCAAAATAGGAGACGGAGGGTCCACCAGAAGATTTATTTCGTAGTTCCAAATTGCGCTAATGAAGGCAGCTAGGTTCCATTAAAAATTGGGGTTGTACATTCCGTTGACACTTTCTTCATCAATGCTGACCATGACAGAGTGCCGTTTTCCCTGCGTTCCTCAATGCGACGATGAAGTCCCAAACGGTGACCTTTTAAGTGCCTTGACCACAATATATTTGGCCATGTTATCGGGAAGGTTGTGAACAGAGTCTTAAAAGCTACTGTTTCGAGAAGAGAATCTTCACGTGAAACTCCGACAGAGGGTTTTTCTTGGGCCGATAAGTCTTGGACCGTCCGACATAAGTGAGTCGGGATTTGAATGGCCGAAGTGCAAGTGCCTTGTTATTGTCGTCCACCTTGTGGAAAAACTGTCGTTCTCCGAATACTCTGCCGACGAGGTCGTACAAGTCTTTGGGGTCCTGACCGACCGTGTCGATGTCCCATCCAGCACGCCTAATGTAGCTCCTCACCGGCGTGATGGGATTTGTGATCAGGATGATCCCGAAAGCCTTCCTCCGTGGGGTGTCATCCGTCTGAGACAGCTTGGGGTCTTTGAGAAGCTAGTGGAGCATATCTTAGAACCAAAAGGTCTGGACGACCATATTCTTCCATTCATTGAAGTTGTCTTGGCCCTTAATACTTGGAATCGGAGGTAGCTGTAACTTGGCGGCACTATCCATCTTATCGATGGCCTGTGTTAAGTTAGTCATCGCGGGTGTTGAATATCGACTCGTTGCTCGGAATCGAAGAAGAGCCGCGAGAAACGGTAGGGATCCTGAATGGCTGGTGGCGAAGTCAATGTGCCACAACGATGGCCGAGAAGTAGCCGACGAGCGAAATGAACTGTGGACTCGAGTCAAACCGGGAAGAGAAAGACCAATCGATCTCGAGAACTTGGCTGGGATGAGCCTATGGCCAGGTTTCTGATAAAATGCCGTGCGGACGAAAGAGAATTCTGAATTCGTCACGCGAGCAAGGTTTTGATGGGGGGATGCCTGTATGACACATAGGCTTGATAGTCGAGAAGATAGTGGTACGAAGGTTGGGACCAGACGCCAACAGAATCAGAAAAAACCTCGGGTGACTTAAGCTTGAAATGCATATTCAACACGCGGTGACGGCAATGGGCGAGGACGAATAACCGCAGCTATGGGCCCAGAATTCACTGCGGAGTTTACAACTGGGTAGGCAATGAATGAAAAGAGGCTGGGCACGGTGACGCCCCACGGCATCGCAAACAGTTTGATCTCATATCGAAAGACGTCAAGCAAAAAACTTTCAGCCAGCAACGTAGCACCATTTTGAAGAACTCAAAGACGGCTTCTCAATGAACTGAAGTTTCTTTCGATGCTAACGATGCACTGGACTATAAAGCCAAAGGGCCCAGCTATTGCGAGTGATAACTGACAAACCAGTAGCAAACGAAAGCACGCTGCGTCGAAAATCCCAACTCCTGTCAACACTCATGAAACTCATATGCCTAGTTGCATGCCTGCCTAATATCCCAAAAGCCAGCCTAATCCGCCCTGAGGAGTCATCCCTTCCAGAATCCTGTCCACTTTCAGTCATATAGCACTGAGGACATAAAAGCAGACCACGTGTCTACGCTTTTAATGCCACAGGTGGGAGCCTGGTTCGGCGCTTTCGAAATTGCCGCATGCACCGGTTCCCAGTCCAAGGGGTCTTCAAATATCAACCGTCGTTGCTCTTCCATGTGCTGCAAGTCTTCTTTGAATTCCGCAGAGATCCATCCCAAGGCAGTGATCACGCGCCGCAGCGCAACCCGATCATCAATCATGCCATCAGCTCGCTCGATGTCGCGTCTCAGCGCCCGGACTCTGCGAGCGACCTTGGACATGCTTCCACACTCAGTTAGATCGAGTTACTGGAGATCTGAACAAAATTCCTGAGCCTCCTCGTAGGAAAGTCTGGGGATGGCCTTAACGATGAGTGCATGAGGTTCTTTGGCTTGATGGAGCTCGCTGAGTTTCCAACCTGCCTCAACCAGACGGTCCATCACCGGAGAAACCGAGTGGGAGAGCAAAGCGGTTGCGAAAGCATTCACGTGTTAATCCTTTGAAGTGGTGAGTCAAGGCTTTTCGGCGAGGTAGTCGAGGATACCGTAGTATTTGAGGGTCTGAACGAGAAGGTTGTGCTACTCCTCGAAGTTTTGATGGCCTGTAAGGAGTGGGAGTGGGAGTATCTGAGTTCTTGGACGCGCTTTTATACTCCATGAGACTCCGATTTCGTAGCGTGTGGTGCTCAATGTCGTATCTCCAATGTCTCGCGCGCTCCAGGTTGGATGACCATTAGGCTGGGGGAAAGGAGGCAGAACAATAACGATGATGATGCGACGAGCCCTAAGAGACGGTTTGTTAGACCAGGATCAGAGGGCAGAATGGATGTTGGATCAACCCACAGGTCGTGGATATACGTACTGCAGAGTTTGGAAGACGTTGGTGGGTGAGAGATCGATATGCCACAACGCCACGGCCGAGAAGCGGCTGCTCGCAGCGATGTGCTTGCCAATACACTGGTATGCACCGCTGGACACATTTGATGGATTTTAGTACTGAGTCCGAATGCTGAGGGCGGAAGATATTCGTGGGTGCAGCGGTTGCAGGTTTTGGGGCATGCTTGGCTAGGTTTTTATATGCCTGGGCCAAACCTTCTTGCAAGCTGGCTTTTCAATGGCTACCTATTTAAGTAAGGTTCATAGATGTTGTTGAGCAGTTTCGGGTTCTGGCGTGGTACACAATGGGATGAAAGTGGCGAGCTGAATCCGATTTTTCTTTTCCTACCGCAGAACCCAACAGAATCAACAGGCGAAGAGGCATAAGACATAAGGGCCAACATAGAGTAGCTCGACATGACACCAGGCTCCTGGTCAAAATCATAACGATTCCCAAAGTCCCTCTCCAAATACGTGTGCATGGCCTCCTCGTCTCCTCCCAGTCACGGGACACTGCAGACCCAGCTTTCCACGGCCATCAAGCTTCCCGAGAACATGCCTCGCCGGCGAACTGAAGCCGCTAGGGTTCCGGTATCAAGCCGCAATGTGGATCATAGCCAGCATAACGCGCACATCCGCACTGCCGTTGGGCATCCCGCGTGCCACAGCCTCAAATCACGGACCAGATGCTACCCTTTCTAACCGTCGGCTGGACCGGACTGCTCGCAGAGGCTGTAGTCGTCGCGTCCTTTGCGCGGTCCCGCTCCACAGTTAGGCGGTCCTACCGATGCGGCCCGTCGCCCGTTTGCCGTGCTCGCCTTCCTGGCCCTCTGCGCCGAAGCGGTCGGTGCATGGCCACAACTCGGTCGAGCAGTTTGCCGGAGTCATGATCACGAGCGGGACGTTGACGATGGGCGCGAACGGGTGCGCCGGATGGCGGCATGGCGGAGTTGGCGGAGCAGAAGGTCCATTTTGGACACGGGCCGAGGACGGAAAGGGTCATGTTTGTTGTTATTGAGTTTGTTGTGATCACCAATGGGTAACTATTTAGGTTTGGCCTGTACCACCATCTCTTTACCCTGGCGGTGATTATATAGGAGTTTATACACGGCGAGAACCTTCGAAATATCAACCATTTACCTGCTTTGTTATAGCAGCTCAATGTCTCACCGAAATTCTATGCAACTTACTAAGCCATGGGAAAGACCGAAGACAAATGTATTCCTTTGAAACACCGAACACATTGGTCGGTATTGAGGGGGGAGCCAGAGGACATTTTCTCCTTTCCGACTTATCCAATGTTCGTCGAGGAATATGTCGGGAGAAACATGGCGTTGATGAGGGCTTCCCTCCGGCTTGTGGCAATCGATATGTAACAACCCTCTGTTGGTAGAAAGATACGGCCCGTCCAAAGAAAAGGCGAGAGCATTGATATATACGCGGACCCGCAACGTCTGTAGGGTCGTTTGCGTTGCTATGTCCCACACATTGACTGCGCCATCCACGGAAGCTGAGGCGAGTAACAATCCGTCGGGCGAAAACGCCACAGCCCGAATGGAGCAGTGGTGAGCTCGAAGAACGACTATCTGCCGGGGGACATCAGTGCGTACGTCCCATAGCATGATGGTTTTGTCATCTGAGGAGGTGGCTATCATTTTATTGTCGGGCGAGAATGCGACTGCTCGGGCGTATCCTGCGTGTCCCTTGATGGTCTTCGTCGTAGTGTTTACATGAGTGACTGGACGTGCGTCCCATAGTCTGACCGTGTGATCGTCACTAGCTGATGCGAGAATATTACCATCCGAGGAAAAGGACACGCCGCGAATGCCACGTTCATGACCTTCGAGGAGACGTATCAGGACACCTGAATGGGTGTCCCATAATCGAATTGTCTGATCATCTGAGGTTGACGCCAATAGCTAGTCATTCGGAGAGAATGCCAATGCGAAGATCCAGTCTTTGTGACCCTCCAAGGTTAGTGCGCTTGAGCCTGAACGAGATTTCCATAGCTTGACGGTATTATCGTCGTCCGCGGCTGAGGCCAACATCTTCCCATCTGACGAGACTGCCACAGCGTGTACAGGAGTAGCATGTCCTTGCAGCTTAGGCGCATTGGCTTCCTTCATGTCCCATATCTTGATGCACTTGTCTGAGCCGCCTGACGCTAGCAGTCTGCCATCTGGGGAGAAGGCGACTGCAAACAACCAGTCGGTATGACCGTGCAATGTCGTCGTAAGGCGCTGTGACTTCACGTCCCAAAGCTTGACGGTCCGGTCCGCTGACACCGACGCCACCATGTCTCCAGTTGGTGAAATAGCAACTCCATAGACCCAATCAGTGTGGCCCTCCAGCTGAGAGAGTGCCTTTTCACCGTATTGGTTATCCCAAAGCCAGACAGATCGGTCAGAAGTAACGGATGCCATGAGCTTTCCGTCTGCTGAGAAAGCTACATCACGGACAGCACTGGTGTAGCCTTCAATGTCGTGCAACAGGACACCCGACATGGGGTCCCAGATTTTGACGGTCCTGTCCGCGGAAGCGGATGCTAACGTGCCATTGAGAGAAAACGCAATAGAATATATCCACTGAGTATGACCTTGAAGAATTTGCAGCACTTCCCCGAACTTGGTGTTCCAGAGTCTGACTGTCATGTCAGCTGAGCCCGAAGCCAATAATTCCGCGTCTTTTCCAAAGGAAACTGCACGGATACCCTGGGTATGACCTTCAAGCACTCTTATCAAGGTTCCCGAGCTCAAATCCCATAGTCTGACAGTTTTATCGGACGAGCCCGAGGCAAGAGTGCCGTCTGCGGAGAAGGCCACGCCATATACCCAATCGCTATGGCCTTCTAGAGTTTGCAGAGTCGCCCCAGTGGCGGTATCCCAGAGTTTTATGGTCTTATCAGCAGCTCCAGACGCCACGACCTTGCCGTCTGGCGAGAATGCAATCGTACGCACCCAGTTTCCGTGCCCATCAAGCGTATGTATATTAGGGCCAGAGTGAGGAGGAGTTTGAGGCATTTCGACGATCGACGACGGCTGCTCCTTTTGGAACTGTTTCCTGATTATCCCTTGCTCTGGCGCAAACACGAGAGCGGCGTAGTAGGTTTTAAGCGGTGCCTGCTCAATGATAGAGCGGTTGTTCAGCGCGAACCTCTTCGCCCCATACACAAATGCGTGCAACTTTGGGTTCCGGCGGCACTTTTCCATTTGTTAGCTTGGGAGAAATCTGGTAACAGTGTTGAAGAGGACTGACCGATATACGCACTTCTAATGAAATAAGCGCAAGAACGCCCTCCGAAACCTTGCCGATCAAGCTTAGTGCTTCGAACCAGTGCAAGAGATATTGTCGTAGGAAATCATGGACAAAGTCGTCGTCTTCCGGTTTGACATCGCTTGCTTGAAGATGAGAGACCCAGTGAGCACACGCATACTGGACCTCGCGAGGTAATTGGGTCAAAACCTTGGCTGGCGTGATTTCCGTAGTCTCTATCCCTGGGCGGTCGAAGCAGCAAATGTCTCGTTTCAAAACAACTGACATGAGCTGGACACATCTGTGGGCTAGAAAGGTGTGCGCGCCAGTTTCATTTACCAAGAACCGTTCGTCTCGGCACCTGCCCTTTCGTAGAAGGAAATCACGGAACGACGGATGGTGCAACCGGATTGATGAGCCAAAGTCGCCACTCGCGGGTATGTCCAGGATGGCATGAAGCTCTTCAAGAGATACTAAAATATCCCCGGCTGGAATATCTAAGAGATTCCCCAGAGAATTGGGGGAAAGCGGCGCGTTAAGGACAACTAAGCTCCCAAGAATATCTCCGAGCAAAGAATATGTCTCTTTCTTCTCGACTTCATCAAAATCATCACTGATGCAATTGCTGAGGACGGCGAGGTAGATGTTGTCGAGTTTCGTTTCTGGCGCAATGTCGGGATTTCCGCCTTTCAATACGGTAGACAGTCGCTTCTCTGCAAACCGTTTGCCGTCACGGACAAATCTGCATGCCGTTGCTGCCCAGATGAACAGTCCACTAGACTTTCTAACGAGCATCTGGATCACCTTTCTGGCCGGCCAATCCTTCGGTAGACCTCTGTCTTTTCGAATCATATCGAAATTATGCTCAAGATAGAGTTCGATATCATGGTCGATTTCCGCCCGAGACACGTCGTGAAGTACACAATCCCTGTGGACGCCACTCGCAATATCGCAAAATCCATTTCTGATTGGTATGTCGGGCCTGCTGGTAACCAAAATCCGCACTCGACATGTCCTGACAGAGCGCGCCTCTGCCAAAAGCTGAATGATGGTCTTGACATCTTTTTCATCGCCACATTCATCCAGAGCGTCCAACACGATGAGTAGTGACAGCCCACGGAAGCCGCGGTCCAGTCTCGACAGCGGGTTAAGGACAAGGTATCGCCACTGGTCATAAAGTGACAGACTTGAGATGTTGCTGCATTCTTTGATAGCGTCAACGATGTACTGCTTCAGAATCGGAGATCGATCAGCTAGTTGCACGGCTATGCTGGTGAACAGTTTTCGCGCGTGGCCGCGATCGCCGCCACCTCTTGAGAAGAAGAAGCTGGCGGTGAAGTGGCCATGATATTGTGCTGCTGTTGATGAAATAGTTGTTTTGCCGGTCCCTGCAAGACCGCTGAGCCAGAAGATGTGTCTTTCATCCGGGGTAGCGATCCATTTTTCGATCATTCGGAGCAACTCCACCCGAGTCTCACGAAGGCATAGAGGCTCATGCCGTCGTTCGAGTGAATTAAACGCAGCTTCGGGGACATTGGGCAACTTGGCAAGCTGCTTCTCTTGGTCGGCAGCGCCTGCATGCTGATCTTGACGACATAATACGTCGATCAACGCCAGCTGCATCTGGCATTGCACCGTGAAGACGTCTTTGTGAGTCTTAATGGCCTCCAAAATGCCCTTTGATGTTGTGTCCAGGCATGTGAGCTGATCAGAGGTTTTGAGGCTCAACTGACCAACTTTATCTCTGAAAGATGAAGCAATTTAGACACGGTCCTAAGGCACAAAATACGGGTAGGAAAGGGATCACCTACCTGATATCCACCGATATCCTGAGGTTGAGTTCCTCTCTGATTACCGCCAGCCTCCGATCCAGGTCCTCAAACCCAGACTTATTCCAAATACTTTTGAGCGCTTTCCGAATACTCGGCCACATCCGCTGCTTGGTGTTTGTTGAAACGTCCTTCAGTCCGGTCAATAGCTTCGTGACGATATCCTCGCACGACTTACAGAGGTCTTCGAACTGTGGATTCCCTGCCAGTTTGGCATCGCCTTGGAGTTTTGCAGCTAACAGCCGAAGGTCTGCTGCAGCAGCTTCCATTGCCGGGGCTCCTATTGACGCTACACCACCGGTCTTGTACAGCTCGGTGGTTTTGGAGACCAAGTTCGCGCTGAAGTCCACCAGCTGAACGATACTGGAGATGACGCCAACGATCGCTAGGGCTTCCATCTCGTCCACACTTGCTTCTGGAAGTTAGAGCCGGAAGAGCTTGTCGGCGCTATCGTAAGCTGGCAACATTAATACCGCTTTGCTAGCAAGACTGTGTTGGGCTGCGTAATGGTGTTTCACCGGCATGACTGCACACCGCCCATGGTTGCTTGCTTCGCGAAACGCGTGCTTCACGAATTACCGGCGTGACTACACCCCGCCCATGGCTGCCTGCTTCTCGAAACGCGCGCTTCACGAATTACCAGCCAACTCCTCGTTTGCTTGGTCGCATGCAGCGCCTATCACACCACTCTGCCACCAGTGCCATACCCCAACCTGCACTTAGCGCCGAGCTTTGAGGCAAATTCTGCTCAGTAGCACTTTTCTCAGCTCCAGCTTCCGCTGGTATGTTGCATTATCATTTTCGGTGACAAAAGAAGCAATTGTTTCGCACACAAACTGAACAGCGACGTTAATGAGTGTTTCCAGGGCCGCGAACTGCTAAGGGTCCAAGAAGGAGAGTGGTGGTTGAGACAAGCAATTTCGATCCACCGAAAGGTCGGCGGGGCTCGGGACCCACTGTGGGTTTTAGGCTCATCCTGGGCGTCTCGCCTGTTTCAACCTACAAGTACAACTTGAAGGCCCCATCACCAAGCCGGGTGTTCAGTGAGTTCCTTTTCAATTTTCAATAACTCGATATAGCGACGCATCTAGTTGCGTACGCGAAAGTATTTCTTGAAGAGCAGGCACTTGCTATCTGAGGACGGAAAATTTGGCGACTAGCCAATTCAAAGACCATTCAACTCGTTACCATAGCTTACCGTCTTTCAAGCCATCGGCTTTTGGACCATGGCGGAATGCTACGACAGTGAGCGGCGGATAGCCGAGCTAGCTGTTCAGAAGGCTGTCATCGTCACGAAAAAGGTGCTTCAGCTTGTCGAAAAAGGCGAGCTTATCAAAGGGAACAAGACGTCGGTCTCGTTGGCAGATTTCGCCGCACAGGCTCTGCTCGTCGCCACTATTCACCACAGCTTTCCAGACGACATCATAGTCGGCGAAGAAGACACGTCGCTCTTGAAGAAGAACCCAGAGCTTGTCGACCAGATTTGGCGACTCGTTGGGTCTTCACGGCTCGACGACGATGAATGCGAAAAGCTCCTGCACTCCCCGGAGTCCACAGAAGACATGGTGAAAAGCATTGATCTCGGCGGAACATCCTATGGTGGCCCTAACGGAAGGGTATGGATGATTGATCCGGTCGACGGCACGAAGGGCTACCTTACCGGCGGCCAGTACGTCGTCTGTGCAACGCTGCTGGTCGATGGCGCTGAGAAGGTAGCTGCCTTCGGCTGTCCCCATGTTGACTTGGATGTAGGGAAGATTTCGGAGCAGGACTGCAAGACAGATGGACCTGGATACCTTGTGTCTGCGGTCAAAGGCCAGGGCGTGTTTGTCAGGCCTCTTTCCACAGGGGTGTTGGCTGAGGGTCGTCAAGTAGAGACAAGAATACCCATTGAAGACCTCAGCACCCTCCGTTTCTGCGAGAACGTCAAGACAACGTCGCCACAGTTTGCTGACCGACACAAGATTGCCGAGCAGCTCGGTGCTGGATGGAACCCGATTCACGTCTATAGCACTCAGCTGAGATACATCACCCTCGCGCTCGGCGTCAGCGACGTCGTGCTGCGGACCCCGCTGCCATCCGATGCACCTCCTCATATCTGGGACCACGCTGGCGGTGTTATGGTGTTTGAAGAAGCAGGAGGCAAAGTCACAGACCTGAATGGGAAATCCTTGGTGTTCACGGCGGGACGGGACCTGACGGAGAACTTTGGCCTGATCGCCGCTCCGGCGAGCATTCACGACAAGGTACTCGAGGCGGCGAAGTCTGTATTTGCGATGTACCCTGAGTATGAAGGGGTTATCAAAAATTAGAAGCCGCAAGATGCCATCGGCCAACATCTTCATTTGTTTTGTCTTTTGTCAGGAATCCATATCCATTAAGCAGTTGCCACCATCTTGAATTTATCTCGAATCAGCTGCCGCTTGTGATTCTCAGGATGGTCATCCTCTGTTCTGTTTTTGCGGAGACACCCACCTCCACGGCGCGCAACTCCTCGTGCGATCTCCTCCATTTGTCTGTTCCACGTCAAGCTATACTCTGCCTGCCCCATACGAATCCCGAGCGGGCCATAGAGCCTCGGCTCGCGTGGTTTTATTGCGTGGACCACCTGGTCGACGAGCTCGTTTTCCCCCACGGCGAAGCCAAGATGTTTCTTCGTCACCTTACTCCTCAAGAATCTGGCTCCAGCTTGGAACTCGACGAGATTCTTGAAGTCTCCGGCGCCCAGGAACTTTAGCGGATGACAAGAGGTCCTCGTGATCACCTGAGGATTGGTCTCGGAAGTGCTGCATGATACGGAGCCACAGCTCTCTGGGGTCCTGGTCGACGTTGTACAGCGCCAAACCGACGCTGCTGAGTTATTCTCTTAGAAATTGAGGGAGCGAACTCGTGATGAGCAGGATGCCGAGAGCCTTGTTGTCGACTGCCTTGGCAAGTTCTGCCCCGTCTTTGGTGAGATAGTCGATGATGCCGTCGACCTCGAAGGCATGTGGGACTGACTACCTCCACTGCAAGAAGCCCATGCACTGTCGTGAGTCCGAGAATGTAGGGTCGTCTTCTGCCATTATTATTTTTGCTGGTAAGTCAAGTTTAGGCTGTGGTCTAGCTTGTTGAGTCGTTGGGTTTCTCTCGTGTCCGTGTCTCAGATACTGGTTGACGAAGTAAAGATTGATAGATACTGGAGAATTTATACTTATTGGCAATGATGGACGTCTTCCATTGTTCCCTGCAATTTGAAGTTAGTGTTGTCGGTAAATCTTGTTGTACAACATAGTGAATTCCTTTGCTTTGTGTCAAAAGGAGTCATGGAATTCGGGATTAGATTATCTAGATCATTATGAGCGTCAAGCAGGTAATCTGTCGAGTTATTCGAACGTCTGTCTTAATGACTTCACAACTTTAGGCTTTTTAATGCTGAAGGACCCTGGTTGTGACGAATGAGTTGAACCACAATTCCATCATATCCATCGTGCTCTGACTCCTGTCGTACTAAACTGCCTTGCTGCCTTCGGTTAATATTAGTTGTTATGTGCGTGGTACGTGAGGGATAACAGCTTATCCGTGACCTCAGTTGGGCTCGTGTCCACATTCCGGCGGCTTACCTCAACACCGACCGCTTCCATCAGTTCATTCCAGCTCAGGTTTCCGTGAATGTGGCGGCCCACGAGATGGCCGTACAAACCTGGCCGCCTTCTTTCAGCGCGCCGAGCACAGTTCCAACATCTCATGCTGCTCCCGTACGTCCTCACCCGCATCCCGAAACTTTCTTGCCAAAAACTCAACGCGGTCGCGAAACTCGCCAAGCGAAGCGAAGTCTCTGGTGTCAAGCCACTTCATGTCATGAAGCAGAGCCTCGGTCGTTGTTGAACCATGATATCTGATACCTGAACGTCTTCAGGACAGCGACGAACACATCTCGCGGGTCTTGGGCGAGGAAGTAGAAGTTGAGAGAGGAATTGTTGGGGCGGACCCATTCTCTCATGGTAGCGGGGAGTGAAGCGGTAATGATCACTACGCTAATGGTGTTGTTGTCTGCCGTCTCAGCTAGCTCGTCGGTAGTTGAAAAGAGCTAACTAACCAGACCGCGTGCTTCGAGGGGCACTCATGACAACGTTATCCCATTCGCCGGTGATGAACTTGGCAGCGGGAAGCTAGAGAGGTGGCTGAGCGGCCATATCTTCTAGAGGGTTGCTATTAGGTTAGAGATATTGCCAACTACCGTAGAGCAAAGGACCTGGTTACCAGGAAATAAACGGGTAGTAGGTACCAGTAATAGGTAACCACCTCTCGAAAGAGAGTGGTCAGACTCCAATTGTCAAGCACTAAGCTATGCTGACGAGATTTTGAACGGGGAATGGTTAATCGAAAATCCGACTGCCAAAACGGTCAATTCTACTGAACAGTCTGGTGAGTACAGCTTTTAATACCAAGTTAAGTCTGAGGTGAATTGCGGATGAATAAGTGCTAATGATGATACACTCGTGGGACTCACAGCAGTCCCCTGTTAAGTTTACAATGAGGTGAGATGAGAGCAGTAATAACCACGAGACGCCTACAATTGGACCAGTCTTCCATATCCCGACGCCTGAGCCGCTGGGGAACTCCGGAGTTGGGGATCGTTGCGCCATTGTTCAGGTCGTGTTGTTGTTTGAGATTATTGGCATTCGCCACGAAAAGCTGGCCGTGGACCGGGGGGGAATTAGGCTGGTTTATGCCGACTTTGGTGAGTGTAGGGCCCTCTTAAGCTGAAACGTCGTGGAATTTATATTGGTTTCCGACCAGTCGAAGAGTATACTCGCTCCTTGAAAACCCCATACAATTTTCTTAGACCGGTAAATTTGATACAATGTCTATTGGAAAGCTTTATATAGGATACCTCGCTGTCTCAGTTGTTTGGGGAAGATCTATCTTTGTGGTCTGGGGTCCAATGCCATGATTATCCTTGCATCTGACTTCAAGAGTGGAGAAGACGCTGTAACGTGTTACGATCATGTTTATTTTTGCAGTTTCACTCTCGAAATACGGTAGTTGTCTATGGCACGTGTACAGGTAACAGAATAATGCCTGCCAACAGACTGCGCAGGTTTGCCTGGCTGATTTCCTCACGTTTGAACTCGCACCACGAAGAAAACTTAGCATATCCCTAATACAATCACGTCGCCAACCAGCTGCTTCCGTCTTTGTCTGTTCTCATGCCTTGAGAAGGCCGTGTGTGTATGTGTAGGGGCCTTGGTGCGCATAGTTGACCAGCAAATATGATGTTGGTGATGTGTCTCCACCACCAAGCACCTGAGAACAGTCCTCGAAACGGATACTCTGTGAAAATAGGCAAGACAACAGAGCTCTCTCCAACCCTTTCGCTGCCAACTCATTAAACCGTGTTAGGGTTGTTGACGCCAAGAGCCAGGATGCGCATCTTCGTCGACATTGTATTGGAATTTCTGGATCGGCAATCACTTAAATTGATCAATCAATTGGCTTTAAAGTCGCTTCTTTATTCAGTTGTTATATTTCTACCTTCGCTACGTACTGAGTGATATATATGTATTCATATTCAATATCTTGGGCAAGTGGAACGATCGCTACAATGTTTGCTTATGGGCGTGAAAGCAAACACCTCGACCTTGGCGTCGTACGATCAAACATTTCGGCTTCGACCCCGGCGGACAGACTCCTTGGCTTCGACGGGGAACGAGCAAACATTGTGAGCAATCTTCCCGACTTATGCATCGTAACACATTGGCCCCTTGTCGTCAGACATGTCTTCCTTCACCGCCTTGAATCGCCTCTGCTCAAAGTCCTTCTTTTTCACCCTCTTGATTCCGCACAGCTCAGAGTCCTCCTTCTCTATCTGCTTGGGCCCCTGCTGACCGGAGCCCTCACTTTTCAGTGGTTCTGCCTTGGGGAAATTTTTGGTCCAGTCTATCTTCCCCGGTGGAACAGTAGGCGGCTTGGGCGGCTGCGCCGCGGTGGCCACTCCGCTGGTATGATTGGTCAAGTTCCGGGGAACCGAAGACGTTGCTATGGTTTTGTGGGCTGCTGTGACGGCTTCAATGTCAGCGAGGACTTTGGGGGCTTCGGCTGCCATCGCAGTGGCATAGTGACCGGTTTGCTCTGCTCGTAGGTCATGTCCTCGGAAGCTTCCGAGGCGATTACCAGGATCAACGACGGTCACGTCGTCCTGGGAGTTTTCGCCTGCCCGAGAAGTACGCATTACAAGGTCGGGTAGCGCGCTTTCAGGTCGTTCAAGTCCAACCAGACTGTGGCAGTATCGGTCAGTCCACCTTAGCCTCAGAGACCTGGGCCTTCAGCAGGAAGTGGCGAATGCTGGTGTAGTGGCTTGCGGTACTGTAAGATAAAAAAAAGTTATGCTGTTTCTGAAGCGTATGGAGAGGAAACTGACAGCCGACGATGATTTGGCGGGTGAAGCTTATCCAGGAACGACAAGGACTTAAAGCGCGACAAAATCCATCAACTATATAGTAGAACTGTATCCAGCTTTGTGTACAAAGTCGCTTCATCTGTAGCTTCCGGCATCTGAGCGAGATGGCAGTTATCCCAAACGCCGTTCGCACCGCAATTATCAAATCTATCGACCGCCCCGAGGAATCCCGAACTATCATCCAACTCGTACAAGAATCTCAATTCTGCAGGAACCAGATCCCGGCCGTTGAAGATGATGAATTGGCAGATCCCATCTCCCCGAACCTCGATTCCCTCACAGCACTAAGTGACAAAGAAAGCACACTTACATCAACGCACGGTTACTGTCCATCACACCTAATCCTGCTGGCACGACTATGTATGGCCGGTCAGCCATCAGTCCGCTCCTTCGTTGCCTTTACAAGATGGCGGACTCAGCAAACACAACCATTAGATGCCTTATCAAAATATAGATGAGCAACATCGTATATCTAAATGGATGAGGGCGCAATAGAAGATAGCCGAAGCTGTCGAGATGGATGCGCATCACTCAACTAGCCATCACAGCGACGACAATGGTCCAGCAGGCGATGAACACAATCAATGCTGCGTACACCACTGCCCTCTACGGCTGCAAATTTATGAAACGAGGGCTATGACTGTCGTAAGTAGCCGACCGATTCCGCAGATTCTTGTGAACATACTGAGGGCGGTGTGCCAAAAACTCCAGGACAGCGACGAGACGCACTGGCTGAGGTGTAGCATAAACGTCAGGCTATTCTCTGGCATACTTCTGAGCATTTCGCATGCATGTTCCTTTCCTATCTGCTCAATTCATCATTCAAAAATCTTGTGCATCTTATCATGGAGCGGCATGTCATGTGTGTCGTCTATCCACTTCCGTCACAGTGAAGATCTTCTTTCGCTCCATCCGGACAGGAAACCAAAGTGGCGTGTAGATCGAGCAACTTCGTTTTCTTCGTCTTGCTTGAGGAGTTACTAGTTGTGTGAAAGTCTTTTCGAACAGGACAGACAGAGCAAGCAGTTGCCCATAGATTTCCGCTCTTACTAATGGGGTTTGAGCTTGCATATGACTTCGCGCAGTCATAGTAACAAGATTTGATATAACTCTTTAGCTCCTCCAGCACATCGTGGAGTTTGAAACAACGATTGTTGACGATCATCTGTTGTGCCTCGACTCTATTCTTATCATGCGGTCCGTTGGAGCTGTTTCTTCTATGTCATGATAACCTGTTGCAGAAGCTCTAAAACAGTCGTGCAAGGGTTCGAATTCAACTCCTTTAGCAGCTGGTATGCGGTAGCACGAAGAGTCTTCCTTTGTAGAGCTTTCATGCTTCGGGCTGCAGCTGCATATTCCTCGTATAGAATTAGCAGCATCAAGCAACACAAGCGATCGCTTATTTGTCGGGGTGGGAGAAGAGGCTTTTTGTACAACCGGTCGTAGCTGTCAACTCATAATCCCCCTACTAGTTGTACCTCCGACGGCTGTTTCATGTCTTCCAAGCATGTTACCGCGTTAAAGAGATGGATGACAGCATGATAGCCTTATGTGTAAGAACGAGCTCGATGCGGAGAGCAGCCAAGCCTCCATTTGAGCTGCCAGAGAGACGCATTGTGATTCGAGGAAGCTTGGGAGGTTGTTGGTTGTTGTTAGTGACATCGAATAATACGGTAACATCCCGAGATGTGTTCTAGGAATAGCCTGCCATAGTCGACACATTCTCCTCGATCCCTCCAATCACTGTTCTGGAAACCTGCTTGAAGCGGTTTAGCTGCGCCCCGTGCACTCTCCTCCAACAACAGGCGCTTATTCTTCAGCCAGCACATCCGGCACGCTTAGCCCAATTCGGTGCGATACGGCGTTCCACACGTCTCCCTCGTGGCCCACCACGCACTACGGCCCGTCACAGCGGCTGGTATGGCAGATCTAGCAAGTCACTAAGAAGGTGCCGGGTCGCCCTACGCACACCTCGCAACCAAACGCGGAGGACGCTTCTCTATTATTAGCATCAACCATCCGGGCTTTTACCAAAAGTTAAACGCGGTGTCGCCCGAACGATTTCACGACTTCAGACAGGCAGCGATACTCGGTAGCGACCGATCGTGAAGCTGGATGCTTATTACGGAGTGAGAGGGACGAAAAGGAGAACGGGCTGCGTCGCAATGTCTCTCGCGACATCGCCGAATAGTGAAACTGAGCTTTAGAGACAAGTTTGCGACAGTAAGGTTACAGACTACACCCGTGACATATAAGCGGACGGCACGCATCGGATAGAATCATATACACGCGCGAACGGATCAAAATAACATTCGAGCTCTTTGAAACACGCCTGCGAGCTCGAGTCTAAGGAGGACGATTGTGAAAAAGTGCCCTGCAGCTTGACTTGCGCCCGGTGCTCCGGGTCCGCCTGCTCCACACCTAGGAATGGACTTGGTTACAGTGTGACATCGTCGCCGTCGCTGGATGTGACATCGTTCATTGTGACATCGTCGCTTGCTTCTCGGGGGGAGTACTCTTTTTTAATCCGTGTACCGTCTGTCTCACTAATCGTAGCCTGCTCCGGAGTTGGGGTGGGATATTCCTGATTTCTTCTCGGGTTCTTCAAGTTTTGGCCGTTTTTGCCGTTGAGATGAATCCATTATCATCATCTGGCTTCCTCTTGCAATCCTTCATAGCCTGAGCCGCCCTGTCAGGTTCTCCAGGTTTTCCGTAGCCGCCTCCGCCGACCTAGTTACGTCCTCAGGTTGCGCCTGGTGGTGGTCATATCCGCCTCCGCCCTAGCTGCCTCCTCTTTAGCCGCCTCCTGCGTAGCTGCAGACATCATTATGGTTTATGGTTGTCACTGGGCCTTTTTCGTCTTTCCCCTTTCGGGAACTAGTGTTCGTAAATACCTCTTGTCATGGCACCATCCCAGCTGATTCGAGCATTCGGAGAACAGGTAATGGTGGGTTGTGGGTGACGATGCTATCCAGAGTCGCAGACAAAACTCCCGATATCCTATTATGAACGCTGGGTCGCAACTCCATTCTCTACTTGCAGTTCCACAACATTCTCACACTCCAGCATCAATGGCGGAATCATCGTCTGGAACAAATATTGCGGCACACGATCCTCACCCTCTGTCGCAAAGTCCTCGCAACTACCAGCACACCACCACATACCCCGAGGCTCCATCCGAAGACCGTATGTACAGTCTGGTAAACCATATAGTACCCTGCTAATGTCGACACGCCTGACAAACGGCTCCCCCGGCTTGAGGGTTACAAGAAGCTCCAGCTTTGGGCGTGGGTCGTGCTTCTGATATAGGCCGCAAACGCCTGGTTTGGTTGCTCCGCGCACAATAGTGTTAATGGCGATGTCGACGACCTGGATTGTAGCCGCGGGTGCTGGTGTTTTTGGATCTATAATGCGAGGGCGGGAGTCCTCGGGTGGATACTCTTCTGCTTCCATAGGGCCCCAGGGCACGAGAAAACGCTGGCGGCCGCGGGATTGGACAGTGATAGCTTCGGTACCGGTGTTCAAGACTGTAATTTCGAGTAGTGTAACACCGCCTTTCCTGTCATCGCCAATGTTGTCCCCTTCGCTTCTGCGCCACTGCATTCGGGTCTGTATCTTTGGCGGCCAGGGTAGAGACGGCACTACCGTGAAGCTTGCTCGGCCATCTGCTTCGCTACTGACTAGCTTCGATTTTTCGATTGGTGTTGATGGCTCTCCCTGTTCTTTCAGGGGCTCCGCCTGATCGGCGTACGTATACACCTTCCCGCCTAGATCCTCGCCTGCCTTGTTACGAATCGTATACTTCTTCCCCGGCTCGAGTAATGACGCGAGCTCGCTGCTGGGATCGATGTGGTACTGGTATATTGACAAAGACTTTTTCCAGTTTTCTGTTCTGCCGACTGGCGAGGGGAGAGTCAAGTAGGATTCCTCGTTGCTGTCGTTTTGACTCAGTTGCCCTACGTCAACTTCTGTGTCGCGCTTGCTTTCCCCATCGTGCACACGTAGTGTGAGTAGCTTATGGGAAAGCGCGTATGGAACATCCAGAATCGAATTTGCTGTATTCAGGACTAAAGGTTTGGGATCCGTATCTTCTGATGAACGGCGACAGAGACCAAAGACAATGCTGAAGGGTAGGTTGCCCGAGCGATCGAAGATCTGGTATCTACTGTTGATTACTGTGTGAATCGTCAAATCGTCCATGGCTGCTAGGGTGCAAATATGTAGTAAGGGAGTTGAAATAGAAGAACGACCAGAGTCAAGCTGAGGTTGAACTCGTAGCAGACATGACCTTTTATCCGTACACGCGATGTACAGGGAAAGAAACCCTTCGATTATGAGAACAGGGTTTGTTTCTATGTGACGGGTGGTGATGCAAATAAGGCAGGTGTTACCTATTGCGAATTTGTCGGACGGCAATCAAATTATATAGATCAATTAAATACTTATAAAGTCTTCGTTTTGAATCAGGTTTTTCTTTTCATTGTTTCTTCGCTACGTACTAAGAGATGTATATATGTTCAAATCCAAAACACCAGTGAAGAGGGGGGGGCGATCGCCACTGTCACGGGTGCGCGGATCCGTGGCCGGGTCGCCCCCGACCCGGTGGCGGCGGCGGCTGGGATGTTCTATAAAAGCGCCGAGGGGTAGACGGCCCAGCGGAGGCCAAGAAAGGCGCCAACAGGTAAGCGGCCATGCTGCCTCTAGGCAAGACTGCCAACAACGGCAGAACCCGTCGGTCGAACCCGTCGGCAACGGGTGAGTGTAATGCTGGGGTAGGTCCAAGGTGTCTAGGGGAGCCCTAAACAGAGTG
>RCNJ01000188.1_pt1 | contig 44481 bp, 48 predicted proteins | sample 2041171 | NCBI WGS metagenome assembly RCNJ01 (sample SAMN09708213, study PRJNA481090) | feces metagenome | biome: feces | host: Pygoscelis adeliae | place: Antarctica: Rookery Lake | collected 2010-03-01 | reverse complement strand
GCGAGGCTCCTGATGATGTCCCATGTGGCTTGGATGTATGGGTGGAGGGAGTAGAAGCGATAGTGGAGTATGTCTCGCTGGCAGTCTTTTGTTATATGACGGCAGCTAATTATCGTCCTTTGCTTTAGTATTGTCGCAATACATGGCCTTAATGGTCATCGGGAAAAGACTTGGACGGCGAAGAACAAGGTGAATTGATTGCGAGATACGACCATGCTGTCAGCCATCATACCAAATGCCAGAATCATGAGCTGGGGTTACGACGCCAATACACACAGCAAAGAGGTATTGTCGAAGATGTACCTTCACGAGCATGCGGAGACTCTTGTTGTCGACTTAAACGTGCATAGAAAAATGGACAAGGTGCACAATCCGTTCATGAACGACTCTGTACCTTAGTTTGCTGACCTCTATGGTAGACAGATACACGGCCCATCATTTTTATTGCACACAGCCTCGGGGGAATAGTTCTTAAAAGCGTATGTACATCTTTACTGATCAGGGTAGAAGGCCTAATAAGAAGAACAGGCGCTCATTCACTCCGATTTCACACGATCCAATCACCTGTATGACCACAAATCGATCAAAACGTCCACATATGGCATCATGTTCATGGGCACTCCGCACCAGGGAGGCGAAGGAGTAGCGTGGGGCAAGAGACTCGTCAATGTGGCCTCGATTTTTGTTAAGACCAACGATAAACTTCTGAGTATCCTGGAACGAGACTCGGAAATTCTGCAGCAACAAAATTGCTCAATACAACTCGATTAGCAGTGACTTCGAGACAAAGTTCGCCTACGAAACCAAAGCTACGCCCTTAGCTCTAGGTAAGGCAGCCATGCTGGTCGTTCCAAGGTCTTCTGCGGTCGTTCCAGGCCACGTGAATGCCGAGCCAATTGCGATCATGGATAACCATATAAACATGGTCAAGTTCGGAAAGCAAAGTAACGACTTTACGAAGGTAGCCAGCCATCTAAAGCTGATGGTGGATAAAGCACCCATAAAGGTACAGCAAAACTGGGCGACCGAGGTCGATATGGAAGCTGGTAAGTGTCAAAAGCAATAGACATGTCAAATAAATGTTAAGAGCATTCATTTATTGTGAGGGTTTTTTGTGTATACAGCTTTTGCTACATATAGGATAGTACTGCTGTCTTTAAACGGGCATGAAAACTGACTCTGCCGTAGCCCGCGTTAGAAATGCGAAAGAACATTTTCATGTTGACTTTGACCTAACGGGTGTGCCAATGACAAGCGACTTCATTGGACGTGTATCAGACTTGGACTCGATGAAGGAGAAATTAATGCCTGGAAAAGTGTCAGACCGCCGTATGATCTGTGTAATTCACGGTTTAGGGGGCATGGGCAAGACTCGGTTGGTTATCGAATACGCCAGACTACACAAGGGCCTGTATACATCCTTCTTCTGGTTGGACGGAGAGACAGAGGAGTCCTTGATCCAGAGCATACTAAATATAGCTCCGCGTCTCCCAAAGGACCAGAGACCACGCATGGATGTCGAGAAAACGAAAGGGCTAGAGGAATCCGGAGAGGCAGCACAAGAAGTCCTTTGTTGGTTCGCGCGCAAGGAAAATACACGATGGCTTTTAATATTTGATAACGTCGATAAGACGTCTTATGAAGAGGGGTCTGATCAGCATACCGAGTCTTCATCTTATGACATCACACACTACTTCCCTAGAGGTGATTCCGGAAGCATCATTGTTACCACTCGCCTTCAACGCCTTGAGTCCCTTGGAACTCCTGTTGCCTTGCGGAAGCTTGGCGTTCTAGATGGCCTGTCGATCCTTCAGCACCACGTCAGACGCAGTTTAAAGCGCAGTGACTGCCAGGCGACATCGGAAGATATGTCAGGGAACCTAGAATGGGATCCAGGTCAGTCTTTTAACCTGTGTTAATTGCGACCAAACAAGCCGAGACCTGTTCCACCGAAATTCAATCCCTTCAGCTAACTCTCTTAGATGCAGTTGCACTTGTCGAACGATTAGGTCTTCTCCCTTTTGCTTTAGTTTTCGCTGGCTCGTATATCGCTAAGACGACAGTTGTCAAATATACCGAATTGTACAACACATCATGGGCGAAGCTCCACGAAACAATGAAGGCGCGGAACGATTATCACCATTCAGAACAGACAATCCTGACGACATGGCAAATCCCGTTCGACGAGGTGGAGCGAAAAGACAAAAAAGCGGCAAAACTGCTGCGTTTATGGGGCTATCTTAGCAATCACGAGCTTTGGTATGAACTGCTGTTATGGCCCGAATGCAGGGGCGCTGCTCCAAACTGGCTTCAACAGATCACGACTACCGATTTCAGCTTTTTGGAAACAATTGGCACTCTTCTGAATTATTCGCTTATCGAACGGAATGGCAACACCGAGACTTATTCAATGCACGCAGTGGTCCATGATTGGATCCAAGCGTCGAATGACGTAAGGGGAGACGCAACTGTTTTACAGACAGCATTAACCACTATTGGCCTTGCAGTCCCTCCACAGATGATAAGAGATTCGTCGACCATACAACGGCGACTTCAGCCGCATTTACTTCATTTATTACAATACTGGAGCCATACCACGGACCAAGAGAATAATGTTGTACATTTACGTAGTCTTGTTATGCTAGGAATTCTATGCGTCGACCTGTGCAAGTTCGTCGAGGCAGAGCAGATGTACCAGCGAGCGCTGCAAAGCAGGGAGAAGGCACTCGGTGCAGATCACACGTCGACATTGAATACGGCCAATAACCTGGGACTCCTCTACGCAGACCAGGGAAAGCTGGCGGAGGCGGAGGAGATGTACCAGCGAGCGCTGCAAGGTTACGAGAAGGCACTCGGTGCAGATCACACGTCGACACTGAATACGGTCAATAACCTGGGACTCCTCTACGCAGACCAGGGAAAGCTGGCCGAGGCGGAGGAGATGTACCAGCGAGCGCTGAAAGGCAGGAAGAAGGCACTTGGTGCATAGCAGCAGAGCTCATGTCGACACTCACCATAGTGAATAACCTATCCATTATGGTAAAATCGAATAGAGCCAATTTGATTTGATTCCTCATACAAGCTACCAGCTTGGATTTGCTGCTTGAGTCAAGTTAAATTAATGGCCCGGCTGGACCCGGTCCGCCGTATCTACGCCGCCCTCGTCCACCAACCTGTTGGCAGCATACCTTACCATACGGCCGTGCTCAGCTTCAGCGCGGTGGTCAACCAGAAGGACTGTGGGTTCTGAGAGGAGGCGGAAGAGTTCCATAGTCACATATCGACGCGGGAATAAACGGCTCACCTAGTCCCCTCTGACTCTGGCTTCCCCCAAGGGGAGGAGGATGAGAAACGGATCCCCATCTTCGTCACGACGATCTGCCAGTGTGTTTTCAAGCAGTAAGCCGAGACAGAGGTGATGCCAAAACGTCTCGGAGGACAAGGCGGCCTCATAACCCCGACCCCACATCCCGGTCTCAGGGTCGCACACTGGTCAACCTCGTACAAATATCATTCTAGGACGACGTGCGTCCCGGCACGGCGAGTTGAATAGCATACGAGCAACCAGCAACTTCGCAATCAACACACCACATCGTGTTGGGAAGGGGAATAGGAGGAAGAAAACTGCGAGATCTGGGAGTGCTAATGGGACACCGTGGCGGAGCGTAGTAAATAATGGCAACGGCGCAGAGAAGAAAGGAAAGGGGAAACATGAAGAAAGTGAGGAGGAGTCGAAGGAGTTGTCAGACTTCGGCCATTCGGAGGATGAGATGGCTGTGGAGGAAGAGGAGAATATGAAGTTGGCAGCCACGACATAACCAGGTGGAAAGGTAGTGACGCCTAGTGAGTTTGTGCCCGAACCGGAGATGGAGGCTGCCAGGACGAGAAGTCAAATACTCCAATGGGTCCTCCGAGTGTGCGTGGGGCGCCAGAGGCGAAAATGTGAGCAACAGAATCAGGGACCAGAACAGCGGAATGAGCAGCTAAACAAGTCGTTTCAGAGGAAGCCAAAGGGACAGGAAAGAAAGCGGTGGCGGGAGTGGTCACAATATGTCATCGGTACGACATAGTAGACGATAGAAGATTATTATAAAGGTACAAGAGGAGAGGAGGTGATGGACGCAATGCCAGACGGATTGCCCAACGTGAGGTGTAGCATTGGACGGTTGGTAGGTAACAAGGCAAGAGAGGCAGGAAAGGTAGGAAAATGGGCGCGGAAATCCGGATGGCAACGGGGCAAGGCAATATTGCGAAATCGTTTGAAAATGATGATTTGGAGGATCGGCACCATCAGGAGTAGTGATAGAATGAGCAACAGAATGAGCAACAGAATCAGCCACAGAACCAATCGCTATGAGAGTCGAAAGACTACTCCAGTATAAGCCGAGAAGATGGCGGAATTCGTTTCGCATGGAGCTGGGAAAAGCTTGAATGAGAAATTTAATGGCCCAATCGCAAAATCTTCTTTTATGTGTAACTCTCATTCGTGAGAGCAAGAGAGCTCGACGATCCGTAATTAGATTGGGACAAATTTAGCCCAATTTGGTCCCGACTGCTTATGTTAAAAAGCTCCATTAGAACCAATCCTCCCTGTATCTAAACTATTCTGTTGGCTTAAGACCATCGCCATATCCAGGTCGCACTGTATAAGAATTTCAGCTCCATGTAGAGAGCTGGTCGAGGTAAGTATTGGATGATTTGAGAACTAGCTGATAAGCCCTGAGCTTATCTTCAGAAACTTGGAGGAGAGATTTGGTAGAAGGATTTTTCGTCGAGGTAGAGTTTGGATGCAGGAACCTGAGACTCTCGGCCGAAACAGCCAACGTATATCTTATGTCGACGCTTGGTTTACTTGTGGCCGACCAACGTAAACCATCTGTGAAGAAGGCCGATAACCAAGTGAGAAGGGAAAAGGGCGAAGAGAATATGAGTAGAAAGCGATCGTCGAAATAAAAGAAGACGGATAGCAGGGACAAGACCTCGCGGGCCCGGTAAACGAAACCTACAAGAGCAGGTATCCGCTGGTCGCCACGCACCCAACTACTAATCTGCAGACCTGATACCATCCGGGGTCCACACAGATTGGACCACTACGGTGTCACACCGCTCGCGATTCTGCTATGCATAGCTTTGCGGCTCACCACGGAACTCCCATATCACCTTGAAGCTGCACTCGCGCGCTATACCTTTACACGTGTAAAGTTGGGCGTCCCACGTGTGACCTGAAGACTGCAGCTCCGGATTGGCAGATTAGGAGTTGAGTGGGTGACCACCTGCGAATACCACTGTTGTATGTTTAGTTTTTCCGTTGAACTTTCCTTTTTCTGCACCTTTTAAGGACAGAGCTCATACATTCATAGCCGAAGCTGAATTAACATTTATGTTTTGATTTATTGTTTTTGTGTTTTGTCTTGGTTGTAATCAAAACCAAAGAAGGGCAATATTTTCCACTTAAGGCGCGAACAATATCATTATAGTCTTAGAGATCACCAAGTTAATCTTCTCGTTCCTTCATCCAGACTTCTCACGTCACCATTACTCTTTTTCGATTCTAGCATACACTTAGAAAAACCTATTGCACGCATATCCATCAATTTTTATACCAAGACAGCAAATAAGTTGCGAGGCACAATCTTCTTCGTTCCGGTATCCTACAAGCTCACGCTCCAAGAGGCCAAGCTACCGCCTTATTTCGCACTAGGTAACCTCTTAACATCCAGGCCCCGATCCCCCTCTACCTTCTTATTCGTCAAGATCTTCAACCCCTCCTTCGTAATATCTCTCACCTTATCCATCTCTGCACCATTAATATGAATCAGTCCGACTCCCGGCGTCCCAAGTCCTTTCGCTGCGCTCTTAACCTTCTCCCACTGATCCGTCATTACTGCACGGGTGGCTTCTTCGATGATCCAGCTGCGAAACCCTTCTTTGGCGGCGTCTTCGGCGGTGGCGCCTACGCAGTAGTCTGCTGCTAGTCCTACGCAGAATACCTGGGCTTGTTAGCTCTCTCCATATATATTTGGCACCTCTCGACACGCTTGACTGTGTCCTCCAAGAGTTACATCACACTCCTCATACTACGCCTCGTTCAAAGGTACAACGGGGATAGAACTCACGTCCGTAATACCGGCCCCCTTCAGCACATCAGCAAGTCCACTATCACCAACCGTTGGATTCGACAACGGTGGGTAGAAGGCGGAGTACATTTCCGTCTCCATCATCTGTCCCTTTTCGATGACTCTGTCGATTCTTCTCGTATCCAAATCCTTATGCAGTTCCGCCCCCTTGCTGCCTTGCACACAATGATCTGGCCAGGTGAGCGTCTCATATCTCTCAGTTAGGTTCTTGGGGTTCTTCACGGTAACCATGGTTTTGTATGGCTCCGCGCCTATACGTCGTCAGTTTCTTTCTGTCACTTCTCCTCGTCCCCAATGTACGGCTTCGAATCTTCATCTCAGCCCGCACAAGTTCAAGCCTGTCTGGCTCTCGTCAACGCCCGTTCGGTCCTCCCACGCCTGCCAGAACCGAGTCCTGTTTTCGCCACCCTCATCCTCTATTTTGGACACAACGACACCCAAACCCAGCACTATTCCTACATCCTTCACCCAACACTCCGGCCTCACAGACAACCAAATCTTTCGTCTTTCCGGGGAGAAAGAAGTACCGTAATCATCGGCTGAGAAATGACAATTAGACCTACCCTTATGAGTCGAAGCAAACGAGATATGACGCTTTGGGTGCCAGTCTTTGGTTGCTATTTTGAGTGTGAAGGGTAGCTTCAATAAATCATTGATGGGTTGAACAACTTGTTCGCCGTCGGGCACGGAGAGTGCTCCATTCTGTGCTAGTGTCAGTGAGGCACAGGGCACTATATCTCTGACGATGATCTGAAGAAGTCGGCAAGGCCTTCGACATTAAAGGTCTATGGCTGATATGATGAAGAAATGGAACGTACAGGCAGAGCAAAATCATTCTGGAGGTCTATGACTAACAAAGCAGGGTTGAAAGGGCCGGTGTTGAAGGATGGGCGGCGAATAATGCCAGGCGCGGCATTGTTGGTCAAATGCATCTTAAGTATTTTGGTAATTGGCGACGATATATGCTGTTTAGATCGCGAATGTTGTGTAACTCGTGATGAATGTTGTGATATGCGCGGTAAATGTTTCGGTATGCCGCGGCAACAGCCTGTCGAAGATAAGAACGCCATGTTTGAAGGTCGAATCCAAAATCGATGATGCTATCTAAATCGTTGACGTCGCTCGACCCAAAACTGTGCGAACAAAGGTGAAGATAAAGCTTTGGTTGTGGTTGAAGCTTAAGGTGGGGATAAAGCTACCAAGGTGTCAGATGTGGCACTAGGCAAGGGAAGGGGTACCTTTCACGTGTCAAAGGGCCCAGTCAGGAATTGACCAATATAAAAGACGCAGTGGGTAGTTCTAGTAAAGGCTTTGTAGTTGATACATGAGAGTAGTGGTATGTTCTGTTACTATACACTTCTGAACGCCCGCTCGCAATACCTATCAAAACATACACACCAAGTCTCGCTCCGCTCGACCACGCTAGCCAGCGACCACGCAACAATGCTCAACATCAAAACACCACCACCATGCAAACGCCAGCGCTAACACCCCCATCACTACCTACCATCCACCTCGTTTCGTCCCAATCCTCTTCTCACAGCTCCGAGAGCTTTCTCTCGTAAGCTCTTTCGTTAACAGACCTCGACATCCTCTTCCCAACCTCATAGCAAGAAATCATAATCGCACAAGCTGGCGCAACCTTCAACGTCCTTGCCACCCAACCTCTCCAAAGCCCCTGCACACCCTCCTCCCTCCAAATATGCATCAGAAACCTCAACATCGGTCCCTGTTCTGGCGCCAGCCCATTTGCCGATTTCCCTCCTGTCCTCCTGTCCTTAAAAACTTGTTGTCTAGTTTTACCAACGTCGAAAGGCATAGTGAGGAGTGATGCGACGGCGCCGGAAAGGGCGCCGGCCGTGAAGGAGTCGGTGAATGTTGCGGTGTGGTTTTCTCTGCTTTGGCTGCGTGTCCTTGCCGACCCGCGGGGATTGTCTCGTTCGATTTCCCGACCGCGAGAACGCTCCCGAGCGTCTGTGAGCTGGCCACGGATTTTTTCGTAGCCCCACCAGTAGATCCCCGAAAACGGGACGTCGCGCCATAATGTAAGTGTAAGACCACGCCAAAGTGAAGTGTAACCGTGGCTCTGTGTCATTTTCCTTAACCCATCGAGGGTCTTTGCGAAGTGTCCTGATTTTGTATCGCCGTGGGAGGCTTGCATGCGCGTTCGGAACATCTCGATGGGGGAGACTACGATCGCGGCGACTATGCGAGCTAATGATCCCGCGACGAGGGGGGCGTGGTTGTTGTTGAAGAGCTTGTTTACGGGCGAGGCATTGTTGAACCTCAACCAATCATACCCCGTAAAATAGATTATATTCGCCGGCACAGTCATAACCAGCGTCGGGCTCAAGCCACGCCACAGCGTAGTTACTCCCTCATTCTTGGCGATCTTGCGAAAGGCGTCGAGGGTACTATTGAATGTGCGGCGTTGTGTTTCTTCGACTGCGCAATCGAGGTGGATAGCCCCTCCCGACGTTGGGGAGCGGAGGGAGGCGATGTCTGGACCAGCGGCGCAGCAGACGACTGAGGAGGGGTTGCCCATGAAGAATACTTCGCGGCAGCAGGCTGTTACGCCGATGCTTTGTGGGAGAGGGAGGCCAGGGGTCGTCGAGCCTTTGAGACTGGCTATGGCAGCAGTTACGTTGATCGAGGATTTCGGTTGTGATTGTAATCGCACCCTCACAACATCGAGTGGTGTAACTGAGGTAAGTTGCATTAGTTATGTCATTGAAGTTGAGGATTAGCGGGAGGGGGAGGTACCTATCAAGCTTGTAAATAAGCTTCCTGAGACTGCACTCAACATCTTTTGACCTGTCGTGATGTCCACTTCGCCGTTGTCGTCCCTGGCTAGCACGGGAGGACCAAGGTGTGGCTCCTCGTCCATTGTCATCCTCCCCAGTTTGCCTTTTGCATCCTCTGCTATTTTTTGTTTGTGTGTGGTGGCGATTTCCTCAGCTCGGCTCACTTCTCCATCGCCGATGGTCATTGCGCCCAAGGGTACCATTGGAGCTCTCTTATCGTGGTGGTGTCAACAGAGCAGCCTGTCCCTAAAGCTGTCTGGCTTTGTGTTTAGAGACAGCTGCAGCGCATTGTCTGGTGTCAAATCTGGATAAAAATTGCGACCTTGAGGATTTCGCGATGATGAAACTTGGCGGAGGTATGGAATTTGAGTAAGGCCTGACCAACGGGTGGCGCCCGATGATTAGCCGCGGTGGTTGGTGGATGTGAGGCTATGCGAGGCTGTCCGGACAGCTGCATGGGTATGACGACCTCCAATTAACAACAGAGAGAACAGTGAAAGACGCTAAGAACGACGCTAATGGTTGATCTTTCTATGATATTTATCTTCGCACCCGACGAGAGCCTTTTGAAGGCATCTCTTTCGCGGTTAGGTCAGACTCCTAGTCGGCAGGACAACCGCCTAGGTAGTATAGATCGATCTTCGCCGATGCCGCCCGATTAGTCTTCTAAGTCAATACGCATTCTCCTTCATTTTCTTTCTGTTTTGGTTTCCTCTTTCTATCTCAGATCTTGAAGGTTAGGTGATCTGCAACCAAGGCTATCATGTCTCACCTAAAGTCGTCATGACGTCCATGACCCAGCCTCTGACTTCACCCTGCCTCCACCTGACAGCCTATCACATTCTTTGTTATACCCCATACCCCTCCTCGCAATGGATAACCCATGGCTAGCCACACTCGTCTACTTCGCAGCTCTCTTTTTTATGCTCGTCTACACCATACCTTACGATATCGCACTAGCCTACATCGAGCCAGAATATGTCTATTTTCGAAGGACGCCGGAGCAGATATAAGCACACATCCTCGCCATCAAACATTACATCTTGTGCCACGATCCCTCTTGCGCCCACACATGAGGAGTTTGAGCATTACATCGAGAAGGGCGATTGGCACAATACCAAAAGTAAAGTTCACCACGACAGCCGCACACATGGTCAAGCCAGCCGCAGAAGTCATCTCTGAGTTCCAGCAGTACGTCAACATGTCTCCAAAGGAACTAGAGGCATGGTTAGCGACGGATAAGAGTATTGGGACCGGGGTCATGAAGCCGGGGGCGGATGAGAGCGTTGGCCATGATTCAGGAAGGCATATCCTGGCTATCTTGAAGAGGAATCCTGAGGGGAATCCTGAGGGGTACAAGGATGGTAGGTTGAACCCAGGGCGGTGAGAGTAGAGGGGAGGTTGAGGAAGACGATGAGAAGGGGGCGTTTGCATGTAGTCAGGAATGGCGGAACGATAGTAGGTGCTGTGGAGAAGCATGGGAGACCCAAAGAGCAGGAGCAAATCATCAGGATAGGAAGAGATGTGGGCGTTTCAGATGGATAGACGAATGCTGATCCGAGACAGAGGATATCCAACACATGCGAAAGGTAGTAGCATACTGCAAGCGCCACATCGCCGGTGAGCAGAGCGCCATGATGAATAATGAGAGTAAGAGCCATAAGAGTCTGAAAAATTGGGGACATGATAGTATTAAGGCTGCTGAAGGCGGCTAAGTGTGAGTATCATTCCGAATGTGCCTGCTCAGACAACAACATTGTAGCAAATCTGTCAAGAACCTCTCCTCTTCCCTCTCTCAGAGTTGCAGTGAATGCGCCAGGGATATGCACAATGATCCACAGCTTCACTTACATAGTTCTCCTCGACTTAGGAACAAACCTCTCATCAGGTACGACAGCGACCATAACCTCGCCATATTCACGGTGGATATCCATCTGCAACCCATTAGCCAACGTCCTCAAACTCCCACTGCCTCGCGCCTTTAATAACAACATACCATTGATTTCTAGCGTCCTCCAACTTCGTCAACATATTCTCCTCTCCTTACAATCTCGAGCAGGCAAAACTATCTTCCTCGGCCCAAACGGCGCCGTTGGCGGTAGATCTCCTGTAGGGTCTCGGAAACTCTCTTTCCAAAAGTCGGGTTGTTTATCGGCGACTTCTAAGGCTTTCGAGATTACGTGTAGTAGGATTTCTGACATCCGGATACTTGTACTGATAAGACATGGGACTGTGCCGAATTCGAAGTTGAGCTTGAATGTGATTGTGATGCTTTCTTCGCCGGGTTTTGAGAAAGCCAGGTCTGCTGGTCGTGGCGGCTTGTCAAGTCTTGTGGATTCTGTGGGTTAGTTGGATGTTTCTACTGTCTCACTCGAGCTCGCTTCAACCTATAGGTCGTCAAATACTTCCAAGAAACTGCCGTCCTCTTGCTCCACACTATCGACGGTAACGGCTAGTGAACCTTGCTCGCCGTATTCGGTGGCTACTGCTGCATCCTTGCCGTCCAGTAGTACAAACCATTGACTTGTATCCACAGTCTGACTTTCTCGTCAATCATGACAGGCGCTATGGGTGTGAGAATGCCGGTCTACTTTGTTTCCATATTGTACAGGACAAGCGTCCTTAAGGTACAAGCCATGTTCATTCCAGGGCTGCCTAGAACAACGCAGCCAGGATTTGTCTCGGTGCCAGTCCCAGACAGAAGTTTCTGGACACGGCGGCACTATGGCACGCAATTGACCTTTGGAGCCCTAACACCGTCTAGATTTGAGTTGCTTTCTCAGAGGCATGCTAGTTGATTTCTCATGCAAGAAGTTGTTTACCAAGTGGTTTATGTAGTTCCGACATTGATTGTTTACAGTTGCCAATCGGTTCTAAGCTAAAAGCTGTTCAAGCTGTCCTTCACCAAGTCAAAGTCGGTCTTAAAGAGCCGTGCTAACGGGTTCCTAGCACCAAAATTTCTTTAACAAAGTTCTTGCTGTAGATAGTAGGCGCGCTTGGCAACCGGTTATTGTGCTAAAGTTTGTTCGAAAATGCCTTTGATCAAGTTAAAATTGAATATAAACCCTGTGATAACTGGTTTATGTGCTGGAGGCTGTGCAAGATGCTTATTGCCTAGTGGAAATCGATTTTCAAGACCTAATCTAACTGGTTTCTGTGCTGAGGTGTTCGAGATGTCTGAAGCCGATTCTGAGATGTAAGCTAAGTAGTTTTCCACCCATGTTCTCTATCAAGTTCATTCCACGGTTACAATATGTGGGCTTGCTTCCTGGAGGTGGTCTGCTAGCCACGGGCGCCGTTTCCCATTAGGACGGATGTTGCTGAGATGGAGCACTGCTAGCGCGGGATATTACGATCTAACCAATTCCTCAGCCTTTCCTCACCGACGCATCCTCAAAATTCCATCGTCACTGGCTGTTGCCAGATTTAATGACCACTTGAACAGCCATCGCGACAATTGACCTCGACATCACTTCGACTCCCAGCTAGCTTTTACCACCTCTTCCAAGCAATTGAAGCGACAAGGCAATCACCGACAATACACAGACATCATGGAGATCGGACGCCGACCTCGGCTAGACAGGGACAAGAAGGAGAAGATCCAGTCGCAGTATACGGAAACGACCGGCAAGACCTTTCCGTCCGACGATTTTCCCTTCTTGGACTTTCCTCGCGAGATTAGGGACATTGTGTACGGCCACCTGCTGATACGCAACGAGTCAATCTCGCTCGAGCCCGTGGATGCTTTGGTCACCCGAGATGGTCGCACCGTGTACACTACGCGCTTACGACTGTCGCTCCAGATCTGTTGTGCCAGCAAGCAAGTCGCATGCGAGAGCCTCGAGGTCCGGTGCCAATACCTTTATCCACTCATTCTTCAACAATACTTTCATCGCAGACTTTTTTATAACAACTAATGTTTGCGTAGACTTCATCAAGGACATCGATTGGAAGGCTCCGTTGCACCATATGGGCGAGTATCTGGATTCATCCGCGTTCCCGACAGCACATGGAGTCGAGGCAGTTCCGAGCTACTTGTTCTTTGGTCTTAACCAACTGAAGAATCTCAAGAGACTAAACCTCATCTTTCCACCAAAGTTAGAGGGAGCGCCAGTCAAATCACGATTCACCAAAATGGTGCTCGCTTCTGCCGTTGGCTTTAGGCCTCGTGAGATGGCGATCACAGTGAGAGGATCATCTGTTGAGTTAGCGGAGTATCTCATCAGTAACTGGAGCCTCTATGAGCCTCCAAAGGTCATCAAGTAAGAGCATCCCAACCAGTTGATCGCCTCAAAACTGACTTTAAGCAGACAACAACCCAAGTTCAAACCATGCGAATGGGGGAGGGTCAAGGTGGTCACTACCCCAGACATATCGCGGCGTCTGCCAGCCAGCAACAATCGCCATGCTACAGGACATGCCGATTCCGGGGTATCGCAGAAACCAGGTGGCGCGACAAGCAAAACCTCATGTAAAAAGCCAGCTTTCGGGTCACCCGTGGTCTGGACCAGTTCGCGCCCTGCAAGGATCATACGAAGAAGCGTTATCTTCAGGTTCCCAGTTTACGTTCGAAATGCCAATGTCCCAGCAACAGGGAAGCGCAACGGAGATACAGCTGAGCTTCTAGAAGACCGCGGTCACGAGGCTAGGCGCAAAAGAGTCGCGATAGAGGCTCCAAACAAGATTAAGAAGAGGGCGCCAAAGTCCAGGCCAACCCTACGGCAAAAGCCGCAGCCAGACGTGGAGGCTAGGTTTGTTCAACTCGACTTAATGAATCGCATCTACTCCGGCATGACGGACGCGCAGTTACATGAGCACGCACATATGCACCAGGAGATGTTGGAGAAGATTGAGGCTGAGCTGGCGAAGAACGGCAAGGTCGAGGGAGGCGATGATGGTGTTAAGAAGGAGCAGGGTGTGGTACAGCTGGGCGAACTAGGCGACAACGGATGTCGGACTGAGGCGACAGGAGAAGTCCAGAGTGTTGTCGAACTATGCGATCAAGGTACTCAGACCTAGCAAACAGGGACTCAGATTGTGGCTGAGAGGGCGGACAAAGGTAGTCAGACTGCAGCAGAAGGGCTCGATATGGCCACCGGGACCATCAGCCAAGGGTTGCGGATCGAGGCGGAAACCCAGCGTGTGGTGAAGAAAGTCCACAGTGGTAGTCAGACTGAGGCGGATGAAGATATTACGATCGTGGCGGCCGAAACAGTTGGGCAAGGTTGCCAGACCGATGCTGAAATAAAATGTGTCATCGGGACAGTAGAAACCGGCTGCCAGACTGGGGCAGAGGTGATGCCCCAAGATATGACGAAGGAAGTTGATCACCAGAGCGCCCTGATCGGGTTGGAGAAAGTGGTCAAGGGTTTATTCAGGGAAGTTGATAAAAGTGGCTGGGGCGTTAAGCTGGGGGCCATCTGGTGGACTTCGGGCGAAATGTTGCATCTGAATGGTCTCATTTGGCTCTTGTGCCTGGGTATCGGCATGTTGAAGTCTATTTGCACGTCGGCAATGGTCTTGGTATAAATTTCAGCTGAATGGGCGAATTAGGAGCTAGGTTACTTGAAGGGAGTTGTAAGAATATGGCCACTAAGTATCAATCGACGAATCGATAATAGGCTTTCAAATATAAGCCGCTTTACCTTCTACTGTTTACAAAGGCAATCCTTAACGCCGTTGTTGTGATGTTCAATTAGAAGAATCTTCAGTCGACGTTGGCGCTTGGCCGCATGCCAAGCATCGCCAATCTGGTGCCACCCGCGTGGGTCGATCGGGCTGCAACCGGCTGTTCATAGGTTCCTTAGCGCCATCGATGACAGCACCACAGCACAATATCATGTCGTGAACTTCTTCGTCGACTTTAATCAATCTTCTCGTACACTATTTCGAACAAGTTCCTGCACTCGCGCCTCAGAGAAGCGATATCGAAACCCTGGAATTGCACATCGCGCCGTTCACGAACACAGCGATACAAAAGATGCCACCCAAGAAAGTAGCTGTCAAGCGCAAAGCTGTCCAGATGACTCTTGACGGCGGGCCTGTAGCCGAAAACACTTCGGCGGAAAACAAGAAGCCAAAAGTTGAAGTCAAGACCAGAACCACACGATCGAGTGCCAAGCCATCACCGAGGGCATCCTCACCTCCGATTCGAATCCCACCAGCCGTGTCAAAAGGCGCATCTTCGTCAATCAGAATACTCAAGCTCGGAGACTCACCAGAACCTCCTTTGAAACCAGAGCCAACAGACGAAGGTATCCAGCCGCTCACGAACAATGCGACAGGCGAACTCGATCCCGAAATCGAAAGGCGGATGAAAGATCCGGATCCATTACGGCATCCACATTTCTCTGCCCAAGAAGCACAAGACAACGGGGTGATATTACGGAAGTTTTACCCACCCGAAATGAGCAATGCTCGCGCACTCGCCTACAAAGTTGGCGAGATCCCACGACCTATTGAGCTCCTCCGCTCTGCGCTTCGAGATACTGCGGAAACGAGGAGGAACGCAGATCTGGGGAATAGCGTCGTGCATTGGTTCAAGCAAGATTTGCGGATCAGGGATAACAAGGCGTTGCACATGGCGAGTGAGAAGGCGAGGGAGGAAGGGAAGAGCTTGGTGGGGATGTATATTGTTAGCCCCCAGGACTTTGAGGCGCACCTGACGAGTCCCGTGAGGGTGGATTTTGTGTTGAGGACGCTGGAGGTGCTGAGAGGGGATTTGGCGGAGCTGGATATCCCATTGTATGTTGAGAGCGTAGAGAGGCGTCGCGATATTCCTGCAAGGATTGAGGTTCTGATGAGAGAGTGGGGCGCAAATCATTTGTATGCGACTATGGAATATGAGGTCGACGAGCTGCGACGAGAGGCAAAGATGATAAAGTGCTTGGCGCAGCAAGGTATTAGTTTCGACGTCGTGCATGACACTTGTGTAGTACAACCAGGCGCACTACAAAGTGGAGCAGGGAAGCAGTACAGCGTCTACTCGCCATGGTTCAGGGCATGGATAGCTTACCTGCAGTCTAATCACGAGACGCTCAGCATCTACGCAGCACCATCTCGTAATCCGATATCGACACGAGATAGGTTCAAGCATCTCTTTGACACTCCAATGCCCGACGTGCCAACATGCAAGTCTCTCACGGACGAGGAGAAAGCCCGTCTCCGACCTCTCTGGCCAGCAGGAGAACACGAAGCCCTCGCTCGCCTCTCCAAGTTCTGTGACGGGAAAATCCACAATTATCAAGTCAGCCGAAGTTTCCCAAGCATTGACGGAACTTCTTCATTATCCGTCCACTTCTCAAGTGGCACGCTGAGTGCTCGAACCGCCGTGAAGACAGCCCGCGACGCCAACACAACCAAGAAACTCGACGGCGGCAATCCCGGTATAACAACCTGGATAAGCGAGGTCGCCTGGCGCGATTTCTACAAACACGTCCTGGTCAATTGGCCCTATGTGTGTATGAATAAGCCGTTTAAGCCGGAGTATACCAACATCACCTGGAATTACAATGACGAGCTCTTCAAGACTTGGTGTGAAGGGAGGACAGGATACCCGATCGTGGACGCGGGGATGAGACAGTTGCTGGGACAGGGGTATATGGCTAATAGGTTGAGGATGGTCACCGCCTCATTCCTCGCCAAAGATCTGTTGATAGACTGGAGGATGGGAGAGCGTTTCTTCATGGAACATCTTATTGATGGCGACTTCGCTTCAAATAACGGTGGATGGGGCTTCTCCGCCAGTACTGGTGTTGACCCTCAGCCTTACTTCCGCATATTCAACCCCCTTCTGCAGTCGGAAAAGTTTGACACTGATGGAGAATATATACGGAGGTGGGTGCCAGAGCTTAGAGGTGTAAGTGACAAGGCGATCCATGCGCCGTATGAAAGGGGTGCTGGCGCAGTAGCCCAGAAGGCTGGATATCCAAAGCCCTGCGTCGTCCACAAGGGTGCTAGGGAGGAGACTATACGGAGGTATAAGGAGGGGTTAGGGAGGAGTACGGCGTAAGCACATCTTGAGATTGAGGTCAGGTTAGTATGTGATATTCTAGTTCTTGTGTTTATTGCGAATACCATCTTGCTTGTATGTTTTGATGCTGGGAACAAGGTTCTCACAGATTTGTATTTTGCTGCATGTTCTTCGTGCTTATGTGCGTGCATGGTCTTGCTTTCGCTGAGCTGAATCGTCATCTTCCAGCACGAGCAGTCGACATGCACTAGGCCGAGCTTAGGCTAGGCTAGTCTGGTCTACTTTGATATTTGGCTCGTTGTGCAAGTCTTGTGCGAACTGCTGGTTTGAGTGCTCTAAATATGATCGCTGTGGTTTGAGTTAGTATTGACTGTCCTTCGTGCGCATCTGTATCTTGCTTTCGGTGAGTCGAGTTGACCGCTTGGTGATAGATGATCAGTTTTCACGAGAATAAGAGCACAGGTCAAATACCAAGCACATATTATTAGCTGATGTCATCGCATTGTCATTGGACGGCCCGGAAAGCAATTCCAGTTCGCGAAACTACGCAATAAACTACCACCCACCACCGCAACGGAGGCTCGGAAACTCCAAACCCAGTAGGCAAAAGTGCCTCAGAACGCCAGTACATTGCAGAAACCCAGGAATTCGTAGACGTCATGGCAGAATACCTATCGGACTTAGTATGATGCTAAACTGAAGGTGTGTAGAAGAACTTACAGATGATTTAACATTCGAAATTTCTGGCGGAGAGCTCGGTGTTACCATTACGGTAGGCATAAGAGACTGGAAAAGTTAGCTCATTCCAATTGTACCTGCGATGCGGACATACCTTCAAAGTGGAGGTCTTGGTCGTCGTTGTTGTAGAACATGACCCAAACATCAGGCTGGGCCTCGGCAGTCCTGCGCTGAATCCAGGCCGCCTTGCCTGGCACGCAGTTCAAAAACTGGCGGCCGTTGCCCGCCCATGGCTGGTAGTACCAGCACACAAGTTCACCGTTATCCTTCAAAGTGATGTCGAGAGTGTTTCCAGATCTAGCTGTGCCAGCAAGGACAAGGCAGGCCTCGGTGGCGGTGGAAAGAGCCAAGAGGGCAGGGGTGGTGATGTTGATCAACTTCATGTCAGATGTCATGTAGTAAACCGAAAGTGACTTTGTGGAATATGTATGATGAAGGTTTTAATCAGTATAGTGTGCGACAAGAGATGAATTGAGGTTAACTAAGTATATACGTGAGCGAGTCGACTGTAGATATCGAAGAAAGTCGATGGAGAAGAGAGCTGGAGTTCGTGGGAGGAGGCTAATAATATAGGAGCTCAGCCCCGCTAAACTCACGCCCTGGACAAACCTTTTCTAAGAGATGCACACCCAGATTCCACGCTGAAGTTACAGGTTTCGCGCTAGCAGAGGCTGTCAGGTCGTGCTACGAAGCTAGTGTGGGCCCAGGTTGTGGCTTGCTCATCCACGTTCACCTGTCCAACTGCCAAAGTTGGACTGTGGCCCTCACTTGTTCGCCTGAGCCTTCCCCGTGCAGCCGTTTGGAAGCACCCGGACAGGTGAACCATGGCAGCAGGGGCCTTCAAACAAGCTTGCTCACCGGAATATTGGTTCAGGGATGTGGACATGCGACTCGGTAAGCAGCACAAAAAGGTATTGCTCTATAGCTATGCTCAAGCAGGCAGTACGCTAACTGTCTGTTAGACCCACCAAGCAAGCACTCGTCGAATTTCTCCCGATGACGCAGGGCCGCTAGTGATAATGCCACGAACCGAAGAGCCTGGAACGTTTCCGGCTATATTTCGGGACTGGGCCTTTGGCATGTTGTCGTCCGGTGTCATCTTTTTGGCGCAAAATCGGGAGTGGATCGGCAAGATCTGCGCTTGAGCCTCCTTCCAACCACGTCAAGAGCCCTACGAGGTACACAGTTTGGTGTCCCAGCACTAGTTTCCCTCCTGTTTGGGACGTTCGGAAGAAGTGTCCTAATGGAAAGTTCCAGATCTGCAAGGCTAGAGGCCCAAACTAGAGATTGAGTCAAGAAATGTCAGTACGAGTTGTGAGATCGGCTATTCCTGACTGGTTGGTTGTGTGGTAAGTTCTTATCTATAAAAAAATTGGTAGCTTTCATTCGCTGTTGCGGCTGATTAGCTGTACATGAAGTTCTTCATTATACGTCTCCGCATGTTTGTGAGCTGTGTATATCCAGTGAGGCGTGGGAAGAGTTCCTCTATACATTTATTTTGCATGTAAGTGGGTAGAGAGGTCTTATTGCCAGAGGGGGTTTTAAAACAGCTGTGCCGAGTGAGCGAAGAAGCTCATAGGTAGAGTCGATTACTCGTCGTGAGCTTACCATGAACTGTTCGTCTTTACTGGCTCAGATGGCTATATGTGAGTTATGTCACAGAACGAGAGTACACACAGCTCAAAGCAGCTATGACAGCACGCACTCACGAATCACAAGTTAGTAACACACTTGAGAATAAGGTCAGGAAGTTCATTGGCTAATACTAGCAAAGGTCTTGTGTCACAAATTGACAGCCCTCCCAAACTATCATAACTAACCATCAACCATGTACCATGCTACCCACCAAGGGCTACCTTCCCCCAACTCGCGGTTGTCTAGAGAAAACTATGGCATGATATTTGGTTACTGAGACTGCGGTTACAGTAACAAAGTGTGCGAGAAGGAACGATATCGACGTAAAAGCCCCTTAGAAATGCCTGTGCTAACGAAAATTGAAGTTTCGGGTGACCGTCGAAGATGACGGTAGAAATCGAAAGCAGGGAGGGGCCGAACCCGTAGTCTAGATGTTAATTACTTTTTTTTTCAGCGGCGGAGTAAGAGGGCGAAAGTGTGTACTTACGGCCGACCTTACAATCGTAGTTGGCTGTGTAAAGGCTCTTGTCAATCATCTGCGCTCCCTGGAACTCGTCGGTCACACCAAGCTGGAACTGTACCAAGTTGGTCCTCTGATCAAATATTTATCATGCGCATGAACTTCCACCTATGTCGCGGAACTCTTATATTCACGTTAACGGCGCCATGTGGAGCCTCGTACGAGACCCAGTACTCATCGCGGAAGAACCAAATGCCGGAAGAACGGTTGATTTTGTGGATGTTGGCACGGTCGTCAGTGATGCAGGACATGAACTTGTTCGAGGCCTACATGGCGCGGACGATCGAGTAGATTCTGCGGCCGTTATCCACCAAGGTGCCGTCAAGAATGCCAGAATTCTGGCACCTTCCGTCAAAAACCAAGCAGCCGGTAGAAAGGTTGATTATGAGGCCAATGATGGCAAAGAGGGAAATGTCGAGCTTGGTAAACTGCATCTTGTCTGAGGTTGAGTGGGTTCTACAAAAGCGATGTTGTTAGTCGTGTGTTCTGTAAGCTGATGTAGATAGTCGGCTGATGTTATGTGCAGAGTAAAGTATGAGAGACGAATGCGACAGAGAAGCAGATGAACTCATCTTTGGTTTGGTAGTTGTGGTTGTACGAAATTGAAGGTGGAAGTAGACGAAGTAGCCTCGTATGTTGTTCGTGGTAGCAGTGTTGGTGAGGATATCAAAGGTCAGATGATCAAGTTGTTCAGATGGTGGGTTTGGGTGCAACCCGGCTTGATATAGAAGATAGGCCTGTGAACGACCGGAGGTCGAAGTCTACCGTGGCGCGATTGTGTGCGCAAGTTGTGTGCAAGGCAATTTCAATCTGATATCGTCCCGATAAGGAAGTGCGGCGGATGGCGTTGCTAGGATACAGCCGGACGCTTGACGTTAGTGAACAATTGTCGATTTTGCCAAGCCACGGTCACAAAGGGATCTGATCCGCCGGTTTGCTCGAGAAGGAGCTTGAGCTGAGACTGATCCCAGCCTGACATCAGCTTGGTCACTCTCCGGCAAGCCACACAATCCACGTCCTGGTCAACAAACAAAGGCTTGCCAGCGCTAGCGCCCCACTAGCGCGAAATCACACGGTACATTATAACCTCCCACTTCCGATCTCTTCCTGGAGCTTATCATACTTCTTTTCCATCAATCTTTCGTCTACAGTACCAGGTCGACTTTACCTTCAAATTCAATGTTCGTATATACTCAGCTCTTCTTACACAATGCTTCAACTGAGCAAAGGCCGACACCCTCTTACACAGACACGACATCACCTCGATCCATTTCCAAACAAAGATCGTCAAGTTGAAGTTCTCCGTCGCCTCCGTTGCCGCCGTTGCCTCCATCCTTGCCCAGTCCGCAATCAGCTGCCTCGTGGTCGAGGGAAAGTACTATGCCATCCAAAGCCTCGACGTCACCGTCAAGGACAACGGTAACTTGATGTGCTGGTCCCACGACGGGTGGAACACCATCAACGGGCGCAAGAACCTCCACTGCCTGTCAGGATACGCCGCCTGGATTGATGATGCCAATTCCAACAACCAGGCTATGTGCTACTCGTACCACAACCAGAACTACTGCGTTGACGGTATGCGCAGCATAACAGAAGAGAGAAATGGAAACAAGCTAACTTTTTTAGTCCAGTGGTTCCAGGTCCAGAAGGGCGATCATCTCTGGTACACCAACTTGAAGGCAAAGAACTATGGCTGTTAAATGTGCCGTAAGTTATCCATCTCTCTTCCTTTCTCAACACTCGTATACTAACACGCCACAGATGGAGCTGGATTCTGCTTTCGTCTTTTGCGACTCACTACGTTTTCCGGCGCTCAAAAGCGCTGTTTGAGGGAGGTTCGGGGATCTGGACTTCTGAGGAACGGCGGCTAAGACACGGATAGGCATACTGCGATTGCTTTTTGGTGCCCTTGTCAACAAATCGCCACGACATCATCCACATACTTTCTGACTGCAAAGTTGTGATATTTCGCCGTCTACTTGGGTGTGCTGCACGTGAGCGGTCAAAAGTCGGAAATAGGAGACAGCTACTTCCGGTCTATAATCGGCACTTCTTTTGCCCGCGAAGAAGAATTTTTGTTGACAACGCGCGACACTGCAAAGCACTCTTTGGCTGCCCAACGTCTGCCGAATCGCGGTGAATATGAGTCGGCTGGCTCCACCACTTTGCAAGCTCAACACTTAGTCACACGACACGCATCAACCGTATCTGAGGTTCCAGGTCTAGGAGCCAGTTACCAGTTTTCTTCTATGGTCTCCCAATTATCCATCAACCTTTCGGCCATTGCGCCTTTATAGAATTGCAAGACTCTATAAAATCTTATCCACAGGACAGATGGCCGAGCGGTCTAAGGCGCGTGACTCAAGTGATTCCATTACTTCTAGTCGATCAAACTTCTAGCGCATTCACGTATCGTAAGATGCGGGGGTTCGAATCCCCCTCTGTTCATTTTGCTGCCTGCGGCATGGGATTCCACAATTATTGTAGCGCTGTCGTTGCGAGCGCCAGCAGGGCCGTCACCTCGCCATAGCTGCTGGTTCGTTTCTTTTTTGGACGTTTGTGGCAATTCAAAGAAGGGCCGTTCGACCAAGAAGCGTTGGAGAGGGGTTATATGTTCGCCAAACGCGTTGCCTCAGCCAATCAGCACAAAGGTCGCATGGTCTAATGGTTATGACGCTTCGCTCACACCGAAGAGGTTCCGAGTTCGATCCTCGGTGTGACCTACTTTCTTATTTTTGCATCTTATGGATGCTGATAAGCCATAACAACGGAGGACTTGGTGTAGGGGGCTCGTGATGTGGTTGTTGGTGTTGATGACTGTCGCGGTTAACCAGTTTGACAATAAGCGGGATATGCAGTGCGGGCCAAGTCGCGCTACGGCCTGTCGCCTGTGGGAGGCACCTTACAGGAACCAGTTAAGCAGGCGATGATTTGTGGAGGAAGTTTTTAGTACGTACAAAGGACATGTACTAGGGTATCTATTTCCATACAACAAAATTTCTTTTCCGTTGTCTTCTTCACTTCGACGCCACTTCGCTTGCTTTTTTGGGGCTGCTGTATTGACGGGGCCGACATCTCAACTTGACAGGCATTGATGTCAATACTAGCATTCGACTTCTCGATCTCAAGCGCGTCTACTTCAATGCACTCGGCAGATTTATACTAGCCTCCCAGCTTGGGAGCAGCAGCAGCTATGCTTCAGAGTACTCGAAACTAGTATTGACATCAATCACGAAGATCCTGAAACACCAGCATCATTACTCGTACCAGACGACTTATCGCATGATGCATTCACGCAGTAAGATATCATACAACCGAGGGCAATCAATATGCTAAACACTTTCAGAGAACTAAGTGAGATGCCGGCCGAACTGATAGGGCATGCTCGGAGAGCTCTCCGTGACGAATTCCACCAATTCGCCAAACTCCCAACAGAACTTCAAACCCTGATCTGGAAACACGCAGCACTTCCAACTGTCGGCGACTTGGCCAAGTGCGATGCCCGTTTCGAGGAGATGCAAATCAGATATCTCAACGTGGGCCGTGTCTTCCGAGCTCCTCCCACAATCCTCTCACCACTCTGAGCCTGCCGCTTCGGTCGAACCACTACCTTCACCACCTAGAAAGAAGCATTCCTGCCTACTGCGGACCAGATTTGGATGGAGAGAATATCCCGACGGCAAAAAACGTTGCCGCGCAAACATCAGTTTCAATTTCAATTATGGTGAGCTGCCAGATGGAATGCTTGCGGTGACCATGGGCAATGATGGAAAGGTGCCAAACCATGGAGGAGTCTGGCATTTCAACGGAGGGAGGACGGCGAAGGCTGGGAATTTCATTAGGATGTTTTCTGGGGCGACTTCTTTTTGAACTTTTTGAGCAGGTATGGGTAGTGGACTGTTATGCTTGGAACAATTAATCGCTGGCACTCGGTGGGCTGTGGTTGTTTGCGAAGCGGACGCCCAGCTGAGTTTTCTGGATTGTGGAAAGCTTCGATTGGGCGCTGGGGCACCATTACAGCTCTTTTGCAAAGCTAGAGCCATTTTGTGAGGCCATTCATACGGTCTCCATTTCCGCATCCCCCCGTTGACGTTGTACGATTACACTGAAGATGTACGACTGTGGCTGCTGGGAATAATGCTATCCGACCGTCGCCTCTCGGAAAGTCTGCGTTAAATCTGCACAGTGAGAATTAACAAGAATGGCAGACACAACCACAACAACAAATGGTGAGTGGAGTTGGTCGCCCGGCAGCTAATCCTGCATCCCTGCATCTCTTCCAATGCCTACAGCCATTGCCTGAGGATATTGGTGGGCATCTAGCAGGAGTAAGCATTCCCTTCCTCTTTCCCCTCTCTCACTTCAGCTGTCCATACTAACCCGTCACAGGACGACGCCTCCGACTCCGACTCAATCCACAGCGATACCTCCTTCCTCAGCTCAGGCCTCTACAGCGGCTACCTCGAAAACGGGCGCAAATACCAAACTCTGCGCGAAGAGGAGTACTTCATGCCCTCGGATGATAAGCAGTTCGAGACTTTGGAGAAGGGACATATCCTGTTCAGGGTGTTGGATACGGTAATTAATAGCGAGAAATTGTGCGTGGAAAGACTAAAATCATAACTCGTGGGATATATTTTGTTTCATGTTGGCTGCGCCTCATGTCTGACTCCTCTACTCAGTTAAAGCACATCTGATGTTAGCTTCACTCCACGATTAGAGAAAGAGATAGAAATGCTGCAGGTATTATTCGTTACACCTATCTTACACTTGCTCGTATCTCGCGCGACTCGTGCCTCGTTCTCGTGAACTCGCTTTGCAGTGTTGTATCAAATCCTGTTATGCGCAACTTTTATTCACTCCACTCCCAGAGAAGAGATCTTTGTATCGCTCCAATCCGTTGCCGTTTGTCCACCCTTTCTCACTTACCTGTTTCACCATCTTCGATCGGGCAAAAGTGAGTGCTTAGCACTCACTTTTACTGCGGCTTCTCACTTGGCCTCTCCCCCCCGACGCCGAAGAAGCCAGTAAAACCCGACTTCATAGCCTTCATTCCCTCCTCCTTTGCCATCTCCTCCGCTTTCTTCTCCTCCTCCAACCACTTCGCACCCTGCTCCCGAATCATCTTCTCCAGTGCTTCGTAATTCCTCATCCCCCTCTCCCTCGCAACATCCTGCAGCATCTTCCCCTTCTCAAACGCCTCCGACGCTGACTCCTCGCCTTCAAATTGACTCTGTGGTTTAATACCAAGCAGGCCACTCAACATTGAGGCTCCAACCCTCGGCTTCTTGGCCTTCTCGGAGGCGAGCTGCTCCTGGAACTTCTTCCTAGCGGCTGCTTCGCGCAGGGCGAACTCGGTAGGGATATGCTTCCCCTCAAAACTCTTAATCGCGGTGCGCACATCAGGGATAGCCATGGTGGGTATATACTCCAAGAATGGGATCAAGGAGACGAGTTCCTTGTCGTTGGTGTTACCGGTCCATTTTGGTAACACAATTGCGTTCTCTGGTTGTGCGGCGACGTGGCCGGACTTGGTGTCTAATATTATGACCTTGGAGAGGTCGCGGTTGAGGTAAGACAAATCCTTAACATACTCGCCGTCGCGGTACATGGTCGCTTCTCTGAACAACGGCCAGGTGACGATGTGGTATGGGTCCAGCTTACGCACGACAGTCTCACCCATCGCCCACGGTACAGTGGTGAAGAGAACGAGTTCGTAGTATTGAGATAGGTATCTCAGGAAGTAGTCCACACCAGGCCTCTTCGCCATGCGCCATCCGTGTTCCCTGCTCCATTCGGAGTGGATCAGAAGGTCCTCTAACGACAAGCAAAGGGTGTATGGGCGCTCGAATGAGGGGTCCACGTCTGGCAACAGCTTCTTGAACGCTGGCTCGGCATAGTAAGACACCTGGTCGCCAGTGCGCGCGCGGAAACGCTTCCACATAAGTGCCGGGCTCATACCGTTGGGGATGTCTCCATGTTGTCTCTCCTCCTCCTCGCTCTCCCAGTTTCTGCCCAAGAATCCGAAGGCTCCGAGTCCCGCCAAGAGAGCGGCACCGTACATATAATTCGCAGCCTTGTTACGCTTCTTCTCTGAGGAGGAAACATATGCGGAAGCTGGCAACTCGCCCTTAGGCCTCTTCGGTCCTCCCTCTCCACCCTCAGCCTCCTTCGTTGGGTCCTCGGTGAGGTTTATTCCAGACGGCTTTAAAGCCTGTGCGGCGGAGTCGTTGGCGCTCTTTCCTGTGCTCTCAAACTGGAATGTAGATGGCAATCCTTGCGTCAAGTCTGGCAAGACGAATTTCTCCGGCTTAGACTCGGCGGCGTCAGCCTCAGCATTTTGTGGTGCGTTCTCTGACGGCTTAGCATCGGTGTTGAGTTCTGGCTGCGAGGCGCTGAATTCTGGGTCGGATGGAGCTGCAGCGCCAGTGGTTGGCTTCTCGTCGGATTTGGGTGGTTGGGAGTTGACTGGTTTCTGGTCTGCGAAGGTGCGGATTGAGGGAGTGAGGCGTGGGACAGCGCGGAAGACTGAGGGGCGCAGGGTGCGCGTTGCTACTCTGAGAAGCATTGTAATTGATGTTGTGTATTCCAGTTATGTGATGTTGTGTATACCTTTCGGTGTTGAGGTTGATAGCAGAAGCTTGAATTTCAGTCCGTAAGTTCTACTGGCTGTCAACGCGGCTCGGGTCCGCAATGATGGAATGGAACATTTTGGCTTGCGGCCGCCTTCTCTCTCCGGTCACCCACATCGACCAGTCTGGCAACCCCGAATCTCCATAAGAACAGCAATTCCCGTCGTCCTTCGATCGTTTCTTCTTCTTCTCCAAGTTTTACACCCAGTATCACGAAATTTGGCACCGTTTACCTACAACTTAACTTGTACTATGGACTTGGTGTTGTATTAGCTGGGGAGAGTGATGGCTCTGCCTAAGACGAAACCATTAGAGCCTTACCGCTTGTTGAAAGGCTTTCGCCCGTTGTAGAGCTACATGCTGCCACTTGGAGTAAAAGACGTTGCACAATTACTCAGGATCTAGACCCCGCATTCACAACGACTTCGGAGGTTGATTCCTACCTTTACATACCCTACCTATAATAACTATTTCAATCCAATTGATGATCACTACTTTTATTCTTCTTTATTCTCTCGGTTGATCTCACCCACTACAACGCATCGCGACCATGCGACAACGCCACAGCCTCCTCGTCCGCCGCCGCCGCGGCGGCCCTTCCACCCTCGCCTCCTCATCTTACCCAACGCCACAATCCAGCGCTCTCCCAACCGATGCGGAAGACAATGAAGAAGACGACACGGTAGCTGTCGCATCGCGCAGTCCGTTCCGCTTCCCCGATCTGCCATCGGAGTTGCGCCTCAAGATTTACGGATACCTATTCGAAACAGTACCCAAAGTCATTGACCTCGATTATGACAATTATCGCCTCATACACCGGAAGCAGAATATATTCTACGTCTCGAGGCAGGTCTGGGCGGAGACTAGTCATTACTTCTATGCGCAGCATACATTCCGCATCTTCCCCTGCACGCCAGGACGGTTCTTTAAGACGAAGCGCCCTCTCCTTGCCCGCCTAAGCCCGAGATGCAGAGCGTGTTTGACGACGCTGGAATTGAGACTCGGACCAGGCTTCGCGAGTCCGCCTAAGGGGTGGACAGTTACGCCGCTGTTGGGGCTACAGGATTGTACTAATGTGCGCCGGCTGAAAGTCTTTGTTCAGGTCGACACATCCAACCCTATATACGAAGGCTTCCGCGCCAAGGGGGCAGAGGATAGCTATTTCGAGGTCTTCTCCAAGACATTACTAAAACGCATACTTGAAGCATTGCCGAACGTCATCGATGTTCAACTGGATGCATACCCAGGCGTGGAGAATGACGGCCCTATGGTCACCGGACTCATCAGTGTTGCGAAGCAATTCGGGAGGACGATCTCATATGGACCAGAGAGAGGATGGAGGCATGATATCACAGCGGATATCTTCGATGCTTTGCTGGCGCAGACTGCTGCGCTCAGGATTACTGAAGCCACTGCCGAGGTTGCTGTTCACTGAGGAGGCGGCGAAGAAGAGGAGAGAGACAAGGAACAGGGTTAGGAAGGAAAGGTCACAAATCGACGGAGGAATGAGCTAAACGAATCAAACGAGTGATGAGCATTGTGCTTTATTGAGAGGTTCGAAGGTGGCGGGGATGGGAATGGGATTGATTCGGCACAAGCATAGCTTTGGCGTTTGACGGACAGGACACGGAGCCTAAGTCTGGTTGGTCAAAGGCGCTACTGTAAATATCGCACTATTGAAGTACACTCTTAACATTTAAATGACGCTTAACCATGAATATGCCACTGACTCTTCAATTCTCTAATCGTCTCTTGCTCTCTAATCTCTCCGCACAGCTTGAAGGGGTAGCAAGGCTGTCCTACCACGACCTACCCAGCCCGGCCATCTCATCTTCAGCCTTGTAACTCTCAATCTTCAGCCTCGTCAGGAACAAGCATCAGCCACAGCGCACTAATCCCAATGTGATAAGTTGTCACAGCAACAGCATTTGAGGGTCCTGCTCCAAAACACCAAGGTGGACCTGCCAGGAGCTTGAAGAAATATCGGACAGCAAACAACAACGACAACTGCGACAACTTCGACGAACGACGAAATTCTCCGCGCCTTCGGAGAAAAACATCTCTCTTATAACAGACGAACTTTGATTTCTCGTTGAAAAATACCAGAAGGAGCGCCGATTTGGAGAACACATGGTTAGCAGTCCAAAGACGAGCTTTGTTTACCCGGACGACAAAATACCGTGAAAGAAAATCGGGACACCAACAACTCCAAAACCAGGGGAAACACAACAAAAAATCCACCAAGCATACCCTCTTTAGCTTCTTAGCTACAAACACCAAGGATGGCTGCCCCAGATGCAGCCTCCTCCATCAGCGTCGCCGTGCGCGTGCGCCCATTCACACTCAAAGAAGCCGCCCAACTCAAGAAATGCGACGACTCCACCATATTCCTCGGCGACGGCTCCCTCGCCGCAGCCCCAACCCAGCGGCCAGGGAAGGGTATCCACCACGTCATAAAAGTTGTAGACGACCGCTGCCTCGTCTTCGACCCGCCAGAAGAAGGCCTCGCCAAACCTCGTCCTGGCGCGCATACCATGGGAAAGAGATGCAAAGATCAGACATTTGGTTTTGATAGGGTATTTGATGAGAATGCGACACAGGATGATGTATACCAGCATACGACAAAGGGATTGTTGGATAGTGTGCTGGACGGGTATAACGCTACCGTCTTTGCATACGGTGCCACGGGATGTGGCAAAACCCACACAATCACCGGCACCGAAAAACAACCCGGCATAATCTTCCTAACTATGCAAGAGCTCTTCGAAAAGATCTCTGAACACGCGGACGAGAAACGCACCGAGGTCTCCCTCTCCTATTTAGAGATCTATAACGAGACAATCCGGGACCTGCTGCAACCCGGCCCAGCGGGCCAGGGAGGGAAGCAGGGACTGATGCTTCGGGAGGATGCGAATCAGACGGTCTCAGTGGCGGGACTTAGTGCGCATCATCCGAAGACGGTGGGGGAGGTGATGGAGATGATTGTTACGGGCAATGCGTTGAGAACGATAAGCCCGACGGAGGCGAATGCGACGAGTAGCAGGAGTCATGCAGTGCTGCAGATTAATGTGGCGATGAAGGATCGGAATGCGGATGTTAATGAGCCGCATACTATGGCCACACTTTCGATTATCGACTTAGCCGGATCTGAGAGAGCGAGTGTGACGAAGAATAGGGGGGATAGGTTGCTTGAAGGCGCGAATATCAACAAGAGTTTGTTGGCGCTAGGGAGCTGTATCAACGCGCTTTGCGACAGTAGGAGGAATTCACACATCCCTTACCGCAACTCCAAACTCACGCGTCTCCTCAAATTCTCGTTAGGCGGGAATTGTAAGACAGTGATGATTGTCTGTGTCTCCCCCTCCAGCGCGCATTTCGACGAGACGCAGAATACGTTGAGATACGCCAATAGAGCCAAAAACATCCAGACAAAGGTCACTAGAAACGTATACAACGTCAACCGCCATGTGAAGGATTTCTTGATAAAGATCGACGAACAAATGGCTCTCATCAATGAGCTCAGAGCCCAACAGAAGAATTCAGAGGGAGCGGCGTTTAAGAAATTCCAGAGGCAGACTGAGAAGCGGGAATCGATAACTCGCGAGGGTATTAGCAGGATAAGAGCAGCGTACGCGAGCTCGGAGGGGGAGAGGAAGGAAAAAATGTCGGCTATGAAGACGTTACGGCAAATCGAGAGGAGGATCTTTTTGTTAGATACGTGGATGGTTGCGTTTGAGAGTGTTTGCGAAAACAGGGATGGCGAGACGGATATGCCAGAGAATATTCAGACGATGAAGAAGACGGCGATGGGTATGAAGGTTGAGTTTGAGAACTCGAGATATATACTCCACCAGAAGATTCAGAGGAATAACTGGGAACGCTCAATTGACTCGGCGTTGAAAAACAGCGTGGACTCGATCCTTTCTAGCGACGGTGTGGCAGACGGCTCCGAAGTCGCGTCTCTAGATCGCGAAGTCGAACTCCTGAAGTTGAAGGCGCAGAGGGAGGAACTCCGCGCTATTACTGAGTTTGACCGTGAAGGTGACGGGGGAGTCACACAAGTTTTATTATCCGCACAACTCGACATCGTCGCTTCCTTAAACGATGTCTTGGCTATGTCAGCAGCAGACGCAGCGATCCATGCCAAGCTCGTTCTCCAAAGGCTGTTCAAAGCCGCCTCCACCTCAGCAGGGCACATTATCAAGCCAGACGGTAGCCTGAAGATACAACATCATTTTCCGCCTACGAAGAGGGGTACTCCTAAGAAGTCAAGACCTGTTGTCAACCCATACGTCGAGCCAGTGTCCATTGAAGCTCCAGCTCCAGCACAAGTTCCGGCTCCAGTGAAGGCAGAGCGGCCAGCCTACACCGCACCGGTGGCGCCGATCATGGTCCCTCCTCCTATGGCGGCGCCACCCACGAGAGTGCTCGGTAGTCCGTTGAAGGCGTCGCCGCGCCGACAGAAGGCAGTTGGCTTAGGGAAGAAGGTGGGAGGCGTAAGTTTTACGCCGAATAAGAAATGTCCGAAAAAGAGAGGCGTGAAGTGGAGGGATGATACGGATTCGGGAGAGCTTGTGGAGTTTGAGAAGACGCCGATTAAGTTGAACTGGACGCCGGAGAGTGGGAGTAGTGATTCTACTATGATTGTGCCGCCGGTTGCGAGGAGCCTGGTGGGAGGGGGAAATGTAGAGGATGTCTTTATGAATAACAGCGATGGATCGTCTCCTCTCCCAAGCGCACCGACGATGTCCGGAGCAGCGTGCAGGCCTGGTAGTAATAGATTCCAGGCGGGATTCTTGTCAAAGAAGTCGGATAACAACGGTTCCCCCAATACTTCTCTGAGCTTGACATCTCTAAGCCTCTCGGACGACGATTCCCCATTGCGTAGTATGGATCCGAGTAAAGCTTCAAACCGCCAATCTACCGACTCCATGGCTTCCAGTACAGGCGCAGAGAGTAGATGGAGTGTAGACGAGAATGGCACCACGATCTCCGACGTCGAGTCTGCGGCTATTAAAGCGGCGCTAAGTAATCAAAGGAGAAATAGGGTTGGGAGTGGGACGAGTGCGCATGATTTGGCTGTTAGAAGTGCGCATCGGAGGAGGTCTCCGACTGCCGCTTCCCGTACAACTTCTATTGAGGGAAGCCCTATCAGTGGGGAGGGCGCGATGTTTACCGCTGGCCAGGCACGGAGGATGCGTGTAGGAGCAGCCGCCGAACAATTCCAGCCTGGCATCTCTGTGCTGAGTCCGAGATCCAACTCAGTGTTAAAACAGCACAGAGGCGAAAGAATCGGGACTGCGGAGCCGAGACGTGCCACCGTGGCCACTGGAGGCATGTCTGCGATCCAGGCTATGAAGGCAGGCGTGAGAGTTGGGTCGGGTGAAGGTCATCGGAGAGGGGAGAGTGTATCTGGTGGTAAGGGAACTTGGAGAGGGGCATAGGCACCCGGTGAGCGACTTGGGAGACAGTAGATCGGGAGTCGGGAGTCAAGAAGTGTACAGGCGGATAATGGATTATGAGGCGTTCGTGTCGTCCTTACTAGAGTTGATTCGTGGAGAGATCAAGTGGAGTTTAGCGTGATCAGGATACGGAGACTGGTGTGGCAATGGATAAAGTTGCATGTAGTAGGAGTTGGTGAGGCATGGTAGAGTATATTTTGCGGATTGGCTATGCGTAGTCGATTGTATTAGAACCAATAAGAGACCTTTTACCATGTTGTCCATTGTGATGTTTAAGCTTTGAATGGCCGGGGGCAACGGGGGCTGCAAAACTGCCGTTTTTTGTCTGCGGCTCATCCCGATTGTAGCAGCCAAACAGTAGGCGGCAATTTCAGATTTGTAAAACGTTGGAGGGTCTTTGACTATTTTGGGAAATGATTACTTAGCGCAAACACGAGGTGTGCCCCGCATACAACAGTCAACAGCCAACACCAAGTAACCTATAAGCTTATAATTGTTCCTCTCCGATGCACAACTCTAAACGCTATACACCATATCTCACACCTTCATCATAAGACAGCCTTGCACAATTATCGACAAGTTCGTGTACTCAACCGTCGAATCCCACCTACCGGTTGCGACCGTGCAAAATATTACTCCCACGTCTTCCAATTCGGAACACCGACTTTAGTTGCATTTCTGGGCGGCACCTCGTTAGCCGCCATCAGCGGCGCAATCTTTCTTACTTCATCGGGGAATAGGAGGATTATCCAATCTCCTGACCTGCCGCCCTCTCAGACCCAAGAGTATCTAGCGCTTGGCGGCCTCCCGACTTGCGCCCCTTTCCGTTTATGTCGAGTCCTGCAGCAGCCTTGAGACATGCTACTGCTATTGGGCCGTAAGTGGGGAAGTGCTCGTAGATGGAGGGGTGCATACACTGCCTACGATTCTGGATGCGGAAGTGTAGCTCACGGATGTATTTGAATAAGTGACGGAGGTGGAGGATGGGGTGGTAATGCCTCGGACTTACATGCGTGCGTGCTGAGAGTGGCCGGACGACTCTACGGGGGGTGTATGCGAGGTCGGCGGTGACGGGGAGTTGGGCGCCTCTTTTGTTTGCCGCTTAAACTCTGACGATCTCTCTGCGACGGCGTCGGACGAGCGTTGAGTCTTCTTCTGTGACTGAGGACACGAGCTGGACCTTCCCGACGAGTTCGAGGACCCTAGGATGGATGTGTGTGTGTATATTGTCATCACCTTTCTTGGTGAAGATCATCTCGTCTAATTCCAGTGCTCGCCGATCAAGAACAATTTTACTTGTAACGTGTCAATGGCCGTATAAACTTAGGCTTAAGCGATGATGGAAAGTCGTGAGATTTTCAAACTCGTCGGGAGTGCTGATTAGAACGGTGAGCTCTGCCTGCAGGGTTGCGTTCTGGGAGGCTTGAATGATACTCATTTCCGAGGCTGTCTATAAGAATAGGTAAGTGTGGTGTGGGTTTTGGCTATTCCTTTGGACCATGGCAAATGGTCCATGAGGCTTTTTCTTGTGCCTGGCAGCTTCTTGTTGCGACAAGATAGTCGTTGAAATGAGAACACCATTCTTGTTCTGGCAAAAGGCTCTTCTTTATGCTCGATTTGGCGTTTTCAATTCTTTGTGAAGAACTGATTGGTGATAAGCGGCCATATTTGTGTTCGACGACAACGAAAAATGGCAACATTGTCCTTCGCTCAAAGGGCAGATTGTGGGCTTCACACACAAAGATGCTGCTGGGGTGTATGAACTTGGGTCGGTGCCGAAGAAATCTCCGAATTCATCTTACTCAATAATTCCAGTGATAAGTAGAAAGTAGTGCAACGATGAACGCACAACAAAGGTCAATCCCCCTTCACGACCTCACTAACCCTGCAAATGGTGAGCCTCATAACTTTGATAACCTGACCATCTTCAAGCAAGAACTTCAGCATTCCACTCATGCAAGACAGGTTGGTAAATGCAGTTCGAGCCAAAGAGTTCGTTCTGGATCCCAAGTAGACAAATCTGTGTTCACGGCAAGCCTCATTAAAAACCCGCAGAACAAGTTCCATCCTCGGCACCTGTGTAAATGCGAAAAAGTCAAAATCGTGTTCTCGTAAGCCCTCAACCCATCTCACCAGTGCCAATTCTCAACTAACACAATTACAGAAGCTACAGCAAAAGACTCACAACAGGTAACTCCATGGTCCGACGCACCCCAAGCAACGGCACCATCCGCAGAATGGTCCAACCGATGCGCGCACGTCCTGGTCAGTTTCCAAAGTACAACCCATCTACTTCTTGAGATCTTACGCCAGTTCGAGCATATCCGCGAGTTGACATTAGACTACCGTTGCTAGTTTACAATTTGCTCGTTACAACCGCTCATCGCCCTCGTTCCCCCACTGTACTCACTGGTCATCCGCAGCCACATCCTTGAAGCTGTCCTCCTTCGGATCGGAGTACTTGGCGAACAGCCTCCCCCCCTTCTCCTCATACTCCTGCACCATAGCCCAACACAACATCATCCTCTGCTTCCCATCGGCTCCCAACAACTTAACCCTGAGATATTCCTCCGCCTGTTTCGGGTCCTTCATTATGCGATGCATATTCATAGTGCCCTCCGCTGTCAGGATGCCCTCCTGAAAAATTGCCTCTTGTGCTTCGCGCACAACCTGTTCTTCTTTTTCCCTCTTGCGCATCTGCGCGATGGCCTCCATGGTCTTTAACTCTGCTGCGTTTTCTTTGTCCCTCCGCTCTTCGGCTTTCTCACGGGCTTGCAACTCGGCGGCTACCACCTCCGCTTCCAGAGCCCTCAATCTAAAGTCGATCCTTTTACTCCGAATGCGTCGTTCTCCGATAACTACAAGTCTGAGCAGATCGACAACGTCTGCACCCCTCACGCTTTGGGAGGTCTTCTTGAGGTCTTTTTCAAAGTAGTCACGACGGCGCTTCCCGACACGTACCGGTGGAGGTGGCGGATCTTCTAGTGAGAATTGAGTGCTTGAACTTCGCCAGCGGGTCTCGGGATCATTCTGGGGCAGCGAAGCTAGCGAAACACCAGGGCTGAGAGATGGGGTTTGAAGCAATGTGCCTATCCGTCGCCGACGCGGCATTTCGCTCTCATCCAGGTTACTAGCTGTTGTTGTAGTTGCTGGCCCGTGCGGAATCGGAACTCCCTTATGAGAGGCGTCGGCGGTATCTGCGGAGCCATCTATAGCCGAAATCGGTTTGCCGTTGGCGGTGCTTGAAAAGTTGCCTCCATTGTCAATGGGTTGGGCATTACTCCCGCTAAAGGCCTTTGGTGCGGTGTTCCTATTGCGGCTTCTTGGCCGAGTATTGGCAGCCGCCTGTGCCATGATCGGTTGCCCTGTCACAGAGGAGAAGACAGTGATAATGCTCCGGTCTGGCCTTGGCGGTGACTCTGCAGCAGCATCGGCCATCTCGACCTCTTGATCCGCTGCTTTCCGGAAAATGAAAGAATTGCTTGGCTGCTTACGCATGGACTGTAGTGGCTCGGGTCGAGTCGATTCTCTGCGGAAATGAATTGGCTGGCTTGCAGCATCAGGTTCAGACGCGTTAGCCACAGTCGTATGACGAGTAGTGCTCTCGGTGGTGTTCGAATTGGACCTGGTCCCATCCCACAAACGACACGAATAGTCTAAGAAAGGACTTCCAGCAGGCGTTCCGGTGGCTGGTGGCTGGGAAGGATGAGGAAGGTTAATAGACATAGAAGGCTGTGTTGGCTGCGTTGGTTGTGGTGTGTGATGGGCGTGACTCTCATGCATAAGAGTGTCCCGCGTACCACTATGTAGGGAAGTGCCGATTCGAGAAGTTGTGACGCCCTCACGACGTCTGAGATTACCCAGGAGCGGATTGCGCGGAGCTGGGCCAGCTGTGAAAGCGTCGGTGAGAATGCGACGAAGTGGACTGGGCGTCACTGGATGCTGTGACGTTGATGGCTGTGGTGTGCTCGGTTGGTGGAATATCCTGGATGGGATTTGAGGGAGGATGGTGTTCCGAGGCTGTGGTGGGCTTGAGGCTGGAGTATTGAGTTCGTCCAGCGCAGACAGCATGCTATGCGTAGCTGCGCTTGGCCTCTCGATATCTTCATTCGTCTCCGTCGTGATGCGGACAGTCCTTCTGACCGGGCGCTTGGGTCTTTCCGCCATATTGACGGCCCAGGTCAACGCGTTGGCGGAGGTGAGTTGCGAATGGTGGGTGGGTTTGGCCAACACGAGGTCGAGGCCAATGATTTGGCTTTGGCTTGGTCGCGACGCGTCTGCCTCCACTGTTCTTTGTTGCCCTGTGTGTTTCGAGAAGACGCCAGATGCATAGGACAAAGAGCCCCCCAGCCCCCAACGCGGCACCACCATCCATTAGGGCCCCTCTGCTCGCGTTGTTGACACTCAGAAGCTGGTTCCATTCAACGATGGTATCCATTCTTCTGCCTCCTCATCGAAGTAATGCCCTTGATAATCAGGGTTTCTCAACGCACCCCCTCCATACTCCTTTCCCAGCAACTCCGTATAGGCGAATGGTATCAATGCAGGGGTACCCTCAAACGTCGTTTCCCTGAGGGGAAAGATATATTTCTCCTGCTACACATCAGCATTAGCCCACTCTTCCTTAACCGAAACACCTCAAACTCCCCACGCCTAAAGAAATACGTAAACTAGAGAGAAATAGAGAAACGCACCCTAAACTCATGGCCATCCTTCCCAATCAATATCCCACTCCCCGCCGGATGATCCGTACTCTTCCACACACTCGTGATGTCAATATACAACCCTGTCGTCGTATCAATCCATCTCGCATCAATAACATTCATATCCGCAACCGCACTCCCATCATGAAGGCGAAAATGCGGATTGATCTCCAACAAATAGTCCGTTCCCTTCCTCTCCCCCCCACCACACCTTTCCTCCCCTTCAAATCCCTCCCCGCCAAAATTCCACGTGGACATATTATACCCCCCGGCCAAAAACCCCATCTCCTCCCCCATAATCTGGACATCCAAATCCGAATCCCAAGGCAGTATTCTCCCACTCCACCACCACCCCAACAGCGTGCCATGCATCAGCCACGCCTCAACTCCTAACTCCTCCATTGTAGCCAAGTAACTCTTGACTAGGTTTCTGAGAGCCTTCTGCCTAGTGCCAGAGGAGACGGGGCGGGTGGTGAAGCGCCCGTCGTAGTGGGCGTCGAAGGCTGACTCGCGGAAATGCTTCTCAGGCGGGTTGTTAACCGGAATGCGTTGGTATCGGCGGGCGAGGAATATCCCATCTCGGGGGAGATCGTTTCTAGAGACGTAAGTTGGGAGGCAGTCTTGGTTGGCCAAAACAGAGGTGGATGAGAAGGTGGAGTAAACTGAGGCCGAAGGATCGATTGGCGTTGCAAGGGTGAGTGGGAGGAACGGTAGGATGGAGGCCAATATGAATAGAGTATTGAGCCGCATTATCTCGGTGTTCGTGTCTATGGCCCTGCTGCGTTTCACTGTCGCAGAGCATTGAAAGTGTAAAAGCTATCTTCGATGCTACTGTGCATCAAGCATGTGTGAATGATGACGGCTAGTTATGAGTGCATCGTCATAGCCCGACGGGATACCGGTCCACAGAGTTGTGTTTGAAGCTAAATATGGGTGATAGCTATCAGCTTCATCTGGCGCGTGTCTTACGTGTCGATGGTAGTAGATCTGGCATGTTGTGTCACAATCCCGGCGCAAGGTAGACAAGCCCCTGAGGCCACCGGTCCGTAGTTTCTATCAAAATAATCTACTCTTGTAATGCTTACTATACCTCTTAAATTTTTCATTTACTCCACGCACTGTTACCTACCATCAGCTCTTGGGTATCATAATCATCTATTCGTCTCGTGTCTACCACCATCCACCCATCATCGGCGTCCCCTGATCCTTCCCCATCTGGCCACTCTGCATGTGAATATCCCTAACCAAATCATCGATTCCCTCCCACGAGAAACCATCCTGGCCCAGCGTGTCTCCGAGCATCTCATCGTTCATGTCCATATCTAGATCGCCCGGCGGCGCTTCCAGTAGCCACGGAACATGTGGCTGAGCTTGCGATCCATTTCCATTCGCAAGCCCACTCTGATTGCTCATATTTAGTGGCTGCTGTTGATGCTGGAAATAACCCTGCTGATGCTGATTGGAAAATTGTTGGAATTGCGAGTCTAGGACGGAAGAATCGCCGTATTGCTGGTTATCCGTGGGTTGATACCATGTTAAGGGTGAGAACGGAGCCGCAGCGTAGAGTTCAGGCATAGATTGAGGATCAGGACGCGGAATGCCGTTTTGCAATGGACGAAGGACTTCGAAGTTTTGCGTCATGTGTGGACGTGGGAAATGTGGAACTTGGTGTGGCTGCTGTTGTGTTGATGGTGGTTGCTGTTGTTGTTGTTGAGCTGTGTTAGGTTGCTCAAAAGTTTGGTCTTCTCCTTCCGACGGGCTGGAATTGGCCCGCGGCGGCCAAGGATGACAAATACCTCTCGCAATATCTGCCTCTCTCTTCTTCCTCGCTTTCGCCATCAAGCGCTTGAGAGGCATCCAGAGCTCGCCATTCTTCGGGCTGCGGGAATACTTCACGGCGTCATCCCAGCCGTTAAAGACGCTGTCAACGGCTCTCCAAGCTCTTTCCAGCAGCGGTGCGGTTGGTCTTTTACAGATTTCTCTGAGGGTGAAGACAATAGCATGCCACTGCACATACGTATGAAACATCCACCCCCACTTCTTACTACTCGTTCCCGTCTCCAACAATCTACTGTACTCCAGCAACTCAATGCTAGCAATAAACAGCCTGTCCCTAATTTGCTGAGGAAAGTCTTCAGGCGAACAAGAACCACGCAAGAAACTCGTAATACTCAGCTTCGCTACCACGAGCCTCGACACTGTAGCGCCCACCCAGCACAACGGGCCTGCATCAAGGCAGTACTGGATATACTTCGTTTCCAGCCTATCATGCAGCTCCCGCACCATCCTCTCCTGCTCCGCCAGCGTCAAATCCGGCACCATCATCCCAAACGAATAGCAACTTGACGGCAAAGGACTGATATACTGCGCAACCCTACAGATCTCATACCGCATCAGACAGAACGTCATATCGGACACGCCAATTCTTTCTTTAGGCAACTCGGGCCTGTCGGGGAAGATGTCGGAATCGTTGATATTCAATGGCAGAAGCGTGTCGGTCAGGGCGTCGCAGATGGCTGAGTCGGCGCAGTAGTCTTCGGAGGCGCGGTTGTCGAGCAGGCGCAGAGCCCACCAGAGGCGTCGCCGCATTTCGGTTTCGAAGGGGGAGAGTTTTAGGATGGTGCCGTCGCGGTGGAGGCCGATGCCTACACCGAGGCGGGCGGCGAGGCCTGTTAGTGACCTGAAAGAGTTAGGTTGCAGTTCACGAAGATATGGAGGATGGGACAAGCTTACCAGACTAGCTTCGCCTGGTCGTGCCGCTTGAGGCAGAAGATGAAGAGGACGAAAGCTTGTATTGTGACGACTTCCGTGGTGGTGAACAGGTCAGCGCGGATCAATGCCTGCTCAACGCCGAATCTGTATCGTTGCAGCAATGTCTTTTTGTCCGTATTGAAGTTGGCTTCCACTTCGCTCTGACTCATAGTCGATATGACAGAGTAGTAGACGGAGAATAACGCTGCCTCCATACTTGTGTTCAGAGACTCCCAGCCCTTGGTTGCCTCCTTGATAGCCACGCTCATGGTCGGAACATGGAAGATCTTCGTCAAGGGGTCGACGTTTTCGACATACGAGTCCCAAAAGAAAGGTATCTGTGAAGGCAGCGGATGCAACGGCCTTAAATCAACGGTCGAGCTCGAATACCCGAAGATAAAAGACTGATGACCACTCGTCGGTTTAAAGGTAAATATATCCGGCAAATCATCTGGCTCATCAGCTTCATCCACCGAAGACACCTCCTCCTCTTCCACAATCTCCCTAATCTCCTCCACCTCATGCGCCAAGCTCGCAACAAGATCTTCTTTTGACGGCCAGCGACTCCTATTTTCATCAATCACCAGCTTCCCAAACTCCCGGTCAATCACATCTCCGAGTGGTGGCCCGTCGCCAATGTTAACCAGTCGTTGTAGCCACTTCCGCGTCGCCGGATTCCCCTCATCCAACTCCCCCGCCTCGATTTTGACGATCGAACTCCCGGTATCACTGCTCCCACCGTCTTTGCTCCCAGCCAACACCGCAGGTATATGGTCCACTCCTCCTATTGAGCTTGCGCGGCTGCCATCCATCCTCCCAGCCATCCCATGTCTCATCCCTTCCATAACCATACCGGAACCCAGACCCATTGATCCTAACTTCTCTTCTCCCAGTCCAACACTAAGTTCCTGCACAACCCCCTCCAACCTTCGCAGCCTCTTCAACAGTTCCGTTTCTCGCGCACTAACTGGTGTTCCGACCTTCGGCCTCCGCGGCGCCCTACCCGGGCCAGGATAATGACATTGTATATTCGCTTTTGCGCAATTGGCACAACCAGTCGCAAGTTTGTCACATTTGACTTTTCGTTTGCGACAGACGTCGCAAGACCGTGCCTTGAATGTGGAGGTGCCGTTGGGTTGGGGGTCTGATCGTGGTGGTGGAGGGGCGATGGATGGGGAGGCTTGGTCTACGTGCGCGGGCGAAGAGGTATTGGATTGATGGTATGTTGGGGGAGTATTTTGATAATGAGGACTTGGATGGGTGCTTGTGTTGGGGAAGCCGAACTGCGAATGTGTATAAGAACGGTATTGCATATTGGTGATCGTCGCGGTCACCGCAGCGGCGGGTGGAAGCGGCGGAAACGGTGTATTATGAGCTGCTGTTGACGGAAAAAAATCATTTAAATCCTGAAACTAACAAATCGCTACTAGTGCAGGCGCTTGACTAGTTGGCGGTTTGTTGGTGTTGTCGCTCTGTTCGTTATTCTGATCTCTGAACATTTCTGTTTGTAATCATCCCGGAGTTCGTGCTTCGCAGCCTCGCGCACACGTCAGCGCCGCGGGCGGAGCGAGGAGAAGTAACTTCCAGCCGCGCTCCAAAACTCCTCCAATATTTCAATAACATAAGCCCAAATAAGGTCGGACAGCAAGATCCCCGTACATCGCTTTCTGCTCTTGTTCAGATTGAAAGCTCTTTTCAGCGGCAGCGAAAAAAAGGAAATCTTCTTTTCGCTTTTTACTCTGTGGTGTAAATCCTCAGAATGGCATTACTGAAGTCTCAAAAACTACCCTAGCAGCTCGGTTCTCTGTAAATAAGACTTAGAACGGCTAGAATCTCTTGCAGGAATTAAGTTAACATCTCATTAGCATCATTGAACTCAAGATCATGGTGATATCTCTCACTTACAGAATGAGGTGGTTCGAGAACTTTGGCGCTCCCACACCTGTCTGTATACGAGTAAGCCACTCTCAATCTCTCACTTAGCAGGAGCGCGGCTGTCGTTCACCAACAGCATCCACGTTCATATGGAGTGCCCTCTTCAAGGACAAACACTCAACCGCCTTGTCGCTCCCGTGCGCTTGTTCCCATGTCAATCGATCTCTAATTCTCGTCTTCATCCTTCGAGCATAGCCCATCCACTTTCCCCAGCCTAGCCCGATTGGGAGCAGGACAATACCAGTTGCTGAGTTCTCTGACCTCTGATGGTCAGCAATATTAAGACTGAAGACGAGAACCGGCTTCCAGATTCCTTTTCAGCAACGCCTCTACCCACCTCGATTACAACTGCCCTCATATCAATCTTCACCAAACAGGGTATATCCTCGTCCCTTCGACCACCCTCCTGAAACCACTTCACACCCTTAAAAAGACACAACATAGCAAGCGGTTCCAAACGACTTCCGATGGCCCCGGCAATGAGGGTAGCTGCACATATTTTGTTCCCACTTCAGCGGTGGCATGGTGGAAGGCCATCAGGCATTTCAGCTCCCTGGGATAGATGGTCCCTTGCCTCGGCCCATTTGGATGCTTAAAAAGGTCTCGTCTCCTCTTGTTGCGTCCGTACGTCTTCCAAATTCTGTTCCTTCTCTTCTCTTTATCATCCAAGCCGTCGATATGGTGCCTATTGATCGATCATGGCCTCTCGCTCGACGTGACCAACTGAGAGATAATTCGTTTTCATCTCAGGGAGAAAAAAGAACAAGCGTCGAGAAAAGGAAATTACAACTGTAACTACTCGAATTTAGGAGTTTGAAGCGAGGTCTTGGGAAGCGTGGGATATTCTCTGCCCTTAACGAACGTGCTGTAGCTACGGGATGCTTAGGGATGCTTAGGGATGCTTGTGGCGCTGAGTATCCGAGCGAAGTGGTTGACATCTTGACTGCTGGGAAGATATGTGTGACTTTAGGACGTGTAGACAAGAGTCGAGACCTCAATAAAGAGGATGTCACGTCTAAGGCAGATAGGGAACGGGGGATGAGAGAAATGAAGGAGTAAAGTTGGTCGCAATTGACGAAAGACTGTTCAATTGGGTCGTGGGATTTATGCGATGTTCATACCAGAATTTGCTACTCGATGATTCATTATTTATGGAGTAAAAATTAGATTTTGGCACCGGTGAGACAACACAAGCCTTGGGCCGTCTTGCTCATGTTCGCACAAGTTACGGGTATGATTATATATTACTCATCTGCACCTCTTGGATGCAGCACCTCCTTTCATATATGTCTCATATTATCTCATGCATTGCGGTGGTCTCAACTGTGATGAAGTCGGCGCCCCGTTTATTAAATTAAAACCATGACTTACTCTCCACTGCGTCCGTTTCCTGTCGCGGCCTTTACCACCTCTTGTGTGATGACGACGTCTACTCCTCGTTTCTTAAGAAGAAGAGCCATAACTTGTTTCCCACTGACTTTGTTTCCTGCCGCAGCCTTTACCACCTCTTGTGTGATGACGACGTCTGCCCCTCGTTTCTCAAGAAGAAGAGCAATAACTTGTGCCCCACTGTACCAGTTTCCTGCCGCGGCCTTTACTACCTCTTGTGTGATGACAACGTCTGCTCCTCGTTTCTCAGGAAGAAGAGCCATAACTTGTGCCCCACTGTCTCTGTTTCCTGCCGCGGCCTCAACAACCTCTTCTGTGATGACGATGTCTGCCCCTCGTTTCTCAAGAAGAAGAGTCATAACTTTTTTCCCACTCTCACTGTTTCCTGCCGCGGCTTTTACCACGTTGTGATCAATTTTCACGCCGCTTTCACCGTCTAAGAATAATCCAAGAGTTCTGCAAACTTCCTTAGTTATGTTTTTTGCAATCATTGCCATGTCAGCAATAGTGATGGCCTTGCCGAAATGCTTTAGTAGACAGTTGACAATATCAAAATTTACCTTGATGGCAAGCGGCATTAATCGGATTCTCAAATCGCCCTTCAGGGGGATCGAGTTGAGGTTGATTTTCTAACAACATCTTAACTGTTTGTTCGAATCCGAGAAGCGAAGCGTAATACAATGGTTACGCGAATATTTGACGGTGTGGATATTGACCGTACCAATATGCATCGTGGTCGTGAAGCTGGAGCCAAGTGGTAAAATGTGGCTTAGAACTGGACAACTTGTCAATTTCGCGTTGTCGCTCGATTGAGTCTTCGGAATTGAAGTCGACAACCTTGGCAGCATGTTGTGGCCAGAACCGCGCGGAATACTTCTGTAAAGGGTTCTCTGTTTTGGCGTCCTCACTCCTTGTACATCTATCCGTATTCAAGAGAAGAGAGACTGCCATCTTAGAAATAAGAATGTGTGCTTGCTCATCGTTGAATCTATACCATGGTGGTTTATCGTCTGCTCCTTTGATAATCAGGTACTCCTTCACAGAGAAATTGGCGAGTTTAAATGTCCTCTTATCCTCTTCGTCGATCAAAGTTACCAGGAGACTTGTCAAGACTCCAAGCAGTTCCTCGGGGTTTTCGCATGAGGCCACATCTGCAATTTCCTCTTGCGTCATAGGGCGAAGGGATTCAGTCAGCCACATGAGGACCTTGCGTACCCTTTCCTGCCGTGGCGGGGCGACCTTAGTAAGTGCTTCCTTATACGTTTCCTCAAGACTCTCAGGGATTGTTTCTAAGGCTTTCTTAAGTTCCTTTCTGTCCCAGCAGTTTTTGAATCTTCTGATCTGTAAATCTGCCCATCGAAAGCGCCTGTTCATTTATTAGCCCAATAGCATCTCACCTACGACAGAACAGCTGGCCTACGTTTCATTAAATGCGGTGAGTTTATGCAAAATTTGTGCTTGCAAGACCTCGTCAGACTTGCATACCTTAATATCCTTGAGAGCACCCTCGACAGACAACCTGATATCTCCCTTTACGAGATGTTCTATGTCAATAGTAACATTTGAGATTTGACTTAGCTTGCTAGAAATATCTGGTTCCCGTCTGCTCGTCATAAGAACATGGATTCGTGAATCTCCTCTAACGCTAAGCTGATCTAGAAATTTGTTGGAAATATACTGATCGACAGTGCGATAAGGACGCCATGAAGTGATTGACATTACTTGGTTGATCGGTGGAGCCAAACTATATGATCGGGGACAATCGTTATATTGGGGAAATTATGAGGCTCGCCCCCTGAATTT
>RCNJ01000187.1_pt1 | contig 45231 bp, 38 predicted proteins | sample 2041171 | NCBI WGS metagenome assembly RCNJ01 (sample SAMN09708213, study PRJNA481090) | feces metagenome | biome: feces | host: Pygoscelis adeliae | place: Antarctica: Rookery Lake | collected 2010-03-01 | reverse complement strand
CACCCGATTTGAACGGATAACCTTTCGCTGAACTCAAGGGATTGCTCTCTGGAGGCGAACGCGCTGCCGTTGCGCCAGCAGTCCTGTTCTTGTCTTCTGCTACATCGTTTTCAAACTATCAAATAAATGAATGACACAGGCTCAAAGATGCAAATTGTCAGGTTGAGATTTTGAACGAACATCCAAAAACGGAAGGTGCGGCCAAGCGACCATTGTCTTCTCAAACAGTGAACCAATGTTGCACACCCGAAGCGCCATATCCTCGTGTTTTCAGGTACCCGAAAGTAGGGTATCTATCTGGGCAGTTGAAGCTGGGTATCGACCCATCCGCAGGCCTCTCGGGTATGCCAAGAGGTAGAGCTACAAGGACTAATTGCGTATTTAGGGCAATTAGGTGAGAAATACCCCTTGAAACTAGGGTACAACTGGGTGGATACCTACACGACTACACGGCTTTGGGTATTTTACCCAACCGATGACCTCTCGGATACAACCTCGATACACGGGTGTCCAACACTGCAGTAAACAACGTCACACCCACTTCGTATCAAAACATAACAAGACAATAGTGGAAAGAGGACCAAGACATACATCTTTCACATCGTCTTGAAAACACACGCCACAAAAATCACAAACATTTGCAGTAACGACCTTGCCTATTGTCGATGACTTAAATCATCACCAGTCAACCCAAAAGCCCAAAACGGGCTCGAAGTGGTGTCATGAAAGTTAAAATGCTAATTCTGTTCGGTGTAGTTCATTTGTGCTTCTTTTTTGAGAGGCATCCATGCAGTTAAAATGGGTATCGATTGCGCCACTATAATTTATTCTGCATATTCCACATCCCCGCCTGAAGCAGTGGCATGCTTATTCACCAGGCGCTACAATCTTAACACTCTTCCGCCTCTCATTGCCTCTTCCCTCAACCTGCTCACGGTAAGGATCCCTACCTTCCAACCTCAAAGCATCAACAGCTCTGCTAGGCGCTGTCTTCTGACGATCTTCAATCACTCTCCCCCCATCCCTCTCATCCTCAAGCCTCTTACTCAAGCTCGCAAGTCCTCTGTCCAAGCTCCCCCTCCTACTCCTCCTTCCACCACTCTCTCTACTGCCAAAGCTCGCAATCGACCTCACATCAAGCTCAGAGCGCACGGTCCTCGTTAAGACAGCAGCGTTCCGTGCCGCAACATCAGCCTGATGTCCCCTCCTCCAGCTACCCGGAAGACAAGGATGCAAACACCCCCCCAGTGGACAAACACCTTCATTCACCGCCGCGCCATCTTCGTCTTCATCTTCGTCATCACTATCCTCACCCATCCTCCCTGCACAACTCTTAAACCACTCCGTCAAGCACCTCTCATGTCCACCATGACCACATCCCTGACAAATAACCCACACTCTTGCACTACTGTACTCTTTCCCATCACTAACACCAACTTCACTCTGCGGCACTTCTACACCACCACATACAGTGCAGCCTGCTAAATGGCCTCGGCATCTTTCACACCTCTTCACTACTTCTCCGACACGAATCCCTTCCTTCTTTAGTCGGCCCTTGCATCCTTCCGTCTCACACGCATACCCCACCTCCCCCGCCCTGACAGCTCTCCCTTGATTAAAGACGGTAGGGTAGTTGGGATAACATAGCTTCCTCAACATCGCGGCTTCATTGAATAACTCGTTTGTGGTAAGGCGGTGATGATACTGCGCCAACACAGCAGCATTAAGCGTGGCATCCAGCGTATCAGGCTTAAGATGTGGACTTAGTACCAGTATCAGCATTGATGCTGACAGACTGGATGTCTGTACTGAGAAGTCTAGTTGTCGTGGGACGAGGAGATGTGGATCGATCGGTGAGGGAATGAAATTTGGATCTTCTGGGTGGGGAAGGTAATCGATGTCTAGGATTTCGTGGCTCGATTCCGATTCGTCGATTGCGTTGGGCGTCATGGCGCCACTTTGGAGAGGATAGTCGGCATCGCTGTCAGGGTCATCGTCGAAGTCATCGGCGACGGCGTGGGAATGAGTGCTCAACTTACTATCTCTAGCGTTCGAGGCGTCTCCGTCATCTGCTCCACCTGCTCCACCTGCTCCGTCTGCTCCGGCAGGCACACTCCTTGGCGGAGGCGCGTTTCCGTGTCTTGATGTAGGCCGGGCAAAATAGGGATTATGGATGATTGATTGCGAGCCAAAAGCTGGGTTTTTATGCAGCTGTTGATGATTCTGTAAAGGAGGACGAATAACGGGCTGAATAAGATCATCTGGTGTCTCGGAGTCCATGCTATCATATCCTATTCTCTGTCTCATATCATTTACGCCGCTGGAGTCCCAAGAGGAGTCATAGTCCGACGATTGGAGGCTGAACGTCTCGGTGTTATTATTGAAGCTTCGAGCTTGGCTTTGACCTTGCGATTGAGGTTGCGATTCATCCGAATGCGTGCTATTCCGTGCTTCGCTTTCCGTACTCTTTCCTTGATCTCTAGTCTCCCTCTTATGGCGTTCGGCGAACAGCGCTTCATGTGTCTTTGGCATACTCCGCGGCGGGCTCATGCTGTTTGGTGCCTCGGTATAAGGGCTTTCACCACCGGTGCTAAACATGGAGAAACTTTCACTAGAATCATGCCTTAGAACTCTTCCTGGCCGCGGCTCCATGCCATCAGCAGCGTCGTCTTGTTGTGTACTTACACTCTCAGTTGGAGCAAGAATAGGCATATCCAGTCTCAACGGTGCTCTCATCATCGGCGGCTGATGCTGCGGTGCAATATCGATAGCGTGTGTACTTGCACCGTGAAGTGCCTCCAAATCGTAGAAATCGTAACCACCTTCCAATGATGCATGTGAACCATGACCATTATTGATGCTGCGAGTTGGACTACGTCTTTGACATGGAACGGGATTTGCCTGTGGTTTGACAGGATTATGTGGTCGAATTGGTGACGGTGACTTGGGCGTCCCTCCTCCATCAGAAAGTGGAGATGACAAAGGTGGCAAAGGTAGCAAAGGTAGTGGCGAGTGCTGAGTGGACGGGGTTGGCGGATGGGGAGGTACAGAGAGCACATTCTGATTGTCAGAAAGCAGCGAGGCAGGCAACTTAAAATCCTCATTGTTGAGGTGAATGAGTGGCTGTCCTATTTGCTCAGATGAGTCGTTTACAGGTCGAGCTAGTGGCGTGGTCATCGTGCTCGTGCTCTCCTCATGCAGCTTGGCTATGCTGCCACCTTTCACAGTGCCACTCTTCTGTTCTCTGATTGGCTTCTGACGTGGTGGTTTAGTTGGCGTCCTGTCATGAATGAACTGCAGGTGCTCGAGCCGTTGACTATTTTGTATGTGCTGCTTCTCCAACCGATCTTGCTTCAACTTCCTATCCGAAACTCTTCTCAGCCTCTGCTCTCTGTGATAATGAGCGCGTCTGATGAGCATCAAGCTCATTGTATAAGCAAGTAGCTTCCATGTCTGAGCTAATCGGTACTGGCCAACCTTCTCGCTAGTCTCGGCAAAGCCGCTCAGTATATCGCCGAGACGAACATGCACAGGTCTTTTCTCATAAGTTTGAGTCTCCGATTCACGCAGATCCTGCGTGATGGCCATCAGGTACGAGGTGGAGAGGAAGGCGAACAGTCCCTTCCCTAGCGCACTGGGAGCAGGACCAATGGCCATCGTCTGTCCAGGCTTCCACTGTCCAACAAGCTTCACACTATCTTCGAGCCTCAGAATACTAATATCAGAAGCTGAAGGTGGAGTGGAGCTCAGCGGAATGCCAGCTCGCATATTATTCCGCTTCTTGCTCTTCTTAGTCTTCGCAGGAGGTCCGAGGAACGAACCGGAGGTATCCTCTTCGGAATCGCTTCTGCTCATTCCTAATCCGAGCTGTCCGTTTGGAATAGAACTTGTCATTGACAGCCGTGATCTAATCGGTTTCTCAATCGTGATGGCTGATGATTCTCGATGCGGGTGCTTGACATTGGTTTGCCTTTCCTCCACAATCATTGCTACTTCACCTTGTGGTGATAAGGAGAATGTAGAGAGTGGTCGCCTGTCTATGACTTTGGGAGCATACGAAAGGTCGTTTTGACGAAAGATACCCTCTCTCGACACCGTCCAGAGAACGTCGGTGTTCTGCCACTGCATACCAGTGGGACTACTTTCGTGGCTAGTAATCTCCTTGAATGGCAGTCCAGGCCTAGCAACATCCCAAACATTTATGGTGGGGTTCTGTGTCTTCAAAGAGTTCGTACCATCGTATACTGTCACGATTTGGGCCGCACGAAGTGCTTGCGAGCTACCACTCCAAAAGGCTGGACGCCAAGAGACAATGGAAACTGGCGCCGGCGTTGCGAAGGAGTATTTCGGTTTCTGTCTCTTTGCAGCATCACGACTCAAGTCCCATACAAAACATCTATGATCCAGACCACCACTTACAATGTGTTCGCCGTCAGGATGCCATGACACTGTAAGACAAGCTCCATTATGCGCGTTAATCTTGAGCAGTGGCGATTTCTGGTTTCGCGTATCCCAATGTTGTAGGGTACCACTACCAGTCGAGCATGCGAACTCGAAACCTTTATTTGGCGACCATTTCACATCTCGTACAGGATCCTGGTTGCACTTGAAGATGGCTCGATTTATGAATGTAAGCCCTGTGCGGCCCTCCGGCGCCTTGATATCGAAGAATCGTACAGTCCCATCTTGACTGCCAGTGAGCAACAGGTTGCCAAGAAACGGGTTGATTGCCAGTTTGTGCACTTGTCGCTGATGCTCCCGAATTCTTCCAACCTCTATACCTGAGCCAGATGACAACCCGTTGAGGTCGTGGGTGACGATGCGGCCATTGGTAGCAGCAGTAACAATCGTGCTATCCAACTCCCCATGACTCCACCGCACATGTCCGATCTTTAACTGGTCGCTCCCTCCACCCATCGCCGTACCGATACCATCTCCCGGATTCCGCAGTGCAGCGCGCAAGTCGGCGCCTTCGGTTATGCTTGATCCATTGACTTCCAGCGTCTTGAACACCTTGTCCCCCGCGACAATGGCATGTGTACCAGCTGGCGATATATCGACACAGGTAAGCGGCGAGTTCAAATTAAAGGTGGTCTCTCGGTTGAATGCCGGCCGGGCAGCGAAGTCGCGCGAAGGGCGAGTGTCGTACGGCGAAGTTGGGTCGCTAGGGTGGGTGGTCGTGGGATGGCCAAGGAGTCGTTTGATGATCTTGCCTTGGACCATCGTGCTAGCAGTCTCAAGGCATTGCTTGAAACTTAATTCGAACTTAGGATTGCGACGAGAATGTCCGCAGAAGCTTCGTGTCGTTGACGGCCGCGGCTGTCGTTATCCTTATCTGAGCTCTGTTGAAGCCTTGGCACGCGGGCGGACGCAAGGCTGACGTTTCTGCACGAGGCCGCGATATCAAACCCGCCGGGTTACGCGCATTTATAAGTTGCAACTAATTCACAATTTCCGAGTGGCGTAGCATGGCAATGTGGTCATGGGCCCAACCACTCTGGCTACGCCGCCCATCTCGTTAACGGCTTGAACCTCCCAGATTGGATCCCAGTAAAACGCCACGGTTTCTACCACTTCCTGCACATGAGTTTAAATGCAGCCCTCTGGTTTATGGTTTACCAAAGCGCACTGTGTTTGTGGAGAGTGGGTGTTTAGAGAGAGTGGGTGTTTCGATTCCTGAATATTTGCATTTCTATTTTCTCAAGTATCGCAGAATAGTCAATCACATTACTGCACGGTCACGAAACTCAGGATTGCTATCTTACTTTTCGTCCAAAAATTCCTCCGGATGGAGCGCGTATTCTGCGGATGACAAGCCAGCAATTATCGTATTCAAGAATTCAAAGGTATCTCATCACAAAACCTACTCATTAATTAATGAAGGATAGAATGATACTGTGCCGTGTCTCATATTGAAAACTACGATGACCTTGTGGCACACTTCTTGCTCCTCAAGCCGCATGTCTACAATATCATCCGCTAAAGCGTCCACTTACGTCGTCCTCATAATGTACAGTTCCTCCCAAACGCCTCGCTCAAAATCAAAGTGGTATAGTCCCCATGAAACAACTCCTCTACGCTCTCAATACGCCATGATATCATTGTCATTCTTCCTCGGGTGGTATCTCTTATGCGCCGCCACCCAGCAAGCCAACAGCCATTGCGACAAACACCACAGCAAGAACACTGTTGCAGCTCTCACTCGATCCGCCACCTCCGCCGCGAACGCGTGGAGCGTATATGTTGTCATATGGACTTCCTCCGCCTCCGGCAGCAATTGCATTGACTTGCTCATCTCTCATTCTCTCCCTGTAGCTCCTTGTCTCAGTTGGTGCTTGTGAAGAAGTGTCATCTGTCGTCGACGAAGCCGTGAAAGTCGTGGTGCTGATCGGCAAAGTCGTGCCTGTGCTCGTTTCAACCGTAGTCGCAGTCGTGCTAGTTTTATCCTCCTTGGTAGTTGAGGCGATGCTCACAGTAGACTTAACAGTGGTTGTACTTGTCGGCGTCCCAACAATAGACGTCTTAACCTCGGACCCCGGACCACTTGCGCCACCATCCTTGCAAAGACTCTCCACCAATCTTCCCTCGAAGATTCTGCCCAAAACACTGTCCTTTGGCGCCAAAATACCATCACATGCCTCGTTGAGCTTCTCCTCCATATCCTCCAACCCCCTCACGCAGAGTGGCGTGCAGTAGGCGTCGTTGAGGAAGTCGGTGGCTGGCGAACATTGGCTGATTGGGGACGCGTAGAGGGAGGTACAGAGTGGTGGTGGCTTTGGGGAGTTTGGTGGGAGAGTTGGAAAAGGCGAGAAGTTTCGGGAGAGTGTAATTGTTGAGGAGACCGTGCTGGCGAATGCGAAGAGGGCGATTGGAAGGAAGAGGTTGAGCTTCATTTTGGCGGAAGTATTCGTGCTCTTGTGTTTTGGTCTATGGGCTCGTTCTCGTGTGGAATCGCCCTGTCTGACTGTGACAATGTTGCCCGGACTTCTGTGGTAACCCAGTAGGACGAATTGAAGCCCAAGGACAATTCGTAATCTCTGGATAATTCAGTTGTATAGTGCTTTGAGATATGTTGTATAATTGGAAGAGCGCGCCGAATTTGTTGTCGCAGGTTGGGAGGTCGCAATCGCATGAACAAACCTTATCGCGGAAACAAAGACGGGGTGCGCGATTGCTACGCTGTTTCTTATTGTCTTTGTCCTTGTCGGATAAGCGCGTTGCCGCGATGTTTGCCGTCCAGTTTTGATGGCTCAATTCGTTCAGACGCTTTGTTTGTCCACACCGAAAACGCTTAAACACTACCTCAGAAACACCTCGGAGCACTCCCTCTATGAGGCGATAAGGGAGTAAATCACCACTTGCGACGTTGGCTTGAAATACTAAAAAGCCTTGGAAGTGTTTGCAGGTCGCTTGAGTTATGTGATAGTGTCGCGAGGACTGAGTTGCTCATTTCAAGCGTAACTCATACTACGAGGAATTGCGAACGGAAACATGCACAAGAGCAGCATAATAAAAATGTTTGGATAGATGGCACTAAAAACTGGGGAACTATCCAGAGCTCGAGCTTCGCCATGAGAAAGAAAGGTTACGTAGAGATATGGAAGGAGTAAAAGGCTGAAACAAAGGCGGTCGCAGCTTCGGTCTTGACGGCGCTTGGTATCCATCAGGATTGCTATACAAGCCGTTAGTACTCATCGCGGCGGCATTGACTCACATTTGGAGATGTTGTCAACCAGTTGATCGAGCTGAAACTCCAATTGCCGTTTCAGCGCTTAGCTGCCAAGTCTCTCTTGAGCTGGTTGGCTGCGGCTGGTCATAACGTGCACAGACCACAAGCTCGCCTTCATACGAGTACAAGTTACAGGGTACACGTGACAGGGCGTCGTTAGCTTAAAATAGCACGAGGCACGTCTCTATCTATCAACTCCATGTCGTCTTAATTGCGTTGCCTAACCAGCATTTCTTAGTATCGGAAACAAATGCCAGTCTTTCCCACCTTCTCATATTTTCCTCTTACGGCTCAACATCTGTTAGTTCAAAGACGTATCTGACACATAGCCATGCTCTGTTTAACACTGCCTTACTCTCTTTCTAGGCAGGCTTTCAGCTAATGCTGAACAATCGCACGAATAGGATTCTGGGATGGGTGTCGTGACCTCGCGCGCTGCTTTGGAGGAGTGTGCAACTTGGCCCAATGCAAGAGGTACGTGCCAGCCTTGTCCAAATTTCGAACTTGTTTCCTGCTAGTCGTAAACCCCATGATCAGTCTTGCTAGCCTTGTCGAGCTATGATAGAAGACTTTTCAGAACCGTTCTTTCATCGCCTAGTGAGATTACTCTTGTTTCATGTCCAACTTGAAGCGACCGCATGGTTTGTGAAGCGCTGTATCCCTCGTCGGACTGCTCGCAATTGCGTTGGCATCTGTGTACTACCTCTTTGTGAATAGAAAGAAGGCTTCTGCCCGCTCTCCATGAAAGTCGAGAGCAAAACCCAGCCTCGGTTCGACATCCGATTCTGTTGGTAGGGCACTGCCATGGCGGCAATGTCATCATGTAAGTGAGTTGGTTGAGTACAACGTGTTTCTTATTCTTCTTCATCGAAGGATGTTGCCGGCGGACTAATATGCTACAGAGCCTTGTCAGCTCTTTCAAGATCCAAGACCTCGATATTTGTTCGATCTTGCCATTGGTCTTTTCTTCTCGGTTCCCTCATATGGGCACTAAAACAACGCCTTTAAATAGCCTCATTGCCACTATCATGGCGCCTCGGGGACCTCATAGTGGAATCCTTCGACAAATTGGTTATGGCGATCGACAATTGCGAGAAATACTGATATGCTTTCAGATGATCTTTAAATGACATTTTGTGCTGTACTATTGTTTTTATTAAGTGAAGAGAACGGACTACAGAAGTAGATATTACATACCAGGCATCGTAACAGGACTGGTATGATGGATATGTCTTCAAACTTATTGCTCATGCTAATGGCCGCGGAGGTGGTAGATGAGGATTTGGCGTGCATTGGCGATGAAGGAGGTCCTTTAGCCACCTACCATCTCAAGCTCAACAAACATGCTGGGCCTGAAGATCTGTCATATGAACGGGTTTCCTCACAAATAACCCGCATGTGCAGGAATTCCGGTGCACTGATCGTGAAGAGAAAAAGGTGTCAGTGTGCCTTCTCGGGTAGGATAGGGCACAACTAACCCGCCCCAATGCCGAAAGGCCATTATCTTCTCCGGTTTGGACGCAATGAAAAATTCGTCGGCCAGAGAACCATCATTACTGAGCTCATGAATGCGCTTCCTCCAGCTGCAGGCGAATACAGGTGTCAGCGAACTGCCATCTCGGGTCTTGGTGGAGTTGGGAAGTCGGTCGTCGCTCTCGAAGTAGCCTATTAACACTAGGGCTCGATTCATATTGCTCAATTTTTTTGGGTCTCTGTAGTAAACGTAGCCAGCTTTGAGAATGACTACTGCACAATAGGGGCTCTGCTCAAGGTATCTGGACTTGACGACCCAAAGACCGTTGCGAAGATACGTGTGAAGGAAGCTCTGGAAAAGCAAACGTGTAAATGGTTACTTTTCATCGACACTATCGACGATCCCGAAGTGGCTGGCAATTTGGATGGCACGACGGCCGAATCTGATTGGAAGATTGACTACCACCTACCTTCGGCTCCGAGGGGATGCATTCTACTCACAACTAGGAATGTGCAAATTGCGCACCACCTCTGTCCTCGCCCTGGCAAAGTTAATTCAGTTTACGAAATGACACCTGACGAGGCACGCCAGATGATGATAAAAACGATAGGCGACCAGGGAATTATCGAGGACGCTACCAGTGGTGCGAACTTTCCAGAGTCGTCGACAAGCTTGCCCTTGGTCATCAAACATGCAGCATTCTACATGAACCAAAACATTATGAATATTGGACGATACATGGAGCTCTTTGATACCGTCCATGAAAAGGAAATCATCAGGCTTCTGAGCAAAGAGTTTTCTGATGATTCACGATATGAAAATGTCAGAACCCCGATTGCAACGACCTGGTTGATATGTTTCGATCAAATATCGAAGGCTGCCCCACTGGCAGCAGAGGAGCTTAAGATTATGGCATTTTTAACTGAAAGGGATATCCCGAGAGGTTTCCGATTTTCGTCGGATGACGATAACGAAGGCGAGGTTGAGATAGAGGCCCTGGGAACACCCAAAGGCTACGCGTTCATCAGTGAACAAGAAGATGGCTGCGATTCGCATCGGCTGGTGAGACTGTGCACCTTAAACTGGATCACAGAGCAAGGCGACCGGGAGCACTACGCGATAAAACTAGTAAACCGTTTCTGCCAAGCATTTGCAGAAACCCCTGACTATACAAACAAAGCTATGTAGCTCAGATACCTTCCCCATACAAGACATATCCTCGGTGGAGCCTTTATAAAAGGAGGAGAGTATAGGAGGAACCTGCTGAAGCTAGTTTGCAAGTGCTTATATGAGCTAGGCTACTTCCAGGAGGAAGAGCGAGTGATCCTACAGTGGTTGGAATTGTCAGAGAACGCGCTTGGGAAAGAGCACCACCAGACACTTAACAGCATGTCATACCTAAGTGCTACGCTCATCAAGCAAGGCAAATATTGGGGGAGTCAGAAGCTTTATGAAGAAACCCTGAAACTTCAAATAAGAGTGTTAGGTGAAGGGCATCCAGATACTTGTGAAAGTATACAAGGTCTCGGCAATGTGATCAGCCAGCAAGGTAAATACGAGGAAGCACGCCGACTTCATCGAGCCGCTTTCCAGGCAACACAGGGGCTTCCGATGCCGTGCAAGCATAGCGAAGTGCGTGGCTTCACTAGTGGTATCTGTAGAGAAGGATAAAGATTAATCCCGAGGAAAATTAGATTGGAAAGCAGTAATGGCAACCTGAGGTCGATTGATCTTGTCATGTATGTCGAGCGTGTACCAGTAGGCTCTCCTCAACCACTTGCTTGGCAATACCTTTCACAGACGTCTCGCGGAGAAGAATACCCTGCGTGGTGTCCTACAATGAGGGCTGAGGATACACTCTGGGCACAGCTTTTGAGGGACAAACGGGAAAAAGGAAACATTACCGCACTGGCGATTGCCAAGTGTGCTTTTAGAACTTAGGACCTTGAGCTGTTAAAAGTCTCAGTCATGTTGCCAAGGATGTTGGTGAAGCCAAGCTAAGTGAAGTTAGACCAAGACTCCTTATCGTTATCGAAGCTGGAGCACAGACCACGTGTCATGGTTGCGCCAAGGTCCAGCCGCAGCGATGCAATCGGTTCTCAATAAGATCGCACTAGCCCATAATTTAGATTGATCGTGTCCTCAAGTACTTGGATACTTATACTGCTCCGCTTGAGTGTGTACTCCTCTTACTTGGTAATTCCCATTTAGCTCGTCGACCTTGATGTTGACAATCTGCTGACCGTTACAGTGATAGCGATAACGTGGCCGCATCCCCAAGTCACCCCAACCAGCCAGCTACGTTTCATCCAGAAGTTTTTGAGCACGAAACCAATGGACGACAACAACACCATAACGTGAATATATAGACCTAGTAAGGCGGCAGTAGACGATACTGCGAAGATAGAGGTCTTGCCGACTCCCACATGACCATGAAGGTCTTCTCCCTTCTCGCGCTCCTCGGTCTGAGCTGCCTTGTTGGAGCTGTAGACTTGCGGCCTCGCGATTACGACGCCAACGATTACTATGTCCTACACCTCGATTCTAATGTAGCGCCTGAAACGGTGGCTCAAAGGCTGGGTTTTACACACGAAGGGCAGCTGGGAGAGCTAGAAGATCATTATATCTTTGCAGCGCCGAAACAAGAGGAGGATATAGTGAAGGGTGCCATCAAGGCAAGGCGGGCATTACGAAAGAGAGGCTCAGAACAATGGGATGCTCTAGATGCTGTGAAGCTGGCACAGAAGCAGAAGGTCAAGCCGAGACATGAAAAAAGGGTAGTACTGCCAGATAGGAGGAGGAGGAGGATAACGCTCGATGGGAGGACAGATACACAGACCGGTTGGCAAACCATCCAGCCAGCGGTCGGCGCCGAGCATGCCCCGCGGCCAATATTGGACAGACAAGCAGATCCAGCAGCGCTGCTGCACCAACAAGAGATTGCGTCCAAGCTGCAAATCGCCGATCCGATATTTAAGGAGCAATGGCATCTTTACAACACCATAGATCGCGAACACGACGTCAACGTCACAGATGTCTGGGTGGCTGGCATAACGGGTTTCAACAGCACAGTCGCCATTGTTGACGATGGATTGGACATGTACTCCATGGATCTGAAGGACAATTACTTCGCAGAAGGCTCTTACGACTTCAATGAGAACCAGCCTGAGCCGAAACCCATACTAGCGGACGACAACCACGGCACAAGGTGCGCCGGCGAGGTTGCGGCTGGGAGGAACGCATACTGTGGTATTGGAGTCGCATACGATGCCAAGGTGGCAGGCATTCGTATCCTCTCCAAGCTCATCTCCGATGCTGATGAGGCCATTGCAATGAACTACGCATACCAGAAGAACCAGATTTACTCCTGTTCTTGGGGACCATTGGACAATGGCAGAGCTATGGATGCACCAGGCGTGCTTATCCGCCGTGCGATGCTGAATGCTGTGCAGAAGGGTAGAGGTGGAAAGGGATCGATTTACGTCTTTGCCTCTGGCAATGGGGCGGCGAGCGAGGACAATTGTAACTTTGATGGGTACACGAATAGTATCTACTCAATCACTATTGGTGCGCTAGATAGAAAGGGGAAGCATCCTTATTATTCAGAGCAGTGCTCAGCCCAAATGGTTGTCACGTACTCGAGTGGTTCCGGGGACGCTATCCACACTACTGATGTGGGAGAGAACTCCTGTACCACTACGCATGGAGGGACGTCTGCTGCTGCCCCACTTGCAGCTGGTATCTTTGCGCTTGTGCTGCAAGTCAGACCGGATCTGAGCTGGAGAGATATGCAAGCTCTTGCTATGGAGGCGGCTGTCAAAGTGGAAGAGGCAACCGATTGGCAGACGACTCCTATCGGAAAGCAATTCTCTCATACCTTCGGCTATGGCAAAATCGATACTTGGGCCATCGTTGAGGCAGCAAAGACTTTCAAGACTTTGAAGCCACAGGCTTGGTTCTACTCCCCATGGATTAAGGCCAATAAGGCGATTCCACAGGGTGATAAAGGATTAGTTATGAAGTACGATGTCACAGCTGAGATGCTAAAGCGGGCCAATCTAGAGAAGGTGGAGCATGTTACTGTGACGATGAATTTGGAGCATCAGTTTAGAGGTGATGTCTCGGTGGACTTAATCTCGCCGAATGGTATTGTTTCGCATCTTGCCACGAGACGTAGTTTGGATGACTCGACGTATGGGTTTAGAGACTGGACGTTCATGTCCGTTGCTCACTGGTAAACCCCCCTTCCTTCTCCCTGTCGACCATTCCTCATAACCATCCGTCATCGCCAATAATCAATTATGATCTCATGCTGACTTTACTCAGGGGCGAATCAGGCATCGGCGCCTGGACCCTCACAGTCCGCGACACAGCCGTAAATGAACACGTCGGCAACTTGACTGACTTCCACCTCAAGCTCTGGGGCGAGTCCATCGATCCTAAGAAAGCCTTCGACTTGCCACTCCCGAACGAGAACGACGACGACGACCACGACGCCAACGGCGCACCTCTTCCCTCCCATGCCACTTCCTTGGCCCCGGCCACGAGCAGTATGAAACCCGTCCAGACGAGCAGTGTGGCAGCCGTGCCGAGTGATAACCCGACTAGACCGGTTCCGCCGAAGATTAAGCCGAGTACTACGGCCGCGGAAGCTTCGGCGACCGCTTCCTCCTCGGCGGCACCTGCAGTAACTGGTGCACCGGAGGGCAGTACATGGTTATCCTGGCTGCCGTCTTTTGGCTTCGGACCAAAGACTACGGCGTGGCTTTGGGGCGTGGTGGCGCTGATTGCGGCTTTTGGTATTGGGCTGGGAGGTTATTTCTGGTGGGCGAAGAGGAAGCAGGCGAAGGATCAGAGAGATAGTTATGAGTTTGAGGTTTTGAGAGATGAGGAGGAAGGACCGCTAGTTGGTGGTGCGAAGGGGAAGAGGAGGGCGGGAGAGTTGTATGATGCTTTTGCGACGGGGAGTGATGATGAGGATGACGAGGCTGGAGGGTACAGAGACAGGGAAATGGATGAGAGGAGGAGAGATGATGATGTGGAAGGCTGTGGAAGCGGAAGTGCTAGTGGGAGCGGCAGTGGTGAGATTGTGAGCGCGCCACGGAAGGACTCGTTGGATCATGAGCACTATGTTCTAGGTGGTGATAGTGACGAGGAGTCTGACAATGGCACTAGGGGAGGGAAGTAAGCATTGCGTTAGATCAGGATAGTACTGTATTAGAATCTGGGAAGGATGATTAGGTCAAAACCGAATGCAAATTCAAGTTACCAGATTAATTGATATATAAGATTGCATCGCTTATAAGGTTGTATATTCTTATGAAAAAGGATGACTTCCAGATTTCGGCTAAAAATTCTGAGAATACGAGGTTTAAGAATATATTTTTACCGTCTGACACCTTATGTTAGGCTCCTGTACCCCGTACACTATACCAATTAACCCTGTAAAATGCCTTCACGACATTGAATGCACTCTCCCACTGTCTCTACACCGAACTGGGGGTTTAGGACCAGAAATGCCGGATTGCTAACAGTCTTTCTGAACTAAGCGGCCACATCTTTAATGATTGACTCCTTGGTAATGCTGAGACCGACAGTTAACTGTTTGTAGAGCCAGCTTGGGCCATGGCGACCGAATAAGCCCGCTTGTTAAGGCAAATGATACCTTAACGGCCTCAAAAGCCTTTGTTTTGCTCAAAAACTGGGCTAAGACATCATTTTCTGCAAAATATAATGCATTTGCATGAGTAGCGACCAAAATGCCGGGTCACAGCGTGAGCTCGAATAAACCTTAACAGCACCAGCACTTGCGCCCATCTAGATTTTCGTCGCGCCCAACAGGCCAACTTCAACACGCTCTTTCGACTCAACAAAGACAAAAACGGATAATGCTTCCGCGGACAACGCTGTTCTTTGCAATCAGGGCTTCAATTCGCGTTATCAAATTTGTGTTATGCTTGCGATGGGCCCCTGCAATGTTTGCTCAAAAAGTGTTTAGAAATCGGCGCCTGCGAGGTGTCTGAGATTAGATGATTTATATGGCAGGGCCGCCAGTGTGCCAAATGGGGTCGTCATCGTATCATTTACCGCGTGTTAGCAGGCGGAGTGAAAAGCGGACCGCAAACCTTATTTGGACCGCAGTGGTCCGTGCTCACCATCTGATTTACACAATTCCCGTTTATGCATTCCGTCTCTTGGTTAAATTGTGCAAACGATGTGTCGTGCATCAGTTGTCCCGCCGCCAATTGGCATGACAGCTTTCAAGCTGCCGATCCCAGCCATCTCTATTACACCCCAAATTTCCCTGCTTCGCGACCCTCGTCGTCGCAGTCTGTACAGTATATACTTTTAGCCTCTTAGACATCATCATCTATAAAGATTTCATCCTGAACTTCTGCGCGACTGCTGTATTGTACCACTGTACACTTTTCCCCACCTCTGCAGCGTTTGCGACTGGGCGCATAAGACGTTTGAAGCTCGCCGCATCTTGAAGTGATATGGATTTCTAGTGCGCCGATAAAACCTCCATTGTCCTCCACCGCACAGCCCTACTGGTACTCATTTATCCACTGTTCCACCTCTAAGCGCCGACACTCGTGTCCATCCTCCACAACTTGCGACTGCCACCACCATCGGACGTCCGTCGTCCCTGCCCAACCACTAAACAGTAAACACTCCGCACCTCCAAGCTCAACTTGCCGCATCGATGCCATCAATGCCATCAATGCAGCCACTTCCGCATCAACCACAACCATACTGGGGCGACGTACCCCTCCCCGAAGACGTCATGCTCCAGACGAGGAACTCGGTCCGCGGAAGGCGCACTAGCGCTACCCAGCCAGCAGATGCTGAACTTCAGAACATCTACAACACTGGTAACGCGGCCCGACCAGTGAACCAGAATGGCCCATATCCGGATACCAGGCCCATTAGCCATGCCAATACCAGACGGCAAGATCATGGATTGAATCAGTTCGCGGACGAGAGACGGCAGAGACGACAGAGGTTTTCGAGAGAGGAAGAGCAGGGAAAGAGACCTATAGAGCATTACGGAGGAATAACGAGGACGGCAACTGGACCTGCGCAAGGATTGGGTGTTAGTGGGAGTACCAGGAGGGCGAATCATCAGAGGCGCATGAGCAACGAACACGCTCAACCCACATTGAAAATCGACACACAACCTCAACCACAACCTGGACTCGGCCGCTCAAGCACAGTCCGTACAGACCGCACATCCATCCCCCTGCAAACTCCTAGCATGGGTAGCACAGACACAAGAGGACCAATAAGAGGAAGCGTTGGAAGGAGACCGGAGATCATAAACGGTGCGCAACAACCCATACCTCAAGCTCAGGGTGGAAGAAAAGATAGTGTGAAGCTGGGAGGCGGACAAGGGGTGATGATAGAGAAGAGCCCGCTACAAGACTTAGAGCAAAAACTCAAGCTTAAACAAGAAAAAAGGGAGAGGGCTGAGAAGGCGGAGGCTCGGGCTAGGGCGAGGCAGGCTAGTGGTGACGGAGGTACTAGGATGGACGGGCAGGCTGATGGAGTTGACGAGGTGAGAAATAGAGGAAGGGTAATTAGCGGAGGAGAAAGAGCGCCGAGACCAGAGACAATGATAGGCCAGGATTTGTCGTCGTTAGAAGGCGGGCCGCTGTTGGGACATACGAACAACACCGAGAGGAAAAAATTGGCTAAGGCGCCTCCCAACGGTGGTCATGCTGGACCTGGGACAGCACCGCAAGCCAGCGCTGCGGTGCCGGTAGCGCCACAAGTCGACATCGCTCCGAATCGTGCTGTCGTGCCAACCTCGGATGTTGAGACTGGAGGTGCAGAGGCATGGCACCTTATGGGCCACAGTGCTGAAGTCCAGACGAAAGAGCAGATGGTTGCGACAGCGGAGAGAAAACGAGCCGCGGCCGCAAATCAGCAGCCGGTTTTGCCAAGTCAACCTTCGCAGACAAGACCTATCCCAGGTCCTGATGGACAAAGGTGGACTGAAGCAGTGCCTGACCAATACGGGAATGTTAAATACATCTCGAGCAGTAATGGCGGAAGTCTTAGTCGCAAAGACACCAATAGGTTGCAGAAGAATCCGACTTGGGACCCATACCATCGTCAGCGAGACGAGGTGGAGCGAGAGGCCGGGAGAATTGTTGGAGAGCGTGAGCAGCAGAGAAGTGCAGCGACTGGCTCATTAAGCTCTTTTCCTGCAAATACGCCCGCACAATCTGCAACAATGGAGGAGGCTCGCCACCAGTCAAGGCAACTGGGAGCTGAGAACCAGAGGCCAGACGTGAATCAAAGGATTCGGCCGACTAATAGAAGAGACGCTCGTACCTCGGCGCTGTTGAGCGGAGCATTGACTGGCTGGGATGGCCGTGGCCAGCCTCCCATGTATGGCAACCCATCAACATACCGGCCAGGAGCTGGTCTCTACCTACCCGATAAGCGACTTGATGAGTGGAAGAATGCTGGTGTCGCATCACTTACAGGTGATAACCTCGACCTCACGTCTTCTGCTCAGGCGGAAGCAGACAAGGATAAAGCATGGTGGGAGGCAGGCAATAAGGGCAAACGATCACCGACGACGACAACCTTTGACGGCACTGATGACACGCAAAATGGTACGGTATTCTCTAATTTTTCTTACTCCTACGAAGACGGGTTTCAAAATGGTAATGGTGAGGATCCTTTCGTTCAACCTCGTACCTCGGTGCGATCTTCTACCACACCGGCGTACCTGGCTACTGCTCCACCGTTTCTAGCAGAAGTACATTCAATAGCTCGTGCACGACATTACATCGGCTTCGATGGCACCTCAAAAAGAAAGAGAACCGTCCGAAAACGCAATCGCACGCTCTCAAATTCAATAAAGACGGTAATCCAGCGTCGCGACAGCCAAACAGAGCCATTCCGCTTTGGCTTCGGCATGCCAAAGCACGCTTTCAATTACCTAGAAGACTGTGCATATCAGCACCGTCACACTTTCTTTCATCCTTATCATATCTGCAAGCCATCTACCAAGAAGAACAAATCTAAAAGAATAAAGCTGACTCAAACTGCTGTTGCAGTGCAAACAGAATTCAAACCTAGGTTGTATCTTAAGTGTGGCCCGAGTTTGAGGTATACGGGCATAAGGAGAGAGTTTGTACCTGTTAGACCTGGGAAGCAGCCGAAGCCGGATAAGGAGATTTGGAGGGGCAGTGTGATGATTGTTACGCAGGATGAGAGGAGCTCGTATTCATCTGTTCCGACCCTGAGGTTGTTTTTGCAGCCGAAACCATTACCTCCGCCACCGCCAGAGACAATAGATGGCGACCAGGAGCTGCCGCAGGAGTATATTGATCCTATTGCCGGACATCCAAAAGTTGGAAGAAACGGTGAGACGCTCTATGTCGTTCCTGTCGAAGACCTACCAGAAGAGTTGGATCTCTCCAAGGATGAAACAGACAACGGCCTCTTCGAACACCAACGGACCGCCCCTCAGTCTTCATCTAAGCCTGCAACACTTGGTCAATCATCCGACGGCGAGAAGGCCGGAAAGGCCGTGGCAGTACAAGGCTTCCGCCTCCACGCCGAGCGCGGCTACACCTTTTGGCGCTTCAACATCGAAGTCGAGCTCACCGGCATCCAACAACGAATCGCATATCGTATTAACCACGGGCCCGCCACCGGATTCACGGTCCCTGCCCGAGGTGAAGGAATGAACGTCATGAATTACTCCTGCAACGGCTTCTCCCTGAACGTTAAGACCGACGAATTCTGTGGTCCTGACCCTATGTGGCGAGATGTGCTGAATACTCACCAGACTAGGCCGTTCCATGTTATGATTGGCGGAGGTGATCAGATATACATGGATGCTCTTATGACGCAGACTAGTGCTTTCTCGGAGTGGTTGGCGGCGCCGAGTAAGCAGCATAAACAGATTGCGCCTTTCACGATGGAGATGCAGGATGAGCTGGAGAGTTTTTATCTTGAGCGTTACGCGAGTTGGTTCAGTACTGGGCTGTTTGGGTTGGCGAACAGTGTGGTTCCGATGGTGAATGTTTGGGATGACCATGATGTTATTGATGGTTTTGGGAGTTACTCGCATGAGACGATGACAGGACCGGGGTTTACGGGGCTGGGTGCTATTGCTTTCAAGTACTACATGCTGTTCCAACACCAGTCGTCTATTGACGAGACAGAATTGACAGAGCCGAGCTGGCTTCTTGGACCTGCACCTGGACCCTATATCAGAGAGCAAAGTCGAAATATCTTCCTCTCCCTCGGTGGCGGTATCTCCTTCCTCGGGCTCGACTGCCGCATGGAACGTACACGCACGGAGATTCTGAGTGAAGCGTCATGCAAGAAGATATTCGACCGCTGCGATGCCGAAATCCAAAGGAATGGCACTACGCACCTCATCGTTCTGGTCGGCGTGCCGATCGCCTATCCGCGACTGGTCTGGCTCGAGACCATTCTGACGAGCAGCTTGATGGCACCAATCAAGGCACTGAGCAAGGCGGCAAACAAAAATCTGCAAAACCCCTTTGATGGTGCAATAGAAATCCTAGATGATCTTGATGATCATTGGACGGCCAAGCACCACAAAGCCGAACGCCGTTGGCTTATTGAGGATCTTCAGGACCTCGCTGCTAGACATTCTGTCAGAGTCACGATACTCAGTGGCGATGTGCATCTCGGTGCCATCGGTCAGTTCTACTCCCGACCTATCGACGGGAAGGCGTTACCGAAGCATAAAGACCATAGATATATGCCTAACGTTATATCCTCAGCTATTGTCAACTGTCCGCCGCAGGATATCGTCGCAAACGTGTTGGCAAGGAGGGATAAAGTGCATCACCTCGACGAAGTGACTGATGAGAACATGATCAAGCTTTTTGGAGAGGATGTGGATGGGAAGAAACGCACCAATAAGATCCTCATGAATCGTAGGAACTGGTGTGCGATACGGATGTACAATCCTGACTTCAGCCGTCCGAGCACAGCTGCAGGCAGTGATAGTGCGACACCGGCGGAAGGTTTTGGTGGACTGGTAAGGAGGCTGAGTAATGGGATGACGACGCGAAATAGCTATGATAAACCGCCCAATAGGAGGACGGGTAGCTTTGGTCCTCACCCACCCATTTCAGGTGGTGGCGGTGGACTTCTCCGTCGCCTTTCATCATCCCATGGCTGGCCGAGTGCTACAGCTTCGACGTTTTTCGATGGCCAAAGGCCGCCTGCTCCGCCGAGGAGGAAAACCTCGAGTCTCAGTGGCCTTAATCCGGTAAACCTTGTTAGAAGCTGGAGTCAGAGACAGACTAGTAAGCCGAGAGCTAAGAGAGGGGATGCATGGGCTGGCGGCTTCGAGCCAGACTCTGATGAGGAGCTCGAGAGACCCTACAAGGGCGAGCCAGACATCTTCAGGGATCCGAGGACAGGACGAACTTTTGTGCGCGAGGACCCCAAACAATCTCGTGGTCTTGGGCTGAGAGGTGGCATGGCTAGTCCAATGTCATCAGAGGAGAGCGTCAACATGAGAGGTGGCAAAGGTAGCCCTATGGTTTCAGATGGGAGTTTGGAAAGTTGTTATGCTCCCCAACCGGGACGGAGCAGTGTAGAAGGCTACTTCGATGGCGCGGTGGAGTATGAGCCTGCGCCTTCCGCAGATGTGCCGAGGAGCAGACAAAAACGCAAAGCGGCCATACAGACACTACCAAAACCGACGTCTGGGCGGCCCAGAGATGTGCCTGGCCAATGGCGTCGTGAGGAGCCAGCTGTCGCACCATCGGCCCAACCTCAATGCCAAGGAACAGGGAATCAGAGGCCACAGTACCCGTCTCTGCAGAGGTCCAACACTGACACGACGAACCCCCGTGTCTCCTTCCACCGCACGCCTACGGACACCTCTTTAAGAAGAACCAACTCATGGTTCCGCAAAGCCAAAGAGGGGCCAGAGCCAGTAGATCTCGAGGGTGGGCTGGAAGTAACGCTCAACGTCGAAGTGTCACGAAAAGATCCTGCGGGCATCACGGCACCGTATAGGTTGATAGTGCCTCGCTTGGTCTATAGAACTAGTGGCCCGATCAGGCAGGGGGATGGTATGGATGAGTATCTGCCTGTTGTAGATGGCAGGAGGCCAAGTGTCTTTAAAAGACTCGCCTCGTGGAGACCGACCAACAGGGAAAGAAGAGGCGGTTATTCGGGAAGTAGTGTGCCGAGTGAGGGGAGCTGGAGTGGGAGTGATGTTAACGTCAGATCTGATGGCGTGGCAAATGCTGCTGGTGTTGCTGATTTGCAGGAGCACCAGGCGAGAAAGGTAAACCAGCAAGCTGGAGCACATCCTGCTGAAACCTCACTGCACAGAGTGGATACTAATGGTGATGGAGGTGGCGGGCCGCTGAGAAGGTCGATGACGACGAGTATTACTGCGAAGGCAAGAGCTTCTATGGGTTTGGCGCCTGGTAAGCACGGCAAGTATTATGACGATGTTGAGGTGTTGCCACAGCAGGCCAGGAATCAGTCACAAGCTTCCTTCGCTGCCAGGGTCTCTGCGGAGAGAAATCTACCCCAGACCGGACCATATCCTGTGGGTATGGCCGATGAGCGTGCAGACATGCCGAGGCGCTCCATATCCCAGCGCGTTAAAGCAGCAGTTCTTGGTCAACCTAGGGACGTCGAGTATTACTCGTCTGAAGACGACATGCTGCCACCCCCCACTGGTGAGAGGACATTCGAGAATCTTGGCGGTAGGAGAGACACACGGCCACCAGTAAACCGTGAGCCGCCGCAGGCGACAAGGACGAGCACTGAACCAAGACGTTCAATCTCTGGAGGAGTCAAGGCCGCAATGGGCCTTAGTCCAAAGAGGAACAGAGAATACTATACTTCTGAAGAAGAGAGTGTTGCCTCACCTCCTCCGGCTCGGGATAGGAGGACTAAAAAATTTGATGACACACGCCAACCAGCATCGGCTGCTGCCATGGCTCGTGGACGCCGCGATGCGTGGAGCAGCGCTGCCGATGCCCGCCCAACAGGCGATCGCCCACAATCAAACATTGGCCGGCAGCGCAGGAGCACAGATAGTCAAGATGGCAGTGCGCCGAGAAAGAAGTCTTTATTTGATGGTGTCAAGACTACTGTGTTAGGAAGAAAGAAGGAGGCTTACACTGACTTCACGGACGAAGACGACGTCTCCCCAAGGCGACACCAGACAACCAAGAGAAAGGGTGCGGAGCCAAACTTCAACAATCCCGAATTCAACGACACCAAGTTCGCCAATCCTGAGTTTCGCAAGGGTGGGACGACCAGGCCTCCAATAAGTGGTGGGGATTGTTTCCCACCACCTCGCCGCTCAATGTCCGAAAGGGTCAAGGCAGTGGTCGGTCTGGGTGGTGATCCTCGTGATGAGATGTACTCAGACTACACCAATACAGATGAAGAATCAGCCGCGCCACCTCCAGCTCCCGCCCTGGACCGAAGGTCAAAGAACCTGGACCAGAAACCAAGAGCTGCCCCACCTGTTAGCTACAACGAAGCTCAACCTGTCAGAAAGGGAAAAAGAGGGCCCGTGGTTGAGGAGCGCTCTGCGCCACCGAGACGGTCAATGAGTGAGAGGCTCAAGGCTGCGGTTCTGGGACCGCGTAGAAATGAGTACTTCAACGGTGAGTATAGTGTTGAGGAAGATCAGCAGTCACCTGTGCTGGATAGAAGGAGTAAGACGTTTGATGATAGACGGCGCGGAGAACCGCCTCAGGTCCAGTCTCAAACACAGTCCGACTCTAGAAGACAAAGCAACGACCTCCCTGGCAGGCCTATGGAGAGAGTTGAGACAAACCGGAATGGGAGTGGAAAGCCCAGAGGCGGCGTGTTGAGTAAAGCTGCTACTGCGATGGGGTTGGGGAGGAGTGATGAGAAGTATTATAGTCCGACTGGTAGTGAGGCCAGTTACTTTACCGAAAGCGAACTTGGTGGTGGTGCCGGAGGAAATGGCGCTGGGAATGAGAGGAAAGGGTATAGAAGGGATGAGAAGGGGAAGGGGCCTGAAGTTGCGCCTGGGAAGGGACAAAGGGTGTAATGGTTGATAATAAGATTAGGATGAGGTAGTTATACCTATTTGCTTTCGTGAATGAAGAGAGGAGTTGTATATGAGTTATTATTGTACTGGATAGGAGCAGATGGCTTCTAGCGCACGTCTCTTTTAACTTTCTTGTCGACGGCCTAGCTCTGTTGTGGCCTCACGTCCATAATTCCCTCACCGTGGCTCTCAGCCTATCTATTTTTTTTGCCGACAACCCCCACATGTCTCGCTGGCGCTTTGCTCCACCGTAGTATATTCGCATTATTGTCAAAGGTGTAGAGGGTGTGGGGTGAGCCACACCATGAAGAAGGGGCACTCTTTGATGTTCCCAATGTAATGAAGTCGTTTGTATCGAGGGCAAACCGCGACGATTCCCTTGCACATGTGGATATATGGTATAGACTATGGAGAGGTGTCATTCCGACACTTGTTGAAAATAATGCTCTAATTTCGCGATGGACTCGCGCGCGCTTTCTTGCCACTGTTAAAGAATGCATTATCCGGTCCCAAATCGACTTGCGAAGAGCTTCTTCTGCGATTTGAATCTGCCTTTGAAAACTGAGTTTCTGTTAACCGCTTAGCTAGTCCGAGCTCCTCTTGCTGATTATACCGCCTTATTTCCTCAATAGCAGTTTTACTAATGGCTCCACTTAACAGGCAGATAAAGTGTAATTGTCTAATAAACTTTGCTCCAAGTCACATCAAAGGTGCAAGGTGGTAACAAAGCACGCCGTGCTGCTATGCGGGGTCAAAGCCACCAAAACACGGCGTTTAGACAACCAACATAACAACTTCCAGATGTGACACCAGCATTCGCACATCAAACACCACTCTCGACTCAAAAAAGGATGAAAACCAGTTATCACGATCCACATTCTCCATCTCCCAAAATCTGGCATACATCTCCAACTCCAACTCGCGCCAACCCGCCAACCCCCGATTACCCCTCTCTCCTTCTCAAATCAAAGATATCCCAATCCCCCAGACAAAGCTCTAATCTCCTCTCTAAGCACTCTTCCTTCCCTTTCGCCACCCATCCTAGTATTTCCGACCCTCCCCAGCAGTTCTCTCCGTTTCTGAACTCCAACCTCCATCCACCTCGTAAGGAGACTTCCATCTAACATATTTTTACTGCCAACTATCGACTCCGGAGCTTCCGTGTTGATACGGTATGCTTTTGGGTTTAGGCCGGCGGCATGATACAAGGAGTTACTCAGATGATTCGACAAAGTGAATAACCTCCTATACGTCGTTTCTGGGAGTGGGGTTATGAAGGCGAGACTACCCGTCGATAGGGTGAGGAAGATGGCGGAGGGTGTGCTGATGGCGGTGGCTGATTGGTTCGTGGAAGGCAACAGTGTCATTGTTGTGGGGAGGGCGCCGCCGAGACTGAAGGTTGTGTGGTGGAGTAGGAGTTGGCCGTGGAGGGACTTGGGGTCTGTGTTTTGTTAGCCGACATTCTCCCATGCCACTCTGTCATCATAAGGGTAAAAAAGGGGGGACGAGAATACGTACGGTCAGGATCAAACTGCAGCACATGCAAGTTGCAGTCTGCGTCCGCAACAACAATATACAGCTCCCCATCCACCGGTAAAAGTTCAAGACAAACGACTTCATTCGGCTGCCCCTGCTTCCCAAGCACAATCATCTTGTACGGTTCCTCCGCATACCCCACCAAACTAACCCCCTTTATCGCATCGGCAAACGCCAGCAGCGGCGTATTCTCAAGACTTTTAACACTCGTACAATACGTACTAATATCCATGAACGCCACCGGCAGTAACGTCCCATCCTCCTTCAATCCTCTCACCATGGCCTTTTGTCCCTGAGCAACAACAAGGAATCCTTGCGAGCCGACGGAGGAGAGACCTGTGATTCCACCTCTCGGAATCTCTTCTTTCCCAAGGAATTTTAAAGCGGTGCCCGTTTCCGGCCTACCCGGGATGGGCACAACGCGGATAACATCAAAGATGTACACCCTCCCCCGAATCGGCAGGTCCTCACCCTGACCCACACTTGTCCCAACCACCAGCACCGGTTTCCTATAATGCGTGATCTCGGACAACTCAAGGTTCAGGATCTTCATACACAGCACCGTCTCATTCTTATCAAATGTATAACTATCGATCGTCTCAAAACCTTGGTTCGTAACCAACTTCACCGTACTCCTCCTCGTCGTAGGTTTGAACTCAAGCTCCTCCCTCGCCCACTCTTTGTGGTAATCGTCATCCCTAGGCAACTCAAACGGCTCTTGCGTCTGCGTGGCGATGGCGAAAACATCCTTGGCGGCGTGGTATGCGACCTGCACAATGTCTGAGTGGAGGGGGACGCGCTTGAGGACCATGCCGAGGTCGGTGTAATTGGAGCCAGAATCGAGGGTGCAGACTCGTGCCACACCGGTGGTGGAGAGGTAGATAAAGCCCCTATCACACCCCTCTGTATGAAACGGCGACAGAGACCTAACACCCTGACCCCTGAGCGCGACGACGCGGGGGATAGTTTGGGAAGATTTGTAGAGAAAGGAGGCGGAAGGGCCGGGCATGAATACCGCGCTTAACCCTGCTACATTGTGCAGGACGCGCATAGGCAGTGGAAGTTTGGCAGCCGGGGCGTCGGGGTCAATTGAGGATGCGGCTTCGTCTACACCCTTGGCGAATACGGGGTTGGGCAGCTTGAGGAAATGAAGATCCCGGGACAACACCTTCTCCGCTTTATTCTCGCCGTCGGTAGGGGTGGAAGGGACGCAAAATGGCTGATAGATCGTCAAATCATCGTTCGCTGCCCTCAGGATCAGGTGTGGAGTCTTGGAGTTTGAATCGCCGAGGTCGGCAATCAACAGCTCAGTGATAGTTTCGCCCGTGGTATTCCTTCTCGCTGCAAATGTCGGCGATATCGTTGGAGGCAGGAAGCTGATAGCCGGTGCTTTATAAATATGCTTTGACAGATCTGGGAGAGAGTAGATAAACAGCGTACCCTCGGTGCTCAAGAGTGCCATGGCAACGGTGTCCTTGCCGGCGAAGGACCCGGCTGTGTCCTTGTAGAGGCATCCGGAGAGCCATTTATTGGCCAGTAAAGCATCGTCTTCGCGAGTTAGCTCTTCAAGGTCGTTGTGGTTGTCGCAATGAGCGACATAAATCGAGGCATCTTCGCGGAGAAGGAGGATGTATGGGTCGACTATTGAGGCGGCTACAATATGCAAGTCGTTTCCGGCTTCGTCTTCCGCGAGAATCTGAGCCAGGCCTAGGTCTGTTTACATGATTTATCAGCTTCTATTCAGCCCAATTTTTTATGATTGTTGCGGATGGGGGTTGATCATAGACTTAGCACATTTGATAGTAGGTAGAACGCAGATGGTTTGGCAGAATACTTTGTATTGATTCTATCTGCTAGATTGAGAGGACATAATTGTGCCATTCCTCTCAATCTGTTATGTGCTACGTGGCTGAACATGTTGGATTCGTCGGGTGTGATGAGGGTAGAAGGAAAACAGGAGCACCTACCGCCATCGTAAGACCTAACCTCGTTTCTCAACACTTGAATGACTCTCATGCCATCACCTACTGTGCCGCACTCAATGGTGGATCCAGCAGCAGGCTCGAACTCAGTGTCAGCAAGAGCCTCAAATCCGGCGCCAGTAAGTCCATACACCGACGACTCCTCTGTGCCATCTTCTTCAATCTTGCTGACGACCATAATTCTGTCGAACTGTGCCTCCATATCAAGCCCATCATTCAAGTTGACCTTGTTCTTGTCTTTATCCGCCGTAGCTGCTTTAGTCAGTGGCTTCTTCGCGCTCATCGTCCAAACCCCATATGCCTCTGGGAAGTCGAATCTCCCAATAATATTCGGCTCAACCTCTCTCTTCAATATACTCAGCGCACCGCTCCTCCCGTTCCCCGACACACCAACCAGCTCAAGATCACCTCTGATATCACTCTCCTTCAGCCCCTCAGGCCTCGCAAGCGTAATATCCCTCAACGGCGCAATATTAAGCATCGAATCATGAATCCTAAACACATAATCCCCCGCCTTGCTCTCCCTCGTATCCTCGGCATTAGCACCCGGCAACAGAATGACAACCGGCGCATCACCATAAAGATCATCATCATCATCAACATCATCCATATCCTCATCCTCATTCCCGTCATCCTTCAACTTGATACTCGATCTGCGTCTCCCCTCTGAACGCCTTGACCAGCCCAGGATAACGGAATCTGCTTCCTCGCTGCCGATGAAGACAGAGTTGCGGGAGATTGACGACGTGCATGAGACGCGGGAGCCGAGGAGTGAACCGCCATTTGATGGGTCGACATTGCGGACCCGCAGACCGGTGACGTTGCGGCCATCCATGTTGAAGGATAAGATGGCGACGGAGCCGTCATTGAGGATGATGAGCAGCTCGCCGTTGTCGGCGCTCAGCTCTTGGATCGTGCAGCCTTCTAGTCTCAGGCCAAGCCCGGATTGGTCGACAAGGCCGAAAGATGTAGAGGCTTTGGCCATGGAGTTGACTGCTACGCCGTTTGCTTTGCCTGATTGGGCGATGTAGATGATCTCGTTTCCCCCGATTAACAAGGAGCCACCGACTGGGGCGGGAAGGGGGTGCACGGCGAAGAGATCGTATGGCAGCCCATTAACGACGAGAATGGTAGTCGATGCCTTCTGCTCCAAATCTAGCGTAAAAACCATATAACTCAACATATCCCTCCTCTCCTCCAACAACGAAACACTCGGTTGAATAGTGCTCGACAAAATCCCAAACGTCGGCTCACGATACTCATGCAAGAAAGCCAGGTGTATAGGATGAATAAGCGCCGGATCCAAACTACTCAGCTTCAACACGAAACTTGGAGCATAAGGCGTATCCTCCGCTGCGGCCTTCCCATTTACAACAGGTTTTTTAACAGCCGCTGGCTGTGGACCATCGAGCTCCTCGTCCCAATCTCCCATTGCCTCGTCTTCGTCGCCTTGTCTGAAGGGCAGAATTGCGAGGTTTCTGGCTCCGAATTTCAGAGCTGCGCACTTCGATTGGGGGTCAGCGAGTAGGTAGTTGACTGTTTCGTTTGGGAGAGGATCCCATGGTGAGGTTTCCGAAGCTTCGTTCTCGTAGTAGTGAATGGATATTGTGCTGATCCCACGGCGGGCCGGGTCCCATTTTACAAGGGAGAGCTTCGCGTCTCTGAAGGAGAGTAAGAGGGACTCTCCGCCGGAGAGGGAGTCCGGTGTTTTTAGTCTGGCGAGAGAGGTGATTGTACCGGCCAGAGAGTACTCGGCGATGAGAACAAGCTTCTGTGTGGTTGCTGGTGCTGAACGCTGGACTGAATCTGCGACAATGAAGGAAGTATCGAAGCCACTCTCTTCGTTGCTGGTCTGCTCGGTTGTGATTTCGGTTACAGTGCCATTGGCGGTTTCCTTCGCAAGCTCGACTGTGACATCCTGGATGCGGAAGATCTGGAGGAGAGAGGTTTTTGCGATGATCAGGTTGGTCGCATCCGCCGAAGTAAAAGGTAAGGTGAGGGAGTGAGTGACCGCGGTCGGCGGTGTCAGCTCAGTATACGCCTGCATCGTGGAAATATGGGCTTGTCTATGTGCTCATGTCGTTGAATCTTCGTGGTGCGCAAAGATGGTGAGTATATCGTTGTCCGTGGTGTTGTCCCATTTTCTTTGAAGTTGCGTTCATCGCGTCTGTCGCGCCAAAGCTGCATGCCATTGCTTGTGGCTCGTGCATGCTAGCGTGAGGGCACATTGAAACGCCAAGACCTCGTACCTGGAGCTCCCCATCAGCTCCCCAACCTCTTTTATCTCGTAACCTACAACACCAAGTTCCGATGTTTATATCCGTCATTATCAGCTACTAAATACCCACAAGTTACTGTCTCCAATACAGTGTAAGCTCTTACGCCTCACTACCTTCTCTATTGGAAGTAGTCCAAGCTAACAACATCGTCACAGAACGACGTCATAATGGCACTCGTCCAAACAGCCTTCATATGGCTCTCCTACGGCATCGCAGTGGCCCTCGTCGCCCTCATTGCCGCAATCTTCACCTACACCTACCAGACACCCCGCGAGCGCTCTGCAGTCGTCACCGCAGTCACAATAATTACCTTGACTTCTCTCCTCGCCACAATCTTTCTCCTGCCAGTCGACATTGCGCTAGTCTCCTCAACGTCCAGCACGAAATATGGCACAAAGAAAGACTGGGCGACCCCAGAGCGCGTTGCGGGCATACTCTTGACCCTGAAGATCGTGTATTATACATTGTATAGCCTCGATGCGCTACTATGCATGATAGTCGTGCCATTCACGTACTTCTGGTACGAAGACTACGACGAGCTCGACACAGAGGAAGGCGTCCAAACCACTTCCGGCCGTTTCTGGAGCGCATTCAAATACACCACCCTCTTCGTTCTGCTCACAGTTATCCTTTTCCTCGTCGGCTTTTTCGTGCCGATTGCCGGGAATAAGGATGCCCCGCACATGGATTTGGATTACTTCAAGCGCCTTCTCGTCGAGAATCACGGAGAGCGCGCCCTGACTTTTGCATTGGGTCTCCTCACATCCCTCGGCATGTTGCTATACATCGTCTACACCGCCCCAGGATTGGCACTCCTGCCAGTCAAGCTTATCAAGAGCGCACCATCTTTGAGCGCACCACAATTAGCGGCCTCAACTTCCTCAGCCCTGGCGCACAACAGAGAGCGCCAACGCCAACTCGAGTCGCGCGCCGCAGGCCGTCCGAACGGCTTACTACCAAAGGAGCAACGCGAGCTGAACAGCTTGATCAGAGAGGAGAGAACCCTCGTCCGCCGTGAGCGCCTAGCAGCCGAAGCACGCGGAGACAACCGCTCAGGGTTCTACCATGTCTGGACCAAACTCTGCGCAGTCTTCCGCCCTCTCAAGCTCCTGGGGGGCATTTTCCTCCTTCTCGTCGCCCTCCTCATCTTTACGAGTATAATGATTACAGGTATCGACAAAGCCGCCAACTCAGCCTGCAAGGGCCACTGCGGCTACATTCTCCAACGCCTCTCCATCTTCCAACCGCTTAATTATCTCTTCGTCCAGGCTTCTAAGGTCTTCCCCGTGGACTACGCCCTAATGGCTTTATTAGTCTTGTTATTCTTCACCGCATCAGTCACAGGTATCGCCACGGTGGGAATTAGGTTTTTATGGGTGCGCATCTTTTCGATCCGAAAAGGGCGTACATCACCCCAAGGCCTCCTCCTCGCCACAGTAATGTTGAGCTTGATTGTACTGGCGGTTAAATACGCAATCGTCAACCTGGTCGCCCCTGCGTATTCCGTCTTCGGCCCCCAGACCTATTGCAGCGCACCTCCTACGAGTCTCTTGACGCCACACGACTGCAGGGATAAGCTTGAGTTGGTTGTTAAGTGTGGAGGGTTGGATGATGTGAAGAGGAGCGGGGGGGTCTGCACACCAAGCGTCGTCTCAACCTTCCTGAACCGCATCGCCGTCAACTTTCCATTCTTTGGCCTCCTCTTCTTTTGGGCACAATTCGCATTTCTCGGAGTCTTCCTCGCCTGCTTTGTCACCGCATTATTCCGCACCCCGAAATTGGACATCGACGCGCTCGACAGGGACGCGGAAGTTGACGAGGAGGAGGGTTTGTTAGCCTCGACAGGAAGAAGGCTTGGTGCTGCGTGGGGGGATGTTACTGGGAGGCCCGCTGGCGCTGGGGATGAGAGAGATGGGAGGAGGGAGTATGGGACGGCAAGGCCGCCGATTGAGAGGAGGAGGACTAGGGATGATGATTATTGAAGGATGAAAGATATCAAAAATGAAGGGGAGCAAGAAGGAGCAGATGTCTTCAAGCATGAATAAGGCGAAGCAGTGTCGCCGCGAGCAACGTGGTCAGGACAATCTGCCTCGCTGGAGGATACGACCATGGAGAATCGTCGCAAAACCCACAGGAAGCGGATGAAAGCAGGCAAGGCAGTGGCGCCACGTGAAAAGTGGTCAAGTCAAGCTGCTGTTGCTGGAGGAAAGAGATCATCAAATGCTGATCAGTGTGTTTGGTATCGGCGGAAAGGGGTAGACGAAAGCGAAGCAGTGGCGCCACATGGAAAGTGGTCATGTCAAGCTGTTGTCGCTGGCGGATTTTTTACGAGATATGAAAGCTGGACAAGCAAAACCTGAAGGCTCGGAGGAGGGGAAACAGTCACTCATAAACCGGGAAGACTTGTATGAATAGACGATGTATCATGAGGCCACAGGCCAAGGACGAACGGGCAACAGAACATGAATGGGCACAGAAGGACAAGGCAGGCGTTAAGTTATGGCAAGCACTCTATAATATGAGTAAAGATCTTAGCCGAGTCTTTTTCTTCCTACAGTCTTTTCCGTAAGCAGGGTATAAATGCACAAGGTTACGGGCACAGGAAGTAACTAGTTACCGGCAAAAAATCGTTATTGACACGCGCTGCATGGTTTGCGTTTCCGCTGTGAAAGACCGATTCGGTAGGGCTGGGGGCCTAACTGAACATTAATGGTAGTAGGTTAATGGCGCTGGTAGTTTACTGGATGGTGACAGCAATAAAACAAATTTTGAGCAGATACCAGTTGATAATGAGGCTGTCGGCAAGCCACTCGAAGAACAAACAATGAAGGAAAGGTTGGGTGCTGGGCTTCAGAGAAAGAGGACAGGGAGAACTCGCAAGTTCGATGTTCTTTCGAATCTTGCTTTGTTGTAGAAGGATACTGGTTGGAGTTGATAAGGCCTTGATATACTTCTCATCTGCGGGTGTTAAGACATCATGAAGAACAACAGCGATAAGCCTTGAATCTTGAGCGAGCTCGGACTTCGCCAAATAGTGGCTGGACGAACCCATAAGTTCGATGGTCCTACTAAATTTTTCTAACCGACTCGGCGTTTGAGGTGCCCTGACCAACACCGTTCCTTTGGCTGTTGGCTAAAATCATGAATGATCGACAAATTGGGCACTGGGTGAGCTCGCATTTCGTCGAAAAGTGGAAGTTGTGTCCATTGTACAGATTTTGTCGTGCTGCAAAAAGCCAGTTCCTGGGCGTTCGAGGCGGTTTGATATACTGCTTCTCTGAGGGTGTTGGGCAGCATCTTCTTTAGGAGTTGATGTGATGAGGTTATGCTGATTCGCTGTATCTGCTGGCCCCGCCGTTAACGTAAGGAAGAGCTCGAGCGGGCCCGAGTTACCAGGTCTTTCAAGCAAGTAGGATATATAGCCCACTTAACGAAGCCTCAAGCAAGACATCACACAGACAATAATCGAACGAGAAGTTGCCGACTGTTTGGCAGGCAATCAATGTTGCAAACTCGCAAAAGTAGATAAGTTAATTGGTTGGAAAATTCATGTCTTGCGTGCTTGTAGTGGCTGCAGATGTAGGTCCATGAGAGATTAATTGGTGTAGCCAGCTGCAATAAAGTCTTGGGTGCGCTTCCAGGTATAGAAGCAGTATAATAGCATGCAGCCGAAAAGACCATTGATTCACGGGAAGAACAATTATATGGGAGCTCGGGCTCGATAGAGCCTGGCGATATGCTCACAGGCGCACTCCACGGAGGGATTTGTATAGTATGGCCAATTGCGTAGATTGTGTTCAGTGATTAAGAAATTGGGTATCTAATTGGGTATCTTAAGCTAGGCATCGTCGCATCGTAGATATCGTTTCGTGCTGATAATCGTAATCAAATACTCGTTCAAATCTATCAAAGGAATTAGCAAAAGCTCGACCAGGTCAATCGCCTCCTTTGTATTTCGCATGGCGTTGCCAAGCAAGATAATTCAGTAAAATACCTAGTTGTCCACATAATTGTTCCAGAACAGGTCTGTGATAATGTAATCTCATCATTATATCTTGCTGCGCGCTTGCGCATTGACTTTAGTCAGGAGTGGTGGAGTAGTCGCTTACCATTAAGATCGTACCGGCAGAGCAGTACTCGTATGAGCTCGGCCGCAGCGTCGTGGTCGCGACCAGAGGAAACGAAGAGCAAAGACTGTTGTTGATTGGAGAAGGAAGAGGTGAGGTTGGATGAAAGTTCTTTTGTAGCAGCGATAAGCGCAAGCGAGCGGGATGCGGGCCGGAATGTGGCTGGTGCGACCATGCGACCTGTCAGCCACTTTGGGAACGACAACAAACTCCCACCCCTCTTCCTTCTATCATGAAAAAAACAGCCGGCATCGTCAACCCCGCACCAGGCTCCATTTTCTCCAACGATTCATTCATCATCTTACACTTGTCCTCCCTCGCCTTCCTCTTAAACCTATTCTTCTCCTTGTTCCCTTTGTTCCCCTTTTCCAACTTTCTGAGTTGGAAAACCCTGTCGGTGGCCTTTTGCTGAGTTTCCAATTCGTAGCAGGCTTCGTCGCAGGCTCGGGCATGGTGGATGATGGGGGCGAGGGCCCAGAGGCCGATGACGAGGAGGAGGGCCATGGTGAGTAGGACCCAGATGCTCTTAGAGATAAGCGGTGAGAGAAATCCTCTTCCTAGAAGGGGATTTTGAGCTTCATGTTGGCGGGTGAAAATGAATAGGTATGGAAGCTGGTTTGAATGAAGATGATGGTGGTTGAGGGAGACCAGAGCAAAGTAAGATATTGCTATTATAGCGTCTGTCGGGGGGCAGTCTGTATATTGAAATTGATGTTGAGGTGGGATGATAAAGTGAGAGATAAAGATGGTAAAGCATGATATTTGTCAAGTTCATCTAGCGCTATGATGTGCCAAAAAAAAAAGCGCTTCAATGACAGCTACATTGTGGGAACTGCTCAAAAAAGGAAACATCTATCAGACGTCTAATGCCCTACTCATCCGGGCCACGGTTGGTAAAGGACAAGTAGCTCGATCCTCCCACCATACCTTCCTACGATGCAGACCACTGATGGCCAGCGCCTCGTCACACACACATACTAAACCACGATGGGACGCAGAACCAGCTTCTTTGATGTCTACCTCGCCTGCCGCATCGAATTTTAAATCGCCTTCATCTCATCCTGCAACTAGGATGCTTTTACACCTGCTGGGGCTGCGTTCTCAAAGCCTTCAACGACCTCGACCCCACTCACCCTATATCCCCACTACCCATCTTCGCGAAGGCAGCGTCTCTTATTCAAGATTACGTTCCTACACATGGTTATCCTTGTTTTGTTCGTTTGGCCGGTTAGCATTTTTAACTCGGAGAAGTGGCAATGGCAAGGCAGTTGGGAGTTTTTGGGGGCTTTCCATGGCATGACGAGCACTTTTATGACGAGGATTGAGCGGGGGAGGGGGTAGTATGCTAGGTTGACGATGGTTTGGGCGAGGTGCGAGTTGAAGGAGAGTTGGAAGAGGAAGTTGAAGGCGGTGGATGGTTGTGTGGGTATTGTTTCTAAGTCGGTGGAGGAGGAGGGCGCGGCTTTATAGAAAGTGGCTAATGGAAGCAAGATGGCGGCAATGGAGCAGATAATAAAGGTGGATAAGGAGGTGATAAAGGGTCGACACGGGGTGTGGTATGAGGTGAAGAAGGTCGAAAGGAAGAAGTGTGGAACTGGTTGGTGGGAGTATGCCTTTTATCACTTGGTTTAAAAAATCGGAAAGTTTGATAAATAGCGGAGTAAGCGGTCTGCCATGGCTCATTAGCTCTACTCTACAGCAAGCAATGATGGGAACATGGCGTGTGGAATCGAGACGGCGCAAGATAGCAAAGATAGCACGGTCAAGCTCTTTGGCGACACCAGGAACCTTACAGACATCGCCACAAAGCACCAATGAGCATTTTCTAAATAGCACTCCACACGAAGTACAGCTCCAAGCATTTCTTGGGTTGCATCACGTGCCATCGTCCAAGCGTCGTCCACGCACAACCTCGGCGCATTTCCCCAGATTTGGGCCGACCGATGCCGCGGCGCTCTCCCCGCATTGGCGACTCGAGACAGGATGACACCCTGGTAGTTGGGATTTGAAAGGTGGGAATGATATAAAAAACCATGACCTTTGCACACACTCTCGCATTGAAGTCCTGCAGAAACACTTTTCGCGTATTCAAAGGAAAAATAGATTTTTTAGCAGCAAATAGACTATATTCTACAGCAGTACACAGAAGAGCACTTGAAAACCGGTTAGCACCTCGAAGATACTCAACAGAAATCATACCATCAAAAATCGCCCACGCAATCCAAGAAGAGAACTCCCGCACCTCATCCACACACACCACACCATCGGCAGCTCAAGCTCTAGGTCTATCCCCAAACCCAAGTTCAAACGAAATGGCACCACCCCGTCGACCAGCCAACGCAGGCGCGAAGCCAGGAAAACCGGTGAGCACCGAGCCAAGGCCTAGCGCCTCGTACGTCCTCCTCTCCTCCAATCATATGCACCGTGCTTTCCCTCATGTCCATCCACTCTCACAAATTATCATGACGTGGGATTGGTGACCAGCAGCTAACAACCACCAAGTATCCTGCTCATCTCCCCCCAAAACCAAATCCTCCTCCTCCACCGCGTCAAAACCTCAAGCAGCTTTCCAAGTGCGCATGTTTTTCCAGGGGGGAATCTGTCAGCGAACCACGACGGCGAGGTTCCTGGTCCACAGGATCCAAAGAGACATGTCGACTCTGAGGTGTATAGGATTGGGGCTGTAAGGGAGTGTTTTGAGGAGAGTGGTATTTTGCTGGCTAAGAATATGGATGGCGGTATGCTCGTCGTCGAAGAGAAAGAGAAACAAGAAGCACGCATGGCTATTCACTCCAATACTCTGAAGTTCGTAGACTGGGTCAAGTCCAAGGGCGGGAAGGTCGACACAGAGGCACTCATCCCTTTCACACGTTGGGTAACTCCGATTGGGGTGCCGAGGAGGTTTACCACGCAGATGTATGTTTATCTCTGGCCCCTGTCAAACGGCACAAATACTCTCCTCCTTACCGCCGGCAAAGCAAAGACAGAGTCACTGGTAGCGACATCCGACGGAGGAAAAGAGCATACCGAAGCGGTTTTCCGTAGCTGCCAGGAATGGACAGAGATGGCTACGAGGGGCGATGTTATTATGTTCCCGCCGCAGTATTATCTTATTTGGCAGCTTGGTAAATTCCTCAACAACGGAACAGCGTCGGTGGAGGAGTTGGCGAAGCAGAGGGACCTGGCGAAGGAATTCCTCAAGGGCGCTGGCGCCAACAACATTCCCTGGGCAGAGAAATGCATTTCTCCGCAGACGCTGGGGATGTATCAAGGCAAGGCGGTTTTGGATCTGTCGAAACCAGGTCCAGAGCTGAAGGACAGTGGGAGGGCGGGAGAGGGTGGTGAGGTTGTTTTGGTGAAGTTCTCTAAGGAGGGACCGCGGGAAGTGAGTGTTGCGCCGAGGAAGGAGGTGCTTGAGGCTATGAGGGTGGAGGCTGCGAAGAAGAAGGAGAAGGATGAGGGTAGTAAGTTGTAGGGTGCAATATACCACACTATATTGGTTCATATGCATAGAAATACACGACAGCGTTGCATTGATCTAGTATGGGTTAATTCTCTTCATGAGTTTGTCAGCATGTCAGAGCAAACGGCCCTTCGGCGGCGATGCTTTCGCTTCATCGAGATTTTAATCACGTCTCGTCATGAACACTGTCAAGGCATCGTGGCGGAGTGGGGCTGATCTCTGCCTTCACAATAAATCAGATGTAATCCGTAGAACCCAGGTGTCGTTCACATGGATGCTCAACCCAGTTTCTCCTCTGATGTGGAGTGGTGACCTGACAAGCGGAGATAGACAAGGAGCCGCAGCAAGATCCATGCGCTATGCTATTAGGGGGTTTTAGGCTGCATTTCGCCATGCGGACCAGGTAAATGACACATTTGACGGCGTGGATTCATTGGTTGCCAGGCTCTTGGATTTGGTGGAGGTGAGGTGATGTTTGCCGTCAAGGACGGGCGCTCAGATGTGTCAAGGGTCTCAGAGTTCAACATCTGTCAGACTGCCAGATAACAGCCTCATGGCCGAGAGAACAAGGCAAACTCTTTCCTGCATTTCTTGTAACGTTAGATCTTGATGTCTATCACCACCTCAATGTTGTTGTCGCCTTCCTCAATCCTCCTCGATGACGATTACCTAATGAGCCAAGCAGGGGGGAAGGACCGACAAACCTTATTTGAATTTAGGCTTTGGCCACCGCAGTCCTCCCGACTGGATCTCCGCTCTGTTCCACTGACAGCCCCTGGGCCTGCTCGAACTGGTTACACCGTGCTTCTAGCGTCAATGATGCAACGACGTAGAGGATGGTGTGATTGCCGCTAAGATAGCAGATAAGATCCCCTTTTCCACAATTCTCCACCACAGCTGTCTTGGTGGATTCGCGGTCACTAAGCTGAATGTCGATTGTGCCGTCGCCGCCGCCAAAAGCCGAAAGGATCGTAAATTTGATATATAAGCCCTAATTCTTTACATACATGTCAGGAATCTGCTCTCTCTTATCTCTTCTAGAACTCTTCTTTCATCAATCTCTCATCCTTCGAACACTTTACCCGCGATAATCATAAGGGGTCGCATTCTACTTTCCACACAGTCGTCATCGACATCTCTACATTTCCGACTTACGTCAACACACCTCCAAAAACCGCCACCATAAACCCTACCTCCATCTCAACCCTCTAACTCTATCTCATCATGTTTACCGCAACCATGCCATCCTTCATCGCAAAGCTTATGCGCCCGTTCTCCCTCTCCTCGAGCATGTCTCTTGGTCCATCCAGCACCGCCGGCGCCATCCACGTTACAGAGGGCTGCCACAAGGCTACTTTCGCCGCTGGCTGCTTCTGGGGCGTTGAGCACATGTTCCGCAAGTCCTTCATCGGCAAGGGTCTCTACGACGCACGCGTTGGTTATATCGGAGGAGACTCCAAGTGCCCAAGTTACCGCCAGGTCTGCTCTGGTCGTAGTGGTCGTACGTCATCCTACACCTTTCATATCTTGACACAAGTACTGACATGACATCTAGACGCAGAAGCCGTCCAGCTCACCTACGACCCCAACGAAGTTTCTTACGTCGACCTCGTCAAGTACTTCTATCGCATGCACGACCCAACCACCCATAACCAGCAAGGCCCAGATACCGGCTCGCAATACCGCTCCGGCATCTTCTACCACGACGACGAGCAGAAGCGCATCGCCGAGGAGATCACCCACAAGGCCAACGAGAAGTGGTGGAAGGGCAAGATTGTCACCAACCTTGTGCCGGCTGGCCAGTGGTGGGATGCCGAGGACTACCATCAGCAGTACCTTGATAATACTGAGGGTGGCTATGAGTGCCCTTCTCATTTCTTGAGGAAGTTCCCCGACTTGGATTGACTGGATCGTACCAATCATACGATAAATACATCAACCACTGCGCCGGTCGAGAAACTATAATCTGGACAGACGGTTATCACACTACAAGAAGCCTCAGGCTACGAATGAAAGTCGCTCAACGCTGACTACGACGGAGTTTTGGGGGGAAAAGGCAAGAGAATGACACCACAGAATACGGATGGTTTAAGCTATCGGTGTACTGGTACTAGAGAGGACACATTTGAGATACACAATGGTGGAAGGCTACCTTTACACGCGGCTGCAGTTCATTCTGATAAGTGCGTAAAGCCAAGTCAGAAGAAGAGAGTCATGACACAAACGTACCTAATACTTAAGAGAGAATAAATTACTTCAACAAGCAACTTGCAGTTCTCATGATCTTTGTCATTCGCGCAATGAAGCCACGCGTTCGCACATAGGCGTCTCCGCATCACATTCTTCCCTGCTAACCATGGACGGCGAACTAACAGTAAGTTCCCACTGACTCGCCCTCAGCATACAATCCCTCAAGAGCCTTCGCCTACAGTATCAGCTCGACACGAACGGCAGTCGCCATATCGCGATTTCCTTCCATAATAAGTGAGCCAAGCGGCTAGCTCGCACCGTCAGCTTTCTCCCCACATCGATTGCCGTTTTCTTTCTTCAATTCTCTTCCCCCACCAAACAACTGTTCCGAACTCTGCGGACTCTCCATGGTATTTATCAATCCGCTTCTTGAAAAATTCCTGTTAACAAGCTTAAGCGATGCAACCTAGTCGGCCAAGCCATCACGACTAGGATGGAAAGCCTCGACCGTCCATCCCTCAGTTTCAAAAACAGCCAAATGCCTCACGTACCGAGTACAAGATATTCACAAGGCAACGTGGGCCCTCAATCACTCCCATCTGAATTCGTTTGACAGGCAAGTCACGATACGAATCGCAAATGGCAAAGTGATCGTGATTCGAGGTTGTTGCGAATGGGCCGTGGCACGACATTCGATCCTTGCGAACCCCGCACCAACAATCACACCACCTTATTATCACTTCAGTAACACCCCTCGGGAAACGTTCCCAACAGTTTGTCCCTCCGGCTCCGTCCCTCAGAGCTTCGTTCCTCAGCGCCTCATCCCGTCCTCAGCCTCAGAATTGTAACTGTACTTGCTGTTCTGCCTTGTAATCTCACTGTAGAGCCGAAACCTGGTGTCTCACCATGGGGAACGTGTTCTCGAAACAGTCCTCACACCGTTATAATGGTAAGCTTTCTCTCTGACTGACTACAACCTCACGTCGCCGCTCCATTTCGCTCTGTCTGGCAACGATTAAGCTTATACAAAATTCTTCACCTCGTGTGCAATGGAGGCTATTGGAAAAGCAATTATTGACCTCTACAAATACGTAGTCTTACCACAACCACCACCAGTCGCGTTTCGTGTCCTCGAGCTCTATCCAGGATCGAAAGGCGAGGAAATCAGTGGTAGTCTGCATACTGCATGCGGGGACGACCATCCGGACTACGATGCTATATCTTACTGCTGGAGAGATGCGAAGGACACCGTGCCTGTTTATATCGATGGCAAGGTGGTGCAGGTCACTAAGAACCTGAAGAGTGCGCTCAGGCAGTTGAGACATGAGACTGAGTCGAGGAATCTGTGGACCGATGCTGTCTGGTAAGGCCTGCATCCTTCATCCTGATCCTTAACCATGCTCTGCAATGACTGTGCAGTTGACCACTACCTTTGGCACTACCTACTCTACATAATACTAACGGCATATCATAGCATCAATCAGGGCGACATTCCTGAGCGAGGCCAGCAAGTGAAGCAAATGCGCAGGATCTTTGAGAGTGCCAAGACAGTGTGGATTTGGCTAGGCATCGACAACCCACCAGCCAGCCAAGCCAACCTTGCCGTATCCACTATCAAGAAGATGTCGGACTTCCTGTGCGAGAAGCTATCCATCACATACGATGACCTAGACGACAGAAACATCTGGTACGAGCTGACCACCACGTCGCGTCACCTGGTTCCCACGCCGGACAAGTCGCCTTTCTCAAGCCCAGAGGTGTGGGATGCACTAGTGTGGTTCTTCAAGCAGCCATACTTCACTCGTGTCTGAGCCATCCAGGAAGTGAATGCAAGCCGATCCCGTGTTGTGCACCTTGGGGAATACACTGTGCCCTGGAAACTGGTGAACTTGTTCGCTGGCTATCTGGACATGGAGCCAGCCTTCGTTAAAGCTTATGATTTTGAAAAGGCCCACACTTACCTTGCAGCCTCAGTCACGAAGTCGCTTCCAGGCTATGACAGGTGGCATTGTCTGCTCCACATCGTGTCTTACTTCATCAGCTCTGACGAGCGAGATGTCATCTATGGTCTTTTGGGAATGATGAAGTTGTCTCCCGCTGCTCAAAAGATTCTAGAGCCGAATTACAACAAGACCACAACCGAGGTGTATCGCGATTCTGTGGAAGCCGGCTTAGTGATGTATGACAACACGGATATCTTCACCTATGTAACCGGCAAGGAGGAACCCTCATGGATACCAAGATGGAACGTCCCTATGCACTTCCGCACTCCGTTTCGTCTTGGCAAACACCTCCCGTGGAGGCCAGCCGGAGACAGCAAGCCGATCTGGAAGATCGACAAGCAGGGCAACATTCTCACCCTAGGCGGCTTCATTGCTGATGAGGTTACGACGGCGGAGACATACAAAGAGAGCTGCTTTGGCAATTACATGCTCGACTCTGAAGAAGGCCGCCAGCAGCTTCGCGAGATATGGGGAAGAATCCTTCGGGCCGTTGAAACGCCAGAGTCTGGAGGAGCAGCACCATTCACCGAGGACACCATGAAAGCCATTGCCGTTGCCTTCTCCTACGGGTTAAACGAGAACAGCGTGCCCGCAGACCAAGAAGTCCTCTACCGCAACTTCCTAGCATATCTCCGTGTCTTCATGGATACCCAGGAAATCAACAGATACATGTCATCTGAGCTGCAGGCCACAGCTGAGACAGGAGATGGAAGACTCTTTGGGAAGCCGGCGTGGAACTTTGATTACCTGCCTGCGACGTTCTTTACTACAAAGCGGGGATTTATTGGATGCTCGATCTCGGTGTTGGAGAAGGGGGATGCGGTATTCTGTCCTAGGGGCTCGACTTTTCCGTTGGTGATCAGGCCGGATGGGGATTTTTATAGGATGAGAGGCTATAGCTGGGTTTATGGACTTATGCAGGGAGAGGAGTGGAAGGGTCAGGATGAGATGCTTCCAATCAGATAATGAGGGGACGGGTTATGCACGACGAGGAATGGCTGCACGGGATACAGCGTGGTTGATTGGACGCTCGAGCTCTTGTGCGTTTGAGTCAACGTGACGGCTTAGACGAACGCTCAGCAATTCCAAATTGGTCTGGACCAACGCTCGGAAGTAGCCTTTGGCTGTTTTGAGCGGATGGAGCGTTCGTCGAGCGTTCGTGAGTGGGCCTCGGGGTTAAATACTCTTTAAATAAGGTCGTGAAAGCTAGTGACTCCAAAATCCACTTTTATCTGGGTATACAAGACGTGAGCTTTGGGTAGCCTTCAATGCTTAGCCCGGCTGAATAGGATTTTCGTCATCAAATGATTGAGGTATATCTGCGCGGATTAGCGCCTTCCGCTTTGGGAAGGTAACGCTCACGTGTGTTCCAACGCTTGAGCGTGCTATTCGGCGCGCAAACGCTCAGTCGTCTCTGGAAGCAATGGGTCAACCGCTCAGCAGCTCTGAGCATCCGTTACAGCCAATCGACCACGCTGGCGGGATACGACTTTACGCATTGCATAATGTGGGAGCATAGCTTGCTTTGCTGTTGAGGGAGTGAGGTGGGGGTGGACAAATTGTAAGTTTTAGAGGAGGTATCAGTTCTTTGCTATTATGACCTTCCGATAAATTACCGCAACCGGTGTTATCAAGGTAGGGCAAGCCAGCGACAGCGGTCGTCATTCCACAACTTACAAGTCAGATCCCCGTTTCCAGATTTGGCCAATTGGAATGCTTCTCCTTCGGGACTCAGGCCTCACAACCTTGTAGCAGGAACACTGAAGCAGTGACTTCGTCCCATGAACAACCACGCACGCAAGCTTCAGTGTTCGCAAAGTTCTTTTTAACCCTCTCGTTGGACTCTTGCTATCGACTCCAAACACCGCAATTTTCTGCCTTTATCAACCGGTTTTGACGTTTCTGTGGAAGCGTCACAGCTTGTTACCAGGACACGTGGATGCACTGAGAGCACGAACGGAAGATGAAGTACAGTAAAGTCAGCATTGACATTCACAATTAGCGCACGAAATATGAGTCAGATTAGAAGAAACCTTTGGCAAGACCGCGTAAGGTATTTCTCATCTCTTTGCTTCAAGTCCTAGTTGACTGATCAACTGAATAGCATGCAGCGTAATGAAGCTCAATGCATCACGGTTTACCACCACCCACCTCGAGCTGGTGCTGCCTGCCTTGTATTCGCGCCTTTAACGCATCTCCACGTCTGCGGTTTGCGTAACAAGCTGTGACGTTCCTGTGGGGATGAGAAAACCGGTTGGTGAAGACAGAAATTTCTGGTATTCGTACATCTTGGCAAGCGTCGATATAGGAGACACGTAAAGTTCATTTTGGGAATGAACGCTAATGCTTTCGCTCAAACTGTTGTGGTCTGAAGCCGCCTGCTTCCGTTGTCCTAGGTACGAGTTCCAATGCTCGGGGAGAGCTCCCCATCAGTAAAGGTTGGAGACAGTTGTCTGACTTCATACTTATGGAAACACGACACTCGCGCTTGAGCTTCACCCACCTTGACTAGCACGGAGTGCTGTATCAGAGGGGCATAGCAAAGACTTACTACCTCCTAAAAATTTACAATTTGTCCTCCACCGCCTTTCCCGGTTCCCATACCTTTCCCAACTTGATGCACCCCAACGCACCCACATGCCGCAAGCAGCAAGCTAACAATGGCTTTTCAATCAACGAATCCTCACAGTCTCATTCTGACCCCTCCACTCCTGCCCATGCATGATGCCATAAACCCAGCTGAATGCTACCATCCTGCACTCATCACCATACTGATCTCTCTTCATCACAAACGGAAATGTCGTGCCACTCGGGATAAACACGATATCATTGTGTTTAGCAATGCCGATGGTAGCGCCAAAGAAGCCTTTCTTGGTGATGTAGAACGAGGAGTCTTTGTAGTCCATTCCCCATACCGGCTTTCCAAACAACCTACCATCTCCATTCTGCGCCCTCTCATCCAAATCCGGTGATATGAACCTCTCGGCGTCCGCTGGAGACATGAAGAGATATAAGTAGGCTAGGAAATTGTTGAGCAGTACCTCTTCGTTGCCCGGGTCGGAGTTCTCATCGAGACCGTAGGAGAAGGTGACCGCAATGGCCTTCATGGTTTTATAGTCAAAGGGTGCGGTCTTGGTGTGCTGCTTCTCGATCGTTTCCAGGATTCTTCGCCATACGGTGCGCAGCTCTTCGAGGCCTTCTTGGTGGTCCAACATGAAGTTTCCGAAGCAGGATTCCTTGTAGAACTCTACTGATTCGATGGTGTCGAGAACCAATCCCTGCAGGCTGATGATGTTTTTGCTCTTATCGATCGCGTAGATTGGCTTGCTTTTGAGCGAAGGCTTCCAAGGAAGGTGTTTGCCGAACCTGAAAGGGCTGCGGAAAGGCATCATCACATCCCATCTTGGGATCCAGCTTGGCTCTTCCTTGCCTGTTACGTAAAGCATAACATCGGTATTCTCGTACGTCAGCAGTCCCGCCTCCACAGAATCGCGATACACCTCGATAACATCCTTATTATAATCGGGCTTGAGCACCTTACTCGCCTCATCAGAGAGTTTCATCATTCCAAAGAGACCATAAATAACATCTCTTGGATCCGTGCTGACGAACTGCGACACGATGTACAGGAAGCAATGCCACCTATCCAGGTTTGGTAGTTCGGTCGTCACGGTGGCGGCGAGATAGGTGTTAGCATCTGAAAATCCATGGGTGCGCTTGAATGCGGGTTCGTAGTCGATGTACCCCGCCACCAGATTCACCACCGTCCAGGGAATACTGTGCTTCCCGATATGCGCAACTCTAGACCTATTGGCATTCACCTCCTGAATAGCCCACACACGCGTGAAATATTGATGCTTAAATACCCAAGTGAGTGCATCCCAGACCTCTGGGCTGGAAACCGGGCACTTGTCAGGAGTGGGGACGAGGTGGCGGGAGGTGGTTGTGAGTTCGAACCAAATATTCCTTTCCTCTAGGTCCTCGTACTTGATGTCGAGTTTCTGATAGAGAAACGAGGCTATCTTCTCCATGGCTTCGATTGCGACTGATGCTTGATGGGCCTCGTTGTCGGGACCGAGCCAGACGATGACGGTCTTGGCTTTCTCATAGATTGCACGCATTTGGGTTACTTGCTGACCGCGCTCTGGGATGTCGCCTTGGTTGATGCTGAATGCCAAAGTTAGTTGTGTTCCAAGTAGAGGGTGTGTAAAGCCATTCTTTCTTGCGTATCGCATTTGAGGCCTTCGCTTGATCACCGGAATTACCTGATCATCCAGCGGCCAACCCGGTCACCGATAATAATAATAACATTCCTACTCCGATCTAGCCTATGGGCCATGCGGTACTTCTATGATACATGTTTGGGGAGGAGAAAAACCTCAC
>RCNJ01000186.1_pt1 | contig 45263 bp, 49 predicted proteins | sample 2041171 | NCBI WGS metagenome assembly RCNJ01 (sample SAMN09708213, study PRJNA481090) | feces metagenome | biome: feces | host: Pygoscelis adeliae | place: Antarctica: Rookery Lake | collected 2010-03-01 | reverse complement strand
CCCCCCCCCCCCCTCAAAACCTTACATCAAGATCCCTGGCTCCCCCCAAACCCTCCCGGTGTAACCCAAATATTCATATTTCCCAAACAATTATCCTGCATCCCTTGCTTCGCCACTTCTACTTCTACAGTTGGATCAGTCTTCTGAACATACCGCTGAAAGTCCACACTATCGATGAGCTCATCCCACTTGGGATCATAAAGAATTCCATCGTCCCCAAACCCAGCTAGGCCTTCAAAACTCAGTCCATTTGTTGGCGTAGCCGCCTGGGCGTGGAAGGACTTGCTGTCGGAATTGGAATTCGTGGTTGTGAGGCTCGAGCCGAAGTTATTGTATGAGTCGTCATTGGCGGAGTTTTCGCCAGGGAAGCTTGAGTTGGCGGACCGAGTCGCGCTGTTAAAACTCGTACTAGTCCTCAACATGGGCGGGTTCATCGGTCCCCCAAAACTACTATCAGCACTCCCAGGCATATTCTGGCTCGACCCAATGAAAGGTGGCGGCGGCGCCCTCATAAGCTGATCCACAATGCCCCTATAAATCTTAAACAACCTAACACACGTAATATGATTACCATCCGTTTCGCGTGACCACTTAAGGAAAGCCAAATAGTGCGTCAAAAGCTCGATGGTGGCGCTGTAGTCGAGTTTTAGGGAGAGGAGTTGGTGGGGATTGCGGGGACCGCGGGTGCCTGTTGTGGCTGTGGAGAGGGTAGACATTTGGGAGGATGGAGGCGGTTGGGACAAGGATTGGGATAGTGAGAGGGTTTGTGATTGGGGTTGAGAAGTTTGTTGGGAGGAGGGCATCGAGGCGTAGGGGGACCGGGAAGTGCGGAATGTTATTAAGGTGAGGGCGAGGACACCGGCTGCGTTGGCGCCGAAGTTTACGAGCTGGATGAGAGCGTCAGCCAAGGGATTGTAGAAAAGGGACAGTGGAAGTTACGATCCAGTCAAACCATTGGTTGAATGCCAATAGCTCGTCTTTTCGAGAATACAGCTCGTTGATAATGACCATTATGTCCTTGCATACGTCGAATACGGTTTGGGAGGTGGAGTTCTTGCGATACATGCGCATTCGCTCGACGTAGAACTTTATCTGGAGGTAGTGGAGTCGGACTACCGCTTGAGAATAGAAAGCTTGCCCTTGTGGCCCGCCATGATTTGGCGCTTTATCGCTGTACCGCAGCTGGGACGGGAATGTCGCCATTGTGGTCTCCAGCGACGCCAGAACTTCACTTGAAAGAGTTAGTCTTGTAGCTTCAGCAGGCCGAAAGGTTATACTTACTCGAGCTTCGTCGGATCAACCGGCTTCGTTCGCAAACTTATATCAAGTATCTCCTCCTTGATCCTGCTAAGTTCAATCCTTGCTCGCGCAGTTGTAGTCTCGTGGATTTTTCCGTCTGTGTTCCAGCCATGCTTATCGAGACGCTGTATGGCCTCATCCAACACCAACGAACTCGAGATAAGCTGTTCGTCAGAAAGATCGAGTGGAAGCCTCATGAAACAATATTGCTCGCTTATCAATGGTGGTCGTCCTAAGAAACAACACAGGGACTTGTCAGTATCATAAGCTTGCATGAAGACTCGTTTTTGATACTCGGTTGCCGGGGTGACAAGAACGGGTTTCGCTAGCTTATGGAGCCCACGGTACATCACTACCGCGGCAAGCTCAGCGTGTCGCTTGACGATCCTGATATCTTCGTCGCCTATGCAGAAACTCTCTAGCAGCATAATCTCCATCTTCAAGTTCACTACCACCTCATTAAGCGCACCTGACGCTTCGGCATTGCTGAGGCAAGTGTCAGCACAGCGTTTCATTCTCGCTGCTGCTTTTCGCCGGTTATCCATATCCTTGTCGAGCTTTTTGAAGATGTCGTCCCACTCCTGAAGCTGCATGAAGGCCATGCCAAAGAAAGTAAAGACCAGACCGAGCATTTCCCAACGTAGCTGTTGACCACAACAGATGTCGGGCCAGTCACCAAAGGTGGAATCTGTGATAGACGACCATGGACGCTCGTTTGCATAAAGGACATCCAGGATTTCAACAAGCTTCGCTTCGTCCTCTGACTCGAACTGATCTCGCCAGGTCGTCCAAATGCTGCTTATGACGGCCCTGATGACTGATAACGGTAGCTTAGGGTCCTTGATCTTGCTGTAGCTGTCGCGGAGGTAGTCACACGTGCTCTTGCTAGGAAAGCTAGCCAATACATTCAGAGCCGTGCTGTTGTCTCTCCACCGTTTCTTGATGATGGAGTTTATCGCGCTGCCATCATTGGATTCAAAGAAGTCTTTGCCGAATTTTTGCCTGTTCTCACGGATGATGGCGGAATAGGAGGTAGGCCCAGAGCTGACGGGACCTCGTTGGAACAACGCGCTCTGGGTAGGTGCTAAATTAGGACTGTCTGCCCTCTCTTTCAGAGCTTTGATTTTTGGCGAAGAAATGGGAGATGGTGATGTCAAGCTTAGAGTTCTCTTGGTTGAGGTTGCTGGAGAGGACTTGTCACGTACACTGCCATTGTAGCCTGCTGTCATAGGAGCTGGATGGTAATGACATTTTGAGGTTGTGCCACGCTTTACGCAGCGATCACAATGTGGCAAAGTGTGTGAGCAGCTCTGTTTCGAGATTCGGCATGGCTCGCAGGCCTGCTGCTTGCCTGCAAATGTGTTAGCATGCGACAATTAGACGGCCTAGACACGACAACTCATAATGGTAACAAGTAAATTTTGAAATACTAAATCATAACTTGCCATTTCTACGACGGCCAATTTCTTTCATTTGTGATTGGCCAGGGCTGGTGTGACTGGGGTAAATACAGCTTCACGGGTCTCAGATGAGGTGGGGATCCAGAGGCGACACAGAGGACACCAGGAACTCCGAATAGTTATCACTTCGATCAATCCTCACTCCATATGGGCCAAATTGGTCGACGCACTTATCAAGATTGCAACGCAGTAATGCGACCAGGAATCGATCAATATCTGTGCCGTCGTTCTAGGTCGACGCGACCGAAGAGGTGATGAGATGGCTCACCGACGCGTTGCGGAGTTCGAGGTTTCTCCGACTCCGACGACTCGGCTATTATCGCCAGACCTCACCTCTTCATCACCACCATATTTTTAATCACATGTCCTCCTTCCATCAATACCATCATTCGCCGCCGAGATGTACACTATAGTCCGGCCTCTCGAATCAAGGTGGCTGCGTCCATCGCCCAGTTCGGCTGCCATGGTTGCCGGGCTTGCGACTGGAACAAAGACAGCCCATTTCGACCTTCCATCTTTGTCCTCATCCGTACGGTTCCTTTGTTTATCTTTCCCAAGCCACCACGAAATGGACGGATTCGGCTATTTTTATTGAGATAGGACGAGATGTTGACGCTTTTGGGATGCAAGTAGTCTACTACATTTAAGTTAATTTCTTTCAGCGCTCCTTATGCGCCTTGCATGCCTCAATCATTTCGCAACCGTTATCTCCTTTCGTGTCAGCGATGTACCTTAGATTCTCTGTTCCTTGCGAATAGTGGTATTTTCTGTTAAAGTGTGCAGTTTGTCAAAGCGGTTCGGCGTCAAGCTTCATCACGCCCTAACTCGAGGTCACCTCCGATTCAATCGACTCTAAGTCGCCCCTTGTCAGCCACACTTGCATGCACGCCATCAGCCGGACTTCTTCACGCCTTTTTGTATTCATCGCCTCTGGTGCGGTCAATCTTCCCTCTCTCAAGACATGATGCGGCAGATGAAGATGACCCGTGGGAGAACTCACAAAGCGATTGAGCAAACCCGCCGCTAAAAAGATGGAAGAACGTCCGCTATTACGGCGAACGGAGTTATGGGTGTGCTGGACACTGGCAGTACGACCCAGATAGCGCTGGCTCACCGATGGCAGGTACGCTGGAAGCTCGCTGTATCTACGATGTTGTGGTCAAGCAGCAGCCTGCATATCAAGGGCAATATCCGGCGCACGCTAGCCGATATGAAGCTGCGTTCATGGAGCTCCTTCCGAAGACTGGCCTTTCCCGATTACCTCCATCAGGATCGAGGACAGGGGTTTTGGGTGGTTCATACGCAAGTACACAGGATAATTATGGAATACATGAATCAGGGATCCCTGGAGCGACGTTTTGATAAGGAGGGGTTCAGCAAGTCGATAGCAGAGTCCGAGTTATGGAAGGCTTTTCAGTGTTTCGTACGTGCGGCGTCGGTTTTTGATTCCGGGACTGAAAACGGCAGACCGTGGCCCGCAGATGTACCAGAGCCGTTTATAGCACAAGGCCGTCGCCCTAATCGGTATGAATTTCGTACGGATCAATATCGGGAACAAGAGATCTATTCGACTTGTAAGGATGGAAAATGTATAGCCCACTGGGATATACGAAAGATAACGTCTTCTTCACCAAAGCCGATGGACAGAAATTCGCGCTCGCGATGGCTGTCGCAGGTTTATCATCGGCGACCTGGGCATTGCGGAATGGCTCAAGCGTGAGTGGAACGGCCATGAATCTGGGAAGAAGCAGAAGCTACTGAACGTTGAGAAGATAGTATATGACAAGTGGTGGGGCCCACCAGTAAGTCTCTGCCCCAACCCACACTTTATGCGCTCAGAAGACTATGACATCTTGGAATCCCATGGAGTGACACAACTAAACGTACTGATACTGATGTTTACAGGAATCCATTCGGCCGGATAAGAATCAGATAGACGAATATGGCCGCGAAAATATGAGACGAGGACGCGAAAAGATAAGACGAGGACGCGAATTTGGGTCCGCTACCAATATCCATCAAATTGGCCAAGTCATGTGGGTGCTCATGCTTCACGAATTTGGCGACAACGTGAGAACGGAAATTGGTCCTAAAAGCTGGAAAAAGAAGCTTGATCCGAGTCTCGTCAGCACAGAGTCCCATCCGAGCTTTGAAAGCTGGTTCTCCGCTGCTTAAATCAGGAACCTCGTTCGCGCACAAAAATCGCGGAGTTACTGGAAATAATCACAGCCCGATTGGAATAACACGATTTCCAGCCGCATTCCGAGGTCCTAACGACTCGAAATCTCAAAGTTCCCGGTGATAACTTGTTTCCGCACTGGATGTCAACCAAAGAGCTTCAAGGGCGTGAAAGAGTAGACGGGCACGTGTAAGGAGATTCAACCAAGAAAGTTGGCCACCAGGAAAGCTGGCCACCAGGAAGGGGCGGCGGACTTCGACATCACCATCATGTAGGAATGTCGGACCCAATGGTCGGCCAGTTTAGGTCACGTCAGAACCCGATCCACCGCAGGATCAAGACGAATTGGACAGCGATGATGATATGACCGATAATGCACCATTAGATGGCCCTATTGAAGAAGACGAAGCCAACAACAGCGCCGCTGCAGCCGAAAGTGGGGAGGAGGGTGTGATGGTCAACGCCATTTCGTTCAGTGCTGCTGCGGGCGTGCCGAACCGCGACGGTTTTGAAAGGCAGCACATAGTGCCTTGTAACTCTGGCGACTTGTTTGATGATATCTGGTCAGAAGACTTTTTGGAGTATTGGCCTGAGGACGAGGAACCCATGTCTGTCGATCATCAGCCAGCAGGATCTTTTGACGTGGGACAGGAAGTACTTCCGTTACCAACGAAACAGGTAGAGATGTACATCAATGTTCATTCAAGGGGTGGACTGGCACCTCCTCAACAAAGGCCACATCATACGAATCGACCCCCACAGATTAGAGGACATCTCTCTCAGCGCCGTGCTTGCGAACTCCGAGGTACAAGAGCGCTGCAAGAAGTTACACCATTACCGCGTGCGCCTTGAGGGGCAGAAGGGATACATCTACAGTACAGGCGGGGAGTCGACTTGCAATCAACTTTAGCACCAGTATATCGTGGGCAAGGACTCGATCGACTCGGCGACTGGCGTGATTCGATTGATACTCAAAGAGCGAGATGAGCAGGAAGAGGAGGACGAGAAAGACGAGCGTGAATCACGTGTAACCACCATTGCGGCTGTCTATTTACAAAAGGAGTCAACACGCTCGACGAAATTCCACGACGCATCTGTTTAAGAGCAGGGATAATGGGAAAGTCGAGGATCTGCGGCCGTTGTTAGAGTCTCTCAGGAATTGGAGAATGTCTTCACTAACGCTGAGACTGAAGGAAGACGACCGTGACCTTGACGATGATGAGTTCCTGGGAGGATTAATAAGGGCAAAGACTACGCTCATGCTCGGATCTATGCGCTGTATGATGACCCGACACGATGTTGGATAGTCTTCCTGAAGACTTCGAAGTGGAGACATATTACGACCAGGGTGACTCAACGAAGTGCAAGACCATTAGTGCGCGCAAAACCCATTCGGTCCGTGATATAGAAGCTCTATTCCATGATGGGATAAACGACGACGAGGCAAGCGCTTCGTTTGAACTGAAGAAATTCATGCTTCATGTCGCGGGTCGAATGACGGTAGAATCTGGGATAATCATGGCCCACGGCCCGATTCAGATTGGAACATACTCGAGACGGATATAATAAGCGACGAGGTGGATGCAGAGGGCAGTTCTGGGATCCGAAAAGTACTTGCAAAGATCAGCCAGGGAGGAAAAGCTTCAAAAGTGACGAGTACATCACAGTATATCACGATCCAAATGACCTTATCGAGATGAAGTGCATGGAATTCGAAGTGGGTTTTACGGTACAAGAGCTGGGGCCGGAGTTCTTTCGGCGCCTGCGGAATCAGATCAGTGCCAGAGCAGGCGCTGAATCAGATTGGAGACTATACGTTGCTGGACCAGACCAGAGTAATATGTGGCAAAACCGTGGCTCGCGGCTAAACTTGACGTCCACGCTGGCTGAGGCGGGTATCATCACCGACGAGGTGGACGACGAAGGGAATCCCATCGTCAAGAATGTGATTGCCATCCCCGACCGAGGAAGCAACAGTGACTTAGATGACGAATGCGTGTATCCTGTAAACGTATGGTATGGGCTCGACCATCAGCCACGGTATGAAACCATCCATCGCATAAAGCGAAGCGCTACGGTCGCAACATTAAAGATGTCATTCTTTCAGAAGTCAGACACCAGATGAATGTGCAGATTTCAGATTTCAATCTACACCTCGAAAACCCCACGGTGAATTCGACGGCGTACGATGATCAGTTTGGTAATACTGGCCCTGTCATGGACGAGGAATCGACCTTCGGCAGTGCTGGCGTCGTGCGACGCCGTAATCGAGGCAGAGTTGAAGTGTATGCTATTCACAATATGGCGCCAGAGTCAGGCTCTCAAAGCCAACAAGAGGAAGATACCTTCCCAGTCAATTTACACTACAAAGAAGGGCGACCCGAGCACTTGCGTAACAGTCAATCCTAACAAGTCGGACACTATCAAACGAGCGAATGCTCAACTTATTCAAACAACCTGAAAAGGACGACAGTGGTGCGCTCAACTCTGCATGGACAAGTTTTCAACTGGTCATCCCTGTGGCCTCGATTAGGCCCTGGACAGGCCATGGTTCTCAAGGTCTTCTAGCTTTGGATGAGGGCGAGACAGTCGGAAGTGCTGATGAACAGGCTTCGATGCATCAAGCTGACTATGATGAGAAACTGGACACGCCATTTGCCATTGTGAACCTTCAAGAGGAACCAGAAAGGACATACACTATCAAGATATATTACAAAGACCGCGACTCGAGCGATTGCGTGACAGTCAATCCGAAGCAGTCGGACATTATTAAGGCCGTGCAGGGTCAGTTCATCCAACAGCTTCATCAGCACGACTATAGTGCTCTGGTACCAGCTTGCAATGACTTCAATCTCTATATCCCACGACTGGGTTCTATTTCCAAAGATAGAAGACGGCCCGTACAACAAACTCGAAGCGTCGAAGACGTGGGGAGAGAAGGGATGGGATCAATGCTCTCTATCCGCAAGTCGTCATGCTCCACGGAAGAAGATGGACGCTTTCCAGTACAGATCTACTATGACTCCATGGACCCCAAGAAGAAGACGTCAGTCCAGCTCAAGAGAACCGACAAAGTCACTGAGATAACGCGCGCATTTCTTGCCGGTCTGAATCCCGTTGATCCGAATGCTGTCGCCACATTGGCAGACTGCGCCCTGCATCTCGCCAAGCAAGCTCAGAATATTTGGACCCAAAACGGACCACGCCTAAATGAGAATTCGACAGTCGAGGATACCGGTATCATGCGTTCTTTCGCCGCAACGGGGCCAAACCTCTATTCGCGGTTCCGAAAGAGAAAACTCCATGGGTATCTCCACCGCCAGAGCCGACGTTCAATATCCACGTGTACTACGACCACAATGACACTAACAAGAGAAAGATCGCCAATCTGAAGAAGGAACAGGCAATCGCCAACCTACGCGCAGACTTTCAGCATCAAATGAATAATGATCCAGCAGAAAGTGGCATTGAATGGGCAACCTTCGAGTTCTATTGTAGGGAGCAGAACAGCAATACCATTTGGGCTGACCTTGTTGAGGACACGTTGGACGATGGAATGGCGATTGAGGCGGCCGATCTTATCACCGATGAGGCTACCCTTGCCACTCGGAATGTGTTTGCTATTTCTGAGGAGCAGACCCGTCTGGGATTTTCTCAGGCGAATGTGGCACGGAGCCACACGGGGCCAAGAGATCTTAATCAGGTATTTTCGAAAAGGCCTCCCTCCTATAAACCACACGACTCAGAGAGTCCCAGCGAACAAGAAATTTGTCCACGTCAAAGAGGAAATTTAGAGAGCAGGTATATATACTGGCAGCTCCCACTTAACTTGGAAAGGGGGGTTGCCACGGCGCGTCTGAGGCTCTGCAGGCACCAGCACGCTAACCCTGTCACCACCAACAATTATGCAGTGTCTGGGGATATCAGCTCGAACAGAGTTGTGAGTAACTTGAACCCGGATGCCCATTTGTTGTACTGTTTCTATGTGCCTGAGAAGCGCCATCCGGATGTTAGGGTTTGGCCCGATGATTGGAATGGTAATTGTCCGGATGGAAGTTATTGTGTAAGTTGCACCGCTTACCCATGTTGAACATTTGTTGGAGTTATAGGGACCAATATGTGGCGTTAAGTAGTTGGATATAGATTCGGTACAGGTGGCTTGGAAAGCAGTTTTAAGGATGGCATAGACAACGAGATTCAAGCAATACATCGCACCCGTTCCTTTTTGTCAGGTTTCCTGTACAACAACGTTGCAGGGGAGTAGCCGACTACTAGAATAGTCGGGAGTAGTCTACTCCTCACTACGATACTCTTCGAAAATAGGCTACTCATGTACGCTACTCTATCTTTGAGTCGCGAGGGTAGTGCCAAGCTTTTTTAAGAGTTTTGTCAGAGCCTTGTCAGAGCCAATAATAGGCTTGCAATGTGGGACGTAAAGCACGGTGATTTGCAGTGCTGGCTTCTCAAAATCTTGATTCAAGTCAATGCTTCCTCAAGATATAGCCCTCAAGAGATATCGAAAATGCTTACAAGCTAAAATCCCCGGTATTGATGCTAGTTGAGAGGTTACACAATCATGCATTACATACGGCCTACTCTAGTGGTATGTCTTCACTGCACGAGTACTTTAGGGAGGAGCAGTGCTCTACTCCCCGAGGCCGGGAGTATTACTTAAGCACTTCTCTTGTGACGCTGCTGTCATTGTGATACAGGAATGAAAGCATGAGAGACCACCCGATTAGCAAAGATCGTAGTAGTTCAAATGTCCATTCCTTAACGCTAATACACTTCTATGGTATGCTGCGCGCACGAATGGCTCTTACAAGCAGCGAAGGCTGCTCTCTCTCCATAAAAGAACTCTCGAACGCCAGTCTCCTATGCAATGCACGCAACGCCACTAATAACACCCCATTTTGTCTATCCCTCGATCGCTTACAAGACAGCTAGCTCACTGTGATATCTCCCCTCAAGTCTGTGCTCAACTCAATCTCCCATCAATAGCACTTCATCTACGGGCCTTAGCCTTAGGCGTCCTCCCCGGAGTCTGACCCCCAACAATGGCCGCCTCATCCTCGCTCTCCTCCTCCTCATCTGCATCCTCAAAATCGACCTCCTCCTCCTCACTCTCATCATCATCGGTACTCTCCGCCTCATCATCAACAAGGGCACCATCAGAGTCCTCATCCTCATCCTCGCTATCAACCTCCATCTCTCCAAAAGTATCCGGCATCTCGCCCTCACTCTCGCTGCCCTCAGAATCCTCATACCTCTCCCTCATATTCTTCGCTCCGTTCACCTTCACACCCGGCACCTCCTCGTCCTCAGAGACATCCTCCTCGCCCTCCACATAAATAACATCCTCATCCTCCTCCTCCTCCTCATCGCGGTTCCGTGCATCGCGCACCGACCGACGGAGCATCATCTGTGCGTCGAGCAAATCCAGCTTTCCCTTAAGCGCCAAGAGACCTTGCAGGCCTCTGGCGCGCTCCTCGACTACGCGGTTCAGCTCGGCGAGCTTAACGATCAGGCTGGGCTGGGTAGCGAGGTAGCCGCCGTGCGTGACGAGCGTCCATTGAATCCAGACCATGAGGGATCCGGCACGGCCTGGGCGTCTGTGTAATCTCGCAGCGAGGAGCGTAAGAAGCGAACTCGCAAGCGGTGGTGCAAGGCGCTGGATGGTGGCGCGGATAGTTGCGAGGTCGGAAGTCTGTAAACAGGACTCAAGCAAGGCGTGGTCGGAGGTCTTCAGGGCTTGGGAAAGCGCAACACCGAGGGAGGCGCCGGTTGGGACGACAAGATCGCGCTTCTCGCTCCTTTTCTCTCCTGGGAATGCCTCTTTGACATTAATCGGCTCGCTGGTATGTGCGAGGACCAAATCCCCGAAAGATGCCTCTCCTTCCTCCTTATCCTCCCCATCCTTCATCTCCGTATCCTCGGCGTGGAAGTTCGCAGTATTCTCCTCATCGATCTCGGAATCGTCGTCGAGGCTCTCCTCGTCACTGGAGATCTCGATAGTGTCCCCATTCTTAAGCTGAGCGGATGGGCTCTGGGTGTCCTGGTCCAGTGCTGCATTTCCAACAACAGCGCGCGCCTCGCCGGCGATCTGCTTCGGCGGTGTGCGTGCAGTATTCGCCTGCTTAACTCTTACTGCAGGCTGTGCGAACTTGGCGGGGAGCTTGCGCTTAGTTCCAGTGGACATCATGTCGGTTCTTCGTCTATTCTCTTCGGTGTGGGTATAATCGCTTCGTCGCTGAAAAACCGGGAGTGACACCGAGGTCTTATGGATATGTATTGTTGATATTGCCGTAGTAGTGAAATTACGATGTATGGGCGAGACGTCTACGAAAGTGTCAGGCTGAAGCGCAATTTCATTATCAGCGACCGTCGAGAATAAATTTCCTGCTATCGCGCGTCACGTGGGAGGTATCGGCATCAATGGACGCTAGTGTGGTTCCCGCCATTCACTTTTGGTGGCAGCCTTGGGACGGTTTCGGGCACAGCCTTGTGGTGGCAGAACAGAAGACGGTGTATGGGCGGCGACGGATTGGGAATGACAACCACGATCCAAGGCTGGCACAGTATCTAAGCACATGTAAGCAGACTTGCCATCACACCCAGGAATTCGCAATCCTACCATTTACTGCAGACGAGGTCTTCCGGAAATCACTAGTATAAGCTGCATTGAAAAAATACGAGAATTAACTTCGCCTTACATGCCACCATGTCCGCTATAGCTATACTTATTCCTATAATAACTTTTCTCCCACGCATATGAAGCACTGAAGTCCCGCAGCTGACCCCAACCTCAAACGTCACCAATCTCATGGAACCGAGCCAAGAATCAACCCCTATCCCAAGCTGTTTGCAGAAGACAACTGCCGCACTCGCCACCGTTAACTCCAGCGCTTACCATCCTCCCAGATAATCTCTTCTCCTTGCTTAAGTCTCACCAGCAACCTTCTTCTCAATCTCCTCATACCACCCACCATGTGCCTCCCTATCCACTGCTTCCATACTACTCGTCTCCTCCACAATCTTGCCCACCGGCGCCACAAATTCAGGCAAGCCGAGACTAGCCAGCCCTTCCGACGCGGTGCTCATGGCTCTGACCTTCTCCTGGCTCGTCTGCGCACTCACCCTGCTCAAGATGTATTGTTTCAACCTATTCATCAAGATCCGCATAACCGGCTGCCTAATTCCCCCATTCACCCCATTCTCGCGGCAATCGGCGACCTCGAAAGTATTCTCGACCACGCCTCCCACGAAAGATTTAAGTTCGCTCTTGGTAGCACTCGGCATATTCCGGCAGGACTCAAGAGCGGCTTGGATGCCATCCTTCGCCAGCTCAGCACTCGTCGTGTTCTCCAAAACCGAAACAATACGGCTCGCCTCAACCTTCCACTGACTCCTCACATCCCTCTTCATCAAATTCTTAGCCTGCAACAAAATAGCCCCAGCACACACAATCCGCAGCATCTCCGCCTTAAGCCGCTGGAGCCTCTTACCATCAAGCAGCAGCGTCTCAGGAATAGGGTGCTCGTTGCTGTAGTCCAGGAGAACATCGACCAGCATCTGGAAGTAGAACCTATCTGGCGTTGGGCGGGAACGCGCAAGGTTGATTTGTTCTGGATCTCTGCGTGCTGTTTCGGCACGGACCTTGTCGCGGGCTGCGCGCCACCAGAACTCCGTGTGTTCGAGGGTGTGTTGGCCAGAGTTCAAGGCGTCTTGGAAGGATTTCTGTTCGTACGATACGGCGTGCTTTAGCAGTTCCGGGACCTGTTCTTGGAGGTAGTAGTTTGCGTAATCGAGCTGCATTACGTCGATGAAATGCATCAGCGCTTCTAGACGGGTGACGAAGTCGCCGTCCACAAGCTTATTTCCAACCAGATCCTTCGCCTCTTCATCTCTTATCGGCGCACACAGCTTAGGCAAGATATTTGCCATGAAGCTAAAGAACTTCTCAAAAGAGAAACTCCCATGTGTCAACTCCTGACTGATAACTTCCACATCCAACACACCTCCAATCAACTTATAATAACTGCCACCCTGGTTACTCAGGAGTTTCTGCAGTTTGGTACGGATGTTCTCCGCCATGGCCAAGATCCACGGATCGATGTTCCCGCCGGAGATCTCCCGACGCATGGCTTCAAAGATGTGGGAGTTGACCATATCCCGGCGTTGGAGGCAGTCTGTCATGGAGATGCGGTATTCTTTGTTCATTGCTACCTCGTGGATGAGTGTTCTGTTGTCAGGGATCGTGGAGCCGAAGAGGCGGAGGCCTTCTGCTTGACTTTCTTGTTTGTGGCTGCACGGAGAACGTGGGGTAGATGGAGGAGTGAGAGGGTGGAGGTGCTCCTCGATTGGCTGCTCAGCGACTGCGTGGGCGGCTGGCGATGCTTGTGGTGATGAAGCGATCGTGGCGCGTGGTCTGGCGTCGCCGGTTGGCTTTGCTGATGCTTTTGCCTTGCGAGACTCGCGAATGGCGTTGGCGATGAGACGCTTGCCGCGCTCTGCTCCGGCGACACGCTTGATTCTCACCATGAGCTTGAGCTGATTCTCGCGGATACCATCGCGGTAGGATGCTGTGACCGCCTCTTCGGTGCTGTCCTTGACAGTCATCCAGATGGCATCGAGCTCGACGAACTGCAGCACCATCATGTCAACAAGCGCATTCGAATCCCTAGCCTTCCAAGCCACAAAAGCGTTATAGAACCCCGCATGCGACTCAGACAACGGTTTCAACTGCGCTGACGGCGGCGTATAATTATTAGTCGCCGTCAACCTGCTCAGCATATTCTCAAAGCACACCAGCAGCTCCCCCGCCTTGGTAACAAGCTCCTGCAACTGCGGGTTAGCCAAATCATCTCTACGCATGGGGAAGCCCGGAACGAGCCCCACCTGCTCCTGTTCTCCGCTGTCCTCCTTCGTGCTCAGAACCTGAGTTGGGTGTCCAAGAATCATAAATGCCGCGAGGAAGGTTCGGACAGCCGTCATTTCGTTGACGGAACCCTTCTTCACTTCCTTCAGACCGCAGACGCGCAGGATCTTCGCGGTACTTGTTAATACTTCTTGGTTGGCTATCATGCCTGTTGCGTCGTCGAACGAGGTCTCTTGCGTATTCTTAATAGTCAAGTCGAGCTTTGCGAACTCTTCGACCGCTTTCCGGCGCTGGTGTGCGCGCCAGCGGTTCTGTATGCGTATGGCCGCTGTTTCTTCGGATATCGGCTCTGCGTCCTCGATTACCGGTGTATCCTCCTCCATTGGTGAAAGACTCTTGTTCGGCCTCGCTGGCGCATCTCTCGCCATACTCATAGTCCTCCCCCTCTTGCCTCTGTTCAGCATCTCCTCCCTCCTGCGCTCAGCATCCGCAAGCTTCTCCTCCATATTTTTTCGCAGCTTCACCTCTTCCGCCTCGCGCTTCTCCTTCTGGCTGAGCGCAATGCCCTTCGACCGTTCCACCTCCGCCGCGCAATTGGCGACAATCTCCGCCAGATTCTTCTCTCTGGCCTGCTGGGCAGCCAATGCTCTCTCCTCCGAGTTATTGTTGCATCTTGGCGCAGTCTTCGCAAGAGCAGCTCTCAGGCGCACTTTCTCAGCATGAGCGGCTCTCTCAGCGAGTCTCGCCTTGCGGCTCTCAATGATCGAAACACGGCGGAGGTGTTGCGCGACATGGTTGCTCTGCGATGCGCTTGTAAAAGCCCTATTCGAGCCATGTGTAGAATGTGAATGCGCCTGCGAAAGTGCTTGTGAATGCGCAGACGAGACAGAGTTGCGTCTGGATGATGCGGCAGAGGCCTTTCGACGAGCGACGCTTGGTCTGTAAAAGCGGGAGGCGAGGTGTGGGGGCAGTGGGCTGCTGTTCTCGTCGTTGAAAGAGGTGAAGTCGTACTCGGTGTCTTCTGGGATATCTCCAGGTGTGGCGGGGAGCGGCGTCATTGTCGGGTTTGGGTTCTCTTCTTCTCTGTCGGGAGACGAGTCTCTCATGATGTTGTCTTCGGAACCCATGGTGTCTGTATTGTCTATACTATGTCGCGGACGCTGCAAACCAGTTTTCTACTTCGCGTGACTCTGCGCGGAGAGAGGAGTGTCAAATTGAGATCTGAATCAGCTCTTAAAAAGGCGGGTGATGGCAGAAACCAGTTGGAAATGATAGGTGTTTGAGGTGTGAACTATGAAGTCGATTATATAGCCTTCTGGGTGTAGGTAGTGTATGTGAATTTGCTGTCCCTCGAGTGATTGCTTGCTCGCTTGCCGAGCCTAACAATGGAGGCTGGTATGCCGTGTGTACTCGTACTTGTGTCGGGAATGGTGCTCGAGATAGTGCCAAAGAATGAGCGCGGATGATGTCTACCTCGAGTATAAGAGCAACGACAGTGAGAGGAGTCAACCGGTTGTGTAAAATGGAGGAGGTTGGTAATGTTGAATAAATCAAGAGGACCGGTTAACAGCCTCGGTGTGGCAGGGCTCTTTATTGCGTCAATGTCTGTATGGTCGATGCTTGCATCTTTGTTTTGCTTCTGTAGTTGGTGGCTTGCTTGTCGCTACCAGACAAATTCCGTAATTGGTAGGGCAGACGTGAAACAACCTTAGCGGTGTCAAGTCCGCTGTGGAAGTCCGCTTCTGGCGTGCCAGACTGCCGCTAAGGATGGACGTGGCGGGACTCACTGAACCACACCCAAAGCGACAAGACCCGGCTGACATATACCGCTAACATAGCATGCTTACCAACTGGTTGGAAGCATCACGAAGGACCAGGAAGTTAACGGCTGCCTTCATCATCAATATTTGGTACGTAATTCAAGATGCTCTTTTGATTTGATTATCTCTTATGGTGAGGTTGCATTGATGAAGATTCTGAAATCAGCGGGGTTTGTCTCATCTCCGAGTCCATCTGTAAAACCACTGGGCATGAGCTCAGACAACCGAGGATTCGTGCTTGTTTCATACATTCGCAGTCATGTGATGCAAACTGAGTAGGCATTGATAGCGCAGTATCGTCGGATTGTCAAGCTATAAGATTTCTGGTGAAATGAACGTCCTATCTATGAAGACTCGGCTGCATGCTTTATGTTCTGAGCTCCCCGTACATGGGATGAGGTTTATTTAGTCTTATCTTGGTCCGTATCGACCACGGTGGATCTTTCACTCTTGGGAGACATCTTCGAGATGACTTTCCAATATGATATCCTCGCAATGGCGTCCAACCTAGTTTGCTTCTCTATGGACTCCACAGTCTTCATGATACCTTCATGGCCAGGCCTGTCAACATGCCTCATTACTGTACTTGCGCCTCTTTTTGCAAGTCTTTGAAGCTTCAACTTAGGCCACCAGCATTCACCCACTAATCATCCTCACAACCCCAAACGTAACCCCCAACGCCACCCCAGTCCAAACAGCCATCCTCTTCCTATCACTCCACACCCCCTCCTCCCTCCCCATCCACCCCAGTGCTCCAAGCGGCCACAAAAACCCCATCACATTCCCCCACAAAAAATCATCCAGCGCACCACTCTCAGCCTCTGCCCTCGCCTCGTCGCCTCCTGTCCCATTATCATCTAACCATGCGTCTTCCATCCGCCGGAGTGTGGTGGGTGAAGGCATGGTGTCCGGTGTATGCATTGATGCTTGGATGGAGAGGAATTGGGAGCGCAGGGCTGAGACTTCGGCGGTTGTGAAGGAGGAGGTGAGGAGGCGGTCAAAACCGCGCGGTTGGGGTGTTGTTTGCGCGGGTTGTTGGGAGGGGATGTCTGTGCTTGTCGATATGGGATTTTGCGAGCCCCCAGCTGCTGCTTCATCTTCCCTCTGTAATTCTTGGTGCGTGAGGGTGTCGCCGATAGAGCAATTTATGTATATCCGTGGTGGTACAGGTTCTGGAGCTTTGCCCTTGCCTTTCGAGTCTGATGGAGGAGGGGGAGGGGATGGTGGTGACTTGAGGTGAAGTGTGAGGATCGAGTTGTCTGTGAGCATGCGGCCAGCGTATATGAGGCGCAATCGGTTTTCACAGTATTCTGCGGGCAGAGAGGAGCGTATGATTCTTTTCAGTTGTACTACTGTCGTTCGGCTTGGGCTGGGTATATCGAGGTCAAGATCTGAGACAGAGTTTGTGAAGCGGATCGTGAGGTGGAAGGGCGTCTCAATGCGAAGGGGGCGGCTTGCGGACGCCATGTCGGTGGGCGTGAACTAAAGAGTGATGGGATGCACAGAAAGATCTTGGCCTTGTTACAGCACCAATAGTGGCAGGCCAGCTGCAATAGAAGTGTTAAAGTAGAGAGGCAGGAATGTAAACTGACGACAGGAGTGCTCCTGGTGATTGCTTGGTCGCCCTTCAGCCTCCCAGTGCAAGGCTGACACGATCTCCAAAACACCTTGGAGGTTGCAGCTCTTATCCACACCGATCTCGGGGCCCTGCGATCCCGCATGGACCACAGATGGCTGGGATCACAGAGCACGCAACAGAGCGTCTAACCAATTAGAGCCATGACATAGCTGGCATAGGAAGCTTGTACTGGAACTTCAGACCTGGAGGGGTTTGGCACTGGCGGAGTGGTCGCGTTTACACAGGACGGAGTATGTTTTCGCTAGACCTGCCATTCCTAGAATCATAATTGAGTCACTTGCCCACTTAAGTACTGCCGTGACTTCGCTTCGTCCTTATCCTCAAAACCTCAGTGCTCTACAGTGTCCCTCTATACCCCGCGCTCAACACCATTGTCTTCTTCATGAACTTGTCCGCGAGATCTCCACTTCTCACGAACCTTCTGCGTCCACAGCCTCGACCCAACTCCACGCTCCTCACCCTCAGAAGCTTCACCATGACCACAGACAACAGAGCAAAGCTGCGGCCAGCTGCCAGAGTGTCTGGAAACAGACAGGATGTCTGGTAAGATTACTCGAGCTCTTGAGCTCGCCAACCAGTCAGCACAAACTAACCACACATCCAGGACCATTGTGAACGAAGCGGCCGCTGCCTCCCCCAAACAACCAATCGTAAACATGGGCCAAGGCTTCTTCGGCTACAACCCTCCAGCCTTCATCACCAAAGCCGCAAAAGCCGCCTTGGACAGGGTAGAATGCAACCAATACTCTCCCACCACCGGTCGTCCATCTCTGCGCAAGGCGCTTGCAGACGCATACTCACCATTTTGGGGACGCCAGCTGGACCCAAACTCCGAGATTACGATTACGACCGGTGCCAATGAGGGTATGCTCAGTGCCTTCATGGGCTTCATCGAGGAGGGCGATGAGGTTATCATCTTCGAGCCGTTCTTTGATCAGTATATCTCCAACATCGCCATGCCGGGAGGCAAGGTGGTCTATGTGCCTTTACACCCACCAGCAAATGGTGCCGAAGAAACCTCCTCTGCGGGCGAGTGGTCCATCGATTTCGAAGAGCTCGAGAAAGCATTCACCCCCAAGACAAAGATGATCGTTATCAACACGCCACACAACCCAGTCGGCAAAGTCTTCTCCAAGGAGGAGCTACTTAAGATTGGAGAGCTGTGTGTTAAGAATAACGTTATCATCCTCTCCGACGAGGTTTATGATCGCCTCTTTTATACGCCATTCACGCGCATCGCTACCCTGAGCCCAGAGCTCGAGAGACTCACTTTGACGGTTGGATCGGCGGGAAAGAACTTCTATGCCACTGGCTGGAGAGTAGGCTGGCTTATTGGCCCACAGCATTTGATTAAATATGTTTCTGCGGCGCATACTAGGATCTGCTATTCCTCCGTCTCTCCATTGCAGGAAGCATGCGCAGTGGGCTTTAAGGAGGCAGATGAGAATGGATTCTGGGAGTCTGCGAAGGAGGAGATGAAGGGGAAGATGGATAGGTTTAATGAGGTGTGGCCGGAGTTGGGACTTCCTTATTCTGAGCCAGAGGGTGGATACTTTGTGTTGGTGAATTTTAAAAAGGTGCACCTGCCTGAGGGTTATCCGTTCCCGCCGCATGTTGCGGAAAGGCCGAGGGATTTTAAGTTGTCGTGGTTTCTCATTCATGAAGTTGGCGTGGCCGCCATCCCACCAACTGAATTCTATACGGATGCAAATGCGCATTTGGCGGAGGACTATCTGAGATTTGCTGTTTGCAAGAACGACGATGTTCTTGAGAGTGCTAAAGAGAGACTCCGCGGGCTGAAGGAGTACATTAAATGAGGGTTGGAATAGCAGAGAGAAAAGACAAAGCTGGATCGAAGCAAGACGACTACAGCGGATAGCACGAGAAGATGACGCGTTAGTTGGACGCAAAGGATGAGGCTGATAATGCTACCACCGCGGCCGGTGCGCTGGAAGAGGATTGGATGGATGGTTTATCTGAGAGAGAGCGGACGTGTAGACAGCTAGATACCAATGAAGAAGTTCACTCAGTCGCCTTGCCATGACGACCGGATCGTTGATGAGAATGGACGAATAAACCTGTGCAACACTTAGTCAAGCAGCAGTATACAAGGCGCAGTTCCGTATCCCAACTCCTTAACATAGAGAGCAGGTGCCGAATTGGCAAGTCCTTGAACTTTAGGGGTCTGCCCTGCCTCGAAGCTCTTGGTCGATGGTCGGTACGATATCCGATTGGTAAGATGCCCTACGAAAGTCGTGCATATTGCTGAAGATAATGCTAAATGCTGACTGCAATGATCCTGGCAATGATATCAATCTGCTGGACTCGGCGGGGCGAACGATGAGACGCCTAAGAAGTTAGCTTCTAGAGATCGGCTGGAAAGTGCAAAACATGGTCGATATTGTGTTGCATATTTGAAATGCTGGATAACAGAAAGTATATACTATCGTGGCTCAGATATAAGCACACTTACAGGGGAGTTGTCCTCCGTTGGCCGAGAACCTTATTACAGCGTAGCAAAATCCGTGTCAGTCCTGATGCAAAATGGCTAACGATCAAAACGTGAACACTGAGAATCGGTTAGTATATAAAGCCAAGCCAAAATCAAAGAGCCGACCAGGCAGCAATTCGATAAACTGACTGGTTATATGGGTTTTTTGCAAGATAGTACACAAGAGTCTCCAGCGTCCAAATCTACTCAACTCAACCCTGCTCTCGCTCATCTAGGTAGTTTGTGCTAAGACTGTTGGTAGTAGCCTGCTTGCTGATTTTATTTAATAACAACAACGCCGGTGTTAGAGTCGATGAAATCGCAGATGAGCGGTTCAGGTAGTCAGTTTTTAGAGGGTAAGTGCGAAGCTGGTTGCGAGGAAGCATGCTTTGCATCTAGCTGCAAATTTGGGCGCATGCAAATAAGAAATCTACTGCGAGCGTTGGCTTAGATATACCACTCTTATCCTCGCCGACGCTATGGAAAGTGTAGAAGAGAGGTGGCCATTTTGAAAGCAGAAGGCATCACCGACCAAAAGCCAACACCGGATATTCAGTAAAATGTAAAGCGTTGAGACAACGCTGAAGAATCTCCAAGCAGAAAATATACGCTACCTCTTGACAATATGAGTTTTGTAGCCGAGATAGTGCTCCAAAGTCCCAAAATTGAGAACGCCTGTTTCATGGACGAGTAGGTAGACGGTAGTGTGGATAGCATGACGACCAATGACAGCAAGCAAGTAGGTTAAACAACTTGTCAGCATATTCCTGTCCATCTCTGCCACTACCACGATCGTTCAATAAGGGTTACGATGATGGCGCTTGAACGTCCACATTGAATCTTACCAACTTCTTCATTTCCTCGACTTGCAGACCGAGAACTCACTCTAGCTGCAGGGCCTTTTATAGTAAGGGAACTTGTTGTCTTCTTCTCCAACTTTTGAACTTTGGTCAAGCAGCCTCGAGAGTTAAAACTCTACGCCGTATCAACGGTTTGACCTCTGGTACGTAGCAGTTTTATACCAATAGGGCTGCGGTATTGAACGAGTTGAGAATGAGAAACATCAGATGGTTTGGACATTTCAATTCATTGTTGCACAGCAACGTCTAATACATCCATCTCATCTAACTAACGCCGCCGCCAAAAGGAATCTGGGATATAATATGACAGGCTAACTTTTTCAACCACACCTCAAACTGCGTTCTCATACTTCTTCTCATGAGCAGCAATAGCACGACCCGATGGATCAGTCTGCTTAGACCAGGTAGGAGTCCATCTCATAACTGTCTCGGCGCACTGCGGTGGGAACTGCTCATCAAACATCGTCCTGTACCAGTAAGCCTCCTTCGAGTCTGGAATGTCAGTTCCCCACTCCGGCTTCGGGTTCTTCATCATCTCATTAGTAACGTGCTTCTCAGCGTTATCCTTAAGCGCATCAATCCAACCGTAACCAACACCATCAGAGAACTGCTCCTTCTGTCTCCAAAGGACATGCTCTGGCAAGTATGGGTTCTCAGGGGTGTCGAACGCCTTTCTAAGAATATATTTCTCCATGTGTTCTTTATCGATCATCTTGGCAGCTGGGTCGATGTTCATCGAAAGCTCAAGGAACGCCTTGTCCAAGAATGGGACACGGGCCTCAAGACCCCAGGCAGAGGTGGACTTGTTAGCTCTCAAGCAGTCAGCAAGGTGCAAGTTCTTGACGCGACGGACGGTCTCGGCGTGGAACTCCTCCTTATTTGGTGCGTTATGGAAGTAGAGGTAACCGCCGAACATCTCGTCAGATCCCTCGCCTGAGAGGACCATCTTGACACCCATCGCCTTGATTTTTCTCGCGAGCAAGAACATAGGGGTAGAGGCGCGGATGGTGGTGACATCGTAGGTCTCGAGGTGGAAGATAACGTCCATAAGGGCGTCAATACCCTCCTCAACGGTGAAGGTCATGTCGTGATGACGGGTTCCGAGGAATTTGGCGACCTCCTTGGCGGCCTTGGTATCTGGGGAGCCTGGGAGGCCGATGGAGAAAGAGTTGAGCTGTGGAAGGTAGGTAAGAGTGGAGACCTCTCCAGATTCGTCCATACCGACAAGTCCCTCTCCGTGGTCGTCATCCATGTTCTCCTTTGGCCCAACGCCGTTCTGCTTGGCGGCCCGCTCCTTCAGGCGGAGAGTCTCACGCTGCGCGATAGCTGCAACGAGGGAAGAGTCGAGACCTCCGGAAAGGAGGACACCGTACGGGACCTCTGCCATAAGACGCTTGCGGACAGCATTCTCGAAAGACTCGCGGACAGCGGTGAGGTCCAATGGAGTGGTTGGAACACGGTTCTCGTCCCACCATGTTGGCTGGAAGTAGCGGGTGGTCTCGCCGGTCTTGGAGTCGTAGATGTGTCCTGGTGGGAAAGCGATGATCTTATCGCAAACAGGGTGCAAGCACTTCAGCTCAGAGGCGAAGTAGACAGCTCCTGGAGTCTTGGATGACCATCCCTGGTAGAAAGAGGTGACGCCGATTGGGTCGCGGGCAGCGATAATGCGATCCTGCTCCTTGTCGAAGAGGACGAAGGAGAACATGCCATCGAGGAACTTTGGTGCGGCAATGCCGTGCTCGAGGTACTGGCGAACTGTAAGTCTCACATCCGTGATCGCAGGCTCAGGAACAACGTACAAGTGGGATAATAACTTCGCAATCGGAGTGAGTCTTGAAGTGGTATGGCTCCTTCAAATTCTTGCGAATGATTCTGTGGTTGTAGATCTCACCATTGACGGCGAGCGCGATGGACTCGTCGGCGTTGGTGAGTGGCTGAGCACCGGACTCTGCGAAGTATAAGTTTCATGTCTTGGTATGTTCGAAGGCGCATTTCTCTTACCAACACCGACAATGGAGAGACGCTCATGGGCAAGAATGGTATCCTTTCCGATGTAGTTTCCGCCTTAAAACTCATGTCAGTTAACCCATTGGCAGGCGAATTAGTCGCTTCGTGACTCACTCCAATCTGGTCCACGATGGCGAATCCTGTCATCGACGTTAGCAATTGAAGTGCATGGTGTAGAGAATAAGGGCGGCTTACTGCTTCGCCATCTTCAGGGCCGTTGGCTTAAACTTTTGCACATCTGGGTGCCTGCTCTCGTTAGCCATGCGCTATCAACAGCTATCTCGCCCTTCAGACGTCACAATGGAGGGGTTCCTTTGCCCCGCCAAAAGATTGTGGCCAATGTAGGAGAGTTTACTTACTGGTGGCAGGCGAAAATTCCACACATAATGAACGTTATTTCAATGCTCTCGGTATAATGAAGAAAGAAGAAGAAGGACTATGCGACAGCGAGGTGTGCGTATGGGGTAAGGGTGGGAAAGAGGCGAAATTTATCGTTCCTGCCAAGCAGCGGACGATGGGCTGTAGATAACCTTTCCTGTTGTGATTCAGAGGACCCAAGGAATTGTGGTCCTGGAGGAGTCACTCCGCCAATGTCGTGACTCGCCCCCACGAAGATAGGGATGCGGCCGACTATCGGCGGAATGAGGGCGTGGGGGTCATATCAGCTTCAATGGGACGGGGAGTTCATTGGCTGAAAACGGAGACTAGCACGAAAGTTAAATATTCCCCAGCGATTATGCTTAAAAAGTCATGAACTATTGCTAATTAGGCGCACCGCTGCATGAGAGTTAGAAAGCTCATGTTGCTGTCTAGACTCGGGACGGGCAAACCAGCCTCCGAGTACACGATCTGATAGCTGAGTCGGACGCATGAATTTCTAAACAAGCAAAGCATGACCTGCAAGTATAGAACATTACCTGTCTCGGAGTGTGGATAACATTGTGGGCTAGCTAGGTAATATGCCGCCAACTTCATATCAATCCTTCAAGCCATCTTTCAGGTCGCAGGGAGAGCGCCAATGCCTTTTAAACACATCGCCGTGGAACGAATTTGGCGCCTTCTAGCCTTAATCAACCGCTCTGCATCCTCCATCATGACCTTCAACCTGCTGCCGTATGCCACTACTATGATAAAAAACTTTCAACCGTCGTATATGACCTCTTATGGCGCATTCGTAGCTCTCCCTCCATCCTCATGCTCTCTCCAATAAATGGCAGACCAAGATGCAGCCTTAAGCAAAACGCCTCAACTCCAGTACCGCCAATGATCATCACGCAAACTCCGCAACACGCAAATACTTTTGGGGTATCAAAAATCCTTCGGTACTGCATTTATGGAGTTGGGTTCTCGCGGACGATTCTCTTGACCTTGGCCTCGTATGCGGCACGGTCCTTCTTGAACATGTTGTACGCCTCAGCCTGAGCTGGAGAGTCCGGGTTTGGGTCATCGAGAAGGTCCTGGACGCCGAGCAAGATCTGCTTGATGGTAATGGCTGGCTTCCATCCCTCCTCCTCGTTCAAGATGGACAGGCAGACGGTTCCGGATGGGTAGACGTTTGGGTGGAAAAGAGGTGGGACGAACTTGCACTTAGGCGGCTTGGTTGGGTACTCTGTGGCCGTGGTTAGCTAGTGCGCGAGGCTTTCGATACCTGAAGAAGCTTACCATCTGGGAAAATGACCTGAAGCTTGAAGAGACCACCCTCCCAAAGGGTCTTATCTTTGCCTGGGATACCGCACTCCCACACCTTGAGGTCGAGCACACCCTGTGCATTGCGCTGTGGCTTAGCATAGAAACCGAATGGGTGATCGCGGCGCCATTGCTTCCTAGGATATGCTGTTAGTTGAGCTCCAACTGATGTTATCCAAGTATACAGTTCTCTTACCTCTCCTCCTGAAGGCGGTTCTGGCAGAGAGCCATGTTTACAAGTATTGGACTCGGAGTTCAAGGGCGATCGCAAGGCTGACGTCGTAATTCGTCTTCGTCAGACGGTGATGAATCGCAGGGGTATCTGTGGTATTTATGTGGATGAAGCGACGAGCTCTAAGAAGGTCATCTATCTTGTTCTTGTGCTGTGAACCGTGTGATGTTGATAGTGAATCGCTTTGTCGCGAAGGAGACAAGAGGATCGTGGTGCCAGCGATAGAAACAGACGGGATGTCGGCGGAACCTCGTCGCAACCCCACGAAAGTGACCAGGGCCTCGCGACCTGGCAGGTGCAGCCTCGGATGTTCGCTGGTGCATCGACTCCCTACAAATTCCCTCCCAAGGCACAGAGTTTCACTTGGAATTTTGTCGCAAGATCGAATTCATTCTTGCTCAGACTACATAATTCACAAAAGTAGTACAAAGACGCCAGAAGGTTCAACAACGACCTTGCCTCCCTTTTACCCCGCCATTCGCCCGCCGACTGTCATCTTCACAAGCCGACAGGTTGACAACTTATTCTAACCATGTCTGAACAACCAAAGAACGAGCAGGCCCCAGCCCAGACACCTGCTAAGGATGAGATGCCAGCATTGGAAACTATTAAGCCAGCTCTGCTCGCAGAGGAGCCGGGAGCAGCAATCGCTGCACCAAAGCCAGCCTCTGTCAGTGAGGAAAACGCGCCAGACCCAGATGAGGATGATTTGGACGACTTAGATGGTATGTTTGCTTCCCCTAACCGTCGTGGTCAACATGAGATCTCACCAACTCACTCTGCCTTCCACCAGAATACTAACATACTCCAGACATGCTCGACGAGTTCTCCAAGCCCGCACCACCCGCCGCCTCCACCACCGACCCCGCCCCAAAAACAATGGAAGAAACCCACGGCCTCGGCGATATGGACGCCCTCTCGGAAGAAGATTTCGCAAAGCACCTCCAAGATGGAATGGCCGAGCTGCTAGGCGGCATGGACGGCAACCCACAACTGGCTTCTGAGTTCGAGTCCATGATGAAGAACTTGACTTCCGGTGCTGGAATGGAGGGTCTGGAGGGCCTCATTCCTCAACCTGGTGCTGCTCCTGCGTTGCAAGCGCCAAAGCCCTCTGTTCCATCGGCATCAGCGCCAGAGAAGACCAAGGCGCCTGCGAGCGAGGAGAGCTTCCAGGACACGATCAAGAAGCTGCAAGAGAAGATCGCAGCTTCAGGCGACCAGGCAACGGCCGCTGCACAAGAAGAGCCGACCGACGACATCTTGGCCGAGCTCATGAAGCAGATGGGTGCTGGGAGTCTTGACGGCGAAGGCGGAGAGGAGGACTTCTCTAAGATGCTTTTAGGAATGATGGAGCAGTTGACGAATAAGGAGATTCTGTATACGCCCATGAAGGAGCTGGATGATAAGTATCCGGAGTGGATGGAGAAGAATGCTAAGACGACGCCGGAGGAGGATTTGAAGAGGTATAGGGATATTCAGAGGATTGTGAAGGAGATTGTGGGGAAGTTTGAGGAGAGCACTTATAAGGATTCGAATGTTGCGGATAGGGAGTATATCGTTGAGAGGATGCAGTTGGTGAGTCACACAATTTGCTTGTTGGTTACGAGGGATGGAATGCTAACTAGTATTAGATGCAATCGGCAGGCTCTCCACCAGCTGACCTCGTCGGTGATATGGCATCAGCACAAGAGGCTTTCGGCGCACCGGACCAGAGCTGTGCTCAGCAGTAATTACTGGATACCCTTGTTTACATTGTATACGCGGTCGTTTGTCCCTCCATAGCATGTACATATTTCGCGCTATACCCCGAATGTACTCGAATCAAGCCTATGTTCATATCAAAACAACGCCTGCCGTGTGTCCTCTAGTCCTTTTTCCTGGTATCATTACCCTGTTCATACTCCACCGAGCCACAAGTCCACCGAGCTACAAGTGTTCCATATCCATACTGCCATACCAAAATCCATAACATCATGATCGGCGCTGCACTAGCTCATATCCATATCATCATATCCCGAAACATACGCCGGCACCCTATTTCTCTGACCGTATTGCTGCCCTTGCAGCGAGCCCTGCTGCGGAGACCTGACATACTCGTTCATATCCACGTCCGCAAATATGGCGTCGTATTCCGCATCTCCGTATTCATCCTCATCTCCCACCATCTGCGCCTGCCGTCCAAGCACGGGACTGTCTGCCTCATTCTGTCGTCTTCTCCCTTCATCCTGCTCGCTCTCCATCATCTTTAGATATGCCTGTACCTCCGCCTCCTCCTGCTTCGCTACCTCTTCCGCCATCTCCTCTTCCCGGTCCCTCTCCATCTTTCTTGTCCAACTCTGCCTTTCTTCATCCCTGTGCATGCCCTCAAGCTCCTCAAGCTCCTCCGTAATCTCCTGATACGGCACAGCTTCTCTCAGACTTCTGCTTTGGGCGCGATGGCGGTCCGCGACGTATAGCGTGCGCAGGATTTCGTCGTCCCCCCCCATCTTTTCCCACCGCTTATCCTCACTCTTCACCCTAACATTCTTAAGAAACAACTTCCGCCGAGTTTCGCGACCACCGTCTTGGTCTTCTTTGTGGATGAGTGGGTTATTTTTGACAACGCGCTTGCTTTTCTCACTTGCTGCTGGGTTCGACGTCGACCCGCCGAACTGCAAGTTTGACTCTGTATCTTGTAATGGAGACGACATTGAGAGGTGGTTCGTATTCGTGCGTGAAGAGAGCGGCGAGCGCTCATGGCGGAGAGGAGAAGAGTTGAGAGGCGACGAGTGCCTGGGCGCGTATTGTTGTTGGGGTTGGAAGCTGAATGTCGAGGGCGAGTATGGCTGCCGATTCTCGGTGTATTGAGGCTGGAACGAGAGTGGTGAAGGTTGGGGCAGTCGTGGGAGCTGGGTGAACATTTTCGACGGTTGTTCTTCGCTGTTTGAAGGTAATTCAGATGCAGGCGCGCGGTTCTCGTCGGTTTGGGGGCGATGATGAGGATGCATCGTGGTGGTGTGTCGCGTCGAGACGCCTCGAATTGCGAGCGCGTAAAGTGGTCAAGGGTGTCGTGCATGGATGGCTATCCAGGTGTGGCTGTGGTGGCTCAGCACCTTTGGCGGGTCCGATGACGGTGACTTGGCTGTCAACAATTTTGGCGGGGCGGTGCTCTGAAGCGGTCCACCGTCTCGATGACTGTAAGGACGAGTGACTCTTCACATACAAACGGGTTGATTTGCCGAGAAGAGGATTGTGTGATCGCCTCCTATATATTTCTCTCCTGATTTACTTCGATCTTCTTAGAAATTTAGTTCTAATCACATACAAACATCTACCAATTCGTTCTTTGAACTTCAGTTTGACCCTTTGACTCAATTGCATCACTGCCGGTCACAGCGCAACGTACAGCACTATACCACTGCTTTCATTGAGCCAATTGAGCTCAACATAACCTCACACAACATGGCTGCCACACAAAATGGACAGCCAGATCTCCCAGATCCAACAGCAGATTTACAGTGGTCAGCCTTCCGCGGCGCAATCCACGACATCTTCACCGCAAACGCAGAAGCACATCCAGACCGGCTATGTGTGGTCGAGACCGCCTCAGGTTCCTCGCCGAGGAGAGAATTCACATACCGCCAAATAAACGAGGCCTCGAATATTCTCGCCCACCACTTGGTGCAGAGCGGAATTGAAAGAGGTGATGTGGTTATGTCATATTCCCACCGTGGTGTTGATTTGGTGGTCACGGTTATGGGCATCTTGAAGGCCGGTGCTACGTTCTCGGTTATCGACCCGTCGTATCCACCTGACAGGCAAAACATTTATTTGGATGTTGCAAGGCCGAGGGCGTTGGTTGTTATTGAGAAGGCGACGAAAGAGGCGGGGGAGTTGACTGATAAGGTCAGATCATTTATCAAGGAGAATCTGCATTTGAAGACTACAGTGCCGGGATTGCAGTTGAGAGATGATGGGAGCTTGGTGGGTGGAGCTGTTGATGGAAAGGATGTTTTGGAGCAGCAAACCTCCTTGAGAGCGAAGGGACCGGGAGTCGTTGTTGGGCCGGATTCGATACCAACACTCTCTTTCACTTCTGGCTCAGAAGGAAGACCGAAGGGAGTCAGGGGTCGCCATTTTTCGCTGGCTTACTACTTCGACTGGATGAGCGAGCGCTTCAACCTGACTAAGGAGGATAAGTTCACCATGCTGAGTGGAATTGCCCACGATCCAATCCAGCGTGATATTTTTACTCCGCTGTTTTTGGGTGCACAGTTGTTGGTGCCATCCAAGGATGATATTCAGCACGAGAGGTTGGCTGAGTGGATGAGAGAGCATGGGGCCACCATCACCCACCTTACTCCAGCCATGGGTCAGATTCTGGTTGGAGGTGCCAGCGCTGAATTCCCAAAGCTGCATCACGCCTTTTTTGTCGGAGACATCCTGATCAAGAGAGATTGTAAGGCACTGCAGAAGCTTGCTGAGAATGTCTTTATTGTCAACATGTACGGCACGACTGAGACCCAAAGAGCTGTTTCCTACTTCGAGATTCCAAGCAAGTCTTCCGATCCAGAGTATCTGGAGAAGATAGGCAACATCATCCCAGCGGGAAAGGGAATGAAGGATGTTCAACTTTTGGTCGTTGACCGCGAGAACAGAAACCGTATCTGTGATGTTGGACAGATCGGGGAGATCTATGTTCGTGCCGCAGGTCTCGCTGAGGGATACCTCGGTAGCGACGAGCTGACCAAGACCAAGTTCATTGACTCTTGGTTCGTCGACAACCAGAAGTGGGTCGATGACGACAACAAGAATGCTAAGTCTTTGGCCGAAGAGCCATGGAGGGAGTTCTACAAAGGACCTCGCGATCGTATGTACAGATCGGGAGATCTTGGACGTTACCTGCCAACTGGTGATGTGGAGTGTGTCGGTCGTGCTGATGACCAGGTCAAGATCCGTGGTTTCAGAATCGAGCTTGGAGAGATCGATAAGTATCTTTCTGATCACGATATGGTCATGGATAATGTCACTCTTGTGAGACGTAACAAGGATGAGGAGCAGACTTTGGTCAGTTACATTGTGCCAGATATGCAGAAGTGGGACCAGTGGCTTCACCTGAACGGCCACACTGATGACCAGTCTGGAGCTGACGGCATCGAGGGTAGACTCCGTCGCTTCTGGCCTCTTGGAGACGATGTCAAGAAGTATCTGAGAACGAAGCTTCCGTCCTACGCAATTCCAGAGGTCATTGTGCCACTTGAGAAGTTCCCTCTCAACCCGAACGGAAAGAAGGATAAGCCTGCCCTTCCATTCCCGGATGCTGCTCAGCTTGCTGCTGCCCGTCCCGTGGGCAAGCACGTCGAGTTGAGCCCGACCGAGAAGGCAATCGCTGCGATCTGGGGTACTCTCATCGAGACTGTTGATGAGCGTACTATCAGCCCAGAAGACTCGTTCTTCGACATCGGTGGACACTCCATCCTTGCCCAGCAGATGCTCTTCAAGGTCAAGAAGCAGTTCCCGGGCGTCAACGTAACCATGAGCGTCATCTTCCGCAGCCCCACACTCGAGGGTTTCGCCTCCGAAATCGACAAGCAGATCTCCGGCGAGGCTACCACCGAGGAGAAGCAGCCAGTCATGGACTACGCCGGCGAAGCCAGGAAGCTCGAACAAACTCTCCCAGCCAGCTTCCCATCCGCTGATAGCGAGCTTAAGAAAGACGGCAACATTACCGTCTTTCTTACTGGTGCCACTGGCTTCTTAGGCTCCTACCTTCTCCGCGATTTGCTTACCCGCCAAGCACCAAAGGTCACCAAGATCTTTGCCCACGTTCGCGCCATCGACTCGAAGAAGGCTATGGATCGTGTAGCTCAAACCTGCCAAGCATACGGTGTGTGGGACTCCGCCTGGACCTCTCGCATTCAGTGCGTGACCGGCTCACTGGGTGAGCCAAAGCTGGGCATGTCAGACGAGGACTGGAGGATGGTTGCAAATGAGGCAAACGTCGTGATTCACAATGGCGCGCAAGTCCATTGGGTTTACCCTTACTCCAACATGAGGGGACCAAACGTTCAAGGCACCTTGGATATTTTGTCTCTGTGTGCTGAGGGTGTTCCGAAGAGACTCGCTTTCGTCTCTTCCACCTCTGTCCTCGATACTCCGGCTATGGTCAAGATTGCCAACGACAGCATTGCCACCGGCGGTAACGGTGTCTCAGAGTCCGACGACCTGTCTGGCTCCGCAACGGGCCTGGGGACCGGTTATGGCCAGACAAAGTGGGTAGGCGAACACCTCGTCCGTGCCGCTGGTAAGCGTGGACTCCGCGGTACTGTGGTCCGTCCGGGCTATATCACCGGTAACAAGGTCTCTGGCGTCACCAACACCGACGACTTCCTTGTGAGAATGTGGAAGGGCTGTATCCAGCTTGGTGCTCGCCCTGCGATCCCGAACACTGTCAACATGGTGCCTGTTAACCACGTTGCTCGTGTTGTCGTTGCTTCTGCACTGCATCCTGCTAAGACGCCACTTAGTGTGAACCAGATCACTGCCCACCCAAGACCTACCTTTTCTCAGTACTGCGGAGCATTGGAGACATACGGATACGAGGTGCCAGAAGTCCCATACAGGGTGTGGGCAAACAAGCTCGAAGAGTACGCATCGAGGGAAGGCCTGGAGCAACATGCTCTTATGCCTTTGTACCATTTCGCTACTGCGGATCTTCCAGGCGACACTATTGCCCCAGAAATGGGCGATGTTAATGCTGCAGTTTCGCTCAAGGCTGATGCCGCTTTCACCGGAGAGGATGTGAGTGCGGGAAGTGGGCCAAATGCTGAGATTTTGGGCAATTATCTCGCATACCTTTCCAACGTCGGCTTCATTCCGAAGCCGACTGGCAAGGGCGAGAAGGAGCTCCCAAGCTTGCATGGAAGCGAGGAGCAGAAGGCTGCTTTGCTTCGAGTGGGCGGTAGAGGTGCTCTCGTCTAAATCGATAGATGATTGGTAGAGGAGATATTGGAGGGATAGGCGATAGATAAATCCGGCTATATAGAGCTACGGTAGAATAAAAGTTCTTGCTTTTCAGATCCCCTAATCACCCCTTCGTCGATGCCTCAACTTGCAGGCAAGCATCAAAGAGACTCATCTTGTCGTCATCCTCCGCTATTGTCAGCAGCATCGGACAGCCACTGGCCGTGCAACCCCACCGTGAAACCCATTGGCTCTTAAAGACGAATGCCAGCCTTCAAATCTGCGGAAAGACAAAACGGCCTGACCTTCGAATTAAGTGCGCGCAAGTATACGTGGGAGCGCGGGCTGATAATTCGCGGCTATGCTTCACGTTATGCATCCAAAAGCCTCTCAATATATACACCGCAATCTCTTGTGTTCTTTCTTTCAAGCCTCATGCTCGACTGGGTAGCTACTCTTACTGATTAGCAGCACCGTCTCTTTGACGATATTTTAGCATCTCAGCACAGCACCCTTTTCAAGCGCATATCAAACGGCAGAGAACAATTGCGTAGCCTCTTGACTAAGCACAAAATTATCATGGACTACCCTTTTATGCCTGGTGTATGATCCGCACCAGCTCTGCGATTAGCAAGAGAGATCCGAAGTTTGACGAGGCACGTAACAAGAGAGGCTGCAGGGTCGATTCGTACTAATCTGCTGTCAACGACTACTTCGTTGTTATTCAATTGGTTTGGCTTTGTAGCAATGGCAGGCTTCAGCGACATTCTGTAAATTGTATCTACTTCTCTTTTAACTCTCCTGGTGTTCAGTCATCCGTCGAGAAGAGCATGAAAATTCGGATTGTCTTTCCAAGGAAAATGAAGACAAGACGTCTCAAAGATGTATAAGAGATCAAACGTCTACATACAGGGCTGTTAATCGAGTCCGAAATTGACCTTAAGAGAATAAGTTGTTGGTGTAAGCCTTTATCAGGACGGGGAAATGGTTGAAAAGATATGTTTTATGGCTTCTGGTCTGATAGCAATGACCCCCGGCAGAGCTGGGACGATACCTTTTGCTTAGATCTCGAATGAGAACAGAGCTCCGGATGTCCTCACGATGGCAGTAGCTCCGAGACCGTGTCATCAGCAAAGTTTGCAATTATTCTGTTAGGTCCTCCTTCGGTAAAGAATTTGGGGCAACTTTCATATTGAAGCCCAGGTCCTCAGTCGCGAGAAGTGGTTAGCTTCGCAAGCTCTTCGTGTGTTTCTTTTATTTGACGATAAGTGCAGACTCTACACTAAACCGGATGACTGTCCACATGAGCGCAAGATGTTAGCGCCAGAAATTGTAATAATCGGCCATCCGCCTCAGATGCCAGGAAGACGAACGTGCTATGCAACAGTCTTATAAGCTGCCGATCATGGCCTTTACCCAAGGACCCGGCGACTTGGGCAAAGCTTCTTGGAATTCGTCGTTCACTACTCATTTTCTAACTTCACCTGGGAAGTATCGGCCAGCTTCGCCATTTCTGCATCGTCCACGCTGTACACTATCTTGTCCACGGGCAGTCGATGAGAAAGGATCAAGTCGGCATTCATGTAATCGCTCCCTCGCGCCCTCTCCTCCGCATCTTCCTTCGTTTTAGCAAGACCAGCTGCTAGGTGCCGTTTGATGACTCTCTGTACCGCCGCCTCTCTATCTACCTCGACAAACCATTTCTCGTGGAAATAACCTGTCAAATCCCGCCATACGTCTTGGTCAAGAGAGAGGTAGTTGCCCTCAATTACCACCAATTTCGTCTGCGCACGCACATAGACGTCGTTTTCTACTGGGTCTTTGAGTGCGTGGTCGAAGCTGGGTGCATACACATCCTCTTTTGAGGTTCGAAGGTTGGCGAGGAGGCCAGAAAGCTTTTCAGGTGAGAACGTAAAAGGGGCGCCGCGGCGGGCGTGAGCTTCTTCGGCATTGGACATAGCTGACAGTTCGGCGCGAGTTAAATGGAAGCCATCCATCGAGAGATAGGATGCAAAGGGTGGTGATTGCGGATGGAGGCCGTTGATGGTGTGGACTATCGTCTTGGCGAATGTGGTTTTGCCTGTTTGTGAGTTAGAAATGACGGGAGAGGTTCGGATGGGAGGAAGGTAATAAACCTGTGCCTGGGATGCCAGAGATGGCTAGAATGTATCTTCCATCATGCTTTGCTGCTTTGTCTGCAGTCTGTTATTATGGCTGTTTCCTCAACTGATTTGGGGGGGAACATACTGTACAGCTCGTTGGCGAGAGACTTCGCCTCCTCGAAGACGCCACCACTTTTTGATATCATCTTGATCCCTGAATACCCTGAGAGAAAGAAGTATAAATAAGGTATTTGAGTTGCTGTTAGTTTGACAGCAGACAATCCATCAAGGCGACAAAATCCTCAAAGTGACGTCTGGCGGGGTCCTTTTGGCGGGGAAACTAGACTCTGTGGATCCTCCTGCACCTGCATGTTGGCACCCCATTTTTTTTTTACCCCTGCCACTTCGTTTCTGTGCTTGGCTAATACAATACTCATCAACGCCAGTGTACAATATAAATCCGAATCAAGACCAATCATGGCTGACGACAACGATGAAGGTGGTTTTCTGTGCATGGACCTGGGCTCGGATGTCGAGTCCGGCGCAGAAGCAGAGGTGAAAGTTCCTCGTGATTACCAGTCAAAAATAGATTATGAGAAGCAGAAGGCGGAGTGGAAACCCATTGTTGAGAAAGGGGAGGTAAGTCTAACCGTATATTTTTAACCTCTTTGTCATTCTCACACGGTTGCAGCTGTACAAAGAGATTGGTCCCCAGTTACCTATTCAGAACCCCAACAAGCAGCAGTATCAGATCATCTTGCATGCGATTGAACAGCTTTATTTTTACCGAAGGTACCAGGAGGCCAGCGAACTGGGCTTGAAGGCTTTGGAGGGAGAAATGGGCGAGGAGTATCGGGCTGCGATCTCGAGTTATCAAGCAAGATGCCAGGCGAAGGCCCGGGATGTTCAGAAGAAACCGTGAACGGAGAAGCTCATGGGACACGCCTAAGGACTCGGCTTCTTCAAAAGAGTGCCAAAGGTGAGCCCCGCCAATCAGTCAATAATGGTGTCCATGGCAATCGTTGTGTTGCTGCGGAGCTCTGGCTACCACAACACTTGGATGGGTCGATTTCGAAAACGTTTCGAACTTGGCTAACCGGCTTCGGTCAACCCTCAAAAGAATGCGGAAGATCAACACAGCCGATAAAGGCCCACAATTTGGACAACTGGTTGTTAACCAATTCGGTTACTGGAAGCAGAAACTCTCACTATGGTGAGTGGTAGCCTGTAGCTGCTTAGCTAGGCCGTCGCCGTCTCGTAGTCATCAAGTGGCATCTCGAAAAGAAGCAACGTAGGAATGGAGTCCTTTCTATAGACTTTTACTGCTTTAATGTCTTTATGCCTCAGGTCTGCTCTATACCTGCTCGCGGAAGCGGAACATCTTGACCGTGTTATGATATGCAGCCTCAGCAACCTCTTCCGCCGTGAGGCCCTTGATGCGCGCAATGGTAACCGCCACACGTCCAATCATGCAAGGCTCGTTCCTACCCTTAACGAGCACATCCTCAGCCCACTTCTCCTTCTTCACCCACTTAAACTCCTTCCCCTTCGCCAGGATAGCATTGGCAATCGCGTCGTTTGCGGCTGCGCCTTCTGGTTTATAATCCTCCTTCAGATACATGGCACTAGCATGTGTTGGCCTCATCTCACACCAAGGGCCATCAGTCTCGATCTGCAATCTTTCAAGGGGTATTTGCCTGACGACCCCAATGCTCTCTTCCGCCCTCAGACTGCACCCGTTGACGCCGATGTCCCAGCCTTCCTCAACAAGCTCCTTCATCTCCTTAAGCGTGCCAGTAAAGCTATGCACAACTCCCCTTCTTGGCAGGTTGTCATGGTGAACCTTCAGTTCACACAAAAAGTCCTCATGTGCCGCTCTGGAGTGCAAGAAAAGTGGGGGAGTGTCCGGCAATGCAGCGGCAAGATCGAGCTGAGCTCTGAAGTACTTCAACTGCGTCTCTTTTGGTGACAATGTGAGACGATCATAATCTAGTCCGATCTCTCCGATGGCAACAAAGGCTTTGGGCGACGACTCGACGAGCTCTTTCAAGGCGGCAATCAAGGCAGAGGGGCCACCTGGGTGCTTCTCAAAGTCCCGAGTGCTGCAAGGGTGGACACCGATGGTGCTGTAAAGGAAACCTGGGTGCTCCTCACATAAGTGAATGGCGGATTTAGAGTTCTCGAGGTCTGAGCCCGTGATGATCAGCTCTTTGCAACCAACATCTTTCGAGCGCTGGATGACTGCGTTCAAGTCGGATTCATGTCTTGGCTTTCCATTGTGAACTCCACTGAATACTGGATCAGTGAGATTAATGCCAATCTACTTTGTCTGTGATTAGTAAACATCTAAATTTTTGAGATTTCGATAAACTCACATCCACAAAGCGAGGGCTATAAGGCGTTGCGCCGTTGGTTGAGGTAGACATGGTGGTGAGTGAAGTTCTTTGCAGTTGCAGTAGTCTCAAAAGGCCACCAGTGAGAGCAAACTTCTTGTAGACAACAGGAGAGGAGCAATGAATCAAACGCTTTAGAATCAGCATCTGCGTATTTCAAAACTTTTTGACTTGCTTGAACTGTGGCTTATGTATTTCCTAAGTTGGCCAAGCACATGCAACCTCTATGCGGCCCGAACATATATCCGTGACCAGGGGGAGGTTCCACCAGAATTTGGCCATCATCATGGCCAAGACAAGGCGAATAATTATCCCAACGACAATTGCAACTCCCAAGCCGCTGTTGGTGCCAAACTGAACCTTCTGTAGGAATCAGAGTCGCCTACTGGGCAGCACAAAAGATGAAGTGCTTCAACTTTGCAAAGTCCGCCTTGCAACGCGCTCCAGGAGTTCTTCGTTCTTGCGCACAACAGAGTCGCCCAAGGGTGGCCAACCAGGTACACCAAGCGAAGTATGCGACGAGAGCACCACAACAACGCCGTCTGATGGGAACAGGAACCATCATATTCGGGTCGATTATTGGCTCTGCAGTTATCACTGCATCAGTATATCCAGATGATGCGAAACACGCCTACAATGCATGCAAGAGAAGTGGTCGTGTAGTGGTGGGGTTGGCGAAATGCATCAACGAGTATGTCGCAACAATCCTCACTTCTCAATATATGTGCTAACCAGTTCTAGCTATCGCATAACATTGAACGAGAACGAAAAGTCGCCAGAAGACCCCATAGGAAATGAGAAGAGACTTAAGGCCTGCCACCAACGATGCGCGGACAGAACCCTCAAGGTGTTGGAAACAAATGGCAGCATATTTATCAAGCTCGGTCAACATCTCTCGGCTATGCAATACCTCTTACCTGAAGAATACTGCAAAACCCTGAACGTCCTGCAAGATCATTGTCCCGTTTCGTCTTACGAATCTATTGAAAGACTCTTCTTCAACGACACCGGAATGCACATCCACGACTACTTCTCTGAGTTTGCGGAGCAACCAGTCGGCGCGGCTTCTTTGGCACAAGTACATGTCGCAAGGATAAAAGAGAACGGCCAACAGGTTGCCGTCAAAGTCCAGCACCTCCATCTTGGAGAATGGGCCAGCCTCGACCTTGCCCTTACACGCTTCACTTTCAGAACTCTCAAGATCTTCTTCCCGGAATATAACCTCGAATGGCTCTCGAAAGAGATGGACTCGTCCTTACCACAAGAGCTCGATTTTGCGCGTGAAGGTCAAAACGCCGTTCGTGCAAAGGAGTACTTTGCCAAGCTTCCAAACCTGCCAGTCGTCGTTCCAGATGTTGTCTGGGGCAAGCGGCGCATTCTTGTTATGGACTACGTTGCCGGCCGCCGCCCAGATGACCTACACTATATCGACTCCAACGGCCTCAGCCGCGACGAAGTCTCCGCCGCTCTTGCACGCATCTTCAACGAGATGATATTCGGAACCGATGCGCCACTGCACTGCGACCCACACGGCGGCAATATCGCAGTGCGCAAGAACCCAGCTCAACCACAAGGCTTCGACATCATTATCTACGACCACGGTCTGTACAGGGACGTCCCATTGCAGACCCGCAGAAGCTACGCGCACCTCTGGATCTCCATCCTCGACAAGGACGAGGAGGCCATGCGCAAGTGGTCCTACGAAGTCGCTGGCGTCGAGGACGATGACTTCCGTCTCTTTGCCTCTGCAATCACGGGCCGTGATTACAAAGTTTTAGAGATGGGTATCGAGACCGAGAGGACGCAGGAGGAGAAGAAGGAGATTGGTGATGCACTGGGTGAGGGCATGTTGTCACAGCTTGTGCAGCTTCTTGGCAAGGTCCCCCCGATTATACTTCTTATTCTGAAGACGAACGATTTGACGAGGAGTTTGGACGAGGGTTTGGAGACCAGGCAAGGACCTGCAAGAGTATTCTTGATTCTGGCGAGATATTGTGCTAGAACTATCTGGTGCGAAAAGCTGGACATCATCAGACAGACTGGTAGCCTGTTGAAACCTTCCAATTTGGTCAAGGTTGTTAGTGCTTGGTTTGACTATGCCAGAGTCGTCTTCACGCTGGAGGCTTTCGAGAAGTGGCTCTCCGTGAAAAGAGTCTTCGGCTACTCCACCGAGTTGGGCGGAAGCAACTCTTTCAATCGCCAATAACGGAATTGTATATGAAAGAAGATGAAAATGGGAGATATATCGGATGACTTGTATATTAGCGATGCATTATAGGCGTGCGGGACTGCATGGCAAATGGCCGGCCATAGAACGGAGTTTAGATTTAGATTTGATAGTACGCAGTATATAATGATTAGATTGAGCGATTGTTCATCGACGTATTGTATATCTCCATCAAACCGAAACGCTCGGCTACATCGATGCTGGACTATGTTGGTCTTTCATTTCTTCTAGAGCGAAGTATAACTGCCAACAGCTTAGCATCCCAAACGACTTGTTCGATTCATCGTGGCAAGATAATGGACAACGCGATATTATCACGAAGCAAATGGACGCCGACTCCAACTCCAACTAAATCAGATTTATCATTGTGAAGAATAAATGGCACGGAAAGTGAGGCGAGGACTCTGAGACCTGGAAACCTGAAAGAGGTGTTTGGCATCAAGCAACCACCCTACCTTTCAGACCAAAAGCACAGCCGTCAGAAAATTTGCTGAACTCACCTATTTCACCACTAATTTTTTTGAAGTACGCAGAATCGGGACACACACTTTCTAGCTAATTATTCAGATATTTGACCGGAAACTATTAGAGTGGATGTGGATTGAGTGTTCAAGGATTCGATGTTCAGCGATTTCGGTTTTCCAAAACTTTGTGGGGTGGCACAAACCCATTTCACGCAGTTCCCGCAAGCTTGGCGTTTGTTGTCAGATCAAACAGCCGAGGGGGGGCCAAGCACGGACGCGATCTTATCGCAGTACCCTCATCCAGATCCAGGCACAACGTAAACAAAGCACAACGAAATGCGCCAACGGTGATTGCAATACCTAGGCTTCAAGCCAAACTTCACACCATCCGTAATAAGAACCATATCTCAAAATGCCACCAATTTCCGTCCCCACCACATCCGCGCTCGCAGCCTCGCAAAGAGTCGCATCCACAAATCCGGGCGTAATCCGCATCCTTTCCAAGCTCTCCCGCCCCTCCCTCCTCTCACTCGCCCTCGACTGGCTCGACGAGCGCAATCAGGCTTTATCGGCACCCTATTTGGCAAATGAGAACTATGAGGAGGATATAGGCGACTTGTATCCCCCGGCGCATACCCTCGACGAGCTACAGGAAGAATACACAGGGCTGTTGACGCGCAAAGGCACGAAGCGGGATCTGGTGGATAGGATACTGGAGGGGGATTGGCGGAATGGAGTTACGTTGTATATGTTGGCTATGGCGGATTTGCAATACCTCTATGATCACCCGCTGAGTCAGAAATGGAGCGCGTTAAAGGTTGTTCAGCTAAGGGATGAGAATATACCTAATGGCACCGACGCCAATGTGCTACCAGTTATACCGCGTTTCCATCCTCCGACGTTTTTGCAGAATCTGCAGAGGAGTATTTTGCCGGATATCAAAGCACATTATAACTTGGACCGACCGCCGGGTTTGCAGCTACTGTTGCTACGCATCTTGATGCTGGATTCCCCCTACAATACCTCAATATCCCTCAACTCCCCCACAGCGCTCGACAGCGCAAAAACGATATACATCGCCTTTCCCGACGCATCACCACACATCTTCGTCTCCCTCACCAGTCAGCTCCCTACCTCAGCAGACGCCAAGAATCCCACACAGACATCTGAGAGTGCGGCCAATGCGAGGAGTCTGAGGAAGATAGTGCTGGATTGTATACCGAAAGCGTTCAGTAGGCCGAGGGCGAGGTTTGGACTCAAACCGACGAATTTGTCGGCGAGGAGTTTGGAGGCTATGACTGCTGTTAGAGGTGGAGGGAGGGGGAACGCTGCCGGAGGGGCTTGGGGTGTGTATGCGGAGGGGGGGAAGGGGGAGGCGAGAATGGATGGGCCGTTGAATACCGGTAAGATTGTTGTTGCGAGAGATGAGGAGGCTGAGAAGGAGAATAAGATGGGAAGTGAGGTGGAGGGAAAGATGGCAAACCTTGCGGTGGGTATGAAACGTAAAACTGAAGATGTCGGTGCACCAGAAGTCAAGCTCAGGAAAGACGTAGCGGGAGGGAGATTTGGGAATAGTGGGAAACATGAAGATGGAAAAGGCATAGAGCGCTTCGATGTGAGGATCGAGGATTCTTTCCCGACGGTAGAAGGAGACAGAAATAGCGATAAGAACTGGACTCCTGATGTTAGAGTTACGTTTCATGGTAGTCATGTTTTTGCGGGTCTTAGGAAACTGGTTGAGAGGGGCGTGGTGGATGGGGTGAAGATGCCAGGGTGGATGACGGGGGAGGAGGGTGTAAGTATTGGCGTCATTCAAAAAGGCAAGTTACTGGGGTTCAAGGGAACAGGAGTTTGATACAGGAGTTTGATGAGGTGAAGTGGTTACGATATGGGTCATGGTTGGATAAGAGGTATGGCGTTGATATGGGTGTATTGGGTATACCAATTTGATTTGGGTTGTTAGGGAAAATGGACGTGAGGGGTAAAGCTATGTATTCAAGCTCCTGAGCAATAGAAACAGTACCAAAAGGCCTGGCCACGTGGATGAGTTGTCAGTTTCAAGGCCTCGAGCCTTTAAAGTGGACGCCACGCGACTATTTCGACAATGACAGCTCCAGAGACAGATGTCAGCCTTGGCTTATTTACGCTTGGCGTACAAGTACGAAGGCTTTCAGCCCAGTCGCACCGACCACAGCTCAATAACACGGCCATCTTCACCTTACCGTTTCGACCGAAGTTTGTTTTGGCATCTGAGTGCTCATGCCGACCAGTTAGCCGACTTAGCTCCGAGCACGGAGCTCTTCCAGGCGCTCGGAATGGCAAGCGTGGGATGTTACTAAGCTAGTGTCGGTCGCTGCGCTCTCGCTGGTTGGCCGGGCGGCTATTTGGACTCGGGACTAATAGTTGGCCGTCATCCTTTGTGTCGGCAGCTGTTTTTGCGCGCTTTTTGCTTTGATGGCTGGCGATGGCCGCCTGTTTTGGCATACCGCTCCGCTGTATGCCCTGGCTGAAGGTCTGAATAGGAATGGCCGGGCCCATTAACGGTGTTTTGAGGACGAAGATGCATCTGCCTTCTGTTTACTCACCTGAGTGGCGTCTCGCTGGTGCATGTCCGCTGCCTAAGGAGTATGTATGTATGGCAAAGGTCATCTGCAAAGGGCAAAGATGTTTTTTGCCGAAACGCGTAATCATGTTGACATGGCACATTTTCCGGCAACAAGCATGATCTTTTCCCCCTTGCCTCTCGACGGCAGAGTACCACGGTTTAAAAAAAAAAAATGCAATACTTCTATACTTGCAACACCAGGACGTCATGATAGAGTACGTACCAGATCTCTGCTTGCCGATATCTGACCCTCAGTGGTGATCATTGGTTACCACCCATCGATCTACAGTTCTCCCGCTCCTCAACCTCACCGTGCAGTCGGGAAAGTAAGGAATGAAGCATGAACATCGGTTTGCACGAGATGTGATTGCTCAATGCGGTGCGACAGCCGTCAGTCCTAACACTTATCTCTGCCCAATCAGGAGAGTGGGTGTTAGAAGTGAAGGTTGGCAATAAAACTCCACGCTCTCTCCAGACCAGTAGGCGAGGTTGGTGGAATAAGGGTACTATGGCGGGAGTCCACAGTTTGGGCGGCCTTCAGCCCGTCATATTTCCGCATTAGGGATGCAATGGGAATGCAATGGGAATTTAGTGCCTTTAGTGCCATTAGTGCCATTACATGTGATTAGAAATCATGAGTAATGCCGACATTGCTGCATACTGAAGGATATTCGGCATATGTAGTGTGTGATGGAGGAACTTCATTGTGTGTCTGGGAGTTCGGGAGTTCCAGGCTGGTTGTTCCTATGTACAGTACCTCCCACTCCGTACCCTCCGCACCTTTCAGTGCCAAGTTCCCGCTCCAGCGCTCTGGTGCTCCACGTTCCTCTCGCGCCAAGCACTCTGATTGCTGAGCCAATGGTGGATAATTCGTGGATAATTCGTGGATAAATCCAATCATTTATGGAGAGCATAACCGGTGTCGGTCAAGCTTTATTATGGCCGTTTGAAGTTTGGTTTCACGCCTTTTCTGGGTGAGGTGGGGCAAAAGTGACAAAAACACCTCTGCTTTCGTAATCCCCATGGAACTCAGCGCTCATCTCTCAACTGCGAAACCCGCTCACCTTGCTTCCCCACTACGAAACTCGTTTATGCCTAGGACGTGCAGCCCACATGTCTAGACATCACTACTTCCAGGTCCTGAACTTCACATCACTGCCCCGAACTACAGATCTTTAACAACACCCAACACGCAACGACGTCAACATCGCCGACGACAACAGCACCGACTAGTTACCACTGCAGCATTCCCTTGCTGCCACCCACTGCTACGACCCAACGCATACCACGGCTCTCGCGGGATAATCCCATAAGTCCTCGACGCGGGCCACCCTTAGCAACAAAGAGTACTCCTCAATAGAACTCAAAATTCAGTCCTAAGCACCTCAAGAGCACCACCAGCGCCGCGATCAATTGCCCCAAAACCTACCCAGTAATCTATTCGACGCTACCAGCAACCTACAAACTTCACGTCTTCACGATGTCTTTCAAAGACAACCAGCGCGCACCAAACGTGTCCGAGTTCATCGCGAACCTCAATGCGATTCCATCCGACCAAGACCTTGCCGCGCAGCAGCAGGACTTCAACTTCGATGACGACTTGGCTATGTTTACCAACACCACGTTTTTCGATTTTGATCTTGGACAGGATGCCGATTTGAACACGAACACGCAGCGCTTTGGCGAGCAGTTGGACTTCAATGCTCAACTCACCAATGAGCCAACAGCGACTCCGGACATGGCGAAGGCTAACATGGACTTCCTTCAGGGTAAGTTTCAGTTTTTTAATAGTGGTTGATGTCAAATCTTGAGGTGGTTAGTTTGCGTTATGCGATCATCGGCTTCGCCGGTATCGCGATGATTTTTTATTTTGACTCAGGTCGCTGGCTTTTCTGCTTCGTGGCGGATTACCCGAGAAGGGAGGACCCTAAGACGATCATTCCAGCGGGAAAGCTATCCCTCGGCACTTTTGCGGGACTCTCCCAGCCTCATCGAGCGATGAGCGAGGGGTCGCCAACCTCGTCAGCACGAGAGCAATGGTGCCATTTCTAAGCTTCTCAAGCTCAGTCAGCCGGGGCGCGGAAACGAACTGCCTTGCATGAGTTCATGCGAGCAGCCAGGCGTCGTCCGCGACCGCGCCCATGCTTATGGCGCCGACGAGCTTCTTACCGCACGATCGATCCATCTTCAGATCAGAGGCTTGCAAATGGCTCCAACGTTTTCATCAATCCGCTGCAGCCTTGCACCCCTTCGAGCATTCACGTTCCTGTATTGTTGCGCAAGCCTGTTATTTTGTATCGGCGACCGACATTAGTGTCGATTGCGCCATCTTGGCATTTGGCAGCATATGCCCAATCGGGCGCATGACGATTCATCACGCCTTTTCACGTGATGGACGTCTCACCAGAGATACACTACCAAAGATGAGAGCTGTCAGTGCAGCATAGCGGGACGAAGAGCCCACACCTCCCCCCCCACCCTCTCGGTCCCATTGTCATATATCCATCGTCATTCCGCAATACCAAGCCAAGCATTATATACCAAGAGCCCTCCTAATGTGATGGCGCGAATAGGCGACTTTACGTTCCCGGACTTCAGCTCCTTCACCCACCAGCCTCACGATGTTTACCAACCAGTCGACGCCTCGGGTCTCGTCCACGGTCCAATCAACCATGACCAGCCGCTCTATCCTACCAACGGCAGCGACAGCTCGAGCCCATCTGGCATCGCCTCCCCGCAGAACGGCGAGCACAAGCGCAACGTCTCTGACATGCTCGACGGACAGTACGGCGCCGGCAACCACAACGGCGTCGCGGGCTTCGAGGACGCATCCCGTCATGCGGCCGAGGAGGACAAGAGACGTCGCAACACTGCTGCTTCGGCCCGTTTCAGAGTGAAGAAGAAGCAGAGGGAGCAGGCGCTGGAGAAGAGCGCGAAGGAGATGAGTGATAAGGTTGCGGCGCTGGAGGGCCGCATTAATCAGTTGGAGACGGAGAATAAGTGGTTGAAGAACTTGGTGATGGAGAAGAATGATAATAAGGAGGATTTGGCGGCATTGTGGAAGAAGTTTAGTCAGGAGAATGCGGATAGGAGGTCTGCCAATGCCGCCGCTGCGAGCGCCGGCGCTGGTGGTGTTACGGCTGAGAAGGCTGAGAGAGGAGGAGGATGTTAGATGGTGTTTTGATGATTTATGCGGGCAAGCGGGAACAAGCGAGCACTGGTATATACTGAGATGGATGGAAATGGTTGGGAGGAAAATTAGGACGTTCAACTCGTTCGATATGGAGGGTTAGGGATGAAATGGGTATCATGATGTGGTTTGTGTTAGATGTTAAGATGGGAATGAGGATATACATGTTGATGCGGACCAGATGTATGGGTGAGCCCGTTGGTATGCATGATGGTGCTTGACTGCGTTCACGCCTCTTTTGTCCTTTGGAATATGATTCGCAGGCATAATATACCAATGAAGATGTGTCGAATCTGCCCCTCGCTCTGCTCCGTCGTCGTCGTCGAGCTGCAATGTCGCACCCCTGGCGCTTTGAGTCCCAATTGCTACAAGTACCAGATTCTCAATATCCAATGCAAAACTAAGGCCTCGGCCGTCCAACATCAAAACATTAATGCCATCGCGCTCCACCTACTTCCCATCATCACCCGAGTGTTTGCCATCCTCCTCCAAATGGCGTGCTGCCATGCCTGCCCCATCCACTCGCCATATCATCCTGATGAACCGCGCCGCATTCTGAAACGACATCTGCGAGGTAGGCCAGCTATGGCGACCACAGGCCTTTTCTTGAATGGGTGTATAAAGCAACCCACCGACCGTATCAGTCAAGCTCCAAGAGCGAAATACCCAATCATCGTGTCGCATGTTCTGTGGCCTTTTCTCTAACAGCCGACGATACGTCGCCTCGTTCGGGCTCAAGGTCATTTTCTTGCCGCTTTGCGAACGACCTTCTGTTGTGAGAGCAAATGT
>RCNJ01000183.1_pt1 | contig 45591 bp, 38 predicted proteins | sample 2041171 | NCBI WGS metagenome assembly RCNJ01 (sample SAMN09708213, study PRJNA481090) | feces metagenome | biome: feces | host: Pygoscelis adeliae | place: Antarctica: Rookery Lake | collected 2010-03-01 | reverse complement strand
CATCAAGGAAGAGAAGCGCGTAGCTGAAGAGAAGCGCATGGAGGAGGAACGCATCAAGGAGGCGAAGCGCGTTGCTGAAGAGAAGCGCATGGAGGAGGAACGCATCAAGGAAGCGAAGCGCGTAGCTGAAGAGAAGCGAAAGGAGGAGGAACGTATCAAGGAAGAAAAGCGCCTAGCACTCGAAAAGAAGAAGGCGGATGAGAAGCGTGCTGCAGACGACAAAAAGAAGGCGGAGCGTCTTGCACTCGAGAAAAAGAAGGCAGAAGCGGAGGTCAAGAAGCGACACGCACAAGAGCAACAAACAAGGTCAAAGGCCGCACGCGAAGCCGAAGTAAAGGAGTCAAAGAGAATTCAAGCCGAGAAATTGGCAGCTGCCCGTGCCGACGAGAAGAAGCAGCAAGACGCCAAGATCGCTGAAGAAAAGCTCAAGCAGCAGTCAAAGCAGACCAAGAAATCTCGCCGCAACAGGGCCTCGAAGTCCTCTGCTGGAGCGTCCACAACATCAGCACCTCATGAGGAGAGCTTTGCTGAAGTCGTTAGCCACCTGCCACCAAGGGACAAGACATCGGACAAGCCAGAAGCCCTCAAGCCGACCAAGATACCTGACGAGAATGCCACCAAGGCGAGTCCAAAAACTCCCAGCAGAATCTTCAGACCACCTCTCAAAGAGGCGTCGTCAAGTGTTATTCACAAGCGTGAGGGTCTTGAAGCCACCGCCGATGCACCGGCGCAAAAGCGGATCAAGCTCGAAGAGGACAATGAGGTCGAGCCGACGATTGCCGTGAAAAAGGAGACCACCTGGAAACCTCAGTACCGCCCTAACTCGTTGAACGAACTATTGAAAGAGCAGGACCGTGCGAGGGCCGCTAAAGTCAATGGAACCGACGGGGAATCATCTTGGAATCCTCGCTCTAGGCCGAACGCATAAGAGGCGAAACTTGAGTTCATCCGAGCGTGGGTGGACTAGTGTATTTTATAGTGCTAGATTACTTGTATATATAGCGTCCTTCATTGCACCATTCTTATTTCTCCGTATTGGCCACTTCGACGTGTCGGTGTACATGATACTCGGAGTTAAAGAGTTCTCTCACCGCGTGCCTCTTTGGATATGGCCATGTGGAGTATTGTGCCAACGTGATGTGTAGGCGGGCAGGTGATTGTACGAGGGGAGATATTGTACGTGCCTCAGTGACACACGCGCTTTGGCCACATGCTCAGGCAACGGATACGAAGACAGACATACGAAGAGTGGTCATAGTGATGGTATATGGTTTGAACAGGTTGCAAGGGCTACGTGAAACTTACAAAGGCGGCTCCAAATGAATATATTGGTTCGGGATTACCGGTGTAGTTTTAATTGAAGAACCAGTATGATTTTTATGTATTACTTTGGTCATTTCAGCAATGTGCTTTTATCCTGTATGCGAGCACATCACCATTGCATTGACAAATGAAGCACTCGTTGAACACTTTTCGTCATTGTGGCCACATTGTGGACAAAAGTGAACAATTATGCTGGCTTTGGAAAACATACGACGTGGTAAATTGACCATCGTTATACGCATGTGCAGGCTTTGAGATGAAACACAGTACTGTACAAGCCCTCACTGCACACATGCTTTGGAATAAATATGTACTTTAATTGCTAAAATATTGTGCTCTGCCAAACCAGGTTCCACAGCGCGAGATTGATGGAAGCCCATCAGCAAACAATTTTCGTACCACTACCATCGCAGTGAAGTCAAATGCAAGACCAACTAAAACTTTGAAGATAGCCAGCGCGTTGCACCGTTAACATATATCTAAACTGTCCAATCAATGCTTTCATAGATTGGATAAATCCATGCAACAATGTCATCTTTCCCCTTTTTTTTGGTTAAATGCCACTGTATAACACATGCACTGGAAAATGTATCACAACTCTCAAATTATTACATCTATAAGTTTCGTGCAAAAGTTCTGCTCCTTATGCAGAATTGCCACGGCCATTCTCACCGCCCTACTCTTCATCATCCATTATCGGCTCAACAATGAGGTTACCACTCCTTCCAATTCGTTCCACCAAAGTTCCCTCTTCCGCAACTTCATAAACTGTTCGGGGCATAGGTGACACAAGGCGAAAATTGTACTCATGGTTGAAGTTAAGCGGTGTGGTCAGCGGAGCTGATTCAACGTTGACATCGTAACACTCCACGAAAGCATATAGCTCTTCTATCGACGCATCTGGTCGGAATCGCCTGGTGACTCTCTCTGCCGAGGTAGGCATCCGCAACGCAATACGCACGGCGTCTTTTACTTCTGCTTGTGGCTCGGGCGATAGTTGCTGTGCTCTCCACGCTCTCCACTGCTGCAGATCTGCCTCATACTGTTCTTTTGCCGCAGCTCGCTCCAATCCCAGTTTCTCGTTTGCAGCTCGCTCTGCCTCCTCGGCACGCCTCTGCCGAGCCCGTTGTCTGTCTTGAGCCAGCGACCTCTCATATGCAGAATCTTGCTCTTGGCGCAGAGTTCGGTCAAAGTCCTGCGCCGACCTTGCGTTGCGCGCCTCAGTTAACTGCACCATATACGTCGCAATGGTGCCTTGGAGTTTGGCAACATAGGTACTCGGTGGCATAGGCCCAGTCAGGCGAGCTACAACAGACATAGTGGCTGGGCCACTTTCTGAGGTATGCGTGATCAACGCAGTAAATGGAAATTTTGTGCAACGCAGCGCTGTTGACACTTGATATGCCTCTGAATCTTGCACATTACCGGCCCAAAGAATAATGTTGTTGTCTGGGTTGTTCACAAACTGAACGAAGTCCGGAGACAAAAGAGTGTCCCGGATAGACGAGGTGGTGTCGTCGTGCTCGGGAGACACCAGAAGAACAAGCAAGAACTTCAGCTCCTTCTTAGCTAGGTCGAGCGCCTGAGCATATCCGTTACTGAAGAACGGTAGAGCTTGTGTGTTGTACTCCTCCTCAAATTCCCTCTTGAATCTTGCCGCGGTATCTTGAGGACTTAACATTCTTCTTCCAGTTGTGTCTTTCCTACCAGATACACCAGTACCACCAGGGGTTCGCAGGATTCGTGGGAGAAACGGAAAGAGATACGTAAACAAACTCAGAGATGATGAGAATATTTTGTATAGCAGGCCAAACGGCATGAACAGTAGTGTTAGAAGAAAAGGCGGTTGTCGCACGACTTGAGTGTTAGGTTGAGGTACAATCCTGGGTGCGGCGTCTGGATTGGGGCGAATGCTGGTAGATGGATTCGATGAGAGCGTTTCCTGCAGATTTTCGGATCTTGGAACACGCGACTGTGTGTTTCGAATGGCTGCACCAGCAAAGCTCGGGGATGGGACCGGTTCTGTCTCGCCGTCAAAGAACCTCGAGACAGCTATCTACAACAACTTTAGCATGAGACATTGGCACTATGGATAGTATGGCTCCCGTACCTGAACATTCCACTCTGCGGGACGTAAGATGGATATGGCGGCAGCAATATCCTGGTCCGTGACTGATGTGTATTGCTGCAGTGCATCTTGTTGCGAGCTTGATAGTTCTCCGATGTCGACATGAGAATGCTCTGCCATGGCGACCGTCGGGATGCCTGGCTACGTGGGAAGTGGTCTGTCTAACAGTGGATTCAGCGGCAGCAATAGCTTGGAGTGCTAACACGTGGCAACTGGCAGGTTCGTTTTTGCAGTTCTAGTGTATGAGAGTTCGTAGATGTTGTCGTTTGGTGCTCGGTTGAGCTCAAGTGCAGATGGCCATGAAGGTTCCAAGTCAACGGTAGCCTGCTCAGCCTCGCAACATCGCACGCACGGACATGGTGCTGCAAGGCTGAGAAGCCTACAGTCACGATTTCAGCGTCAATACAGGCACAGTCCGGACAATCGCAGTTGCCCCAGTTGGTTCTTCATTGAACACTGAACTTCCAGAGAATCGATCTCGTTGACTGTTTTTTGTGTGGCGTTTGCCTCGACTGCGCACTCTCGAATAGCTTCCTTCAAGCCTGAAGTTGAACTGACGCCTTCACGTCTGACGTCGCACTCTGCGCCCTACCATTTTCGCGTGTTCGCTGCGATATGACCTTTAAAGCACGGTATGTGGTGTATCAACACGGCAACATGGTGCTCTTCTTATCATATTTCTTTCATATGCATAAACAATGCCGTGGCTGTTTTTAATACGCACTTGAGACTGATTGGAAAGTAGTGTTTTCAGCGACACCACAGCGCATAACCGATAAGCTATCATTGTCTGCCTCACTATGGCTGCGGCACGCTTTGCACCTGGACAGAAGGCTGTTGGATCACCAAGACCAAAAGGCCGTGGTAAGTAGAGAATTTAAACTCGTGTCGACCACTATTTTCTGCATCAGCTAACTCAATCGTAGAGAATGCCAAAGATACCCTTTGCCGGAATGTCCTAATATACGGACATTGTCGCTACGAAGATCAGGGTTGCGCTTTCAACCACGAACCAAACAAGTTGCATGGCAACGCAGGCGAAATGTAAGGCGCAAACCAGGCGGCGCTGTTCATAAGCGTCGAAGCCCGACCCAATTTTGTCGACATCGTAAAGTCCATGCTGACAATGGCTCAGGCCAAAGAAAAGCCTCAACGTCGACTCTCCCTCTTTCACGCCAACCAGCCTTACAAACAATGCTGCCATATCTTCAATCAGTTCTAGAGCGGCCAGCGCGGCCCCGTTTACCCCCAGGTCCGCAACAAGCGGTAGGTGATTTGGAGGCACTATGAATGTGAGAGAGACCTGACTCCCGAAGGAACAGCGACGCCCACTCCGCAAGTTGATGAACCTATCACTTTCAACCCGGCGCAGATCCGCGAGTTTACACCTCAAGCCTATGATTTGAGTACTGTTAGTGTGCTTCCTCCGAACAGTGGCGTCTTGCTGATCTGTTGTCAAGAGCACTCTGAATGGAAATACGTTAGACTCTCAGGTCTCTTACGACCCTTTCACGATGCCTAATGCGGCGCAAACTGTAACCTCTGGGCAGTACAATCCTTACCTAGAGGACAGCACGAGCATGGTGCCTGGAGCAACTGCATCATATTATCCGGCACAGACATCGTATGCTGCTACAGCCCAGCCAGTGAGCCACGTTTCTTTGTGATAACAGAATTGTATACTGATCAAGTCAAGCTTCAATACCACCTTTATGCCCCGTTGGGACCCCATCGGGAAGACCTGTTACCCTACCAGCGACTTCCTCATGACTTCTTCATGTCTGAAAAGGTCCGCGAGGAGCTTCAAAAAAAGTCGGAGGCATCACTTCAGACCATGCCAAGTAGGTCTTGCGGCTGTTTCCAGTGCTAGGTTGCTGACAAAGGGAAGATTCTCAGCTCCCGACTTTAGACAATTACCATTCGCTTGTGGCGCTTGACACAAGTCACCACAAGAGCACGACCGTCTTTGGTTATCCGAGCTGGGTCTACAAAGCAACGTCCAGCAAAAATGGAAATCTCTATACGTTGCGCAGACTTGAAGGTAGGAACATCCTCCTAACGCGGCTTCAGCATCTGACTAGGCATAGGTTACCGCTTGACTAATGAACAGGCCATTCGCTCTGTCAAGGAATGGCGGCGGGTTGACTGTGGTGGAGTTGTCACAGTTCACGACGCGTTCACTACCCGTGCATTTGGTGACAGTTCGCTCATTTTTGTTACTGACTACCATCCGCTCTCAAAAACTCTTGTGGAAGCGCACTTTCCGATTGCAGGACGCTTTGGCGGCCGGAGTACAACAAACGTACCCGAGTCGGTCCTTTGGACATACATCGTTCAGATAGCTTCTGCCCTAAAGAGCATCCACGGAGCCAATCTTGCAGCTCGCTGTCTCGAGTCTAGCAAAGTGCTCCTCACAGATAAGAATCGTGTCCGGCTGAGCGCTTGTTCAGTCCTCGATGTGGTACACCACGATAGCCAAAGGCCGCTGTCTGAACTGCAGCAGGAAGATCTTCAGCTGTTTGGGAAGCTCATTCTCTCCATAGGTACTCTCAGCGTTTCCCCTATCCAAAACATCAAATTGGCCATAGACCAAGCGTGTCGCGGATACTCGGCAGAAGTTCGAGACAGTTTGGTGTGGCTTCTGACCCCGGCTGTGGCGTCTGCCACGAAGACCATAGACGAGTTTCTCCGAGCCATTTCGGGTCATGTGGTTGCCTCTCTGGATAGTACGTTTCATGAAGCCGACAGGCTCACCTCAGAGCTGAGCCGGGAACTAGAAAACGGACGACTAGCACGTCTTCTGATGAAGCTAGGGACCATCAATGAACGACAAGAATATGAGAGCGACAGAAGCTGGTCTGAGCATGGAGAACGTTATATGCTAAAGCTATTTCGGGACTATGTCTTTCATCAGGTGGACGCTGCAGGTAATCCCGTGCTGGATATCGGGCACATGATCCGCTGTCTAAACAGGCTTGATGTGGGTGTTGACGAAAAGATCCTGCTTACAAGCAGAGACGACCAAACAACCTTCGTTATCTCCTATAAGGAACTCAAGAAGCAGGTTGCGGCCGCCTTCGGCGATCTCATGAAACCTGTCCGCAACAAGTCGACGCGGGCATTCTAAAGCTACAATTTATTGCAATCAAAGACCATAATCGGACCCCAGTTGCGCGTATAGCGCGAAGACGGCCAAGGAACAATGGAACTTGGCTAGGCTTTCTCATGAATATGTGCCTGTCGTAATGAGTACACAGGCACAAAAATAAACAATGTAAAAACTTCTTAAGTGTCGTCCAAGGCAATGGAGCTCGGTGGTGACTATTATGGTTGGAGAGATGTCACGCAACCTTTTGGTCCATGCGGCTTCTGAGAGCACCGCGTCGTAGTGATCCTAATGGTGCCTAAGATGCAAGGTGACACTTGCAAGAATTGTGAATGAAGAATTGCATTGTTATGATTGTCGACAACAGCTCGATGCTCACATAGGCAGTTCTGGGATAGGACAATGCCGTGCCGCCATTTTGTGGTGCCTGAAATTTGGGGCCCCAATTAACCAATGCTGTTTCTCGCCAACCTCCAGCGTACCCGGCGGTTTCAAGGACCTAGCCACCATCTGATGATAGCTCAGGATTGATACCGCAATCACCTACCCTCATATATTATCAGTTCCAGAAAAATGGGAAGCTCTGCGTCGAAACCATCGGCGGCGCCATCGCATGTCTGGCAAAGGTATGTCAATATAAGAAGCTGCTTTCGTGGCTTGGTCCGATCACCATAACCCTATCTTTCGCGTATTTACTATGCTGTCAATGCTTTAGAGCCTGAATTGACAACGAGACAGTGAAACCCCTGTTAGATTCTCCGAAGGATTGGTAGACTCTCTTCAGGGAAGCGCAGAGGTACGTCATGGGTCGCGACGTCTTTCGACGCATCGAGCCTGAACTCAAGATCAGCGCGCAATTGCATCGGGAACCTATTTCCGCAGACGCTGAAGAGAAGCTGACATAAACGGTAGTCCGACTCCACTCGTGCGAAAACACTCGAACTTCACATCCAGGCACGCGTCGCCGAAGAGCTGAGGCGTTTACAAGCTCGCGAAGAAGCAACTCTTAGCTCTCTCCTCGAGGCTGATTCTGCCAAGTCTGACGATACCAGCGCCAGCACCGAGTCTTCCGCCGGAGATGCTCTGCGGACACTTGGGCGCGAAGCCGTCTCCAGGGACGTTGCAAAGCTTCGCGAGAAGCTGGAGCAGAGGAGGAAGGTCAAGGAGATTGGGGAGTTGGATGCTGCTGTTGAGAGCGCAAGAGGAGACGTGATTAAGTGCTTGAGAGGCAATGATCGCAGACCCTTGGATTGCTGGAGAGAGGTAGAGGCTTTCAAGGACGGTGTGAGGAGGCTCGAGGGAAGCTGGGTCGAGAGCGTTGTCAGGTGAAAGCTGTCAAGAAATTACCTCACACAAGCGGGTAGAGGAATGCTGGCATCTAGGACACAGATGCCATTATGTTGGCGAGTCGGACTGCCAAAGGCTATGCTCCGGAGGGGGCCCCCCTGAATGGATGAAGGATGACCCCAGGTTTGCTTCTTTTATATGCTATGGCATTGGAGACATCAAGAAGGGTCACATCGCATTGTCACAGATAGCAGTAAGCAGTTGCTCATGACACAATAGGATCATCGAAGCCAGACCAGTAGCTTTGAACTCAACCAAATATCAATTCTGGGTGTAATCATGATGTGAAAGGCGGGATTGAGTTTGGCGTAGTTCCGCGTACAAAACATTTCGCAGTAAGTAATGATTGGGGGAGAAGCGCTGGTCCTCAACCCTGGTAATATGCTAACTACAGACTACAGTTCGTAGGCACAGAAGTGCGTAGCCAAGAAATGCATAGCCATGGGCTTCCAGATTTTAGCAGCATCTGTGCAACCCCGCATGACCTCAAACCGCAACGCATGGATGCTTCAATTACTGCCAACCAGAACCTTGGAATCTCAATCGTGAAACATGAGGTGAGGACAACGCGCAAAGCACTTGGCATAGTCCTATAATGTTTGACGACAAACTCCAAGAATGCTACGTAGGATGGAACTGCTACTGCAGCATGGACAATTTTCCATCTGTGAACGTTTCATTTAGCTGCGCCGGACGAGCCCTGATGGTAACAGATTGAGTGCGCTTGTTTCATGGCAAACAGATGCGTTTCCCATCATCGAGGCGGCGCGGATTCAGGGACGGAGTAATGGATCACCCTGTCTTTCCAGCCCCGTAGACGTCTTCGGTGAGCTCATATGGGGAGCTACCCTTATTTCTTCTCCTCAACCCCAACTCACTCAAACTTTCGGACTTGAATTTGTCGTATTCCATTTTCCGACGCGTTTTGATTTTTCCTACGTCACCCCCGTCGTGTGCAGATATCGACCACGACCCTATCAAAGCTGAGAACAAAGGTTTCAGGAATGCCAAAGAAATCTCTAAATACATTTCAGAATCAGACAGAAGAACAAGGCTTTCAGGATCTTAACAATAAGTTCCTTTTTACATTCGAGAGTGGTCCCTGGGTCGTTGTTCAGAGTAAGTATTTAGGACTTGATCTTGACCGTTTTAGATTAAAGCCGACGTCGACAGGCGGTTGCAGAGGGTTATGCTTCATAAGCGCAGAACTTCCACTCACGAAGAAGATTACTGAATGTAATCATGACTGAAATAAATTTACCCACGAGACAAACAAGCCAAGTGGTAAAAAACATCAGTCAAGCATTCCAAACTGCTGTCCGGATGGCTACGCTGGCAAGCTCACCAAACCCAACTGTTGCCAGTCACGGCCCCAATCCCACGATAGAGCCCTACATTACAGACTTGAATGGTGTCGATCAAGCCTCCAATAAGAGGTACCAGGATGTGCTCTACTGGTTCCTTGGTGGGCTGTGCTTCTGCGTCCTGCTGGTCAGGATTCTGGAAGTCGGCAGGGCGTGGTTACGGCACAAGTTTGCGATGGCCCAGCCAGCTGCACGACAAGCCTACTGGAAAGAAAACCACTCGAACAAGTGGCCATGGATCAAAAAGCAAATCATTTACGCACCATTATGGAAGAAACGCCACAACAGAGAGTTTCGTCTCTCATCGGCTGTCAACGTCGGAACGCTCCCCTCCCGTTTCCACACTGTCTTGCTTACAGTATATTTTCTCTCGAATTTCGCATACTGCGCCGCTCTCGACTACGGCGTAGAGAACAAGTGGGCAGTGGCAGCGCAGCTTCGTGGAAGGAGCGGAACTCTTGCGGTAGCTAACATGATTCCCCTCATCATCCTCGCTGGCCGGAACAATCTTCTCATCCCACTACTAAAGATCAGTTTCGACACCTATAACCTTTTGCATCGGTGGATGGGGAGAATGGTTGTGCTTGAGACTTTGGTCCACACATTGGCCTGGGCGATCACGCAACATGCTAGTGATGGTTGGACTAGTGTCACCAGCAAGGTTGCGAATGATGCCTTCATCGGATGGGGTGTCGTCGGGACAGTCGCCATGATCCTCATACTGCTATCATCACCCTCTCCGCTGCGACATGCACTCTACGAAACATTTTTGAATGTTCATATCATTTTAGCCATTCTCTGTGCAGGAGCCGTGTGGATCCATTGCGACATGGGACTGCTGCCTCAAGTTCCTCATTGCAGGGCGATTGTGGGTTTGTGGTTTGGGGAGCGCCTATTCCGAGTGGTCCGAATGCTTCGATACAACTATTCTCGGCACGGATGCACAAAGGCCACCATCGTAGCCCTGGACGAAGGAACTTGTAGAGTCACCCTAGATCTGCCAACATATGTCGATGTCCAGCCAGGTTCTCATGCATACCTACGCTTTGGCTCTATTAGAGCATGGGAATCACACCCTTTTTCTATAGCATGGGTAGAGCACAAAGCTTCCAAGCTTGATAGGGACAGTCTACAATCAACTGAAAAGCTTGATCACACGCCGGCGAATGATTTGGACCGGACATCCGTGTCCTTCATTATCCAGAAACAAACCGGAATGACTCGAGCTCTTTTCGAAGCAGCCCAACACAGGCAGGGAGAATTGCGCATGTCTGCAGTCATGGAAGGGCCGTACGGCGGACACCACTCGATGATATCATACGGTCATGTTGTTTTATTCGCTGGCGCTTCTGGTATTACTCATCAGATATCACACGTGCATCACCTTATGAAAGAGTACAACAGAGGCACCATCGCGACCAGGAAGCTGCTTTTGGTTTGGGTGATTCGTGACCCGGATCACCTCAATTGGGTGCGTCCCTGGATGGATATAATACTACCGGCGACCGGACGAAAAGAGCTACTCAACATCAAAGTCTTCATAACTCGGCCGGGCCGGGGCGCCAGAAATGTTGTCAGTCCAAGCAATACGGTCGAGATGTTCCATGGACGACCAAACGTTAGGTTGTTGCTCCAGGAGGAGGTGGGACACCAGTCTGGGGCCATGTGCGTCACAGTTTGTGGCCCAGGTGGACTCGCGGACAATGTGCGAGAAGTTGTAAGGGAGGTTCAAGGGCATACGTCGGTGGATTTCATAGAAGAGGCGTTCACGTGGTGAAAAGACGTGGAGCTAGGTATGTCCATAATAAACTTCATCAGAGACACCCTGCTTGTAGATTATTATAATACATTAGATATATACTAGCACTGACAAAAGCATTATCAAAAGACGAAGTCTTAGAAATCGCCGAATGTGAGGTGCTGAAATTGTAAAGATTGTGTGACGAATCCGGTTTATGTTCACAAGACGGCAATGTCTTGTCTCTAGTGGTGGTTCGCCGCAGAAGGCGTCCACCGACCAGTAACCACTCTACGGAGCGGAGACGCGTCAACTCGTGCTGCCGCATCGTGCCTCAGCCAACCAGGTTGTTTTGGAGCTGTACGCTAAATTAATCCACATACACGATGCCCAGGTGCAGCTTCACGACGTGCCTTCGAAAGCATAGTAGTTGCCCTCGTTATCCATCCTTACCGCATACTATCATGAAGTCTATGAAAGGTCTAGGCGGCGTTAATCGCATGCTGGGGTCCGTAAGACGGCGGGCAAACCGTATGGCACCACCGCGAAAGCCTCTCAGAGACATCCACCACCCAGAAATCGAGAACTGACTAGACCGCAGCAGTGGCCGATACTTCGCCAGAAACTACCCTCGCGACGCCAGAGGAGAACGCATCTCGTAGTGTTGTATGTCTGCTAAAGAACGAGCTATCGAACGTGGTGGCTGACACCTTTACTCGCTAGAAACTATTTTGCGAATCAGCAGGACCGAACCACACCGTAAGCTGTATGCACCTTGCTTATTGCACAAATACTGATTTATGCTACAGCAAGGCGATGAGGTCTTACATCTGCCCACGATTGTCGAGGCAGCGGAGTCTAGCCCGAGTGCTGCGAGGGAGTGCGCCTATCAGATTCGCAAATTCCTCTCTGGAGCGAACTCCTGGCGACCATATGTGCAGTATAATGCAGTAATGCTCATGAGAATTCTTGCCGACAACCCTGGTCCGACCTTTACGAAGAATATCGACAAGAAGTTCGTTGAATCGTTAAAGGACCTCATACGTTCTGGAGCAGACCCCAGTGTACAGCAGATCATTCGTGAAACCCTAGATACTTTTGAGAGAGACAAGAAGGTAGACACAAACTTACAACTCGTCTTGGAAATGTGGGCGAAAGAGCGGGCGAAGATTGCAGCCAGAGTGCAGTCGAGGGGAGTAAGCAACGAAAAAGCAGTTATAGACATCCATGTTCTGACCACAGCCCAGGATTCCAACGCTCGCGGCGCCATAAGTTCAAGCAGACGTAGCAACTATGCCAGCCGCAGTCAGGGAGTCCCACGATTCCCGACACAAGAGGAACTGGCATCCAGGGTTGAGGAGGCGAGGACGTCAGCGAAACTACTAACGCAGCTCGTTCAGTCTACGCCGCCCGGTGAGCTCCTGCAGAATGATCTTGTCCGGGAGTTTGCGGACCGTTGTTTAGGTGCAAATAGAAGCATTCAGGCCTACATGGCTGCCGAAGATCCAGGCCTAGATAACGACACGATGTTGACTCTGATCGAAACAAATGACCAGTTGTCCGTGGCGATTAGCAAGCATCAAAGGGCTGTTTTGCAAGCACGAAAGTCTGTGGGCTTTGGTACACCAGATCACGGACCGAGTCCGTCTGCGAGTCCAGACGCCGGTCTCGGTCGTGTGCCACCAGTTGAAAACTCTATTGCTTCGAATATGGCCCCACCACCAATACAGCAATCAATTGTCCTCCCGTCGGCCAGAGCAGCTTCATCTGAGAACCCGTTTCAAGATTCGCACGAAGTCCCGATAGTGGACGAGAATGAGCCATATCATCGGGGCTTCAATCCTTCTAAGAGCTATATGGGCCGGCAGGACCGTGCTATAAAGAAGGTGGCCATGCACGCCGCCGTCCCTCCTACACCTGCCGCTGAAACTGGGGCCCGTTCTGCAGACGTTGCGGCCCAACCTTCCAAGGAAAGTGGTCCAGTTTACCGCTATTAGGGGCCCTTTCAGCTGAGTGGACGCACTTCTTTAGTGGCGATCTCACGTAGGTGGTTTGTCACAAAGGAAGGATAGTGGGTTATGGAAGCAGAGGTTTTGTATAAAGGCAGGACAGAGATGATACCAGGAGTTTTCTTTGTGGCTGTAATCTCTGCTTTTTATGTGGGTTGGGTGTAATTGCTCGGCTCTCATGTACACATATCGAAGAATGAAGACGCAACCAACAGTTATCATTACACAGTACATAAAAAGGCTTCAATAAAGCTTACGGCTGAGGATGGCTCTGCCCGCGTCTCGCGTTCTCTACTCGTGAATGGCACCAACTGATTCTCTCAATAAGAGGCACTCGTAGGAAACGATGCCCTTTTTGGGCTTCGGAATAAATATTCGAACTTAATATACACGCATAAGAACTCCCAGTTACTCCTTGTCATTCACCTTTATGTTAGATCGTGGTGCTGATTTGGCGGGGTACTATAGTCTTGTTGGTACGAGTAGAAGGTCTCTCACTAACCCCGCAACAGCAGCGACCACCCTGCCCAAACGAGATTGCGATCGCAACACCCAACAAGGACAGACGCACCCAGCCTCTCCGTCCATGCTGAGCAAACCTGCCAGCTTATTCCACCACAAACCTCGACAACCCGTTCAGTACGGCATATACTTTTAACAGCTCAGGGCTGTCGCTACCCTGGTAATATACCAGTCCATCAGACCCCATATCTCACACAGCGAGGCCCAACGTCGTCAAGCGCGCGCGCACCCGCCGCCGCCGAGGCCAACCTTGACAACTTGAGCATGCCGGACCTTGAAAGGTAGGAATGGCTTCAGTCATAACCAATCTCTCTATACACGTCGGTTTGGAGCAAACCACAATGCTCAACCTTTCGCCTACTTCTACATCGAGAAGTAGCTGCGCGCCGACGCCCCTCCCACCTACCATTGCAAGAGTCCCATCATGGCCTGTACTGTATACTGACAATCGCCCGTAGCCACAAGCGCACCAAGTCCACTCTATCGATATTGCGCCGCAGTCATCATAAGCACAACGACGACGAGCCTGCCGCTGCAGGTGGAAGTCCCTGCACTACTGAGTCTCGGACCTTTGATTCACAGCCTCCTTTGGACAGCAAACCAGCAGATCACCCTTTCGACTACAGCCAGCCAAGCGTCTCATCGATGTCCGGATTTGCAAAGGCGCCTTCCGAGGCTGGCAGAAGTGTGAGGCTCACTTCATCTGCCCACGATAAGCCTCTCTCCATTGAGCAATCGGTTCGCAAATTCAGGACCTTTGAAGCATTGCGAAGCGGCGACACGGCGCGCATTTCCAAGACTATACGTGAGATTTCGGACCCGACTCATTCGGGAAGTCTGGAAGACACAACCATCCTCCACCTGGCAATCCAATGCGCCGAATTACCAGTTGTCGAGTTTGTGATCTCTGATGGTGCCGCTGTAATCGACGTCAATGCGAAGGACAAAGATGGCAATACTCCGCTCCACATTGCTGCTATGCAAGGTCGAGGCCCAATTGTGAAGCTGCTTCTAGAGCAGCCAAGTATTAACGATTCAGTTGCAAACCACCAGGGAAAGCTTCCTCTAGACCTCGCTAGAACGCCAGATATTTTTCAGATGTTGCAGCTGTCCAGATCTCTCTTTGTGGACAGCAAGATCAAAGAGATACAAGTGTTTATTGCGAACGGTGATTACCAAAGGCTTGGGGAAGTTCTTGAAGAGCCTCGAGTGAAAACAATTTTAGACATCAACGGCGGAGAGTTCGCTTCCGAGATTACGACGGTTCAGTCTGGAGGGACGCTATTGCATGAGGCAGCTAGGCGAAAGAATACACAGTTGATACAGGTGCTACTTCTCCATGGGGCAGATCCATTCAGGTATTTTAGTTCCAGCGTGCCCCAAGTGGCCGGATATGCGTCATTTGCTGCCCAATATGCTAATTTCTTTAGGCGGGATCGCAGAGGCAAACTGCCGCAGGATGTGACAAAAGATGAGACGACCAAAGCTATGCTAAAGAAGTCGCCGGCCGCTGTGGCTGCCCAGAGAGGTATCCAAGAAAAGGCTGTCCTTGGCAATTTATCGCAAGCAGCAGGAGCAACAAGCCCAGCAGACTCGCTTGCAGCAAAGGAGTCCCGAGAAATGAAGGGTTATTTGAAGAAATGGACCAACTACCGCAAAGGCTACCAACTTAGATGGTTCGTGCTCGAGGATGGCGTCCTGAGTTATTATAAGCACCAAGATGATACTGGATCGGCATGTCGTGGCGCCATAAATATGCGCATCGCGAAGCTGCATATGGATCCCACGGAAAAGCAGAAGTTTGAAATCATTGGTAAATCATCTGTTAAGTATTCCTTGAAAGCGAATCACGAAGTTGAGGCGAAGAGATGGTTCTGGGCGCTGAACAATTCCATTCAGTGGACGAAGGACCAAGCGAAGGAGGAGCAGAATGCTAAGAAAAAGGCAACGGAGCTCTTCCTGCAGGCAAAAGCAGAGCGTACTGAAAGAGGCTCGAGAGATCACTCCTCGATAAATTTGAGCGCCGAGAATGCCACAGCCAGCGATGCTGCGCGTGGCAGCATGCAGAGCAGCAGGGTGTCACCTACCAACGACTTCTCTCGCCAATCTTCTCAGCGGGTCGACTTCAAAGGCACAAGCGCTGCGGCAAGTGTTCAGGATGAAGATGAAGGCACCGCATATGGATCCTATGAAGCTAGCATCGCAAATGGTATTGGGCGATCAGAAACTCGAAACGAAATAGCGCCAGTCGCAGGTGACGATGACGACGAAGAATATGGAGATGATAACAGTAGTGGAGATCGAAGCCTCGTCAGCAAGGATGCATTCGACATTACAGCGCAGTCCGCAAGATTACAGATGGACATGCTGAGCCAGGTGCATGCCGCCTTGCAGACAGAGCAAGCCCAGAACCCAGCGGCTTCCATTGCCGATCCAGTAGTCAGAGAAGCTTTGGTCACTTATGATGACTCTATCCGGAGTTTGAAAGGTCTCCTTGGTGATCTGGTAAAAATATCCAAGGACAGGGACGATGATTGGCAGCGGCGTCTCGACCACGAGGCAGATCTTCGTTGCATGTGGGAGGACAGCATGGCGCAAGTTGCTCGCGAACAAGAAGTGCTTGAGGCCAGAGTGGGCGAATCAGAGGAGAAGCGCAAGCGTACAAAGAGAGTCCTGCGTGAAGTCATGGAAAGCACAAGCCGGCCAGGTAGTCGCAGCTCTATGCAAATAGATGACGAAGCAAATGAGACGGCAGCCGTTGATGATAGTGGCGATAGTCTTCGACGCACCTCGACTACCAGAAGCTCGATACGGCGCAAGTCGCTGTTAGCCGAGATAACGAGTCTCTCTGATTCAGACTCTGAAGATGATGAGGAGTTCTTCGACGCGGTAGATGCAGGAGATATTGCAGTTGCCCCTATGTCGCCCGCTAGTCCTGGCCTTCAGAAACAGCCCCCAACGGAGGGAGCACAGCTGGTCGTTGCTGGCGGCACGGATATCACTCAATCTTTCCACGGATATGAGAATGGAATCCGCAATCGCCTCAAAATGGATGCTGACGACCGCCCAAAAATATCGCTTTGGGTAAGTCTTCCTTAAGTCGGCGAAGTCGCGGTGAACTAATTATTGCACTAGAGCATTTTAAAATCAATGATCGGGAAAGACATGACGAAGATGACGCTGCCTGTGTCCTTCAACGAACCAACTTCATTGTTGCAGCGTTGCGCTGAGGATATGGAATATGCAGACTTGTTGGATACTGCCGCCGAACGCCTCGACTCTACTGAAAGGATGGTCTACGTTGCCGCATTTGCCGCGAGTGAATATGCGTCGACAATCGGGCGTGTGGCGAAGCCATTCAATCCTCTTCTTGGTGAAACTTTTGAGTACGTTCGCCCCGACAAGCAATATCGATTCTTCATCGAGCAAGTTAGCCACCATCCTCCAATCGGAGCTGCCTGGGCAGAATCGCCCAGGTGGACGTACTTTGGCGAATCCGCTGTGAAGTCGAAGTTTTACGGAAAGTCATTCGACATTAACCCACTGGGAACGTGGTTTTTGAAGCTGCGTCCAACCAATGGTGATAAGGAGGAACTGTATACGTGGAAGAAGGTCACCTCTTCAGTTGTTGGCATTATCACTGGTTCCCCGACAGTCGATAACTATGGTACCATGGAGATTAAGAATTGGACGACAGGGGAGAGCTCAATTGTCGATTTCAAGCCACGCGGTTGGACTGCTAGTTCTGCGTATCAGATCAGCGGCCGCGTGCTGGACTCGGCAGCCAAGCCTCGCTACAGTCTTGGAGGCAGATGGAACAGCAAAATATACGCCCGCCTGACGCCAGGTTATGAGGCAGCCGTTGATGAGCCTAAGGGCGGAATGCATCGTCGAGACAGCACCATTGACGGAAATCAGGCCTTCCTTGTGTGGCAAGCAAATCCTAGGCCATCCGGGATCCCATTTAACCTCACCCCTTTCGTTGTTACACTGAACGACATTAATGACAAGCTACGGCCGTACCTCCCGCCAACTGATACCAGATTGAGACCAGATCAAAGGGCTATGGAGGACGGTGAGTACGACTTTGCTGCGACCGAGAAGAATCGTGTCGAGGAGAAGCAGAGGGCCACTAGAAAACGCCGAGAGCTTGCTGGAGAAGAATTCATTCCACATTGGTTTTCGAAGGGAAGGTGTGACATCACCGGCGAGGAGTATTGGGTTTCGAATGGCAAATACTGGGATGAGAGAGAGAAGGCGGGCAGATGGGAGGGTCACTGGGAAGGTGTGGAAGAAATCTTTTAGTTCAAATCTTCGTCGTCGGGATGGTATCGTAAAAAACGTCAATTTCTAGAGCGTCGTTTCGCTCACAATTTAGACTGGCTCACTCTTGCATGTTACTAATGTTCAAATTCTCCGTCGTGCCGTCCAAACTACAGCTGCAGTAACGCCAAACACCTCAGTTCCGACCATGAGATTATTGGGGTATCACTAGTTTTGACTGTCCGCGTCCAGCATGACTTTGAGAACGCTTTCAACACCTCTCCACCATCTTCCACGCTCCTCTAGATCATCTTCAATGCCGCCCAATGCATCGTCCTTCCTTCGCTTTGCCTCTTTCGCTGCCGCTGCGCTACCAAGCCTCTTGATATCGAGAGGATGGAGCTCTGCCTCTGCTCTTTCTAGCGTCCTCGTCTTTCGCGCCAGCTCGGCGTGAAGCCTCTCCAGAACGTGGTCAAGCTCTGCTGACTCTTCTTCCTTGGTTTCAACTAATGCGATGGTTCTGTCAAGTGACAAGTTCATGATCGGGTTCTGATTCGGGGCTTGTGTGGCCTTCAAGCCGGTAACGGATTCGCGAATATCCTCGATTTGTGCTGGGAGATCTCTCAGACGCGTAGTTTGCATACTTATCGCACCGTACCGCTGGCTAAAGTCTCTTCCACGTCGACCGAGCTCCTCCACCATATCAGCCACTGCGATCTTGTCCTGCTTTAAGGCGGCTTTCGCATCTGCAAGTTGCGCCTCGAGTTCGACATTCTGCTTGTGCTCAACTAGTAGTGGTGGATCGCTGACGATTGCACGGATAAATTTCTCTTTTGTAACCTGCTCAAGGTAAGAGAAGCGAAGTTTAGAAAAGAGCTCCTGCCAGGTTGTTAGCTATAAGGACGACCGTCTCCATCTAGTGACCACTCGCCTTGTAATGTGTCAGGTCAGCCACCAGGCTGCATGGCGTTGGACTCTCGAAAGCATCCTGTGAAGCGTCCGACACGCGCTTATTCGTTCCCTGCCGTATGGCGGTGGAAATGGGTTCGCTGATCGTTATGATCGAGACCTCCTCCTCCTGAACGGCCGCGAGTTCTCTCAAAACTTCCTGATGCTTATTCTCCATAGTGAGCTCTGCAATATGTTTGTGTACATTGGCTCGCTTTCAGCAGCTTCTATTCTTTGAGTCGCTGAAAAGACTATACTTTCATTGTAATCCAAGTGCAATGGTTGTGGATGGTTTGCTTATCATCGCGAGGCATGGGCGAGGCTACACGTCACAGAAGACACGGCTGAACTCGCGTCACTTGTGGCCGCGGTCACTCAACACAACTGCACCTGGACATAATAAACCTCAACGAAGGCCAGATAACCCAGGTCGAGGCTAGCGCCCACAGAGGGTAGAGAGGTACTGTCTTGGTATCAGCTTGACATTGATGAATCAGGCACACTATCCCGCCTGTTCAGAATGAACGGCGACTTCGAGGAAGAGGCAATCGCGACCCTTTTGGGGGAGAGGACAAAAGATAGTTCTATCAAATACTCTGCCATGGGCATGAACTATCTCCCTACAAAGTGTGTCGTCCGTGAGCTGTGGCCCTTGGTTTATGTTACTGACGCTCTGGAGTAGACACCCAATTAATAAGCCTAAACCGAATACTCGGTTTTTACGCAATCTAGTTCGTGACACTGATTCTCACAATGCCGCCCTTCTGGCAAAAGAAGCGGCCGAGTCGAAGCTTCGTCTAGACCAGCTTGTGAACAAAGATGTTCGCACAGAGAAGGATATAAGGCGAAGACAACTAGGCAACATAAGCGCCATATTGGGCGCCAATGCTTCCAGGACACGGCGGGTTGAAAGCAGCCAGAAAAAGGAGAATGAGCATACAGGTGCATCCAGCCTTAAGACGGAATATGGAGATCAACCCAGAGACCACATTGAGGGACAGCGAAGAAGAAGAACTGGTAACGAAGACGAGGATGACGGCGCGGGAGGCCACCGTCGTCGGAGGTCTCGCTGCCGCGAAGCTCAGCATAGTAGGACGAATTCAGAGCATGATTCGCGTAGCAGTCATAGGATGCGATCTCTATCACCTCGCGATCAAAAACTTACGGACACGAAACGAAGAGACCGTTCACCTCATCGACAGTCGCATAGCAAACACGAGGACAAGGACGTGGGCCATCGGCGCGGGCCACATTATGGGTCGCGGCGGTCACAGCATCATTCAGATGCTAAGTCCTCTGAATCGAGGCCTCGAGAAAATTCGTCGTCACGTCGCCCACGAGACAGGGTTCAACAAGATCCTCATCACCGCTCACGTCCAGAACGGACGCCTCCAATCGATGACGACTCCGATCCACTAGAGGCTATTGTCGGCCCTCTTCCTCCGCCAAAGATAAAGGCTCGCGGCCGTGGGACAGTTAGTGCGGGTTCTGGCATAGATGGGCGCTTTTCGGATACGTACGACCCATCATTGGATTTGACAACAGGGGACGCTGGCGATGGTGATGACTGGGACATGGTTCTGGATCGTGTGAAGTGGCGCCAACAAGGGGCGGAGCGTCTTCGAGCAGCTGGTTTCACGGAACAGGAAGTGCAAGGGTGGGAGACTGGAAAGAAGCCCGAGTTTAGGTGGGCAAAGAATGGAGAGGGTCGAGAGTGGGATCGTGGGAAGACTGACCTGGCCTGAGCTTCAGTTGGGACTACTAAGGAGGAAGGAGAGCATTTGACAAATACGATACTACTATGTCGCCTGGCGTGCAGTGTAGGGCTTTCAATAATATCGGTAGCCCTCTACGCGCAGAGCCATGCGCTTTAGAGGAGCTCAAAACTGGCTGTGACAAAACCAGCGTTTCGTAGAAAAACCAACCAACCAGACTTTTCCATCATGCCCAGCGAATACCCCATAATTGAATCTGGTGCGGGGTTGGGTTGCCCCGCGAAACTTACCCCGCATTGTACGAGCTCGTCGAGCCGAGCACTCCGCCATATCCCTCTCAACCTCAGCACCTCAACCGTCATCAGCAAACTTTAGAACATCGGAACCAGCTCTGGTTCTTTACATTGGCGTAATGGCACTCGAACATGGAAACCTCGCGAATCTGCTGCCCGATCACTACAAAACGCAAGTAAAGCAATGGTTCGCTGAAGACGCACCGAACTTCGATTATGGCGGGTTCGTCGTCGGCTCAGCGCCTCGATCTGCGACTCTCTATGGCAAATCTCACGGCGTGCTCGCTGGCGTTCCATTCTTTGACGAAGTCTTTGCACAATGTGGATGTACCGTCAAGTGGCACCTGAAGGAGGGTGAATTGGTAGATGTCTTGAATGGCAAGGTGGCTGTCGCAACGGTATCCGGGCCGGTCCGTAAGCTGTTGCTTGGTGAACGAGTCGGATTGAACATGCTTTCCCGCTGTTCCGCGGTCGCGACAAAAAGTAGAGAGATGTTGCAACTGGTGCGCAAGGCTGGATACACTGGTATACTGGCTGGAACGAGGAAAACAACTCCGGGATTCAGACTGGTTGAAAAGTATGGAATGCTGGTCGGAGGTGTGGACCAGCATCGGCACGACTTGAGTGCTATGATTATGCTGAAAGATAACCATATCTGGGCGCATGGAAGTATCACAGGGGCGGTCAAAGCGGCGAGGACTGTGGGTGGTTATACGATCAAGATCGAGGTTGAGGTCGATTCGGAAAAGGGTGCCGACGAAGCTATCGAGGCTGGTGCAGATGTGATCATGTTGGACAATTTTGACGGGGAAGGCTTGAAGCTTGCGGCGAGGAGCTTGAAACAGCGCTGGTCTGGCAAAAACAAGTCCTTCATGCTGGAATGTAGTGGTGGCCTGACGTCGGAGAATGTAGAAACGTACATCAACAACGGTTTGTCTGCCTCTTCCTTGGCTCCACCTCTTGCTAATATTCTCAGATATCGATGTAATATCGACGAGCGCAATACACCAAGGATGTCCGCATGTCGATTTTTCACTCAAGATAGATCACTGAGAGCCAGCGCTCTTCGGTACGGCATATAAATCCAATCGTGGACTGTGAGCGATAACCTGTTAGCACACCCTCATAGCCCAAGGAGCAGTAGGTGAATATTTTAATGGTCGTCGTCGATTTGCATTCAACTGCTGCATGCTTTTCTGCCAGAGCTCTTATGATCAATCCGGGAGGTTCTGCTAACCGGTTTCGTCTTGTCAATATACATTTCAATTTCTGTGTACGGTCTTACCACAAAATATCATGCGGGATCCACGATGCTAACCGATTTTGTGTCATGGTAAATTTACATCTCATTATCCGAGTATGTAGTTCTTGCTAAATATCACGTCTCAACACTCCCCTCGTATTAATTAATCGGTTCTTCTGCGCCATCATGTTGTACATTTCAATTTGTGAACCAAATTCTGATCATGATGTCGAGCGAAATACATGCCCCACCCCGCTGGCCGGCTTGCCAAAGAAAGCCTAAGTGCTAACCAGTTTCTACTTAAAATTTTCCATCTTGGCTTCAACTACCATCTCACACATGTTGCTCTGATGACGCCCAGATGCTAACAGGTCTAGCTCCAAATGCCCTAATTGAGGTCTCAATTACTGTTGATCTTGGGGCTTGCAACAGTACGGTGAGATAGACAAGATGTGCTAAAATGACATACAACAAGAGGAGGTTGGTGACAAATCAGCAGAAGCTAAAACTGTCATGCCATAAGGGAGCTCGTCTTGGATTCGAATATTGACACTCCATAAGAGCGGCTCCTGTTATGGCAAGAGGAAATCCGAAACGCCATACGCTAAGACGCCATGCCATAAGCGACGGATACGTCGCGCCACACGAAGAACAGCTATGCCATAAGATGAACAGCCGTGCCCTAAGCGAGGCAGCTAGATGAAAACGCGTTTCAACAAATTGGGCTCATTGAATCCCTATCCGTCACTCACAAACGCACTATCACGCAACAATTCTCCGCTAACACTCTTCGCTCTTCTTCTACTTCTACGGCATAGCCTGCCCATAGCATCCAAACCCCTATTCCATCTCCTTACCTAACCGACTCTCAAATCATCTACAGGCTTGAGAAGGCAACAAGACACTCAACATCTCACCGTCCCCTTCGCCGCTTATTCCAAAGCACAGAGCCGTTCATGAGACCATGTACACGCTCTTTCCAATGACACCGCTTATTGGCCATCGCCACGCTGGTGTCCGCTGTCCACGTCACATTTCTCTTCAGCACCGACCCTCTCCACTCCAAACCAGTAGAGCGCCCAAGTCTCCTCCAACCCTTAAAGTGGGTAAGCAGTCAACATTTTCTATTCCCTTCTCGGTTTCTTACTCGGGTGTATACGTGGGCAGCTCTCCCGTTTCTGCACTCCCTGAGCTCCCTTATTCCGCAGCTTTAAAATGCCCTCCCCGCAAACCAAATCAAACCATCCCCACACTAACCCGCCCTGACGAACCGCTTTTACTGTCCTGGCGCTCTGCCAACCACTTTTCTTCGTCTCGCAATTGAAAGATATCAGATTTTGAAATGTGGTTGCAGCTCTCTACTATCAGGCCTGAATCAGAAGTCCTTTTGCACACGATATATTCTCGTTCACCAGTACCAGTCACTTCTCAAGCTCAGCATAGCCTAACCTCAGCAACACCTCCAACATTATCAGACTTCTATATAATCCCCCTCCCAACTACCTTCCTCACACATACCAACAACATCTGTACCTTCGAAGTACACCACACACCAGCTCAGCTTCCCTGTATGTAACCTCACCTTCACTCCCACCCCACAGCATCTTCCTCCCTTCACAACTATACTAACAGTCCCCTGAAAAAAGCTGACATCACTTCGGTCAAACCAACCTCAAGCTCACTTTGAAGAACTCACTTCAACAACCCAATCTTACTACACCTACGCAATGGCTCGGCAAAGCTTTATTTTTCCCCACGTCCGCACACGCTTCGCCCAGTGCCCACCAATATCATTTACAGCACCATTCCAGTAGGTCCTCAAACTCCATCCTTCGTTGAGCCAATCGGTCACGAAGACCCTGTACTTTAACAGTTCGCCGAGACTCTTTCGCCTCCGAAGAGGGTTTATTGTTTTGCTTCAGCTGTCCGTTTCGTCTTGGTCTGCCTCGCACGCTACCTCTCGATTTGGTCTTCTGAACTCGCGGAGAAGCTGGTGGCGTTTCTCTCCAACAAGGTTTTCAAGGTTGCTATTCCGTCCCCTGAGTCGTGGACCGAAATCCTCGATTGACGGTAGCGTCTACAAAGCGCTCTACCACTTCGGGCGTAAAATCACTACTCGAACACTTTGAGACCTCCCTCTATTCACATCTCTCCTTGAGCCAGTTCAGCAAGTCATCAACCTTCCAGGTGCTTCAAGGTTCACTGAGCAAGGCGAGAATTGGGTTGTGGAAGGGATCGCCTAGACGCAGCTGTCTCGGCGGCTGAGATCTTCACCGCTGTCGCGATCTTAAGTCCCTAGACCATCCCAAAGCCAAATCCGGCATGTCTTATTCCATACGCACCACCATCTCTTTCATCTTCTCTACGTACCTCCCGACCACCCTTCCTTACCTCTCCTCCCTTTCGACCTGGTTAACCCTAGCTATTTCTAGTTCCTCCTTTCCATTCTCGTCCTTTCCAACCGTGTCCTCGGCTCTCATATCAACCCCGTCTCCCAAATGAGGCGCATCATGAATGAGTTGTCGACACGCTGTCCACCATCTGTCCAAAGTCGTGTCTACCACCGCCCCCAAATCCGGGAACCTTGAGCTCACACGAGCTCAATCTTCGGTATCTAAATGATTGTTTTATTTGGTCACTAAACTCTATCTTCCCTTTAACATATGACACCCAGTCAGTGAACTCACGGCCAAAACTCAACATCATGCTCACAAATACCGGCTCCTGAACGCCTGGCTAAACGTGGTCATTTTGCTCGCCATACCACCATGCTGCATGTTGCTCAGCAGCGCTTCCTCAAGGGCACTCTGCGTCACAGAAGCATCATCTAGATCACTGAAACTACTCCCCATACTTGGCGTTCCATCACTCTCTCTTCCCTTTCCCACGCTCTGTGGACTCGTTCCTGCGAGCTCAGCTGTGCGTCTCGACACTAGGCCACCTCCATTTCCAGGGCTAACCACTCTTGCTGCTCGATGATCTCGATGGCTGATAGGGTGGTGGGCTGTAGAGCTAGCGCTGGAGTCTGAGGTCTGGCTCCGCAGCAGCGCTTGCTTCTTCACGTCCGATGTTTGACGTCGGCTTGCGGCTTGGGCAGCTGGTTCTCGCAATGTCGCCGCCGAAGCTTGTTTGCGCGGTGTATTTCGTGCCGCTGGACCCTCGTTGAATGCCAAGTATGTAAACGAAGAATCAACATCTCCTTCGTCTGAGGACGATTGTCTTTGTGGTTGCTTTCCGCGGCTAGGTGCCCGATTCTGCACCACATGACCTGGAGGCGAGTTTCCCGACTCGGATTCAGTGCTTGATGACGGCGCGGTGGGCATCGTTTCAGCTTTAATCGGAGAGGGTGTCGCGTGTAGCTCAGTCTTCGTTTGAGGCGACAATGAGCGACGATACAGCTCAGCTTTGGCCGGCCGTGGGCTTATTCTATGCATATATCGAGATTGTGGTTGTGCTGCGTCCTTCGCAGATGGGTTCCTGCTCATTGGCGGTGCATCAGCTCCACTAGCAGCTCCGTTGATGCTTGGATCCACCGGATTCGACGCAGGCTGCTGTCCTTGTCCTGACGGCGCCCTTGCCATGTCCACTACTCCTCTACTATCTGCCACCATCGGTGATACGGTTGACGAGTTTGATGCACCCACCCTCCGCAGCTGCGCTCTCACCTGCTCGAACTGCTGGTCGTACAGGTACGCAGCCTGTTGCAGCAGAAAAGTAAGCGGGACATCGTATTTCTGTGCTGGAACGTTCCAGTCGAATGCGCTGTGTTTCGGGATTTTGAGTAAGGTTTTCCAAAGCGAACGGTCTTTCGTGGGTGTCCAGATGACCTGTGGTGTTATTAGTGAGGCTCACCATGACGATATGAACTGAAGATGGGGTTATCAGCACATACAGGTGCAGGATCTACAAAATCACCACGAGGAAATGGCACCCGGATAATGACTGTATATGCGGGCTCTGGTGCTTCCTGGGCTGCCATATCTGAAAGCGCTGGTGGATTTGGGGATGTTGTAGACCGTGGATGATAACCTGCAAGGCTACACTTGGGTACTGATAGTCGGCGGCAGTGAGTGGCAGAAACCAGATGCGGATGCTAACCGCATGGTTAAATCAGGACGTGAACTAATCTCATCCACAAAAGTCACTTTTGTATCGCACGGGGTTGTGAAAAGTAACTTGACATTCTAAATAAAAAAGACGTATTTAGGTCAGCACGACAATGCCCAAATTCAGATCTCTGAATTTTCTTGTTAAAGGTTTATTCTGACATCATGGCTGCGCCATTCAACTGTATCTTGATATTAAGTGGATATTAATGGCAACTGCCCCATCCGAAAAGCTTCCGTGGTCCAATGGTTAGGATTCCACCCTTCCAAGGTGGAGGTTCGTGTTCGATTCACGGCGGTTGCATAATTGGCTAACCTTTTAAAGGGTTCACTCTTCTTATTTTGCCAATTAGCTCCAGCGTCGGTTTCCGCACCATTCATTCCACTCCGGGATCAAGATCGACTTTTAAGGTCCAACTGCACATAAGTGTGAACCGAGAACCCTAGTTTAACTGTTTGGCAACATCTAGCTCAAGGATCCCGTTTGCTTTTGAACACGGGGCTCGAGTGTCTCGGGTCACTTGGCGACTCATAACGCTTGAAAACGTGGGATGGAATGGAAGCCTTTCATCGCATATTTTTTCAAGATAAGAATGAAAACACAAGCTATCGGATTGCCTCCCGACCAAACTTTATAAGCAGGATCGTGGTTGTGGATTCTTAATTTTCGGCCAAATTTTGGGCAAAAAGTAGTAGTTACGATTGATAGCAATATAGTTAGACACATAACACAGCGAGGGTGGCTGGGCCAATGGCAAGGCACTTGAGCGAATAAAGAGATCACAGGGTCGGTCCCTGCGTCGGTCAATTGCACGAGACACCTTCTCTCGTGAGGATGGTAAACCTTTGAAGTTTTCCTGGTTGATAGATGGGGAGGGAGTGCGGAAACTGGCCTATGTGCTAACTGGTTGATGCGTGACTTCCAACACCCAGCAAACTGTGAAGATGGTTTACATCTAACATTTGTCGTCCTTTAGATTATCCTTTCAAGCTCCGCAGATCCTGATTCCTCAACTTAATTGTCCATCTCTTCACATCACCAAAGCGTGAAAGGAACCCTAGACACCAGCAATAGTAACTGAAAGCGGCATGCCATCCAGCCCCAGCTTTGCATCCCTGAACCCCTGCTTGAGCGCCTGGTGATGTCCACAAACTGTATCATAATGCTGCACGTCCTCGATCGCTCGCATCTTGACGACTGCCGCGAAGGTGAATCCTTGGGCGCGTTGGTCAGGGGAGGGGACGGGGCCGTTGTGGCAGGAGGTGATATAGGGGTTGGTGGACTGCTAATAAATTAGTGGGAAAGTGACAAGTATGGTCTGTTACGAAGAAATAATGGAGAGGCTGACAATAACAAACAACAGAGACTTGGAAGACGACTTAGCGCTTGGCAGTATAATATGGATGCGTTAACTAAGTTGGCATGCGATGGATGCAGTTTTCAAGCAAACACGGAAGATGGCCAGATATAAACTTGAAGAGCTGAGCCGACCTGGATACTGTATTGTGACATATCGCTTAGCAGATCAAGCTTTTTGCATGCCCATTCTGGGGTTAGATCCAACCACGCATCTAAGTCGGTGCGGTATCCGGGGGGATCCCATTGCGTATCGCATCGATATGTCGCCTCTGGCATTATAGCCTCTTCCAACTCGATCAACCCTTCATCACATTGCTGGATTACGACAAGATCACAATCTCACTATCTCGACCGCCGAAAGGAGAGCGTATAACAAACGATATCTGTATATATGTCGCAGATGTGATTCATGCCAAACCTCGAAAGCAGAAGTCCAAAAAAGACCGAAAAGTACACACACCTTTGCCACGGCATCGACAAATGTATCCCAAGGTACTTTTGTGGTTTCTTGGTCGTCGGTAGCTGGGATTTTTGCGAGAAAGATGCGAGTCACTGGCGCCGACAAGGTGAAAGAGTGCTGTATGTCGTTTTGGGCCGGAAGCGTCTCACTCGAAGTAGGAGCCGACCTAACGCACCTTGTTTGCCGTAGGATGTGTGGTTATGTTTAGGTAATATGTCGGTAATGTTTGGCACGCAGGAAACAAGTCAAAGGAATACGAGCTTGAACACGTAGACTGGTGGTGCCGCAAGAATTTGAGATGAGAGGAGAGAAATGATACCGTGAGAAGCAAGCAGAATAAGGGAGATCTCAGACTTTGATATAGGTTCAGATTCTTTTTGTAGTCGTCTGGACCTCCGCCAACTGGTTTCCACGACTGCCTCGAAGTGGTAGTTCTGAAGTGGCGAATCGTGATATACTGCTGTGTTCGATCTTTTCAGAAAGACGAGCAAGTTGTGATGAAGGCGTGAAGGAGACGAGACTCCCACGCCGTCGTGGGTCGGGCGCGATTACGTCGCAAGCATGTCGTGACACGCAAGGAGCTTCGGTTTTCCGAACTCGGCAGGAGTGTTCTTGTACATGCTGTGTGCAGGAGGCAAAGTATTGTTTGGATCTGTATCTGTCCTTTGGCATCGTTTGTTGTTGGTGTGCAGGAGAATTGACAGCTCATCTGCAAGATCCCACCTCGAATCGATCCGTAGATGCCGTGCCACCGGAGATTTCAAGTAGAGGGCGTTTTCATTCCGTGCAAGTATTGAGTCGCACGGAATGAAGGTCGTCCCTGAAATGGCATTGACAGCTTGGCGCCACGTGGAAAAGCAGTTGTCGTCGTTGAAGATGCGAAGAGGCTTCCCACAGAAGTCAGTCCCGAGCGAGAATATGACGGCGGTTAGTTACCAGGCGCTAGCATGGACTGTCAATGCGAGGTCGGGACAATGGATGAATGAGATGTAATCTGGGGTACATGATAAAACTGAATGATAAGAGTAGAGGTTGGTGTGCCTGGTGTCGCGTTTTGCTGATTACAATGCTGTTACTCAACCGCATGAGCTCAGCGTCTCTAATCAGGACACCTCAGCTAACCTGTATTAGATCTGCATGGACGTGCTACGGAAGGAGGGTGGCACGGTTGGGGTCAAGAGTCTCGTGATAGGAACAGCATTGATGTACAGAACACGACAAGTTCTGTTGCGTAGCATGCGCGAGGTTGTGTTGTGTCGTGCATGGGACAAGCGCCGCGACTGTGAAGCAACGAGACACGGCCGCCTCCGACCGGACGACAGGTAATAATGGTGGTGGTAACAAGTTATCTGCTGTGGATGTATGTATCCAAGTAATCGAGATGTCAACGGCCATCGGTGACCGTGTTGGGATAGGTCAAGCAGCTAAGCGCTGGTGTTAATATATCGAGATTACATAGAGCTTCATTGCGAGTTTCAAGCTCTATCTCGAACATACTCGCACGGTGTTTGTTGGACTGAAGTGGCGCCGGCCCGGCAGTGGTGAGCACGTGCAGGACCCCAAAATTATCGGCACATTGGCCTGATCCGACGCAAGGGTAGCCGATTTTCTCGGCCTTTTTTGACATGGCAAACGAACTTTCATTTTATCTCTCAACGCCGAAAGAGCGAACCCGCTGAGGACCATTTTCCACTTTCTAGAAGTGGCAGAACAGGAACAAGTGCCACCAGACTTTGGAACAAATGCTTGGTAACGCAAACTGGTTGGTGAGATCAAGACGCGAGGGAATATGAGATACGATCGGGAGATTATTGGCTGGGTGCCGGGCTTGGCGCATGAGACGACGTCCAAGTGTCGACGCCATTTCTCCTGCTTTCACCGTCTTCTCCGTACCTGCCATACCACATCTGAGATGTCTTGTTCTTGCCATACTGCTTTGGTTACGAGTGCTCTGGTTACGCGTGCTCCGTGAGTCGAATGGACTTCTGTTGCAGCCGACGAGGCCACAGCGCCGTGCCTGAAACTCACTCGCACCTTCAACGGCAAGTACGAACATGCGCAGTGAGCACTGTGATCATGTCACCTTCCCACAGAGATTCGGACACTTCTCTCGCATGCTTCAGAGCCGCTCCTTCCAGAGGTGTGGCAAAAAGGAGACAGACGCCACGCAAAGAAGCGACGATCCAGCCGATGGGTGTTGTCATTGATCCTCCACACACCTCAGACCTTCTTAGCCGAGCCTACCGATTGCGGGCTCATAATCGATCCTGCCCACCAACAAATCACAGGTGCGTGTTGTAGCTGCTGGTAAAATGAATGTCCTAGATACGTTATGGCTGGACCGCGATGTGTAACAGTGGCTTGCTCGCCCTACTATCCAATCTGATCAGCTCTTCTACCTCTGGGTTTGGCAGGAACCAGGAACAAGGCCGTCAAATCCGTCAAGCGTCGTTCGACACATCAAAAGAAGGTACGCACCCGCCAGTCAACACATGGCGTTCCAGAAGACGCCGTGTACCGTGGAGACAGGCCAGATGCAACCCTTGAAGCTTCTGCTGCAAGCACTTTCGATACATATGCGAAGGCAAGGCAATAGAGTAGGTCCCGTGGTGGGTATCTCAAGTAGCTCCCAATTGGTGTGGAGGCCCCATGTCCTTCTCACGCCTTGTAATTCGTGTATCCAGTCGAAGTCGAGGCAATTGGCTCACCTGAGTGGATGGAAGTGCTAGCTCCCAGGGCCCGCGATGCCCTTCGATCCTCACTTTCAGCCTCTCAGGAACCGAGCTAGTCCTAGCCTTGTAAGCCGTCACCAATTGGCGTACCTGACTTTCCATCCTCGTGGTGACTTGGGGGACCCATTATCTATCCCCAAGAGAGGTTCGCAGATAAGGAATTTAAAACGGGCACCCCCGAGTCATCTTTCGCGTAGCCGCTACTGGCGCGACCACTCCGCGACTTTGCTATTTGATTTCGCCCTCGGCCGGTTTTCTCATTTCTAAACCCTCTTAATTCTGAATACTATGCTCCTGTCGTGACTCTCCTGCTGTGTCAACCTAAGTTTCGCTTCTCGTTACGGAGAGACTGTACCCCACAGTTAAGGCGACGGATACCTTCACCCACCTTTTGGACCGCAACCTGGAAATATTTTGACATTCGCCCCTCCGCGAAATCTGATTTTTAGTCCGACGACAGCATCATCAGGATGAAGGACTATACCAAGATAATCAACGATCGGGTGGCTCGCTCCATTGTGGGCAGGCGCTTTCGTCTCGAGGGCTCGGGCCATGTACGTCAATCTTGAAATACTTTTTTTCCACGCGAGCGCAAACTGACATGGAAATAGCGTCATGAGCGCAAGGGCGCCCGCTTTCTGACTGAGATCAGAGCCGGCATGGCAACCTTCTTCGCCATGGCCTACATTATCTCGGTATAACCATTCCCATCACAAACATAGCCCCAGTTCGATTGGTCTAATAAACTTCTCCAGGTTAACTCTGGCATTCTCACCGACTCTGGTGGCACCTGCGTCTGCCCACCAGATGTTAAGGCTCTCGACCCAACATGTTCCGACGACCTGGACTACAGACTTTGCCTGGGTGTTATCCAGCGTGATTTCGTTACTGGAACTGCTGCTATTGCCGCTCTCACTTCCTTCATGATGGGCCTCTGCGCCAACATGCCAATCGCGCTCGGCCCTGGAATGGGACTTAACGCCTACTTCACCTATACCGTTGTTGGATTCCATGGAACCGGACCAGTACGTTATGAGCTTGCTCTGACTGCTGTTTTCGTTGAGGGTCTGGTCTTCGTTGCCTTATCGTTGTTTGGCTTGAGACAATGGCTGGCGAGAGCTATTCCAATGTCTATCAAGCTTGCATCGAGTGTGGGAATTGGACTCTATCTGAGTATGTATACTCCGGAGTTCCCACCAAGACCTCTGCTAACTGTCCAGCTATCATCGGTCTTGCATACTCTGCTGGTATTGGATTGATTACCGGCGCCAGTTCCACTCCAGTCGAACTCGCTGGTTGCTCTGCTTCCGAAAAAATTGACGGACTCTGTCCAAGTTACGCCAAGATGCGCTCGCCAACTATGTGGGTTGGCATCTTCTGCGGTGGTATGGTTACTGCCATCCTCCTGACCTACCGTGTCAAGGGAGCAATCATTGCTGGTATCGCACTTGTCGCCATCATCTCCTGGCCAAGAGCCACTCCGGTCACCTACTTCCCAGACACGCCAGAGGGAGACGATGCATTCAACTTCTTCAAGCAGGTTGTCACCTTCCACCCAATTACGAAGACGCTAAACGTACAACATTGGAACCTTAGCGGAGCTAGCTCTCAGTTCGGTCTCGCCTTCATTACCTTCCTCTACGTCGACATCATGGATTGTACTGGAACTCTTTACTCCATGGCCCATCTTGCTGGTGCCATTGACCCGGTTACGCAAGATTTCGAGGGATCTGCCGTTGCCTACTTGGTTGATGCTTTCGGCATCTCCATTGGCGCGATTCTCGGTCTCTCCCCAGTCACCGCCTTCATTGAGTCGGGAGCTGGCATCTCGGAGGGAGGTAAGACTGGTATCACCGCTATGGTTACTGGGTTTTGCTTCTTTATCTCGGTCTTCTTCGCGCCAATCTTCGCCTCCATTCCACCATGGGCTACCGGATGTACCCTTGTTATCGTCGGTGCTATGATGTGCAAGGCCGCCAAGGACATCAACTGGAACTACTTTGGAGATGCTCTCCCAGCCTTTATCACGTTGGCCGTCATGCCATTCACCTACTCCATTGCCTACGGTCTCATCGGTGGCATCATCTCGTACATGATCATCAACACCATCATCTGGCTCGTTGAGATTATCTCGGGCGGCCGCATCGTGCCACCAGACAAGGAGTTCAAGGAGCCATGGACCTATAAGCTCGAAGGAGGCCTCCTCCCAGGCTGGGTCCAGAGAATGTTCCACGGCAAGCGCGATTTCTGGCGCCCCGAGGATCTTACTTCCGTGGGTGTCTCGAACAGCGACGGCGAGGGGAGCAGCACTGAGATGGGCACCGCCTCAAGACCTCGCAGCCAAGATATTGACTCAAAATCCGCCACCGAGAATGTCGGGGAGAAGCGGGCGTAAACGTGCCAAAATGGGTTGGCTTAAGTTTACGACGAAATGATACGATATGAAAAAGTTGACCTGGCGTTTGTTTTACGGTGAGTGCTGGGATCTGCGTACATTTTTTTTTACGACATGAGACTTGGAAAGAACGAAAATAATTTTGGAAATCAATTGTTTAGCTGAACAGCTTGTGCATACGGCTTGGTATTTTGGTCTGGCATATACACGATTATGATAGCTTGCATCCCTTGCTTTTGCTTTGATGAGATGGGAGACATAAGAGGAGGAGTGCGGTGGCTCCAGCATTTGTGAGCGAGCGAGTTTTGAGAGGTTATATACCAGAATCGACGTTATGCAAGAGGCGATTGTATTTTGATCTTTGTGTTTTCTGCAGCGATGCGAGTGTCATTAGTTTTAAACCTCACAAGCAAGGAGATGCGCTGTACTGTCCAGTGGTGGTGCGGCTGGCAAAACGACCTGCAGAGGTCTTCCTAATGAATAACTTGTTCTCTTCTTTCTTCTCCTGAAGGTTGCTGAGAAGCTCGTATGTTATAAGGACCACGTCCGCCTGATCGATCTCCTCTCCCTTGGCCATATCAGCATCCCATGCTCTTTGCACAGCGCATTAACGCAATGGCAACTAGCGCCTTACCCAGTCCAACATCGTCCGCGAACACACAGCCTCCTTATATCGCCTCCATTGCTAGAATCCAGGTAAACGCTATACGCTGGTGCGTATGCAGCTTCACCCGCAGACCCGACGGGAGCTGTCTTCTTCGGAGGCCGGATTTTGTCGTCCGCTAGTATCTGTGCATTTACAGCACCGGAGCCTGACACATCGCCTCGCAACCGGTCGGCCACGCCCTTCAATAGCCCCGAGTCATTAACTGGTATGCCGTAGGCCAAGCAACCCTGGCTTAGCAGCTTATCTGTGACTTAGTTCGTGCCGTATGATGCTCCCTGAAAGGGCATAAAAGGGTCCGTTGACAACACCTTACGAATCTCGATGTCTTTATTCATTCCTGCAAAGGGAGGAGGAGGATGAGGAGGCGGAGGACGTGACGATCTTCTCGACTTCGGTCCCTTCAGCATCATGGTTTTCGTCGGCGCTTTTGGTGGCACGACCGGCACAACCCGCTGCTGAGGCTTTGAGACTCCGTGTGTGGCTTCATAATGTCGTAGTTCAAAATTGCAGGCCTGGGTAAGTCTCTACCATTTCTCCTTGGCGCATTGGTTCGTCTTCCTGAAGATTGCGTCTTACATATATGCCTGAGCTCTGTTATCAGGTCCTCGAATGCTACGTCTTTCCCGCTGGCCCTGTTCTCAGCCAGTCCGTAAACGTGGCGGCCTGCCTGTTCCAGTATCTGCGTGATCGTTCCGTCGTAGTGGTTGTCGCAGCTTGAATTATCTTGGATTGTTGCCATATCTTGTTCAGTCTTTTCGAGAGCCATTCTCCGCCGATCTCTTTCGACCTCTTGGAAACTCCCCTCTACCTCTCCTTCAAACTGGCGTGGCTCCGTACCTTGGTTGAGCTCCTGCATTCTTTTATGACAAGGTAACAGCGTTTTCAATAACGCACTGGTTTCTGCTTCTGCCCGTCGCGGTCGAATCATGGTGTTGAGGCTCGATTTGCTGTGTCGCGTTCTGTCTGTATATTGGTGCTGTCTGTAATCTCTTCCCATTGGAACTGGTATCTCGCTTTCTCCTCATGCAAAGCTCACACCAGCGGCAGGCAGATGTTGTCTTGAAGGTTAGCAGTGATTGTTTATATAGCACCAGCAGCCGTACAGACGAACAACAAGGTCGGCATACGTCTCCCAAAGTTGGAGTCGTCTGGGGGGACAGCACTTCAGGGAGGATGGTAGACATATCAAGGTAGAAAGGTTGAGCCAGACCGTTGCCCTGCCTACTGACTCCAAAGAACAAGCTTGATGGCAATTATCATTATCCATGAATATCCCCACTTTGCTCAGCCAAATCAGTCACAATTATTCACTTCCACACAATCCCACCACTACGGCTTAATCTCCTTCCCCGCCCAGTCCAAAAACTTGCCCCTCATATCCATCCCAGCCGCCCCAGCAACCTCAACAAGCTGCCTAGCAGCCAACTCCGGCTCAAACAGCTTTCCCCCCTCCACCTTATCCCAAAACTCCCTACTCAGCCCCGTCTTCACAGTACCCGGATGCAGCGCCACAGACACGGCCTTCTCCCCACAAACGCCCTGCAGATACAGATCAAACGTCTTTGCCAGACTCACCACACCAGCTTTGCTGGCGCGGTAGCTGTACCATCCCCCCTTGACGTTGTCGGTTGTTGACCCGACGCGGGCGGCCATTGTGCCCCAGAAGGCGTGGGAGGGGAGACCGTTGATTGGGGACAGTCTGGTGGATTTGCGTGGGAGGAAAGCGTTGAAGTGTTTCATTAGGAGCATGGGGCCGAGGGTGTTGATTTTGAAGGTTTGAAGGGCGAGGTCGTAATCAATTTGACTGGGTGACTTTTCTGGGTGGAGGATTCCCGAGATTGCGAAGGCGAGGCGCAGATGGTGGTCTTTATCCGTTGGAAACATTGACTTGGCCTGGGCGGCGGCGGCTTCGACTGTTTTCTCATCTATTTGAGTTGAGTTAGTTAAATTTGTGATAAAGTGCTTTTGATGATAGAGTGAAATGCTGGCCAATTGACATGAGAATGATACATACCGGTGACATCCAGCTCGAGCACGGTCAAGCGGTCAGAATCAACGTCTTTTAGGCCATCGAGAATGTTGCTCTTGACTCCACTGGTATCCTTTCTGGCCGTGGCCAGGACTGGTACGTTGGTGGTGGAGAGCAAATGTCTTGTGAGAGCAAAGCCAATGCCGCGAGAGGCTGGGGTAACCATACACCAAGCCATGATTAATCGCGGAGATGAGGTTTGATGTTACGTAGATAGAGAGTCGGTTTCCATGGAGCGAACTGGGTATGCTCTAGGCTGAACTGAAGGACAAAGGAGGATAGCTCTCAATGCTTCAATGCTTCAGTGGGCTGAATTGTGATGATTGTAGAGGGACGGAGTGGGATATCGCAGAGTCAATGTTCACAATGTTCTTGGGAAATGAAAAGGGAAGAAAGAACGTGCTCGATGCATAAACAAAGCGGCGTGCTGAGAGCTAGGTGCTCATATGAGGAAGATCGATGCATCTCAACGTCATCGAACCCTGATCGAACGGGGATCACGATTGCCGAGATCGTGGATGAGATTACCGAGCTTGGCACCGGCATCAGTTTCAATAAATCGTGGGAAGCAACAGTGTGGCTTTGCAATGCAAGGTTACTCTTCTGGGTTTTCTCAGGATTTCAATACTGTCTGCCTTTTCCAACGGGAAGTTTATAAATTGCGGTCAAGAGTATTCACGGCGCTCATGATCACATCGACGAAGTGCACAACCCACCTTGCCCAATACCTTTTCCCATCTCACTCATAAGCTTCGTGCCCTTCTAATCTAAGAACTCTATGCTATCATGTAAATACGCCTCCTATCCTAGTGAATTCAAGTCATCCTGATGCACGCTTCCATAAATGCTCATTCCACCGAAGATGCAATGAGTTAACCACCGTACGCCTTCCAATACATACGCAAACGCCCAAAAATAAGATGACGAATCCAGTCGAGGAACTTTTTAAGGCTTGCGAGGGCCATTAGTCTTAGGGGTATAGAAAGGGTCTGCTGGCTTTCTGGGCTTCATCAGTTTTGGCTTTGGAGCACCGTTGCCATTAGCGCCCGGCGCCTGTGAGTGAGTTAGTAAAAGCTTCCACATCGAGGAAAAAGGGAACTTACAGGTCTGCCAATTGGCCCTGCAGCGCCACCAATAGGCTTCGGTTGTCCTGGGATTCTGAGACCAGGAATAGCTGGAATCTGTTTCCACGTTAGTCTTTGTCTATTGAAACAATTTCTCAAGAAGCGTATTACCTTTCTCGGTGGAGCTTGGGCTTCCTGGCTGGGCGACTCCTCGCGAGCACGCTTCTCTGGGTGAGGCTTGTCATCGGTAACAGCAGTAAGCTTTGGCATGGCTTGTCTGGCCGGCATACCATTAGTGTTTGGTTTGTTATTGGGATTGACATTGCCTGACCTCATTTGAGGAGTATGTCCATTACTATTCTTGATGGTGCTGGCGTTGCTGACACTCTTACTAGTACTGGAAGCGCTACCAATGTTGGCAGATGATGGCTTCTTTCGAATTGCAGGCCTGGCGTCATCCATAGCCACATCTTCAAATAGGTCTCTCTTGACCGGATGCTTCGGCTTATCCGCTTCCTCCATAACCACGTCGGGCATGTGAGAGTATGTCGTAGCCGCGGCCAGCGGTCTCTTAAGCATGTCGAGGACATTGCCCGAAGTATAGCGACCACGCTCCTGTGCATCTCCGATGAGCTTTCTCCAGTACTCTCCAGCTTTAAGGGCGTTTGAGTCTCCCAACACCCACATAGACGACTTCGCACGAGTCAAACCGACGTTCATACGTCTGATATCGTCTAAGAAACCAATGCTCGTGGTGCTAGCACGGACACAGGAGAAGATAATAATCTCGGCCTCACGACCCTGGTAAGCATCCGTAGTGTTTGTGTCAACGACGTCCAAGATCTCTTCGCCGAACTTGCGTGTGAGTGCATCTCTGAGTGCCCTCAACTGACCCTTGTATGGCGTAATGATACCAATCTTATTCTTAAAGTCATATGTTGAGAATTCTGTTCTGAGCCTGTGGAAGAGCTGCAACGCGACGTCGATTTCGGCCGTATTAACAAGAGATGTGCCAGCTCTAGACGACATTCCCTTGACGTCGAAGAAGTTATACGGAGCAAGCAATTCCTTAGAATGCCAGGGCTTGGTTCTCAGTGTTGCGAGACCCTCGCCATCAATTAACTTGCCATCGTAGAACGACTTGCTTGGGAAATGACTGATCTCAGGATGCATACGGTATTGTGTATCAAGAAGATGGACCCTGTCTGGATGGTTCTCTTGCATACGGACGAAAAGCGACTTCTCGTACCCGAATCTTGCTCCCATCTTGGAGAGGACGGTTGGTGGCAACTGCTTCGGATCTCCAACCAAGATACACTTGTTGCAGCCATACTTGAGAGGAATGAGCGACGAGATTTCAATGGACTGCGCAGCCTCGTCAATGATAACTGTCTCGAACTCGACGTTCAAGTTTTTGAACATGTCGTGGCCAGAACCAGAGAGCGTGGAGCAAAGAACGTGGGCGCCGTTGATGATCTCCTGCTGAATTCTGCGGCGGTTGATTTCATTATCCCGAGCGGCAGTGTTACCACTATCTCTATCCTCGTCGATCTTGGCACCAATACGAGCCTGGTCGCGCTTGCGTCCATCGATTTCTCTCTGGATGCGGAGTTCAGTGGTCTTATCCTTCGCCTCGCGTGCTGCCTCAAGCTTCGGCCTGAGCTCGGCAATCTCAGCCTTCAGCTTGCCGGCTTGATCGTGGAGTTTCTGCTTCTCGGAAACGTGGGGGTTACCGCTGGCACGATCAGCCTCCATCCTCTTCTCAACAAGGCCGTCGAGGGTCACCTCCTTAATAGCAGCGTTGATCTTATCCACGCGTCCCAATCTGATCACATTGATCTTTTGCTTCTGACCTTTGAGATCGGTGACACCTGCCATGAGACGGGAAACCAATTCGTCAACTGCGGCATTGGAAGGGGCACAAACCAACAACTTCTTAGAAATTGGGGCGCCCGACTGCTTGACTGGCTGCCGGGGCGGAGGCATACCCGGGCGACTTATTGCGACACCTTGTGGTGCTGGTTGGATCTGACCGGTGAGAAGGGCACCAATCATGGCAACAATTGTCTTCGTCTTACCAGAGCCGGGTGGTCCTTGGATAAGAGTGAACGCATCATTCTCCTTGGCCGACCAAATCGCCTTTGCTTGACCACTATTCAGGCCATATGTTCTCTGAAGTGGCACCAGGACGTTGCTGTTGTAGTTTTGCAATGGCGAAGGCTTTCCCTCCAGAATCTCGTCGCACAGATCGTAATACTGCAAACTCTTCATGGCAGCGTATTCTCTCTCAATGGAGGTCATAGTCGTAAGCTTGAATGCCCGGATCTTAGTATTCGGATTCAGTCCAAGGTTATCTGGCCCCTTCAAAGCATCAAGACTTAGCCTATAGATCACTTCGATAAACTCCTTCTTCCGGTTGATGCCAGTGACTCTGGCCAAGCAGTGAGCCATAGTCTTATCCTTAAGTGGATTTTGGCCCTTTGAAAAGATCACAATATCTCCGTCGCTTATCTGTACCTTCTTGTTGTCTCCATGCTGCATCGTGGTGCTAACTTCGTAGAAGCTGTCCACAGACATGCGATTGACAATGTTGATGTCAAATGCATCTCCGGTAGTCTGATCGCGCTCGGTACTCAAGGATTTCCAAGCCTCAGCGACAAGGAGAGGATAGAATAAGTTCTGATAGTCGACGTATGTCTGAAACTGGGCAGGTACGGTAGAGCAGTTGAGGTCGCATGGAGGAGTGTCTCCCTGATGGAAAATGTCCCACTTCAGGATAATGCTGTGGAGCGCACGCATATCCGGAGTAAGACGCGCACGCATATCCTTCGCGGAACGGATGATCTTCGTCTTCTTGACCGGACCCTGCGGTTGTTTGGCAGCAGCCCTGCGAGCCTTCTCGAACTCGGAAAGATTCTTGTTCCCCTTGGCCTTACGAATGAGAGCCATGGCATCCTCTCCGGTATCTGAATCATCGTCGTCCGACTCGTCCTCGTCAGAGGAGACCATCATAGCGCTCTTGACAGGAGCATGGTCTTTGCCGACGATGCCACCAAGACCAGCGATTCCCGATCCTTCACCCCTCACTACCGTGTCTCTCAAAGCCTTCGCTTTCGCAATAGCAATAGCGTCACGACGGGCCTTCTCATCCTTCTCACGCTGACGAGACTCCTTGAGTGACTCCTTCCGAGGTTCAACTCTGAGCTTCTGTTGCTGCAGCTTTTGCCTCTGTCTCATCTGCTCTAGAGTCGATTTGTTCTGGTCCACTGAGCTGGATAATGACCTGATATCATCCCTCATTGACATTCCGGCCATGGGTTTGGAGACATGGGAATCAGCAGTGCTGACTGGAGGACGTGGGCGGTATGGATCAACCTTGTCCAAACCAGCCCTAGGTTGCTGAGTTGATGGGCGATAGGGGTCGACATGAGATGTCTTCGGCTTGTTTGCGGCAGCTGGTTGCCTTCCAAAAGAAGCCTCAATCGTGGACTGCTTCTTGAAGATCTCAGGTTTCTCCTCCATCTGCTCGACGCCGAAGTTCTCTTCAAGCGCTTTCTTGAGCTCGATTTTGTCCTGAGCCTGCAAAATAGTTTTAATGACCCCCTTACAGACCTGGTCGATAGTGTTAAAAGCATATGATGATACCTCCATGTTGAACCTGCCAAGTCGGCGAAGCATCTTAGTCAACACACTGACACAGGTCTTTGCGAGATGAGGGTCTTTCAATCTCAGCCATTTAGTCAGAGATGTCGCCGAACTGCATGGAGACTCGAGGACATCTGCCTGGACCTTCGTCTCATTTATTGAATGCGCGGAAACACGGTCAGTTGGCCTGACACTGAGGCCCTTTGCGATAACCATGTTCTGGTCAAAGAGCTTCTCCGCGTATTCCATAACATCCCTGCAGAAGTTTTTCAGGTCTTCGAGGCTATGATAATCGGACCATTGCTCGACCATTCGAAACGCGTTTTCAATAGCCTTCCATTGCTCTGCCCACCAGTTCTGAAGAGCGTCCTGTTCGGCCTCAACATACGTTGACTTACTGCGCAAGACTCCGTTCTGCGTATCGCATAGACCTTCCAGCACATCGCGACCCGTCTTAAGAAGGTTGGGCACCGCTGCAAACGTCCTGAACTGTGTAATTCTGTTCGCAGCAAATACGAGGTCGCTGAGGAAGTTTTTCATGTGGGAGTTGAGCACAACGCCAATGGCGTCTTTTCTCGTCTCCTCGCTAGCGAGTACCTTCAGGAGCTGAACGGCAGACGCATATGTATCTCCATGTGCCGATGCCAAACCACCGAAGAGTGGCCGAGAGCATTCCGGGTTTTGATACAGGGCTCTCATGTTCTCAGGCTTGAAATCGGTGATGCGCTGAAAAACATTCGCCACAATTTCAGTGAGTTGGCCGAATCTGGCGTTGAACTTAATCTTGCCGCTTGATAGGTCGTGATTTTTGGATGCCAGGAAATCTTCCAGCCCGATCAGTGGTGTTATTCCGCGCAAAACGCTCTGGGCAAGTCCCATGTCATCCGGCCTAAACGAGTCCATAACAGCCGACCACAGAGACTCGGAATGGCTGTCAAGTCCATGATCGACACGCCTACCCCGTTCAAGCGCAAGAAACTCTGCCTTCAAGGCAGTGCAGTCGAGGTATAGCGCACCTCGGATGACTTTGAGTGCTGCCTGGCAGAGGCCCTTTTCTTCTTCGCGCTCTTTGTTCATGACAGCCATGCCAACAATTACATCCTTGTATTCGTCCACTAACTGAAGTGCGCTGTTGATCATGACGAATGACGTCCCCGTATTGATCTGATAATCCTCGGCAGTATAGGAGTCCAATATAATCTCAAGCGTTTTAAGGCCGCCTAATAAGCACGCCATTCTTGCCTTCGCTGGTGTTGCCTCAGTCTGAAACTTGGAAAAGAGGGCATTCATCATGCTTCGGCAGGCTTCGTTCTGCTGAGCAGCGGGGAGGGATTTGACAAATGGTGCGATCCACTTGGTGGCAACGAGCGCTTCCTCATCGACAGTATTCTGGTTTTCCGCGCGCTGCAATAGATTTGGAAGCATCGGACTGTTGAAGAACTGCTCTGCCACAGTGCTTGGGGAGACCGCTCCATACGCCGACCAGAAAGCCTCCGGGGCTCTCTCGATAAGCATGACCAAAGCATTGATGATGCTCTCCACGGTTTCCTCTGACCAGCACCCGAGCTGCCCGAGAGCCAAATTGAAGAGATCCGGTGATACCTCTAGGCCCCGGAGGGAGTGAGTAATGAGCTCCTTATCGAGCTTGTCGACTATGAGAACGACACCCGCCCAAAATCTATCTACCTCCGGCTTGCGTGGACCTGGTCGCTCTGAGTTTCCGGGAGTAGAGACGTACTGCATTTGTTCAGTGAGGACATCCTGGACGACCCATTCGAAAGTCTCCTTGTTCATCTTCGTTAGAGTTTTCGTGAAGCCGACTGTTGCAAATTTACGGAGATGCTCGTCATCCTCGAAAAGCCATCTAGCATGGGCTGGCACATAACACGAGAGCCTCAGAACTTTCGTGCTTTGAAGAAGTGCGAGCACATCCATCAACGGCTTCGGCTTGGATCTATGGTATGGGACGCAGCACATTGCTTCGAAAACTGCCATTAGTTCCGTCGTATAATTGGAAAGAGCTTTCATTCCACGGCGCTCCGCTGGCAACTGCTGCAAGGTTTCGATAGCTGTCTCGATACCGGCAGCGATGCGTTTACGATCTTGCTCTTCAATAATGTTTTTGAGGACATCGGCCACACCTTCGTCGAATTCGCTATCTGAGTTAGCTTTTGCGCTTCTTAGCCACGGAGAGAAACTTACTCTCCGATATGCGTCAAAAATTCCTCCCTGCCGCTATGGTAGTTGCGAACACATCTCTCGCAGTTGGTGAGGAGTTCATTCATCGTCGAATTCCAGTAGTCTACTTCGGTCCGGACAGGGGCCAGCTCTTCGGCGCCAAGTCCGTGAGACTTAGCCATGCCATAGGCCGCTTCTTGCCTCCTCCTCCACTCATGTATCCTCTGTTTCTTGACAACCGCTGTAACTCCTTCTTCGTCGACGTCGAGCTCATCATAATTGGTGAAATCATCGCTCCATACCTTCGGGCAAAACCAGTGGGCCGTGGGCGGGGATGTCTTTAAGAACCTAGGTCTCAGTCAGTATGTTTTTATTGCTTATTCGTATCCATGGACGTACTTGTACTGTTTGAGCAGCTCCTGGTAGACGGGATCTTCTCGGTCCATGGTGGCCGAGCTCGCCCTGAAAAATTTGGCGCAGCAAGCTCAAGTGAGATATCAGAATTTCGAGAGATTACTCTTTTAGGCTCACTTATTTCATTTCAAAGGCTGCGCGAGATCCTCGTGTAAACTTGTGAAAGGAAATGTTGAGCGACCCCTCAGTGAAACCTCAGTGAGGTTGATCGAGGATGCGCTCAAGCCAGGCAAGGCAAAGGTCAGATTAGACTGGAAGTTGTTCTCGGTTTCGACTCTAGCAGCTGCAAACAACAGACACTACTGAAGGTGATCTTTGACAGAACTTCGATGGCGTCTTTGATCTGCAACCGCTGCGGGACTACAGGAAGCAATGCAGTATGTTGGTTTCCTGCTGGAGCTGAGCAATGCAGTGGCCTGAATCTAACGAACGCGAGTAAGTTAACCTGCCACGCGCGTCGTCTAAAGTGGTTTGTTATCGTTATCGCAATTCGCTCTTCATTGTCCTTTCTCCGCCTCGTCATTGAGGCTGACAGACTGCCCGTCGGAGCCTCGGGGTTGCTGTTCCGAGCTCCATGCTTGGAGGAATCTCCAAGGCTTGGCTTGGAATGTGCAATTTGATGTCAAGTGACAGAAAAGGGACGATGCTCATACCTTTGAGGATCGACACGTCTATCAACCTGCTGCTTATTGACTGCGACTGGCTTACTCGATGACGTCAAAGATAGCAGCAAGTATATGCTCGTTGTAAAAAATGCTTGCGATGGCGAATATTATTCTTCCGTTTCTGATTGCAAGTGAAAGGAGAACTTAATAAGCTCGTATACATCAGGTTTACTTATCCTCCTGACAGAAGAGATGTTGTGCTTGTTAGGAGGAAATCGGAGATGGGAAGAATGACGGCGCTGGTCCACTTCTTGAACGATTTACCATTTCAGTTTCACGATGATGTGGTGCTTTTCATTTGAGATTGAGGCCAAGTTAGAGAATGCGAGTCTTAAAGTTACGATTACATCGGAAGTTACATGCTTCCACTAAATCACGGTAGTGGTTTCCCAGGCCGAGTTATCCATAAATTCCTCTGATAGTGCCACATTGGCGAAGTCGGTCGGCCCAAGAATGGATGCATGGATCGAGTAGACGAAGCTACACGATCAGTACCTTCATGAGCTCATCTGTAGACCGTGCTTGACAGCGTACGAAGTATCGCTCTTGCAACAGATCCGTGCTGTTGCCAGCAGCTACCATACTACTATCATCATCGAAAGCTTAGAACCTGTGGACGCCATCGCCATGCTAACTAGACATCATCAACTGTTTGCGCTCGCGGTTGTCTTCGACTATTTGGAAGCAATACTTTCACATGAGAACTCCTTTCGAGGGCATTTAACCGTGTGTCGGCATCAAGGGCGCAGCCGTTTTGTGAGTGTTATTTTAGTTTCCCTCTGGGGAAGCTGAAGTAGATCGGAGAATGTCATGAGGTCTTGCGCCACCATGGTTTCAAAGCTTCGGACGCAGGCAGGGCGATCCAAAGTGCACCCTGCCTGTCGGACGAGGAGCAGCGTGGAGGATCTCGGCCACCTTGATCTTTCGCAGTCAAGCTTGAGGTGATCCTTCAAAATGATCATCAAGCACGGAGCAGCCAACCTTTGATCAAGAGGTTGGCAGCATCACCATCCAACTTTGGTCTCATGTCTCCAGATCAGGTTGTCGTCTTTCTCGCAACCCTCAATTTCGGCATTCAGGTGCGTCTTTCCAAGACAACCATTCAGCGCTGCCAAGGCAATGTATATCGCCCGTGACAAGCAAAAGACGGACAAAAGTCACTGAGGTACGGAGTAGTTGGGGAAAATTGTGGCCAACGCAGCAATTTAACTGACAGTGCCTATCGCTATGTGGCTCCACACAAGCCAAAGCTCAACAGACTCGATCGCTCAAAAGTTGGCCGCCTTCCAAGTCGCTGCTTCAGAGGACGGGTATATCTCCCGAAGAAGTATCTACTAACCCCACGACGAGACGCTAATCACTGTTAGCGTGCCCTCAAGTCCATTTTTATACCACTCTATGTGACACTTGACGGGGCGAGGACCAACACTAAGGGATGCTGCTTTGAGGACCTTTCATCTCCCACTGGCTCGCTACAGCCGCCCTAAAACGGCAGAGATGAGACACGACAGATATTGTGCTTATGTTGGTGTGTGCGTGGCTTTCGATTGTGTCTCTCTTGGTGATGCTTATTTGTAGAAACCTGAGACATGATCTAATAAAGACGGCATTAAACGTTGGCTGAAGGATGAGTGGAGTCCTTACAGAGCGGTTGAGCGGGTGAGGCTGTCGCGCAGAAGATGTCGCAAAGCCACATTGCATTTCTCATCTCGATGGTGCAGCGTCATCGTCTTGCTTTTCCATAATATCGCGGAGTTATGCTGGAGATAGCATTGTGATTGAGTGGAGCCATACTGGCCGTCGCAAACTCAGAAACTCGCGATTGCAAAAGGCCTCACTCAAGGATTCAACATATTGATTACGAGTAAGCCCCCCCC
>RCNJ01000182.1_pt1 | contig 45606 bp, 44 predicted proteins | sample 2041171 | NCBI WGS metagenome assembly RCNJ01 (sample SAMN09708213, study PRJNA481090) | feces metagenome | biome: feces | host: Pygoscelis adeliae | place: Antarctica: Rookery Lake | collected 2010-03-01 | reverse complement strand
GTCGTTGCCGCTTGCGGCATCCCTGTTGCACTCACCGTCCAAGGAAAGACTGAGGCTGTCTGCAAGTGTATCGCTGAGCCACCAGCATCCAGTTCGTCGGGCGAGGTCGAGCCAACTTCAACTCCATGTGATGGCGAGAAGTGCCCAGAGCCAACTGAGAAGCCAACCGATTTTACCAGCGAGATTGTGCCAACTACCACGCCAGAGCCAGCCAGCGAGCAGACCACCACCACTGAATTGATAACCACTTCCACAATCGTCACCACTGCTCCACCACCACCAGGATCGACCATCTCGACCGTCACCACCACTGAGGTCTACACTATCACTTCTTGCGCACCGACTGTGACTGAGTGCCCATACGGCTCTGTTACAACGACTGTTGTTTCTTACACCACCATCTGCCCAATCGAGACCGGTGATGTTCCGGTTCACCCACCGACTGAAACTACCAAGTCTGAGAAGCCGGAGGGACCTAAGCCAACTGGCCCAACGAAGCCTTGCGAGGGTGAGCATTGCCCAGAGGAGCCTGAGACTCCTTGTAGCGGCGAGCACTGCCCGGAAACTCCAGAGCAGCCATGCGAGGGCCCACAATGCCCAAAGCCAGAGGAGCCAGAGCAGCAAACGACCACCACGCAAATCACCTCCTACAATACCATCTACACCACCGCCCCAGCTGAGATTACCGTTATTGTTACTCCAATCCCGGAGAACACCCCAGTCCCAACTCTAGCTCCAGAAGTTCCAGAGACGCCAGAGCAACCAGAGACTCCTGAGACACCTGAGCAACCTGAGGTTCCGGAAGTCCCAACTGTTCCAACTACTTTGGCGACCATCCCAGTTGTTCCGACTGAGACTGCTTCCCCTGGTCAGCCAGAGGTTCCGTGTACGGGCGCTGAGTGCCCAGGTGGCGAGGTTCCAGAAGTCCCAACTGTTCCAACTACTTTGGCGACCATCCCAGTTGTTCCGACTGAGACTGCTTCTCCTGATCAGCCAGAGGTTCCGTGTACGGGCGCTGAGTGCCCAGGTGGCGAGGTTCCAGAAACTCCTGAGGTTCCAAATGTCCCAGATACTCCCGAGGTTCCAGAGGTTCCAGAGGCCCCAACTCCAGTCGAGCCGGAGATTCCGGTTTTCACTGGTGCGGCTAGCAAGATGGGTGCCTCGTTCGGTGCTGTCGTTGTTGGTGCCGTTGCTGTTATGATGCTGTAAATGGGAAATATTTGAATATAGGGGAGGATTACATAGGTTATAGCGAGGATGATGGAGATAATTGTACCTATAGTTTTGCTTGATATATGTATGAGCTTAACGAGCAGAGTAAATGGAATACTTTTCTTTTGGATGATAGATATGCAACAATTTACTGTAATTTGATACCATCCTTTAGTTTATGCCTGATCCGATGTGCCACTCTACGAATACTGCCTATCTATATCAATCATTGATCGTCTAACTAACCTCGCTGTTTACTGGTTAGCCATCCAGCTCCATTTGCCCTCCACTCAGGGCTCTCAACCGTACGTACTACGGTATCTACGGCTACTGAACTACGGATAAGGAAGCGTAAGTACGCAGACAATTCCTCATTCGGAAAGAGGATCTTGAAAAGGTTGTAATATCAACTTCTTAATCGACTTTCTTTGCTGCTAATCGGTCGCAAAGACGGGGGGAGTTTGTTGGATATGGGGCGGAAGTTTGATCCGGGACAAACTACCGTCCATAAATCCCATCGACGCAAGACCCGACTTCGATCCAACACATTTGAAGTGGGCAGGAGATAAGTGACACTCCGTCCGACGTCGTGGGGTATTCTTGTCAATAGTAGTAGCAAAACATACTTTGATGGAGGCCTCCGAGAACGAAAACCGGCGCAAGTCTTCGTGAGCACTTTGAGAGAGCATGGGTCAACATACTCCATCTTGAACAGCATAGTGGTGGCAGTTTGTTCTAGAACAAACCGCCGCCACTAAAACCCTCGGAGAGAAGCCAGGCCTTGATCCCGAAATTGAGCGATGAAGCGAATATTAATGGTAGTGTGTTTAAGCCAGCCATCGGGTCCTACCGCTCTGGCAGCGCTAAAACCCAACTTATTAACCGCAACATCTCTTCGGGCGAAGCATGTCTGGTAGTTGTTTGGATATGCGCCGTCGAGCTTGACCGAACTCCCAAGGCGCAGCACTCCCAGAACCCATCCTGAGCCGACAAAAGAAATCTCGTGATAGGTTAAGGAGGATCATTCCTCCGCGGCTGACAACTTGACAAAACCCCGGAAGCTCCAACACCCCCAATATCGCGAGCCCAAACGATTGGCGGCACCGACACCGATATTGGGGCTGAGGCCCCCCCCCCTGCCGACCTTTCCGCGCCTACTGTAAGTATCGTTTTCTAAGACTAGTCGTACTCACAATCAGCACAACACCATACTCCGCGGACACAACCAACGTCAACTTCGTCACCTGACAACGGTCTTCCATCACATGTTACCTTTGTCCCAAAAGAAATATCAACAGCGTCACCATCTCTCCTTTCGGACTGAATAAGTATGCCGCCTAACCGATAAACGCCGGAGCTCAACTTCTCCTTCCTTACGCAGCTTCCTCTCCCCGTGGCAAAGCTCAATGCGGAGTGCTTGGCAGTTATGTAATAGAGACCGTTGACGCTGATCAGCCAATAACAAGTGGGTCTGGGGTAGCTGTCACAGACTGACAAGAAGCTTTGACCTCAGGGGTATAGGGGTGGGTGACCCATTGAGTGCTCGTACCTCGCGAGCTTAGCTTACTCCTGTGCCGTTGCCGAGGCGTAATCACAAATGGTGACTAGGCAGAAGGTGAAGGAGAATGAAGGCGATGATGATCAGATGAGAGGCCTGAGAGGGATAGGTTAGAGAGTTATAATAGGGTCTAGAGAGCAATAATGACCGATTTGTGAACATTCTTGGAGATTCATCCTGCCCCGCAGGTGGAGGCTTGGCGGGGCAGGATGAATCACTTGGGTAACACAAAGACACATGTGTATTTATATACGAAGACATCCCCCGATCGCACCACCTTTTTGCCCGCGCCGGACGAACTGTCTAACCTACTTCGAATCACTCTCCATCTACCGCAATACACGACGAGATAGATCAACCACCTGTACAAACACGCAACTGATAATCGACGACATCACGACACCAAAATTTCACAACCGATGTCCAACACAACTTACACCAACAACGCAATGTCGGACAACGCAAGTAACTCTCAGGCGCCGCTTACGGGCAACCACAACAATGATGCCGTCAAGGCCGATCCGAACAAGAACAAGAGCAACTACAACCAGCCAGGCCGCAACAGCGGCGGCTTAGTCCAAGTCCAGCCACCACGTCGCGAGGACCTCCAGCCCAGCTATGCGCAGACACTTGTTGGTGAGAGCGATCAGGGAACGCATGGATGGTACGGTGCTATGAGTTAGTCTCCACCCTCTCCTCACCTTGACGAACCTCGCCGGCGCAAGAACGACATGTGAGGATAAAGCACTAACAACACACAGTCAACGGCCTAGGGTCCTGCGTCGGCACTCTGGGCGCAGTCCCCTGCTGCATCTGCTGCCCAAACCCCTACAAGCCGGTCTCCCAAGGCAACGTTGGCCTCGTCACAAAATTCGGGCGCTTCTACCGCGCCGTCGACCCAGGCCTCGTCAAGATCAACCCTCTTTCCGAGCGCCTCATCCAAGTCGACGTCAAGATCCAGATCGTGGAGGTCCCGAAGCAGGTCTGCATGACTAAGGACAATGTCACGCTGCAGTTGACGAGTGTGATTTATTACCATATTACTAGCCCGCATAAGGCGGCGTTTGGGATTAGTAATGTGCGCCAGGCGCTGATTGAGAGGACGCAGACTACGTTGAGACACGTTGTGGGCGCGAGGGTGCTGCAGGATGTTATTGAGCGTAGAGAGGAGATCGCACAGTCCATCGGGGAGATTATTGAGGATGTCGCGACGGGCTGGGGCGTGCAGGTCGAATCTATGCTCGTTAAGGATATCATTTTCTCGAACGAGCTGCAGGACTCTCTCTCCATGGCCGCGCAGGCTAAGAGAATTGGGGAGAGTAAGGTTATTGCGGCGAGGGCGGAGGTTGAGAGTGCCAAATTGATGAGGCAGGCGGCTGATATTCTCAGTTCTGCACCGGCTATGCAGATCAGATATCTTGAGGCGATGCAGGCCATGGCTAAGAGCGCAAACAGCAAGGTTATTTTCCTTCCTGGTGTCGGAGGCGGAGATATGGCTGGAGCTCTTGAGAAGTCGTTGGTGTCGACCGAGGCCGGTCCAAGCCGTCCTCATGACAAAGGACGTGATATTGACTTTGGCGACTCGGGAAGCAAGGGATTCGGTGCGGCGATCAAGTCGGATATCATTGAGCATATGTAAGCTCGCCAGAAGCGGTGGCTGAGAACGACGGAGGAGATGAGCTTGCAAGAGCCGCGGAGGGTATGATAATGGCGGTGGTGCACGCTACGCTTTGCTTTACGGACGTCCTAATGAGGGGTAATGATGAATGAGAAGGAAGATGGATGGCAATAAGGTCATGATGGTTGTTTTCCTATGAGCTGCGATACCCCTTCATTTAGTATGCTTTGCGTTGTTTTACTAGTATAAGATGAGAATGACTACGAAGTTCTCTCCACCATCTCGCTGATTGCCTGTTCGAATTACATAAAACGGTATTGCCTTTGAGTATTTGACAGACTGTAACTGACCGAGGTTGTGGCTCAAGGCGCGGCCGCGGGTATCACATTCATGCCATATTTTGTTTGACGTCTTCGACTGAATAGCGAGCACTCACGAACTTTGTTCTACTCACCTTCAGTTTCAGTGTTCAAATCTTACATACATGCCTAGCATGCTATGATGGCAGAACCAATCCCCAAACGGGTTCGCAACTGGAATACAGAGGCTTTATCGCCTTCACCACACCTTGCCGTGGCAATCATCCCCCCAAATCCCTGCAACGACCCTCCATAGCTTCCCTCTCCTCCCAAGCGAGCTCGAGACTGTAATCTGGAAATATGCATTCATCAACTTTCTCGACACCCTCGCTACAAAGATCAGCGAGCATGACTACGACCGCGGTATTTTCCTCACGCATCTTGATGATATACCGACCATCTTAATAAGGAACTATCACCGTGGTCTACACGGATGAGAGCTTTGGAACCCTGAGTTGATGAAGGTGGAATGTATGTGTACCTCGATGCATTTTCTCGAGTGGATGATGAGCAGGTTTCCTGTCCTGCTGGGCGTTGGTAGTTTTTATCGAAGTGTAATCTTGGAGGATCTGGGGAAGCTGAGAAGACTAGATGGAAATGATCTGAGACGAGTGTTCAAGGTGGTAGAGGTATGGCCCAGCTAGTAGGTTATGAACTTCCAACCCTATATATTGAAATCGAAGTTCAGAAATAACACTGAAAACCAGTTGGTAGCAGGAGCCGGGTATCGTCAGTATATAGTTGTCGCTGCACAACAGAGTCAGAGATCTTCTGTCGAGTTTAAACATGCAAGTAATCCTTACGTGTTTCTTGATGCATCTCGATGTGCTAAACTTTCGCCCACATTGGAAGGCGCCGAGGACGGCCAAGCTCAACGGCCCCGCATCCGCCTGGCCCGCAACCCGCTAGTAACGGCTTCGACGCCTCTTTAAGTCGTGAAACTCGAACATCATGTGTGCCTACCGGTCGCACTTGACACTCTGAGTAGCTGCGATGCTGATGGTAAGACGGGATCCGATGTAGTACGAGTACGTACCTCGTAAGATAAGCTGGCTGCGGGGTAGATAAAGTGAGAGTGACGCGACAATGGCCGTAACGCCGTATTATATAGCTTTGGGAGCGTCAACCGGGTGATGATAACCTAGAATCCCTACATTCTTAAACACATTCTTTGGGCGGTCAAAATGACCGTCGTCAAACTCGCTGGCAGGCTGGTTGAGAACCATGGAAGCTTCACTACCCTGCTTGGCGCGGGGTTGATGCTTGTAGGTGCTCATTTTTTTTAAAAAAAGTTGCAACCAGATCGAGCTATACTGACATCTAACAGCTGGCATCCTATATCATTACAGATGCCGTTTACCAGGTCTTCTTCTCCCCATTATCAAAGATCCCAGGACCATTTCTCTGCCGCATCTCCCGCATCCCATATTCCCTCAAGCTTGCCCAAGGCCGCAATCCACACTGGATCAAATCTCTTCACCAACAATACGGACCACTCGTCCGCACAGGGCCTAATCAAGTCGCCTGCGCCAGACCAGAAGTATGGAAAGATGTCATGACATACAAAGAAAACCTCCCCGGCAAAGAACACATCCCTCATTGGGACCGCGATACGTCTCTCTACCGCCTCCCTCCAAACGGACGTCACCAGATCCACTCCGTCGCCAACGATGTCGAACACGCAAGGCATCGACGATTGATCGCTTACGCTTTTAGTGAGAAGTCACTCAGGAATATGGAGCCGATTGTGAGGAAGCACGTTAATCTGTTGATCGCCTGTCTTCATGAGGTGGTCGAATCGTCAGAGGATGGAAAGACTGATCTGGTTAACTGGCTGCATTATGTAACCTTCGACATCATCGGCGATCTGACATTTGGCTCCTCATTTGGCTGTTTACAAGATGGTCAGCTCCACCCATGGATTCACACCGTGTTTGATTCTCTCAAAGCCAGCGTCTCCATTGCAGCTTTGTCTCAATTCACGGGTATGATGCAAGTACTGAAGTTTACTGTACCGCCTAGCCTGAAGGCCAAACGTGCGAAGCACTTCAGCTATGCCGTCCAGATGATGGACGAGCGTCTTGCTTCCGGCAGCGAAAGACCCGACTTCGTGACCCTCTTGACAGCAGCTGGTAAACATGGAGAACCACTAAGTCGCGGTGAGCTCCACTCCAGCGCTTCCTTCCTCGTACTCGCTGGCTCAGAGACGTCGGCCACTGGTTTAAGTGGGCTGTTTTACTATATCCTGCAGCAGCCGGAGATGTACACACGTCTTACCTCTGAGATTCGGACAGCTTTCAAAACCCAGGAGGACATAACGTTTGACAGTGTCCTCCGCCTTCCTTACTTACAAGCTTGCATCGATGAGGCGTTGAGAGTGTATCCACCTTTTCCAACTGATGCTGCGAGGATGGTGCCGCCAGAGGGCAAGATGCTGATGGGCCATTGGTTACCTGGCGGCACGAATACGGGTGTTTGTTTTCTTGCTATCCACCATGATCCAGACAGTTTCGTCGATGCTGAGGAGTTTCGACCTCAGAGGTGGCTGGGTGAGGATGAGAGGTATGACAACGATAGGCTGGAAGCGAGCCAACCGTTTAGTGCTGGGCCGAGGAATTGTGCTGGGAAGAAGTGAGTTGCGAAGCCAACCAGTCATCTTGCTGAATCGAAGATGTGAGAAGAATAGAACGTGGCTAACATGCGACCAGTCTTGCGTATGCGGAGATGCGACTCATTGTGGCGGAGCTGCTTTGGAATTTTGAGTTTGAGCTTTGTGAGGAGAGTAGAGGATGGGAGAAGCAGAAGATCTTCTTTTTGTGGGATAAGAAGCCGCTTATGGTGAAGTTGAGGAAGGTTGTGAGGTAGAAATGACGGGGTGGGGTTGAGGTTGAGGTTGGCGGTATTTTTGAGGATTTGGAAACTGGTTCGTACAGTGGTTACGCGGTTGGCAGCAAAGCTCTTTAAATTCATAACCCCATTGGGCAACTGTTTAGCAGCCAGCAAGGCAGGAAGTTTATCGTATGGCGGCACGACAGGTTGATAACCCTGAGGACATCGGACGTCTTCCAAATGGAAGTAGTCACATCAAGATATCCATTCCCCAACCTGACTCCTTATGTTAATAATCAAGCGATAAAAATACCGAAACGATAAGTTATGATAGATTCATGTTCTATCTAAGTGATGGTAAATCGATGATGAGGACGAGGTGAAGTAGAGAGAGGCCGCCACCCGACTTTTCCCGTAGCTCGAAGGTTTCTAGCTTTCGTAACCTCGAAACCCTTAGGCATCACTTCGGCGCGTACATTCTGACACCTTGCCCACCAATCGGTCGAAGGCCTCAGTGGCCCAAGGGGACAGAGGTCAAGTCAAGAAATTGATTCCACAGCTTATCTCCTTCCTTACTGTGACTAACCAGATCAATTTGGGTTTTTCGAGCATGCATATTGGTACAGGCTTATTGACTGCTCTGACGTAGAGCCTATGGGGCGCCCTCTAGGCAGCGTTTGTTCTCGTCGGAGAAAGAAGTCATCCCCCACGGCCTGGTGTAACGCTTCTGTTGTCCGTCATAGGAGCCATACGACATGTTAGTGAGCTGGGAGGGTTCAAAACTGAGAGCGAAAAGGTCCGAACCAGGCAGTGCTACTCTGCGGCACAACGTGGCAGAGGTGAGTGTGGAGATGAGATGGGAGGTCGCTGTGTAGTGAGGAATAGGACCTCTAGCCAAATCTGTTTATTTCTTCACCTGTAAATGTCCTGACAAAACGAAACTGGTAGAACTCGCTGCCACCAAAACAGGTATCGCCTAAATCGGTGTACGTTATCCTTAGATAATCATCACGCCGGCTTTGAAGCATCCCAGATCGTGACTCTGGCTAAGTTGTTTACTCGAACGGGACTCCTTTCGCTTGGCTCAGGGCCTCTCTTGACTACATAAGCAAGGGATACCAATTCTCCATCTATCGGCACAGTATATGGTCTAGGAATAGAACCACCTCGCTTGCGTTAGCTTCTTTCTTCATACACATCAAACCAACCTGGACATAGCTAGCTGTAGCTGCTCTACGTTGAAAGGACGACTTCATCTGCATTCGTATCACGGCTCGCTGTGACCACCCATTCTCTACCAGACATTCCGGCACCAGCACACATAACCGTACTTGATGTACTATTCTGCCGTCACTTCTGCGCATCGACTGCCTTCGTCTGTCTCCGTCGGAGTCCCAGGACCTCATAGCGTAAGACTACGTCGTTCCTTTCAAATCCCTATTCTCTCTACCCTTCAAGGTAAATAGCAGCTTAGGATACCTTTCTTTATCGTCGCTATGTGTGAGGTAAATGCTGTTGGGAGCCAAGACTCTAGTATCGATGGGGAGAGTTATAATGCTCCTGAGGTTGGTGGAGGCAACGACTGGAAGGCAAAGTATGAAGAGGAACGAGACACTTGTACCAACCTCCGAGCCGATGTAAAGTTTTGGTCAGATCTCCAGACTATAACAAGAGGGTGCGGAGAGAAAATGCAAAGAGAGTGTGACGAGAAAACAAAATTGATAAAGCGGTTTAAGAGAGCATGCAAAGGACCTTCAACAAGAAAAAGATGCGGAAAGCCGACGGCCAGAACTCGGTAATACTAAATGAGAGATTCAACAACTCGATATCACCGATCTCCGTGCTTGTTACTTACCAAACAAAACGAGAACTGGAGGCCAAAAATGCAGAGCTCCAACTGGCCGTTGATGAAAGTCAGACTATGAGAGATAGCTGTGCGGAGAAAGACGAGGAAATCTGAGAACAGGCCAACCAAATTCGGGAATTGCAAGGCCGTATAGATGCCACTGTCCCTTTTGGCCAGGCCAAGACAGCTGCTGTTCTTGATACGCTTCGAGTTGACTTTAAGAATATGAAACTCGAGAGAGATGCAGCTCTAGCGGACGCTTCACTCTGAACACGCACGGATTTGCCATGTATAGACTGTTCAGTAAAGGACAACCAGTTGACATCGAGCCAAGATGAGGTTGGAGGCCTCAAAGCAGAGTTAGCCCAATGCCACATTGACAAGGAGAGACTCGAGACGACGTCGAATAAATGCCAAGCCCAGCTGCAGGAGAACGAGAAGACGCACTTGAAGGGAAAGGCTGAGCTAGAAAAACGGCACAAAGCCGCTCTTGAGCAGCTCAATGAGGTGAAAGACGAAGATATGGATCGATTCAACAAGAGACATGCACTTTGCCAAAACAGGTTGACAATCTCAAGGAGTGCAACAAAAAGCTCGAGGACTCCACAACGGGGAAATCAACGTTTTGAAGAAGGAAAACGACGACTTGAAAGAGAGCGTCACAAACCTGGCGACTGGATCTCGGCAGAGTGCTGCTGCTCCTACCGCTCCGCAAATGAACGAAACCGAGCTCAAGGCTGAGATTGGAAGGTTGGAGAAGGATAAGAAAGATATAATGAAGCGCAAGGGGAAAAGGAAGAAGACACTGGAGGCGATGATCAACGCGCATGACGCACAGATTGAGGAATGCACAGACGAAAGCGAGAATGGGAGTGATGGTGGTGCTATTAGCGAATGAGGTGAGGACGACAATGAATTGATGTTGAAATCATAGAAACATTCGAATAAGCTGGTTTACGGATGCACTCAGGAACTTGACGAACTTCAGCACCATTCTTCGAAACAGCACTTTTTCTTATTTGCGGATGGTGTATCTTCAAGAATTCCATCTTCATGATATGGCTGTTACGTTTGCCGATGCACGTAAGTCCGTACCACCTCAGACATGGCCAATTATTTTCACTATCGACTTACCCAATAGAACGTTGCTCACAGGTACGGAAATACCAAGTGTCTTGGACGTCCTCCTTTTCATTACAGTATTCTCTCCGGAGTTAAGATTATCTGATCGTTCTCATGGCCGTGATAAAGCAAGTGCTCCCTGCAAATGATAGAAACCATCGAGGTCTTCATTTCTCAGGTCTTTATTTTGTTCTTATACCTCATTGTCTTCGTCCCTCTCCATTTCGCGTTCGACAACTTCTTGCAGTATAAACCATCTAGTCTATACTCATCCTTTAAACGCTGGCCATTCTCCAGCTTGTAGCCCGTCAGGTCAAACACTAGTCACAATGACAAGCCTCGAAAACACAACAGCCCACTTCTATTACAGACAATGGTTCAGCACACCACCAGCTCTACCAGTTGATCTCAACCTCAGTGGCAAGACAGCTATCATCACCGAGCTCAACACCGGCTTGGGCTATTCCGCTGCCGAGCAACTATTATCCCATGGCTTGTCGACCCTGATATTGGGCGTGAGAACAGCCTCTAAGGGCGAAGCCGCAAAGTCCACCCTCCTCCCATACATCAAGGCGAAACATCCCCAGCTTCCTGTTCCAAAAATCCTAGTATGGCACCTCAACATGACATCCTACAAATTCGTGCTCGCCTTCGCCAACAAGGTCGAATCCAGTGGTCTCCACATCGACATCTCCATCCTCAATGCCGGTCACGCACCGCTGAATTTCACACTCTCGCCCGATGGCAACGAGAGCGCTATCCAAGTCAACTTCCTCTCCACCGCTTTATCCGCCACCAAACTCCGGTATACTATGAACAAGACCTACCACGCTGCGTTGGCTAGAAGAGAGATGGTGGATAAACAGCCCGTATTATCCATCGTGGGCAGCGCGGCAATGAACAACGCCGAAGCGCTCGAGCTTGATGCAGCGAAGGAGAAAGGCACAAGTATATTGGAGGAACTCCGATGAAAGCCTGAGGTCTTTCCTTACATGGAACGCTAACCCACCTCCAAACTCCTCAGCGCGTGATTCCTAGAGTTCACCCGCCAATTCCCAACTCCACCAAATACGTCAGCGCCAAATGACTCGACTAACGCAGTGGTGGTGAGCTTGTCGTGTCCAGGGGTTTGTAGAAAGAGATTGGCCTCTTCAGATGACGGGAATTGTTAGCTATATCTTTTACTTGCAGCAGCTTATTCATGGGATGAGTCAGGAAATGGGGGCGAGTAATTTGAGTTTGGCTGGTGCTGGAGTTGGGAAAGAAACACATGGTGAATGAATATCTTATGGAGGGGAGGAGGTTCGTCGTTCCCGATCGCTTTGAGACTGAAGAAGGGAGACGCCAGATGAAACAGTTGTGGAGAGAGACGGTCGGAGAATTTAAGAGGGTGGGTGTTAAGGTGGAAGAGCAATTGGTTTGGGCAAGGATGCGACTGAGAGAAGTGTCGAAGGGGGATATGGATGGCGTTGTGGCACGGCTTAATTGCTCTTCTTGGGTTTAGTAACAATATCAACGTATATAACTTGCTTCTACATACTACACGAAAGAACTCTTTAGTCCTAACGGACGGCAAGGATTCTCTAATTGAAACTCTCAATCATTTGAGGTGGCAGCTCAACGGCAGATAAGTGATTTGTGTCTACCTACTTAAGTATCCTACATCTGGGATATCTAGTTCGTCAACTCGCCAAAAACCGCATCCCTAACCTTTTCTGCCAGCTTTCCAGCACTCGCCGGGTTCTGACCCGTCAAAAGCAAACCGCCCTTCGAGATAACGACAAACTCTCCCCAGTCCTTCCCCTTCTTATACCCACCACTCATTTCCTGCAGTCTATCTTCCAACAAGAACGGTACATCCTTAGTCTTCCCCGCCGCCTCCTCCTCGCTGTTCGAGAATCCAGTAACTTCCGCACCCTTCAAAAATTCCTTCAACTTGGGATGCGTCAACGCCGCTGGCCCGTGACACACAGCCGACACGATGCGGTTGTGCTTGTAGAACTCCAAGATCAGATCCGCGCTGGTGTCATCCTTGCTCAGGTCGAGCATTGGGCCATGGCCGCCGACGTAGAAGATGGCGGCGATGTCTTTGGCTTTGCCTGCGAAGTCGGAGAGCTTCTGGGTGTTCTTCCAGAGGGATGAGTTGTTGGCGTGGAAATCGGTGGATATTTTGTCGTCTTTTGCTGCTTCGACGGATGCTGGGTCGAGTGGCGCTTTGCCGCCGGCCGGCGAGGCGACGTGGATGTGGAAGTCGTCCTTCAGCTTGTTGTAGGGATGGGAGAACTCGGACTACGTGGTGTTAGCGGCGGTTAGGGGAGGTGAGTTGGGAATGAAGAAAGAACGTACCAAGTACCAGCCGGTTGGATCTCCGTTCTCGAGCTTGTTACAGCTGCTGAGGACGAAGAGGATTTGTGGCTTGGTGGATGAAGTAGACATTGGGATGTTTGTATGTGCTAATCGGTTTGTGTTGATTCTATTGATTGTTTGTCTCGCGGTGGTGGGATGATACGCAATTGGTGTTTATAGGGTATATGTCGAAGTGATGACACCTACCTTGGCCCAAGGTCACGTCGTAATATATAGTTCTGAGCTGCCCTTCGAGGGACTTCTGAGCTTACGTCGAATGACGTACCTGCGCGGAATGTCATCGAGGCTGATTTCCAATCATGCTTGCCAATCATGTTTGCCCGTCGCCACCAATGGCTCCGCAGGAACGAGCTTAAATCGACATTGGAATCTGTGTAGCTCTTGAAGTGGAAATCTAGATGACCTCCGAACATGCTGATGCACAGACTTATCAAAAGCAACTTAATCGAGAAATGCCGAACAGAAGCATCAGGAGGATGTCTGAGGGCAAGTTGGGTGGGTGATCAGCGGGATTACTTTACTAAACCGTAATCGGACTCGACATCCCGTTTTCAACCGAGGGCATTGTATGCCTCAACACCGCACACCGTATGCAGCTCCAACCCCCTAAAAATGGATGCTCGAGTAGAATTATCGTAGGTGGGTAGGAAATTTTGATTTGGAGCGATTCGGCCCAGGATTGGGCTCATGGTGATGCTCTTTGTGATTTTGGCCCCTAGGCGTCGCGTGTGGCAGCGACGCCAGTCGCTAAGAGGATGAGAGCCTGGCGGAGAGCGCGAACTTGTAGCACCGCCAAAATTCCAAAAGCCACTCAATAATTCTAAGATTCGAGATTCAAGTAGACTGAATATAGGCACACACTATGTTTTATTTTTAGCCTAAATGGTCACGTTTTACGCGCGTGGTGACGAAGTCCTCAGCGGCTTCCCCCCCCCATTATCGAGGCAACTAGACGAGCGCGACGACGGTCATCTGGCACGAATCCGGGCAGTCTTAGTGCAAAGAACGTGCTTATATCATTGACCATATGAGGTGTCTACAAAAATCCGCAGGCCTTCTCGCCGTAGTACCTGCTTTTAAGGCCTTAATGACCTTGTTGATCGAGGCAGGAGGATGAGAGGACATCCTTGAGGCCTCCATAACCCTCACCACCCTGGCAAAATCCCCATCCCCAGCCTTCTCAGTTCCTCTATTGATCTCATCGATCAGGTTCTTCATTGAGAAGTTCTGGCGCTCAGTCGTAGCCTGGCGGCAGCCAGAGCCGTACCGCTTATCTAGCTTCTTGACAGACGGCGCTCCAGCAATTTCCACAGTCCAGTCTCCATAGCTCCGGTTTCGTGTGGACCTCACGGTTCAGATTGTACGTAGGGGTGGCACCCCGCTTGCAAGCGCGGTGACAGGCGTCAGTGGAGTCGCAGGAGCTCCGTCCAAGGGGAAGGGGGCTCGAACGGACAGAACGACCGTCGAGAGGAGGCGTCCTCGACACCACGATGGCAGACGCCGTGTTCGCAGGACTCAAGGTCGTTGTTGTCGTGACGGTAAACTCCTGGAGAGCTTGTTCCCCCTGAGCCTTGAGGGCGGTCTCTAGCATCGCTTTATAACTAGACGTCTCGCTCAAAACCCTTGCCACGGCAGCCTCCTGCCTTCCCACGACGATCGGCAGGCTCTCCCCGATCGCATGCATCGCCTTCTGTTTGAAAAATGCCAAGGGCTCGTGCCCTGTGCCCGCGTCTAACTCGGCGACGACAACAGAGGCGGCGAACTGAGCCCCATTCAGGGCTCGAAAAGAGGGCATCCCCAAAGATGGGATGCTGGGGATACTCGCGCTCAATGAGCACAGCGTCGTACACTTAGAAGGCTTAGGTAGCCTCCTGCCGCGATGTCCTGGTCGATGTTGACGTCGACCTCGTCGCCCAATGTGAGCCCGCCGATCCAAGGCAGGACAGACACGGCGTCGGAGGATCTCAGGAGACTTTACATCCTAGCGAGGACAGTGATAACTAGACTCGTAGTCCGGGGAGAAGTCGGTAACACCACGCATAAAGGCGCGAGGGAGGGTCGTTCGATAGCAGCCAGTCATCTGATCTGCCTTCCAGAGACCTTCGCGACGGATCCGGGAGTATGTTAGTACCGTGGCACAATAGAGAAGGTGATATACTTACGTCTGTCTCGCAAACCCCACGGGCCTCCTCAATCCGGGATCCTTTGACTCTTTCAGAGTGCCCAACCTTCTAGCCCCGGATGCCCACGGCGGCGAAGACCTTCTTGGTTCACTGCGGCTTTGTCGAATCGGACAGCTTCGCAGTGACTGACATGAGCGTTGTCGCGCTTGAGGACCTTTCTTCGAGATTGGTACGAAGGGAGGATAACGGCTCTCCGGACAGGTGCCATCGCCAGAAGAAGTACGCTGCGAGAGCGCCGATAAGACATGACTTAATAGTCCTTGTGGCGAAGGGCGGCGCTGTACTCGCGCCTCCCGTGCTGATTCGTCTTGCCTATGATCTGTTAGTGACTACCAACGCGGAGGAAGCGTACTTACCTTGATCCTCGAGGCTGCAGACCCTGTTGTGAACCTGGTGGATCCAGGAGACGGCGTCGCCGTCCTGGATCGTGGCTTCGCAGCGGTCCACGAACCTCCCTCTGTCCCCGGCGTCGCCGCCGCCCAGACTCTGCTCCAGAGAAAGCAGTTTCGAGCCAGTATGTGTTGCCTTTCCAGGATACATTGATGACGCTATTGAAGGGTAAGGATTCGATGATGACCACTGCGGCGGCTAATTTCTGTTGCCCACCCTCAGAGCCCAGTAGCTCGATATTCAACGTCGCTTTCGCAAGTGCACATTCCGGCCGTAAAGAACCTTCGACAAGGTTTCCTATTAACCTCACTCACCGTGTGACGAGCTCTTACATAATTAATGCCTTTGGGTGTAAATAATCCTATTGGTGGGTTTTGTCACCTGTCGTATGGGTGTAAGAGCCAGGTCTGCAAAAGATGCTTGCAAGAGGCAATTGAAGTTCGTGGATACCTTCTGAATACCTGTCGAAGACCAACTCATCTTACAGTTTCGGCGCATGGTCAAGCTTTCTAGCAATCCACCTTCGATCGTATTCACCTCTCTGCGTCGGGTCTTCAAAGGAGGATTACGAATCGTGTATTGTTATGAGGAAGATTGATCTCGCAGCTTCGACTGCCTGAGAGCTTCTCTTTTATGGTAATGAGTTTGTCGTACTCTTTGTCGACTGTTGGTGACTCTATTTACTCTTTTATTGATGGTCCACAGGCTCCAAGCGAGCCATGCGACACGACCGGTCAAGGCTCACATTCCGACCTCCCCAAGCGTCTATCCTTGGGGTTGCCCGACATCTCGTGCAAGATAGGTCGTGGTTTTACATGCGAACGCTCAAAATCGATCAGCATTAAGCTGCTGGTCTTTGGATCACGAAGCACATTTGCTGGCCGAATATCACAATGCAGTATACCTCTAGATACTAATCTCTGCTCGAGCGCCACGACTTCCTCCCTGGTTGCTCGATCTAGACTCGAGATAGACTCACCCTTCAACGCCGTGCCTCCCCAGGACAAAAACAGCATACGCACTATATAGACCCTTAGATCTAGATAGTACGGACGGCCCAGTTCAACACTACCCAGATACACTGGGATGTAGGTGCCTTGAAGAGGTTTTAAGCGGTGGTACACTCGGGCTTCACAATCGGCTTCAGGAGTGAATGCGTCGATCGTTCCTTTCGCCACGAAGGTATAGCCATGTGATAGCAGAGTCATCTTGAACAATGCGCCACGACTGCCTTGCATCCCAAGCGGCTGGCAACCTTCGTCAAGGCTCCTTTCCAGTTGCCGACACATTCGCCGCATGGAGCCCAGGTGGTCGAATATATGGCGGTTACCGGTTCCAACCTTGCGATGAGAGGTAAGGTTGGGACACGCGCCGTCGAGGTAGCCTGTCGTGACGATACCCAGTATACAGCGTTGTGTGCAGTATTCTCTGCCACCACCGCCTGCACCTCTGCGTTCGTCTGCCTTTCCGCCTGCATTAGACCGTAGCTGTCTCGTATTGCGGAATTGACTCGAGCGCTTGCTGAGTGTGTCTGCATCAGAGTCATCAGACGGACTTGATGAACTCTGCGATCGTTGAAAGTCCTCAGTATTGACGTCGTTACAGCCACCGAAGTTGAGGCGTTTCCTTGTCCGTATTTTATATGGTGACCGATCAAGTGGTCGCACTCTACTCTTAAAGGCCGAAGGAGACGGCGTCAGAGCTCGTTCTTCCGGCGGGATCTGGCGCAAAATCTCTTCGTAATCGATAGTCGCTCTGTGTGCCATTGCGATGGTATCGTCCCGCCACTTTTAACTACGTACCGCTGACCCAAGTGCTAGAATGCAAATGGTGAGGGCCACACTGACGGATGTGTGTGCAACCGACACTGCACCGTCACCAAGCTCCGCATCGATACCAGGAACCCAGAGATGATAATACAGCACGTTCGGTTCGCTCTCCCGAATTCGTAGCATGACGCATGCTTCCCCCGTAGTGAACCAACTATATTCCAAGCCGCACTCTAGCATATAACTGTATGTCTGCGTCATTACTGCGCATACTAGCCATTCTGAATTGTATATGAAGCGTGGACCCAGGAGATCAGTCCCCTCTGCATCAGGAGCCGCTCGGTTCGGAATGGTGACACGGTTTATGACGTCCTCAAACAAGTTCATTGATCCTTGATCTGCTCTCTGGAGACCCGCCCGCAAGTTACTCACCGAGAGCTTATGAGCAGCTTTGTATTCGATGATCATGCAAAGCTTTCTTGAGCCATCCACTTCCTTGTAAACACAGAACTGATCCGCCTGTCGAGGTCTTGAGACTTGATTTAAATATGGTTGCCTCTGAGGGATTGGGAGCCGGCGTAGACCTTGCTGTACCTGATGATCCGACTCATCAAGTGTATTTGTGTGGTTTTCAAAGATAAGGCCATGCTTAATCCCAACTCTTCCGTCGCAGCATCACTCTCTTGAAGCTTAGATATGGTACTTGCCACTGGCCTTTCAACAGCCAGACGCTGGTATGTCTCCAAATCCTTTTCGCTTGCAAGTGGACGACCACATAACTCGCTGCTGAGTTCTTCGAGATACTGTCGTGTACTGAAGTCTTGGGCGTGCGACCGGAGATGTTTCGAGATCTTTGCAAAAACGCTACGGTGTTCATCTGGAAATTCGGTCCATGGTTTGATTAGAGTGGGACACGGTTTGTCCTTTGGGCTCGTAATCGAGCCTTGTGTGCTGGGACTCTTGTCGTGCTGTATTCGAAGCGGCCTCGATAGAAGAGTATGGCAAGAGTGAAGGTACGTTTTGAATGAAGTGCGTCTTATTTTGAGATTTGCCTGTTTTGCCTGTTCCTCTGCCTCTTGACGACTTCCTCGATCTTGCTTCCTGCTCCTCTGCCTCTTGGCGACTTTCCCGATCTTGCTTCGCCTGCTCCTCTGCCTCTTGATGACTTTCCCGATCTTGCTTCGCCTGCTCCTCTGTCTCTTGACGACTTTCCCGATCTTGCTTCGCTTGCTCCTCTACTTGCTTCAGTAGTTGCGTCAACCGCTGAATTTCTGAATATGGTTGTGGAGGCATTTTGTGGAATGTAGATCGTTGAGCGACCAGTCAGATGTGTAAAACACCTGCACATTATCGGTTCTCCAGCCTGAGATTGGCCCCAGGTAAACAATTACGCCTTCGTAGAAGTCACAGTACATAGCAAGACCAGGTGACTAAGCACATCTCAATTCTGACCGAACAGCCAAACCACGGGGCTCGAGGGTGCCAGGCTGGGAAAACGTGACGGCTGATTGAACTTGGCAAGTTGGCGGGCGGTGAGACAACACCATCATCATAAGAAACAGAAGCGTCGCAACTTCTGTTCCAAGCTGTACACGACTGGGCGGCCAAATATGCAGTACTTTTGGTCGATATATCCCAAAATGGTAGTCCATCTATAAAACCTCTGACGCTTATTTCTCCACAACTACGCACGTCGGCTCATAACTCTTTGATCTCCAGTTTTCCAAATCACCAAAGGTCAGTGAACATCTTTTAAATCGATGCCCATAATTTTTGTTGGTGTAATATAGATAAAATTGGGATGTTCAAGTCAACAAACCCCTCCGAACTGGTGTATCGGTAACATATCCGCCTCTCATTAAGCCTCGCTTAAAAGAACGCGGTTGCGCGGGGTTCGACTCCCCGGTTCGGAAGCGAATCAGATATCTCAGATATCTACAGACAACTTTAAATTTTTTAACCCACGGCAGTTCCACAATAACACATCACTCAGGGGCTGCCACCAAGCAAATCATCACGTTCCTTATTTTGACGCTAGGCATCCTACCTCCATTTAGCATGCTACTTACTCGAAGGCCAGAGTTCTAGTTATGAACTAGCACTTGGCACACATCCTACGCTGGTAGCGACACAGACGAATCGGTCCAGAGTTCTCTGGGAACTATCTGAATTCTTACGTAGTGCTTACAATTCATTGAACGCTTGTTAGGCACTCCTCCCATAGCCCTCTGAATCCGAACTCATTTGAAATTGCATCAAGGTTCCCATAATCCCGCTCCGTCTTCACTCTATCCGCCCCAAGTCCAGCACCAAAACAACAGAAGACGTAAAGAATAGTTCTTACATCAAGCACATAAAAGTGGACACCAGTAAAGAGAACTTGTCAATCACAAACAATGAAGAAAACAGAACTAAAGTTTCGGTCGAGGATAGTTCTCAGTGTATGTATTTATCTCTAAATATACCTGCCATGAAACGCGTCCCAAGCAAAGTCAAATAGCTTCACAAACCAGCCACAGGGCTTTCCCTCGACCGCTCAAGACACCAAGGTGCTCTCGCAGGCCCAGTATCTTTCCCTCATAAGTGTGCAGGATGCGAACCCTTATTCGGGCAACGCACATGGTTGTGTGCGCACAAACAAGCAGCAGAATCACCAACGAAACATTTCTTCGGTTCAGGAAAGTCCTTTGGCTTGGTATTCTACATTTTGTTTGCTGTCAAGACATCCGTGTAGTGATAATTTACCACTCCTCGGTCTTCTGCTCCGCTGCCCAGTCGGAAGCACCGGCAGCTGGGGTTGGCTCAGCCATCTCGGCGTCCCAGGACTGTCCGGCAGCAGCGGTGGCTGGAACAGCGGCGGCGAAAGCACCGGCAGCGGCACCGGTCACCTCCCAGTCAGCACCACCAGCAGTGGCGGCGAAACCAGACTCGATGGCAGCTGGGCCGACCTCCTCAACGGAAGCGACCTTGGCCTCATCCTCGATGGCCTTGGTCTCCTCGGACTCTGGGTCGCGGTAGAAGTAAAGATCGACCATGACGTCCCAGTCAGCCTCACGGGAGGCGATGGTGCCACGGAGACGGAGTACCTCACGGGCCAACATCCACCAAACAAGACCGATGGAGTGACGGGACTTGTTGTTGGTTGGGATGGCAACATCGACGAACTCGGTTGGGGAGTCGGTATCGCAAAGGGCGATGACTGGGATGTTGACGTAGGAAGCCTCCTTGATGGCCTGGGCATCGGTGCGTGGATCGGTGACGATGATGAGGCGTGGCTCCTTGAAGGAACGGGTGATGTAGTTGGTGAAGTTACCTGGGGTGAAACGACCGGCGATGGCCTGGGCACCGGTGTGGTGGGCAAACTTCAAGACAGCGCGCTGACCGTATGGGCGGGCAGAGATGACACAGATGTCAGCTGGGTTGTCAACGGCTGCGATGATGCGGGCAGCGAGGACAATCTTCTCCCTGAAGCGCGAAAATTAGTCTGTGTAACTGTGGTACCTGCGCCATCGCTTGCGCATTCAATTCGCAACATACCAGGTCTTGCCGATGTTGATAACGTTGATTCCGTCTGGGCGGGTCTTCCAGAGGTAGTTATCCATGTGAACCTGCAAGTTCTTGGAGCCAAGGTGGCACTGAGCTGCGAGGAGCAACTCAATGTCCTGAGCGGTGGCGTTGAAGCACGGTGGGAGCTGGGATGGGGCCATCTTGACGGATTTGATCTGAACCTGAGTCGGGACCTGTGGTGTTGAGATTGTCGTGGAGGTCGGAACAAAAGGTTGAAGGAAAGGCGATCAGAATATTTTGGCGATATTCCGAATGTGCGCGGAGCACGGTAGGGTTTCTCGGCTATGCCTGATTCGGCCTGGCTTGAATCCCAGCCGGGCTACCCCGAATACGGGTTAGCGTCATTTGGACATCCGCCGAGCCTCGAAAAATAGCTGTGACCGCGCAGGTGAGATAACGCATTAGACGCCAGTATAGCAGCCATGCCGCCTCGGATACCACTTTTGTCGCGCTTTAGCGCCTTGACCCGTATGTGTTATGTAAATCTGAAAAGGATGTGTGGCATGGAAGTTAATTGAGACTGTACAGTGCGCAATGCCGCGACCCCAGTGTCTACGCCCTCCATGATATCCGTCGCCCACGCCTCCACCAAAGAGAGACGTCACCGCGATCCATATGCGCTTGCCCAAGCACGCCAAAGAAAGGCGGCCAACGTACGCAGACAACAGGAGCTTGCTGCCGGGCGCCAGGAGGCTCTCAGCGACCCAGTCCGCGGCATCCCAACCCCATTCGTCGAGTCCTTCAACACCGTCACCCCAATCGAGACCATCGATAGAGACGTCAGCAAGAAGCTGAACCATTTCCTCAAACCAGAAGAGGTTGAGACCTCGCTCCAGCACTCTTACATCCTCACTCAACCTATCATTTCCACAAACCGCGACATCCAGGATCCAGTCCGCGAGGCGCAGGAGATCAAGCAACATCAGGAGAACCACGAGAGGGCTGTTGCCGCCGTCCAGAGAATCGTTGCATTAGAGCAAGGAAACCAGAAGGATAGGACGCGCGCCAACATCCAGAGGTGTATCGAGACCTTCGGTCGCCACAACTCAGATGAGACCCTTAAGCCAAAGCCAATGGGAGCATCCGACACCACACCAATCGTTGAGAAGACTCCGCGCGCAGGACCAGATACCGGAAGCTCGGAAGTGCAGGTCGCTATTCTGACTGCGAAGATCAAGGTGTTGGCCGACCACATGCAGCTCAAGGGACGCCAAAAGGACAAGATCAACAAGAGGAACTTGAGAGTGTTGGTGCACAAGCGCCAAAAGTTGTTGCAGTACTTGAGGAGGAAGGAGAGAGGCGGTGAGAGGTGGCAGAACCTGATTGAGACCCTGGGGTTGACCGAGGGAACCTGGAAGGGCGAGATCAGCTTGTAATTGTACTGCATGATAATGAATCGAGGCATGTGTAAAACAGGCGCAATGTGTACAAATAGGGGATGAGCGAAATGCTCTGTGTCGAATATGAAAGACTACCAAGTAAAAGACACCTCGGTGCACGGACTTGTGTCCTGTTGTGTCCTGTTGAGAAATCTGAACGGGGGGTGGAAGACACTTCATGGTGGGGTTGTTAACTGGTTTTGGTTTCGACCATATGTAGATCCACGTTGAGAAGTTCGATAAAACCAAACTTCTGCGGCGGCAGAGTTCCTCCATCACCAAGCGGTTTGGCAGAGTAGAGTAGAATTACCTACCCAATTTTGGACTTTCACGCTTATAACACTTGAGTGAGCCTTCGTAAGTTTAACCACGTATCATGTCCAACCATTAGATCGAGATATGCGGCGAAGACACGCAAGTAGGAAGAAACGAAAAGCTCTCTTGAATTGATATAGTCCAACAAACTATCATGTTCTCTTACTCCTCCTACGCCAACCGATTAATACAAGTCGTGTCTACGCGAGGGATTACGGCTGCTGCCGCCCGGCGCTACAAACGAACCGCTTAGAATACACTGATATAATTGCCGATCCTCTCCTTCTGGTTCTGCGCTATGCACTCCGCGATCCAAGTAATATTACGGATCTCCTGCTCTCTCAGCTTAACCCACGCATAAACAATAGCATGAGTGAACTGCCTGGTGAAAGCACCCTTCGAGATCTCCATCTCCTTCTGGTAGAAGAGGTCCTCCAGGGACTTGGTGTCGCTTCCAGCTCCACCACTCATGTTGCCTGTGCTGATTCCGCCGCCCTGTCCCATACCGGTCTGGTCGAAATAGGTCTTGTAATCGTGCACGCCCTCAACTGCCAAACGGACACCCTCAATATCATCAGCTCTTGACAACATAAAGGTTCCTTCAGGGTACAGCTCGCCGAAGCTTGGGTACAACTTCCTACGGTCCTGCTTTGACAGTTCGGTGCCGAAGGAGTTCAGCGTAATGTTGATAGCTCTGCGATCCGCCTCAAACGACAACATCTCAGACATAACCTCGCTAGTCGGCGTGCCAGCAAGCTCCGAATCGGTAGTGACGAAGTTGTAAAAGTCCTCAAGATAGCTCTTGTATAGCGTATTGCGCACAATCTCAATGTTCAGCTCGTCGAGGTCCTGGTGGCTCAAGGAGCCTTTGAAGTATGGCGCAAGTGGCGTCTCGATTAAAACGCTGTTGTAGAGCTCCTCGATGTTGGTGGCGACGCAGAGGACAGGCATCGTCTCGAACCAGCCGAGTGGATGACACCTCTCGAGTAGCTCTCTTGTGTCTCTCTCGTGGAGTGTGCCGGTGATGAGTAGGGCGACATTGTCGATCATGTAGCCATAGGTGAGGTAATCCATGAACTTGGCGAGGGAGCCGACAGCATTTGCACGAAGGTATCGAAACTCTGAGATCAACTTGTCGGTGGTTCTGGCCGCGAGGTCTGATGTGGATGGGTTTGGTGGAAGAGATGCGAGGAAGTCGCCGTATGCCGGGCCCAGCTGGAGTTTCAAGTCTGGCAGTGTAAGTACTCGTTCTGATGCTGGAAAGTTGGCGGATTATATACCATCGATGGTCTCACATTGTGTCATGTTGGAGTAATTCTGGCCCGTCAACAGGCTGTTGCGATAGCCACGGACGATTCCCTCAATGTAGCTGTGACGGCATTAGTATATATTCATTTTTATGGGTATATCATACACACCCATTGTTAACGTTGAAGAATAATCCCTCCATGTTGAAAGTTGGCAATAAGCGAAGTGTAGGAAATAGTATAAGTTCAAGGTAAGTTATCTAAGTCTTGATGTTCCCTCCCCCAGCCCATGAGGCTCACAAGGCTCCACTTGAGCTATCCGTCACTTTTGGCCTCCCCATCCCACGTCACGTGCCATGCCATCTATCCAGCCAGCCCGCCTGCAGAATTGTGGACCGCCCGCCAATTGGGACTAGCCTAAATTCCGCTCTCACATTTTCGAAAAGTTCAAAACTTTTGAGGTTCAAGAGCCATCGCCAAAAGCTCCCAACGACGACAACAACTTCACACCTACGGTAACAGCGATCCGTCGACACATACACAATGACGCTGTTTATCCTTACTGAGACCAGCGCCGGTTATGCGCTTTTCAAGGCCAAGGACAAGAAGCTCCTCAAGAATGAGAAGCTCGTAGAGGAGGCATCCACCGCCGAGGGCGTATGCAGCATGTAAGTATAGATAAGGACACGGCGCATGAAGATAATCAATGCCAATGGGGTGAATTGAAGATTTCATGTGTCTGGAGATGGACTATGTGCTGACCCTGTCCCGCCCAGGCTCAAGCTCAAGACTTTCCAGAAGTTCGACTCCGCTGCCATGGCCCTCGAGGAAGTTGCCGCGCTCGTTGACGGCAAGGTCACCCCAATGCTTGCATCCCTCCTCGACACCATCAAGGACGAGAAGAAGGCCTCTTTGGCCGTCGCCGACCCAAAGTTGGGAGCCGCCATCAACAAGCTCCCATCCGTCACCCTCACCCCAATCTCCGACTCCACTTCCAACGAGCTTTTCCGCGCCATTCGCGAGAACCTCCCAGCTTTGATCCCAGGTCTTCTCCCAGAGAACATTGCCACCATGTCTCTCGGTCTCTCCCACTCTCTCTCTCGCCACAAGCTCAAGTTCTCCCCAGATAAGGTCGACACCATGATTGTCCAGGCTATTTCCCTTTTGGACGATCTCGACAAGGAGCTCAACACCTACGCCATGAGAGTTAAGGAGTGGTACGGATGGCATTTCCCAGAGGTTGCGCGTATTATCAACGACAACCTTGCCATTGCCAAGATCATCTTGAAGATGGGTATGCGCACCAACGCTGCTACCACCGACCTTTCCGATATTCTTCCAGAGGAGATTGAGGCCGCCGTCAAGGCCGCCGCTGAAGTTTCCATGGGTACCGAGATCACTGAGGAGGATTTGGAGAACATCCAGCTCCTTGCTGAGCAGGTTGTTGGTTTCACCGAGTACAGACAGCAGCTTTCCAGCTACTTGTCCGCCCGTATGCAAGCCATCGCACCAAATTTGACTGAGTTAGTCGGCGAGCTTGTCGGTGCCCGTTTGATTTCCCACGCCGGTTCCCTTATGAACCTCGCCAAGTCCCCAGCTTCCACCATCCAGATTCTTGGTGCCGAGAAGGCGCTTTTCAGAGCTCTTAAGACTAAGCACGACACACCAAAGTACGGTCTTATCTACCACGCTTCCTTGGTCGGACAGGCCACGGGAAAGAACAAGGGCAAGATCGCCCGTATGTTGGCTGCCAAGGCTGCCATCGGTCTCCGCGTCGATGCGCTTTCCGACTGGTCCGCATCTGGCGAGGGCAAGGGTGATGATGTTCCAGAGGAGGAGCGTTCCGCTCTTGGTGTTGTTTCCCGCGCAAAGATTGAGCGCCACCTCCGTGGCCTCGAGGGCAAGCCGTTGTTGCCAAGAGGTGTCGTAGTCGGCCCAGACGGCAAGGCTGCTCCACAGCCTGGCAAGTGGGAATTGAAGGAGGCCAGCAAGTACAACGCTGATGCCGACGGAATCGCCCCAGATGCTTCAGCGCCAGCTGATGCTAAGAAGGAGAAGAAATCCAAGAAGGAGAAGAAGATGATCGAGGAGGTCGAGTCTGACGTCGAGATGGCCGATGCTTCGACACCAAAGAAGGAGAAGAAGTCCAAGAAGGAGCCAAAGGAGCAGACCGATGAGGAGAAGTACGGTGCCCTCGCTGAGGCCGCCGGAATCTCCGTGGCCAAGTACAAGCGCAAGGCCGAGAGAGGCGAGATCGAGCTCGGTGAGGACGGAAAGTCAATCGTGCATTCCAAGAAGGAGTTGAAGAAGGCGAAGAAGGCCGAGAAGGAGCCAAAGGAGAAGAAGCGCAAGCGCGACGACAGCGAATCCGAGGAGGAGGTGAAGAAGGAGAAGAAGGACAAGAAGAAGAAGAAGAGCAAGGATTAGATACCTAGTGTTTGTTCGTGTCGTAGGCGTTGTTTATCTGTATCATATTGGCGGTAATGAGCTATATGGATCTTTGGCTGTATCATCGAATGGCGTAAAGAGGGGTATTTGGGCATAAAGGCTGTGAGGATTTCAAAATCAAATTCGAGAAGATATCTCCATAAAGTCGACAGTTTTGTATTGGCGTGACATTGTGATTGCCAACCTGTCCATACACGCCAGAATCGATCCTCTGATGATTGGAAGTACACTCATTCTATGCAGCTCAGGTCTGTTCACAGCGAGCTGCAACGTTCTCCATGTCCCTCGTCTACAACTGAAAAACAATGCGCTTTTTCATTCGTGATGGCACTCTACTATCGTTTCTCCTCGCCATCTCAATGCCAATTAGCTAGTACTCCGACTTCTCGGCCAAACTCATTCTGGTTAAGCTTCACTTGACATCAGAGAAGCAATTCGTCTCCTTCATTGTGATTACAGTCTGCGGAGTGTCATAGTCCTTTTACTCCAGATCGTCGAAATGCCAATTGGTCGCTAATGTACCATACTATCAAAACCGTTATGGCTAAGCTTTCCTCGGCGTCAGGAGAAGTGAAGGCTGTCAAAAGCACATTGAACGGCGCGTTGTCCCATCTAGTGCTGACAGCCGAGAGATTAATTTTGTAAATGGTCTACAGTATTTTCGATCCTTCGTCAGTGTCCTCAAGTGCCTCAACAAAAGATACACATTCTTCGCGATTAGAGATGAGATTCATAGATAGTTGAATAATTTTCAGCAATGTTCAGAGGATCTCAAATCGTAGCTATTTTCAGCATGTTTCATCTTTGCGATCAGCCTTATGGCTCGCATGTTTCGCCATTAACCGAAGATTGGGCTCACGCTTCTCGACCCACCATAACCACGCACTATCTCCACATGCGAACATCATCGCCCGGAGAGTCCAACATCCCTCCAAAAATCCGCCAATTTTGGTAATAGTCCACCTATGGGGGTTGGTAATTGGAAGAAGTCTTTCTTTTTGTGCATACCGATCATCCCAAACGCAACTTAATGGCCCCAACCCCCTGGGTCTCTGGTAGGGGATGGCTTCATCGTCAATGAGCCGGGACGTGGCTATTTCGCACGAGGTTTTGCCTGAATGCGCTTCTCTTTCTCAGTTCTATCTGTACTTTCTCGTTCTGTATAACCTTTATCTTCATCTCGTTCTTGCACCAAGTTGTAAACTTTTCGACCTCTGCGACTTCCCGCCGTTACTGTCAATCGCACTTGTATCCATTGCGCCGCAACCTGTTGAACCACAACAAATCTCGGGCGCAAGCCAATTCCTCCACTCAGCTTCAATATCGATACATCAACAGCCATAGTAATAGATCAATGGCCCGGTAAGCACTCACAATGCCGAGCGATCTCGAGTCCGCCAGCCCCCACGGCAGTCCGCGCAACGAGCGCAAGAGGTCGCCTTCACCTTTATCGCTCTCCTCGGCCAAGCAGGTCTTAAGTAGTTTGATGACGCCGAGTAAACTGCGAGGAAAACTGGCTGTGGGGTTCATAATAGCAGTGTGCCTTATTGGATTTGCTGCTAGAGGGCATACGGTACGTTCCATTCTGGGATCTTGGAAATTGAGGTATCCCACAAGGTTGCAGAAACTGATGGATTGGACAGGCGGAGATACATGACTATGTGACGGACAAACTACCCGCCTACAAAATTGATGGCCATACCGGCATAGGCGGCGAACCAGAAATTAATGCCACACTATTCAACAAGACTACGCCCACCGTTCGCCCGAAGTTTCACCTCCTCATCCCCGCCACATCCGCCAACGTTTCCCTCTGCCGCACCCTCGTCTCAGCCGCAATCCTCAACTACCCACCCCCAACCCTTCTCCACTACGATCCCAATTCCGGGGCCAACACCGAAATCAAAAACGACATCTTATACATCTACAAATTCCTAAACAACAAGGATCTGGGCGACGAAGACTTGGTGATGGTAGCGGATATACACATGTGGTTCCAGCTCCCTGCTCAGGTGTTGGTGGATAGGTATAGCAGGTTGGTGGCTATGAGTGATGCTGGGCTGGCGAGGAAGTATGGGTTGGATGAGGAGGGGAAACTGAAATACAGGACGAAGGTGCTTTTTGCGGCGAGTAAGTGGTGTGAGTTGAGAGCAGGAGCGGAGGATGGGAAGGAACCACATGGCCTCTGTGAAGCTGCGCCTGGGAGTTCGTTGCCAGACGATCTTTATGGGCCGTTGACGGATAGGGTGGAGAGTAAGCGCACAAGACCTCGGTATCTCAGCAGGAGTACACACATCGGTCGTGTCGCAGACCTTCGCGTTTTATACGCGACAGCACTACACTCCCATGCCGGGAATCAGCAAACGACGTTCAGCGTCCTCTTTGCAGCGCAATCGATTACGAGGGAACAACAACGCCTCGCCTCAAAATCCACAGTCTCAAAATTCTGGAGCGGGAGAGCGAGAGGGAAGGTCGATAAGTTGCTAAGAGTGTTCTCCGGATACGTACCAGAAATGACGCTCAACCCCCAAGAAGTGGCACAGCTCGGTGTTGGTTTGGATTATGAGAGTAAAATATTCCAATCCATGGTCCTCAGCACAGAAGACATCAGACCTGTCAAGTTTGAGCAGAAGACGCTTATTGCCTCCCCTTCACGCCTAGCTGCTCAATCATTTATCCGCCCGTTGCAGTTGCCGGCGGACCTGGATAATTCTGCCATTCCGCCACCGTATAAAGTCCTCCCTGTTCCCGTCGTAGGTGGAGTAGCCGACGAACCCTGGCTCGAAATAGACAAACTCCCACTCAGCAAACAATGGTCAAGCATCCCCCTCCTAACCAACATATTCAGCCCCGGTTCCAGCGTCCCTGCATCCATCAACCTCAACAACTTCGACACCATCGGCCCCGCAAGTATGGACGAGACTCCGGGCTTTACCACCGCCACCGCCACTACAAGGGAGTTGGAGGAGGTGATATGGCCACGTACCTGGTTTTATAGCCATGCGAGGGCGCTGATGAGGAGGTATTTGAGGAGCCCGACGGGGCATGTTGGGGCGGTGGAAGCGGATAATGGTGGGGCGGGGTGGTGGGATCTTCGTGGTGGTTTTGGGGGTGTGTGGACGGACGGAGGCCACTACCTTGAATGGAACGAAGTGTGCGGGAAATATGATGATGTGATGTTTGGTGATGGGCTTGGTGAGCTTGGAAAAGAAGAGAAGAGTAGGATGGGCGGGAAGAAGATTAATAAATATGGTAACCCGGTTGTGGTGGGGAAGAGGGTGGATGGGAAGAAGTGGGAGGCTACGGAGGAACCGAATATGGAGGAGAAGACGCCGGAGGAGGTTAGGAATATAGTTGAGGAGAGTGGGAATTTGAGGTGATGCGTATTTGTATTGTTTAACTGGCGTTGGTGGCGTTAAGCAGGTGTCGAGGTGTTCATTGATGGCCTCGTGAGAGACGTCATAGCGATTATTTTGTCCTGAATTCATTTGAATATTGAGCTTTAGTCCCTCGAGACCCGTGAGTGCTGTATCTAACCGATTAACCGTCGTATTGTTTGAATGTTTACCTTTCTGCTTGCGTATATTGTTAACAGATTGGATATTGGACTCTTGTTGAAAATGTTGCCGCTGCTGTGCATTAATCAGATTGGAGATCTATATAGAGCCTTGCGAGTTTGTAACCTGTTGGTGTGGTCGCAGCGCTTAAGAGTCGTGCCAATGAAACATCCTGGATTGTAGTACTTCAAGGATGTAGCGCCAAGCTGCTCAGACGATCGATTATCACGACCTCGACGACACATCGTGAAATCATGGTTTGGTTTGGTTAGTATTCCATCCAAGAGGCTGTTACACAGATTTCAAAATGGCCGAAGCACTTGCTGCACTAGGCTTGGTGGCTGCTTTGGTCCAATTAGTGAAACCGAGCGTCAAGCTTGCTGAGAAATACACCAAGATCGCAAGACAGCTTTAAGACCCTCCACGCCGTATCGGGACTATAGGGGCAAACCTCGCCAAGGTCCCCTCTGCTAAAAAGCATCTTAGAGCCTGCGAAACGCTCCGCCTTTGCGACTTCACATTTAGCAGACAAACAAGCGAAAATGCTCGCCTTAAGTATCCTGTACAAGGAACTGGATGAGCTTGCTACAAAATACCAAGAAGTCAGTAAAGCAGTAAAACGCCGCAAAATAAATAAAATGGAAGAGCGCTCGGGCGATCCCCGGTCTGGAGAAAGCTGGAATTTTAGGAAAACAACTCGAGGTTACTAAACAAATTCTTTCCGCAATACTAGAAGAAATGGAGGAGTAGGCAAGACTTTGTTCTCCCGTATAGTTGAAGTCGATTGATGTTTATGCTGCAATAGGATTCATCGGCGAGAATTAGCTCAAGTCAACTCGGAAAGTCTTGCACACAACCACAACTTCGACATTTCGGAAAAGCAACCCCCTCAATTGTTGAGTCAGATCATGAGCACTGGGCACCGGCTGAGGGGCCAGAGCCATGGCCAGACGACACAGCACACATTCCAAAGATCGATCTGAGCCGCCAGACGAGTACTACTCAACAGTAGAGACCAGTCTTGAAGCATCGACACTAGAGAACCAGTGGATTGTGGTTGAAGACGATGATGCTATCGATGATCTTGACAATCCAGTAACTGCCACCGTCGATGATATAGAACGATTTGGGATCACCCGAATCTACAGTCACCCAAAAGCTTCCACAGATATAGTCTCCATTCACGGTATCAACGGCCACCCACGCGACACTATGAGCGATAACTGTGCCTTCTGGCCTTCACAACTACTACAGACGACTTTGAAAGGAGCAGAAGTAAGAATGCTAGTCTATGGATATAAGGCAAATGTGGGAACGGAAGCGAGTTCAGACATGATACACCATCATGCACAAAGGCGTCTAACAACTCTAAGCTCAGATCGCTACCTCGAAGACAAAGAAGAAAGCCCTACCATATGGGTGGTTGATAGCGTGAGCGGAATACTTGTCAAAAGAGTAAGCCTTTCAACGCCCACCGGTTGGCGCCAACTTACCTCAACAGGCATTACAGTATGCAGCAAGTCTCTCCCGCACAACAACCGAACACGCAACCAGAGGTCTCTACATTCTAAGCCACAGCATCATGTTCCTCGGCGCTCACCTCGGAGCTGATATTGAGAAGCGGTGCCTAATCCTCTAAGCCGTCGTCCAAAACGCCGTCGACCAAAACGCCGTCGACCCACAAAGTCACCTTTTTGTCTCGCTTAGATCAAACAATGAAGCCTTGCAAAACATCAACTCTCAATTCCTCGAAATCTGCGGCCGCCTCCAAATATGCATGGTCCACGAATCCGTACCATCAGACTTTGTAAACGGAAGACACCTTATAGTAGACCACGCATGCGCTTGCACCGATCTGCCAAATGCAAGCTGTTCGGCATTGAAGCGACGCATGGAGAGATGTGCAAGTTTGGGAGTATAAAAACACCAGGGTATCTAAACGTTGACTTGAAACTTAAGAGATGGGCAGTAGATGGCCCCGAAGTCGTGCGGCCTAGGTGGAACCACGAACAATGGAATATATATGAAGCGCGACAACACCAGGATGCGGAGATGTTGAGACACCATCGTATGTTGCCGACGGGCTTGTTCAATACACTCTTCGCGAATTTGACTCTCAGATCTTAGCCATAACTGACACAAATCCTTCGCATTCCAGCATCTATATCTAACCTACCTCCCACCAGCAATCAACCCCCCCATAACATCAGCAAACTTCTCCGCCCTCCTCCCCTGCGCAGACTGTCTCGCCGTCTCAACACCAAGTAAAACCTCCTTAACACCCACCTCCACCGTCCCACTGCCAGTAATCTGTCTCAACAGCTCCAAACTCTGCCCAAGCTCAGTTTCGGAATCAAAGGCACGCACTTCGCGACAGATATTCGCGAGCTCCTCGTGCGAATTCACATTTGGGATCGCGATCTCGCGATTGAAGAGCTTTTTGCCGCCGTTGAGCTGGTTGAGAGTTTCGTGCTCGGAGGTCGTGGCTAGGACGAGGAGACGACGGCCCTATAGTCTATTAGTGTCTAATTTAAAAGTTGGGTAAAAGTGGCATTTGGGATGGGAACTTACGTGTGGTGGAATCTCTTTGATCAACACTTTCAGGGCCTGCCAGACTGTGTTGCTGAAACGTGGACCAATGACGACCCAGTCGATGATGGTTTCGATATCATCAATAACGACGATGTTTTGTGGTGACTTATATGCATCCGCGAAAATCTTGTTGATATACTCCACCTTCCCAGCCTCGTTTTTTCCAATCATATCCTTCGCTGAAATCAGCTTGATAAATGGGAAGTCAGAATCCAGCGCAATCTTCGCCGCTAACGCCGTCTTGCCGGCACCACTTGGGCCATGCAACAACACAGAGAGCAGAGGCTCAGATTCAGAATCTCTGACTTGGTTGACGAACATATGGCCGTCTTCAAGGATATTTTCGATATGCGGCGAAAACCTCAAGATACCGCCACGGATGGCAGTGCCCAGCTCCTCCGAACTGACACCGAACGCTGGTTTGACTTCTTCAAGAGCGTTCTCGAAATCCGCAGACTCGACCTTTATATTCTCAATATCATCACTGACGCCTGCTACACTGCCAACCTTTACGTGGCGGTTGAAGGCGAACGAGGAGGCGGACTTGACAAGACCACTGATCTCGGCACCGGAGAAGTTCTTGGTCAGCTTGGCGAGTTCAGATAGCGATACTCCTGGTGCCATCAGTCCGTTCTCGCGCATCTTATGTGTGTGGATCTTCAGAATTTGTTCTCTGCCCTTCTCATCAGGGAGGCTGATCTCCATGTGGACCTCGAGACGTCCCGGGCGCAAAAGAGCGTCGTCGATCATGTCCATGCGGTTGGTCATTCCGATGAGCAGGATGTTGTTCAGCTGGTCGACACCGTCGAGTTTAGAGAGCAGCTGGTTGACTACAGAATCTCCAACACCAGTGCCACCTCCAGTTGTACCTCTCTGCTTGCAGACAGCGTCCAACTCATCGAAGATGATGATGTGAAGTCCTGACTCGTCGCCCTTTTCCTTGTACTCCTTCTCTGCGTCTGCGAAGAGCTTACGGATATTCTCTTCGGACTGTCCCACATATTTGTTCAGGACTTCAGGACCGTTGATAATTTTTGGTTCCCTCGAGTTGAGCATCTTTCCAATTTGCCTAGCAATCAATGTCTTTCCCGTACCAGGCGGCCCGTAGAGCAATATACCCTTAACGTGCTGAATGCCCAACTTCTCAATAATTCCTGGCGGGAATATGCGAGAGGCGAACGCACGTCTGAAGATGGCCGCGAACTCAGTGTCTAGACCACCGATACCCATATTCTCAAACTTGAAATCTGGCGCGATGATACTGTTCGCTGCGGGCCTCTTCGTGCTGCCCTTGAGTTTGATAGGTGAACTCGCATCCTTGAAAAAATTGATGATAGTTTGTCTCGTCAAGATTCCTCTCGCACTCGGGTCTGATGCAGTCGGTGCATCTGCGCTCGGTTTCTCCATGCCCAAGTTCCCGAGGCTGACGGTACGGACCTTGATTCCAAGCACAATGCCCTTATGGTCCATAACCAACTCCTGACCCGGCGCAAAGATCTGATTCTCGTACAGCTTGTCCAAGTATTCGGTCAGGACATCCTGGTCGTATGGTATCTCCGTCATCTTACGCCCTGCGAACTTGATGTCCACGTCCATAGCCGCGAGGTAGCTCTGTCCTCCCTGCGAGCTGAACGGGTCGTAAGAGTCCGCTCTCACCTCCTCCGTGAGCGAGACCTGGCACCATTGTCTTTGTGGACCAGTCAACCCAATATGCCCAGGTGGAAACGACGGCGTTGGACGCGCGGTAACGACATATTTCCCATTAACCATAATATAGAGATCCGAGCCATCCTGAGACGGAGGGAAGTCTGCAGGAGAAACGGCGGTGATATTTCCGTAGACATATTGATCTTGCAGGTTCTTGTCGTCTAGCTTCGCAGGGCGCAAAATCTTTGAGATATTGTGAACTGGTTTGCGATCCACCGGTTGGCGTTGTGGTTGTGGCATTCCGCGCTGTGGCATCGGTGGTTGCTGGCCATACTGTTGCTGGCGTGGGTCCGGGTATTGCTGGCGCCGTGGGTCGTCGTGGCCAGCTCCTGGGGAATCGTAGCGAGGAGGTTGCGGCTGGCGTTGCTGCTCGCGAGCTGGCTGCGATTTACCAAACAGGTTTTCGCGGTTGAACATGGTGAAATTTGTGGTAGGTAGAGAATTGAGCCGTAAGCTTCCATGATCCTGCGATGTCTACCTTGATGGCTGGGCGGCCGCCTGTCCAGTCATGTGACAAGCTCCTTTGCCGGCCGTTGCCCGGTCAGCGCGATTGACATGCAGGAACCTTGCTCAGCTAGTAGCTCCACACGGGAATTAAACACCAGCAATCGACTCTACTGAGCCCGGCATCATCACTAACCCGACAGCAGATATCGACAAATGGGCGGCGCTTTTTGGGCAATGAGTAGTAGTATTGGATCAGCACTATACAGCAAGGGCAATACCAGTACGACATAGCCAAGCGATCGCGACGCGCCGATACCGACAGGGCCCAAGTTTCCAGCCACCACGATTGGACGTAGACAAGAAATTGGTTAACTGGGACTGGATATTATCACGACAGAAAGAGAAGAGAAACAATAGCGACAATGACTTCAAGTCCAACACCATTACCCAACGGCTTCAGCGCCAGCCAATATGGCAGCATGAACGGCGATCAACTGCGCTGTGCGACTTCGAGGTCAGGCCTGAGGATGCCGCTCAATTCATCAATCCCGATGCGCCCACTATACAGCCGTAGAGACATAGACGAGCAGCAACAGTCGAATAGGGAGAGAGAGAGGATGTTCGATTCCGACGACTCAGATGACGAGATACCGATCCCGATCAAGTTCAGCGCTGCGGCTGCGGCGCTGTTGGATGGGGAGGGAAGCATAGTGGGTGCGGATAGCCCAATACAGAGTATTGAGACCAGTGCGATGGCTACGAAGAGGAGTGACGGGGGCTCAAGTGGAAGCGGCAGTGGGAGTGCGACCACGGCCAGGTATAATTTAAGTGGTTCGACCGCTGTGGAGCGTCTTAGACAACGGACTCCGGAGGTGCCGATCGACTTCTTGAGGAGGGATAGAAGAGAGAAGACGAAGAGTCCTGTAGAGAGGATACAAGGAGAGCTGGAACGGAGGGTTGTTAGACTCAGCTTGAGTCCCAAGTCTGCCGCGGCAAGAAACAACTCGTTGTCGAGAAGCCAGAGGAGGGAGCAGGACTCACAAGCAGAGAGACACAGCAGTCTCTCTCGTGAACAACGAGCTGGGTCAGAACTTAGAGATCCGGATGCGATGGATCTTAACACGCCCCCCGTTGTGAGAACCGTCAGACTGCCAATACATACAAACGCCAGGAGTAGCTTCGGCACGAGCCGAGTTAGCTTCGGAGCGACGACAGAGGTCGAGTACAGTACGGAAAGAGGTCGACGCAGCGGGCCCGATGTGACAGAGGAACACCCGGCGACTGTCGCAAAACCATACATCCCCAGCGCCATGGGGAGCGTCACAAGATACGGCGGCTCAACAATGCGCACCAGATACGGGCTTGGAGGACCAGACGAAACTGGTCTGCAGAGCTCAATGCGTGTCAAGAGGGTTGGAAAGGTTGCCGGTAGCTTCCTAAGTGGGCCAGCAAGAAGAGGCAAGAGGAGGCAAAGCGAGGAGGATGCGATGGGGGAGAAGGAAGAGAAGGATGAGAAGGAGGCTGCGTTGCAGTCGGCGTACTCGCAAGAAACGCATCATGAAGAACAGGAGCAGGGGAGTCAGGAGCCGGATGGCCAGGAGAGCCACTATGCGTCTCAGCGATCGAGCCAGGATTCACAAGCTCCAAAGTCGTCGTTTTATGCCGCCTCGTCGTTCAAAGACTTCGCCACTGGTAGCCCAGCAGAATCGCAACGCCATCCCCGACCAGTCTCACCCTCACCACCACCACAGCACATACCGCTTGCAGCGTTCAAGCCAATTGTCCGTCATCCACTTCCTCGTGCTGAAGAACCGGCTGCACCTCCAGCGCCAATACAGCCATACAGGGCCGCACCGCCGCGTCCCGAAATGCCATCAGCACACGATCAGGAGAATGAAGCACCACCAGTGTACAAATCCAAAACGCGCCAATCACTACTCCCGAAAGAAAGGGTGGACAGAGTCCCTCTTCGCACTCAAGTTGCTGAAATAGCAACACCCGTCTCCCCGCTTAGACAGCCATTAGCAGCGCGCTCGCAAAATACGCCTCGTCGTCCTGCGCCGCCGCCGCCGCCTCTGAAGATGCTGGATCCTCCTGCTGCCTCGTCGCATGGCGGTAGTAAGAAACGTAACGCTGTCAGGGTCAATGGGAAGTCGTTTCAGCGGATGGAGATTGTGGGCAGAGGAGGAAGTAGTAAGGTGTGGAGGGTCATGGCAGAAACCGGAAAGGTGTACGCGCTGAAGAGAGTCAGCATGGAGGATGCGGATGAGACGGCCGTGAGGGGGTACAAGGGTGAGATTGACCTGCTAAAGCGGTTGAAGGATAATGAGCGGGTGGTGCAGATTCTGGATTGGGAGATGAATGAGGAGAAGCAAATGTTGAGCGTGGTATGTTCTTCTTCCGTTCTCTCTATATGTTTAGGCAACTACTTTGGAAGTAACTTGGCTAATGCAAATACAGCTTATGGAGATGGGCGAGTTAGACTTCAACAAGATCCTCAACCAAAAATTCGCCGACACGCCCGCCGCCTTCGATCCTTCGTTTGCTCGACACTACTGGCGCGAGATGCTCCTCTGCATCAAAGCAGTACACGACCACGATATCGTACACTCGGATTTGAAACCCGCCAACTTTGTCCTGGTGCAAGGACGCCTGAAGCTCATTGACTTCGGTATCGCCAACGCTATTCAAACGGATGAGACTGTGAATGTCCACCGAGATACACAGATCGGAACCCCGAACTATATGAGTCCGGAGAGCTTGATGGACCACTCTGAGCTCCCGCATAATCAGGAAGGCGCGCAAGGCCGTGTGGATCATGCGAAGCAGAAGGTAATGAAACTGGGAAAACCATCCGATATCTGGTCTCTAGGTGTCATTTTATACCAAATGACATACGGATACCAGCCCTTCTCCCATATCAGCAACCAGATGAGCAGGTGCAGGGCGATTATTGACTGGGGATACGCAATTAAGTTCCCTGAGCTTGGGTATGGGGATGTGAGGGTCGAGGAGGCGCATTTGGATATTATGAAAGCGTGTTTGCAGAGAGATCAACGCCTGAGGCCGTCTGCGGACCAGCTGCTGAGTAGGGGGGATAGGTGGCTGTATCCGAACGAAATTAAGAGCGGGGAGCTGCCGGTTAGTAAGGAGTTGTTGGCGAGGATTATGTGGGGGTGTGTTAGTAAGAGCCTAGGAAGAGAGGTGTCTGAGGCGGAAGTGATGAATGTGTGGGCTCCGGCGTTCTATAAACAGGCTGATCAGTATGTTAGGGAGAGTAGAGGAGAGTGGCCGATATGAAGACTGGCCGAGGCCTCAGACAGGAACGGGTGTTTGTATATTGATGATGGAATAGCCAGGATGAGGACGAAAGGTACGACGGAGGCGCCAAGGTGTTAGATTGTACTCGTATATTGAGTACTGAGGTAGGGCTTGAGCACAACAAGGTGCTTGGATACGGCTGGGCTCTGTTGCCCATTGAGGCGGCCTTTTATACCCTCTCGGAGAGTCGAGATTAATGATGGCAATTATTTTTTAACTGCTTGTTTATCATTCTTGCTCTGGATAACTAGTGACCTGCCTAATACGACGTGATTGCAGATGTGAGTGAATAGTAACTTCGATCATAAATTCAGCTTATTATGCCTCGCTATACGGCTGCTAGAGACGAATGCGTCACGTGAAAGCATTCCATTCAGCAAGCCGCATAGTTGCGCCCTCCACAGCGGCAGTACCCGCTCATTCCCAAAAAGGCAGGGGCAGCCAGTCGCCGTGGCGATCTTGCCCCAGGTCCCAAACATCGGCAATCTTGCGACACCTTCTTGGACCGCGTTCTCGATGCCTGTCCCGTTTCACTCGCCAAAACGCGTTCTATTCCTATGTTTTCAAGCTCCCTTCCGGCATCCCTTCTACATCGGTTAAAGCATCGATCAAAGATATGCACAACGCGCCGTCACTGCATACCATTATTCTATACGATATCAGTTAGTAGTGTTGGAAGATACGATGGAGGTCCTGCCGGACCTCAGGGTGTTTGTTTATAGCGATGTTGTACTGCCAGGCGAGATGAAGTTGTTCTGTAGACATCTCAAATGTGTCCTACAACTTCAGTGCCCGACTAGACATATCCAGGTCTCTGGCGCGCATTGTGAGCTGAGGGATAATGCGGAGGAGGAGGTCGCGCAGGTTAGCAGGCTTGGTAAGTCACCATTTTTGAGGGGTGTCGTGTCGGCTTTGTCCAGATGCGCCAATTTCCCAGCATCATGGCGCAAAGAGAAGGGATTGCGCGAACACCTAGCTAACCACCACCTAGCTAAGCACCTCCGCGACAACACGCCAACCTCTCCCATCTCGCACCCACTATATGATTGGTTCATCCCCGTCCTCTTTCTCCCCCAAGCGCACAAAGTCCACGGTCTCGCAGGCACGCACACGGCTCTCGAGCTCATCACTCGGATATGCCACCGTGGCTCAACGATAGGGATGAATGTCTTGGCTTCGACGTTACCTAAGTACAACAAAGGATATCTTAACACAAGCTACCTTAATAGACAGCTTAGGGAGTCTTCGGAGGCGGAGGATAGGAGATGGGTTTGTGATCTGTATGAGAAGATGGCGCGGATGAGTGTTGAGGAGAGAGGGTGGACTACTGTTGGTGCGCTCCTTGCCGAGTTTATTGGAGAGAGAGAGAGAGAGTGGGATACCGCGGAGGGAGAGCTAGGAAAGCAGCTTGTGGTGGACAAGAAGATGCCATCTTGGGATTATTACGGCGTCGCGGACCTCCATGATGACTCCGTGTTCTCGTTAGGCCAGGACGCGATTCCCAGCTCACCTACAGCCTCACCGATAGACCTAGCCGCTGAGCAAGACAGAATTACATACCTATCCAGAGTTGAGCGCATACTCCCCAAGCTGCGCCGCAAACTCACCAACCTGTACCTCGAGCGCGTGCGCACAGCACCAAAAGTGTCAAGGACAGGAATCTTCAGGCCAAAACGAACCAACGCTATCATCGAAGCGATCGACACTTCAGTGCCAGACTGGTGGTGTAATGAAGAGCTGACGCGAGATATTGCGGATAGTCTTGAGATGCCAGCTGAGTGGAGACTGAATGACCAGGATAACCCTATTGATTTGATAAAGGTGGGTAATCCTCTGGCGCAAGAGACGAGAATGCAGAATGGGCTCATTGACCTCAAGCAAAATCTTAACCCGCTTGCGCAACGCGCGAGGGTGCAGAATCCGCTGTACCAAGTTGCAAGGGGGAGGAGGGTTGTGGCGGCGCAGGCCGAAGAGAATCCATTGAGGGTGAGTATTGAAAAGGCCGATACTCCTTGTGCGGACGACTCTGGCGCACCGATTGGAGGATCGAGTACTAGTAGCGGCACAACGAGCGGCTCGAGTTCAAGACGCAGTGCGAGCACGATTTCTAACCTGAACTCGAAATATGATGGCCGCCACCCGCCCAGAGACAACAAGCGCCGTGGCTCATCATCCTCGGAATCCCAGAACGACGGAAAGAGGCAAGAGCTTCTGATTCCAGCAGTAGCTGTTCGCAAAGAGGATACCGAGATGGATGGAATGGGCGAAGGCGAACGAGGTGCGCGTAAGAGAAGAGTGTCCTGGATCGCAAAGCACTTCGCGGAGACGTATCCTTCAAGCTCTGAGGCTTCTTCTCGCGCCAACTCGCCAGCTGCCTCGGTACATGCAACTACACCAAGACCATCAGTTGCGCCATCACCAGTGCATGAGAGTGATGAGCCTATCTCTCAAAGCAGGTCAGCCCATTCAACAAAACCAGCCGCACCACACATACTCGATCCTCTTTCTACAACGCTTTCAGGACGAGATCCATATCATGCTACTGCCCACTCGTACAACACTCCCCACGCGCCTTCTCCATTTACGACAGCTGAGGACATAGACTACACACACATGCTTATGTTTTCCAATACTGAGTGTGTGAATCCAAAAGAGCTGATTGATTGGATGGGTAGAAGTCATCGGGAGGCTGCTGAGGAGAGAGAGGTGCACCTTGATTTACGTGCTTGGCAGGCCACTCAGGCGCAGGCTCACCAACAAAACACAGGTGGGTTTGGTACTGGATTGGAAGGTGGTGGTGGTGAGGATTTTATAATGGGCGGAATGGACGACGATTGGGGAGCTGGCGGTGGTGGTGGCGGAGTTCCGGCAGTTGGGTCCTTGGATGGGATCGCTATGGGTGGTGGTGGTGGTGGTCGTGCTGCTGCCCCTGCTGCTCCGCCAAATGTTCCCGGGTTTGGAGCCCGCTTTGGGGAGCTTATATTCGACAAGCGTCGCGTCATCCGCACCCCTTCATGGTCACCGATAACAACACCCGGCGTATCTGGACGCGGCACTCCTAATCCTCACTTCCAATTCGACGGCACACAGAGAGTCAGAGTCCCGCGGCTGAAACGGGTTCCTAGGAAGCTGCTTAGCTCTAATATATCTTCTGTTGAGAGGCGCGGCGTGGATAGGAGTAGTGAATCATCACTTAGCTCAGCGACGAGCAGCCAGAGCACGAGTGGAGCGAGCAGTAGTGGCGAGACAAGTGACGAGATGAGGGTGGGCATGGTATCCATTGGTTCCGGCCAATCGACTCCCAATGCTTTGTTCAATGAAGATGGTAGGCATAGGGTCAAGGTCCCGAGACCAAAATGGGTCCCCAGAAAACCGTCAAGTTTTAATACTTCTGCTGTTGAGAGTCGTGGAGAGCCGAGAAGTAGCGAGCCATCAAGTGACTCGGGGATGGGCAGCCAAGGAACGAGTACAGCGAGCACCGGGGGCCAAATGAGGCCTCCGCGAGCTTCTCCTGTTCCACAAGCACCTCAGCCCTCAGAAAAAACAGGCGTTTCGTGTCTTCAGGCTCTGCAAACACTTCGAGCTCTCCAAGCATCTCAGCTCTTGCAACCTCATCAGATTCCCAGCATCTGGGAATCCTCGCAAAGGCAAGCATCTCAGGCTCTGCAAACACAGAGGCCTCAAGCGTTACAGATACCAGAAGCTTTGCCGACAGTGCAGGCTTCTCAGGCTTCTCAAGTTTGGCAAGCACCTCGGCCATTAATACCACCTCAAGCACCTCAATCATCTCGCGTTCCACATCCACCGGTTCCCCAAGTTCTTGAAATTTCCCAGGCTTCGCCGATACCGCAGGCACCTCAGCCATCGCAAGCTTCTCAGGGATTGCCGCAAGCGCTTATCTCCGCACAAGCTGTTCAGAAGTCTCCGCAGCTAGGACCAGCGTTTGGTTTCTCGTCGATGGCACAGTGGGCGAAGAGCATGAAGGAGAAGGGTGTGAAGTTTGCTCCAGAATAAGTGGTTGGCACAGAACGGCGTGGTTTATGGCAGAACTGGTTGGCGAGGTTCGATCTGCATAGGATATGGCGTTTGGGTGGTTATGATGAGGAAGCTATATCGCTGCATTGGGATAAGGTGTTTCTGCATACGGTATGCATACCCATTCATTTGCTGTACGCAGGATATCCATACATGTCATAAGGAGTTTGCTTATAGAGGAAATGGGAGGGAGGTAGATAAGACAACAATGAACATATGACTTACAATATTGCTTACCATTGGGTAATCGGTTGATTGTGGTTGGAGAATCGCGGTACGCGACTTATGGGCAGCCGAAAGACGGTTGATGCAGATGATTGGCTCTGTTATAGCCAGTTGGCTTCTCCTCATTGTGGCTTAAAAGCAGCATGCAGCTTTCAGCCAGCGAGGAGATACGATGGCCTCTTGGAACTCGTGGTTCCGTCTTCTGAAGATCGTCAGGAACAGTTGTCGATCAGACAACTTGCCATGACGAGAAGCCGTGATGAGACCGCATCACCGCAATCAAAGAGCAGCACCTGAGAAGTCTTAAAACTAATTAGTTAAGCGAACTCAGCATCACTTTCACGTGCAACTTCACTTCGTGATGTCGCCCAAGTATGTTGTTGTTGTTCTTCGCCTAGCTCTACTGAGGGGTTTCGTTCCAACACGATCTATGTGGGTCGTGGTGGAGACGACGCGTGGGCGACAAACTTGGTTTTGCTACCTGAGACTGCGAGTACGTCCTATCCAGAAGGTTAAAGGTCGTACTTGTGCGGCCGCGGAATTTTGGAGTGGAAGCAAGTCACTGGTACAGATCGACACGGCACTTAACCCCGTGGCTATCAAGTAAACACCTTGAGGTCTTATTGCCGTGGCCGCGATGTTAAGCGCCGGCAATTATACTCATATACTTCCACTACATTCCTTCCGTCTCATACCCTAGCCTACCTGCCACTTTCGGGGGGCTTCAGGACTCCTTCAACTGCATTTGGACGAGTTTACACAAGGGTGCTGAAGCGTCATGGTGTTGACGCTTGCTGCGCCTCATTGCGGACCTTGTGGGGAGCTTGGCAGCTTTCCCCAGTATTTGGGACCACCAATTCCTCCGGTTCCATTCTCCACTATATCCCGAGGGTTGTTGAGGGTTGAGGCTTACAGGGTGATAAGCCGAGGGTTTTTGCCGAGGTCAGGCTCAGTTATGGAGTTTATCAGAGTAAAAGACTGGAATGTGGTGGATAAGGGTTACGAAAGAAGGGCTAAATTCGACGGGATGCGACATCATGCAGGGCAGATACTTGGGTACGTTGGCACCGTCGATGCAACTTAAGAGTACTTGGCGCTTGTTCAGCGCTTGGCAAAAGGCTGGGCCGACGCCAGTTCGAGCTCCCAAGACTCTAGTCCGCATCATCGTCGTGCTGTGCGGAGTCGAAATGAGGCTGCTGAGCCATTCTTGACTCGTGATCATTCCTCTCTCTTTCATCATCAAACAAAGGATTCCATACCTATCTCTTGGCTACTAACTTCTACCTTCATCCTCATTCGCGAAAGACTTGACGTTGTATCCGGAACACCACGAAACCAAGCTAGCACGATCTACGTCTTCCGCAACTTGCTTCTGTGCCTGAACTAACCATCCTTGTACTCGGCGATCGCAAGCAATCCCGCCAACTTCACCAGTAGCGTTTAGGCAAGATATGTAAGTCAACTCACCATCACATCTCGTCCGTATACCTCTCCTCACTTGTCTTCTAATCACCGTCTAACTGAGATGCCTACCAGGACCCGTAGAGAATCCGACTCCCTCCAGGTATCCCGCCACAGCAACAGCCTCGCCTTCGGGCCGCGCCACATCCTCTCCACATCCTCATCCTATACCTCACCCAGCTACCCTTCCTATTCATCGAGCACATACTCAAGTACCCTCGCAAAGTCGCGCAGCCATGGCGCAGTCCTGGCGAATGTCGACAGAAATAGGCCGCTCAAGGTCAACGTCAATACGCTGCCACACATTGCGATTGTTGGCTTTGACGGCAAACGCCAAGTCATACGGTCTCTCATCCCGCCCGATCATAGCGCGATGAGGGGTGTCAAACCCGGCGGACTCATGAAACTACACCACAGAAAACTCAAGAGGAGAGGAAGCACGTCGAGTTCAGTCTCCATTAAAAGCATCACTAAAAGCATAAGACCAGGAAGGGGAAGGAAGGAGCTCGCTCAGACATTGCTTACCCTGCCTGTGGAGGTGTTGAACCGCATTTTCGACTTTCTGCCCCAAACGGCACTCCACGAACTGATGCTCGTCTCCAAATCACTCATCGAGGCCGCAGCCACGAAGATGTACCACACGCCGTACTTTGCGAGCACATACCGCTTTGCGCAGTTCACTTACACGGTCTCGCATCACCGGCACTACGCTTCGTTGGTGCGCGTTCTCAACATGTCTTACTTCACAGAAATTCCACAGCTCCAGCGCGAACCGGAGGCCGGGTGGAGAGAGTGGAAGTTCAGGAACCACAGCATGTACACAACCCGCGCCACACTCCGGCACCCTCATAAACCGATCAATAAGCGCGGGTGGGTACCGCCTAAGCACAGCCATCCGGCACCCAACGCTTTTCTGGGACCTTGGGCGCTAAGTAGGGATGTGCCGCTCGGCGGACTGATACATGTACTTAGAGCGTGTGAGGGCCTCAGGGTGGTGGATCTGAGTAGGGCACAACTCGCGGAGGATTTCAGGGTGCAGGATCCTAGGTTTCCGCCGAGTGCGTGGACCGGTGAGGTGTTTGCGAGCGATATCCCGAAGAGCTTTACGTATGAGAGCGAGGAGTTGAGGCCGGTTTATAATGTGCACTTTATTGAGGAGTTGAATAAGCTAGGGCACCTACATACTGTTGTTGCTAGGAACAATGTGGAGTTCAGTACGTTGATGGTTGCTGAACTGGTCGACGGTGCGGGGTCCAATCTGAAGGAGGTTGATTTTACTGGAAGTGGGTTGGCGAGGGAGAAACCGTGGGCTGTTAAGGGGAGTAGGGAGGAGGTAAAGGGGATTGTGAGGGAGATGGAAATTAAGACGCCAAAGAGTCCGGATCCGAGGAAGAGGTTGTCTGTTCATTGAAGGAGCCAAGACGGAAGGAGGACGGAATGAAGGGGTCAACGGAATGAAGGGGTCAATGGAGTTGAGGTGTCGACTTAGCGATTTGGTCGGATTTGTGCGATGTCCATTTATCGCGAGGAAGAGATTGAGGGAGCCAATCGATTGTCTATGATCTACTCTACCTTAATTGTTATTTTATCTAACCCGTACGGGTATATAACGCCATACTCCCGCTCCACTTACCTTTTCCTACCCACTTTTCACCTTCTCTTACCAGCCGATTAACGATGTTCGCCCGCGCTCATCAAAGACCGGTCAAGGTCCGCTTCTTTTGGTGCGCCTTCGACTTCATTGATCTTAAGCCTGTGGCATCGTTCAACGATGCTTCCGAGACTAGCACACAATGGATCCCTCAGCCTCGCCCTCGCCGCCTCTTCCTCCCCTTTCTGCCTAGCCAGGAACCGTGCATTGTCCTCCTCAATCCGCGCCTGTAAGTCCGGCAAACTCTGATCCGGCATCTCCAGTATTTCTTCCCCACCATACCGGTCCTGCATCAACAGCTCCTGCTCGAAGTTCTCTACCAGGATATTGCCGGGGTAATCGTCTAAGCAGTCGTTGGCGTGGATGAGGGCGTAGGGGGGGGGGGGGGGGGGGGGGGGTCT
>RCNJ01000185.1_pt1 | contig 45645 bp, 40 predicted proteins | sample 2041171 | NCBI WGS metagenome assembly RCNJ01 (sample SAMN09708213, study PRJNA481090) | feces metagenome | biome: feces | host: Pygoscelis adeliae | place: Antarctica: Rookery Lake | collected 2010-03-01 | reverse complement strand
TCCCGCCCCAACCCCCCCCCCCCCCCCCCCCCCCCCCCACCATCCAACAACCAACGCCGACATCGTCCACATATGCGTGCCCGATGGCAGGTCAGGGCTCCGGCATGTATCTCCGCCCGCTTTTTCGGCACGACCTGCAGGTTGTCAGCGGGGGTGCTTTCGGACTCTTGGCATCCAGACCATGTGCCGCAAAACGAAAGTTCCCAAGGAGCCGCTCCGCGGGTGCAAACTTTAGGCTATCCTACTCGTATCATACCGGTTCTTGTCCCCGCCTAAGCCCTTTGCTATGGCTATATAGAATATGATCGACAGAAGTCTGCCGAGACATTGGCTTTACTCATATAAGGACGCGCGTGTTGCTAAATGTCCATACCGTGTCGGACGGGAGCTCTGCCTCAAAACACCACACTGACAGCTGCCAGAAAGTGACTACAGTAACCTGACGTCCACAACGTACTCTACTGTGGGACGTTGCAGTAGAAAGCGAGGTTGTAAGAATAAAACCACTTCTATAATGTGGAGTTCGAATTCTTCTGAAGGGCCAAGGAACCATACACCCGGCCAAGTCCTGGAAACGAATCAATTACAGTACATGGGAAGATCGGAAAACAGAACAATGTATCCACCCTGCTGCCGCTTCTCTACTAGGAATACCGAGTCTTCACGCTTGAGCCTTAAGTCAGTGCGACCAAGCGGCCAAGGGTGTTAGCTTGCCCTTGGCATTTTACAGCGTTAGATAATTTCTTACTTTTGGCCACCTAGGATAAGCTATTCGGCTGCCTCGGCGTGCACTTTAGGTGGGTATTTGGGCTTCAAATATGCTCTCAGACGCAAAAAAACAGGATGTCATAGATGGGCCTATCGATTTCTAAGTTCTAGAGACCTAAGGCCACTTGAACTCGCTGTCACGTTCAAAAAGGTCACAAAAACATGCTGAGAGAAGGGTGCTTCGTCCTTGGGCGTGACAACCAATCTTACGAATACAGTACTACTGTACAGTACATGGACATCTCCATTGTTTGTCGCGTGGAAGACTGCGTGCCACCCGTGTCATGGCAGGGATTCGCCTGGTCCACGACCACGGGTACTTTACGGAACGGAGATGGCATCCACGAGTATGACGGATATTTCTCCGCATCTGTCACTGAGTCCTTCCCATTGGCGGAAACGAGCACTTCGCTTCGTGGAGGCGGACTTTGAGGCCCCAGCCCTCAAATACGACACGGTGGGTTGACGCCGTGCTAGCGGCGTTCTAGCCGAAACGTAAAACTGTCTTCCCAGTACTTCGTACTCCGTAATCACTAACTATTGTCCTCGTCACATATTTTAATCTTACAATAATACGTGGAGTTCCCTCCACGTAAAGTATGCGGCCGCTAGAAGCATGTCGCTACTTCCAGGCAAATCAAATGCGGCGGGCGGCTATTATAAAAACCCGAAACGCCACTTCGGTTCTTCCATTTTCACTAAAACTCGTTTGGTACCTTAACTTGTGGTGGTAACCTACTCGCAACTCGTAACACCGCGATTGCCTCGCTTGCTTTTTACGGTCAAGTTTTCTACTGTTCAGTTTCTTCATTTACGACCATTTTTTGCATCATGTCTTTCCTCTCATTTACGGCTAACCCTTCCCCATCAGTGGTGAAGCACTCACTCAAGTACGCTAGGCACGTCTAACCCTACACACATCCCCGATCTCCTCCACACCAGCAGCTCGAGTCGCAACCTCTCAGCCCTCTACTGTACCGCGCACGCCGTCATGCTGATCTGGCCATACTTCCAGAGCCCGCTGAGCTGCTTTGCACTCGAGATGCGGTAGGCATGACACCAAAGTGTGCGAGAGTAATGTGGCTTTAGGTAGACGGAAGTGTGCTCCCCGGAGACTGGGATTTGCGTGGTGGTTTGGGGTTGCTTTGGCGGCTACTACACTTTGTGGGAAGTGAGCCGACAGTTCGTCTTGCTGGGTTGTGGTGACTTCATGCTGCCTGGAGGTGCGGTCTGGGTGATCTGGTTTTGCCGCGTCCTTTCCATGTATCATTTGCATATCCCTGGTGTTGTTTTCCTCCAATTTTGTTAGCTTCGGACGTCTTTGGGCATTTGCATGTCGTCCAAAGAGCTAAGTTAGCGACTTTGATATAAATTTCGAGGGTTTGGGGACGAGACTTGAAAGCTTTGTCTCAAGTGGTAGCCATGTGCGTGCGTACATACTCAAGTGAGTGCTCATGTGGACGACTATGTACAAATACCCAACATAATAATTGCACGCTGGCCGCAAATAAGGTCATGATTGGCAAGCAAGTTCCCTGTGACCTGTGATATGGCGGAGGCAAAACACTCGAAATAGAGTGCTCACCCAACATGGCAACCATGCTTTCGTGTAAGATAAAACAAGCTTACCCAGCAGCCTATGCTTAAGCTCATTGACCTGAGTGCGAGCAGGCAGCTTATCTCATTGCACGAGAGATGCGGCATTGATACGTTGCTGTTCTTTGAGTAAATAAGCGAGATCGTGATCTAGAGCACATCGCCGCCGTTGAGTGTTGCCCATGGCATTGTTCGCGGGAGCGAACGGGAGGTGGCGTTTTGCTTTTACACGTCCCTACTGCAGTCATGAGGCGTCTCAAAAAACAGGCAGAAGCACCTTAACGCGTTCTGCCTTCTCAAGCCTATTCATTGTACGCGTACGCAGTCACTTATGAGAAAGATGCACGATAGTTCATAGTTGACAGTAGATGTCTTTTTCCTCAATGCAAACCGCTTGGGAGTTGCAATGTCAATGCCAGCATCAGGCCTGTTTGGATTGCATTGTGATGTGCGCAGCTCTGTGCAGACATTGGCTTCGGCGAACAATTGGAAGATGCCCAGATCTCGGTGGCCTTGGGCATGGCTGCTTGGTAACAGTGTTGCAGAAGACGAAGGTAGCTTTTGTTGAAACCCGAGGTGGGGTCTCGGTGTGGATCCAACGGAAACACGCGGAAGTCAGCTAATGCAGCTATCCAGTTCATGTTTATTTAGTATGATGCACAAAATTTGTGCCCACTCCTTGTCAAAAACCGCGCAGCAATTCGGTTTGACAAACACAAGCAGCACTTCTCCGCACAAAGATCTATTCTCGAAACTGCGCAAAACTTTCACTATGGTAGGTACCTTTTCTGCGACGGAATCGACTTCAATTCAAACAGGGCCTTCACGAAGCCATCTAGAGGAACGAAGCCACCTCATAGACACCATGAGATTACAATCAACCCAATGATACGTTCCAAAGTCTGTCAAGTCCAACTTGCCATCCCAGTTACGAGCTCATAAGCGCTTCGAAGGCTGTCGGAAGCTCTGATGAAGTATGGAAAAGCCGGTACTCGTGCTGCATAACAACTAGGGTCACTTCACCAACTGGTTCTTCTCCTCGCTTCGTAGGTCTGGTAATACTACTATGGACCACTGATGGTCAAGTCGTGTCCATTGGCTCAGAGGTGTGCGCGCCGCTTCTGAAGCAAGAATCAAACTTCACAATGGCAGTGGTCAGTTGCAGGTGGTCAGACAACCTTGTCTCCCTTAGAGGCCGGACCGGGAGGGCCAGAATACTGCGTTTGGAAAAGCGAGAAAGGCGCAAACTGCTGAGGGACGAAGTGGATGAAGACGCTCGCGCATGTGGGCTTGGTCACTGGTGAGATGATATTGGAGCAGCTGAGATGGGAGGAAGCATCACCACAGCTTCTGTTGAGAAGTCTGCGTGTAGGCCTGGTGTTGAAGATAGTCAAGGGACGGCATGGCAATGTGACACGCGATACCGGCGTGCTTTTAAAAAGGCTGTCCGAGTATTGTGTCTTGGGCACAAGGCCGACGGATCTATAGGCAATGGGCGTACAGGATGAACCAGGCGAGGAGTGCAATGGATAATAATAGTGTGAGAAATCAGAAAGAGAAAGACGTCCTAGACACACCCGGCCGCAAAAAAAATTCCCAGTGCTCGCATACTTCTCAGAAGACATACTACGTGAAGCCCAACTATCCAGCTGGGAAGTAGAAGACATCCATAATTTTTTTGGACACATAGGATGAGGAAAGAAGCTTGAAGTTATGTTCCAATGCCTTGATTGAAGAGCTGACGTGTCTGCGAAATTTTGTGTATAATATAAGCGACGCAAAGGGTATCAAAATCACCAGCCATTTCATTCATCGTCATCGTTCCATCATTCTTCGTCGTACGGCGCCCAAGATCATTATCTCGTCCTCCTACCACTTCCATCAGTCAGACGCAACCCAATCGCACCTAACTCTTCAAAACTCCAGCATCAAATTAAAACGTAGGGGTCTTCCCTCTCAAAATCCCCATACCACCCTTCTTCATATCCCTCAACTCCTCGTCCAAGGTTTGTACCTTACGAGCAACAACCGCGTCCCTCTCGGCCAGCCTCTTTTCAAAGCCATCTGCCACGTTCCTCCTCTCACGTCTCAGTTCCACCAGATTCTTCATCACATCCCCAAATCGGCCCACAAACCAGTCTCCGGCCTCCTCCCACTCCCTAATCGATAAATCTCGCAGGAATTCCACTTGCTGGTCGCTGGCAGAGGTCTCATCATCAGGCGTCGCGTTCTTCGAGAGAAGGAAAGCCTTGCCCAGCTTATCCTGCAGCGTCTTGCCCTTGATAACCACAGCACTCGCGCGTTGAGCCGGGGCCCTAGTCTCAAAAGTCTGGTTAGCCAACTCCTGATACGCCATCCCAAACAGTGTCTTCTTATCATAATCGAGTTCCGGGCCGGCAGCCCTCTTCCTGCTCTTCTGATCTCTCTCCACAATACCTCCACTCTTCTGTCTGACGTGACCATGGCCATTGCCATTTGCTTTTGGCGGTGGCAGCTGTGGCTCGACAGCAAGGTCAGAGTGGATGGTGTCTTCCTCCGCAATGTCGCTGGGCGCAAACATGGTCTTCCTCTCCTGGTACCTCTGGTGGATCGGCTTGCCCTGTCTGGCGCGCTGTTGGGCCGCATGGTCGTATAAAGCCTGGTCCGCTTCATCTTCGTCCTCATATTCTTCATATTCGTCCTCGGCACCAGGGATCGGAATGTCCTGCGGCTGAACATACTGCGGCTGGCGTTGGTGCTGCTGCTGGTATTGCTGGGGTGGGGCAACCTTCTGCGCCGCACGGAGGATCGGTGGAGCTTGTGGCGCCGAGAAGCGGGTATGCTTAAGGGCATTATTGGGGCTGTCGACCCTGACAGGGATGGCCACATTCCGCTGCTGCTGCTGCACACGTTGCCCGTAATTGGCCTGCTCGAACCTGCCATTGATACCTTGACTCAACTCCCGCTTCATCTGCTCCTGATGCTGTTCCTGATTGCCCTCGTCATCTGTGTGTCCTCCTTGTCCGTCGTCATATTCTTGATCGTCTGGAATATTTCTCTGTGTGTTCTGGTTGTAGTAGGTAGCCTGCGTGTCCTGCCACGGCTGTTGCGGCTTATACTGTTGCTGATAAGCCTGTCCACGGTTGGCGCCTTCCATAGCCTGCTGCTGAGCACCGTTCTGCTGAAAACCGCCATGACCAGGATGCATCTCCTCCTCCTCCTCGCTCTCATCACCCGCCCCATTTTGCTCATCCTCGAACCTAGTCATATTGCCATCCACACCCATAACCGTATCCTCGCTATCACTCCTATCACTTCCGAGCGTACTCGCAGCAAACGGGTCCTTCTTTGCTTGCTGCCCATATATGCCACTCTGCTGAACTGCGGGCACAGGTGGTGGTCCCATTATCTGCGGCGGCATTGCCCTCACCTGTCCAGGCACTGGACTTCCTGATCTTCCATTTGGCCCACTTAAGCGCTGCAGCACGTTCCTCGCACCCACCTCCGGCATCTGCTTAGCAACATGCTGGGCAAGTCCAGCGACGTCTGGCACAGATTGCCCTGGCGGGATCGTGCGTTTGATCTGGAATTTGTTGGTTATTGAGGCAATGGATTGACGGCCGGAGACAACATGCGGTTGGTTGGAAGACGTCGCTGTGGCAGAAATTGGGTCAGACGGATGGCGATGTTTGAGGAACTCGTTGACCGGCATCGTCTCTTCTGTTGAAAAGGAGAATTGGGTATGGAGTTGTGGTCGGTCGTGAGGAACCGATTGGCTGCTAAACAGAGATTTGTTGTCTCTCGGTGTTGACTCGTAGAGGAGCAGAAGCGAAGACTACAGCGCAGCAGCAACAACAAGAATGGTGAGAATAGCACAGATGTAGAATAAGAAAAGTCAAAACAATTGAGAAATAGAAGGTTGTGGTGGCATGAAATTTGCCGACTTGACCACTATCGACGTGGAAGGCACGATGCTTTAACGAGGCTCCGACGAGGCTGCTGGGGCCCGCATTTCTCCATCACTCGCAGCTCCACTCAGCGGACGCCCGTGCCTGAAGCTGTCCCGCTGTCAAGTTCTTTCACTTCCTGGGGTCTTTGTCTCGAGGTTTGACAGACCGCCTAACGGTGAAGTCTGACGATCACTGCAAGATATTGGTGATTCTCAGGAACACCAGAAATCACTGGAGATGGCCTTGTGAGTTGGAAAGCAAAAGGTTAATGGGCCCAACCGGGATTTGAACCCGGGACCTGTCACATACAAGAATCCTGCTGTATAAGCAGGGGGGTTAACCCGAAGCAACAATCATACGACTAGACCATTGGGCCGCTGTATTGGAGTGAAAATAAGAGGAAAGTATATAATGCACAGGCACAAGATGCTACACTCCTTCAAAAAGAGAAACAACGACAGACCACTTCGTTCTTCCCAATACAGGTTGCTGTTGTCGGAAGTGTTGTGGCTGTTGCTGAAAACGACTTCGGATTGGTCAGACTGACATTATACTGTTAGTATGTGTGCGGCGATATTGACGATTATTGTGAACGAACGGCAAGGAGAAACGGAAGAGGAAACAGCGCGGTGGGCTCCGTGAGAAATTTGCAAATAATTTCGCGAAAAGGTCGGGAAGGAGCTACGAGCCGCTTAGCACACAACTGTTGCATAACCTCATAACTCGCCAGCCAGGCATCCATTTCATAAGTGTTTCGTTAGCACAAAGGTCTCTCTATTTGTCCTGTGTTATTCCTTTCTTTTCCAAGGTGCCTGCTGTCTTCTGTCTCCTGCTCTTTAACAACAGAAACAATTTGTTTCTTATTCATTTTCTTTAAAGAGAAATTAGTTAGCTCAATACAGTAAAAAATGCCATTTCCATAAGTACGCCGATCACTTAAATCGAACCATAATTCCGCTGCCACATTGATGAAGCAGCCGTCTCCAGGTCAAGGAGACACAATTGTAATCCTCGAAGACTCTTGTCTGCGGTAAAGCCAACATGTCATTACTATTACTCCCTGAAGTTCATGATGTTTTCTACCGGGGACGAAGCAAAGTCTGAGAAGACGAGGCATCAAACGCACACCAATGCGCTATAATCTGCAATCGTATATTAAAGTATAATCTGTCTAACAGCTTCAACGTTCCCATCTTATAGATCTCTAAACAGCTAACCTGCTGTTCGCTAATATGGTTTCCAACCAAGTACTAAACTTTCACTTCACCCATGCCGACCTCGAGAAAAGCCAAGAAGCTCGACGCTAGCCAAAGCGGACGTGCTAAGTGCACGTCCGCTTCCCGACATCAAGGCATACCATGATGGACGAATTAGCTCGTATTTACCACCTGTCTGAAGCTTGGACTAACGGTAAGCAAGAAAGTAAGATTCTGCAACGACACAGAAGCGTCAGGCATAGGATTGGGAAGATTGTGGCCAGTTTGAAGAGGTTGATCGGCAGATTGTAGGAGGCCTTTTGGCTACATATTTGTTTCTTATCGCTCCTGAAACTCGTCCTTAAGAATACCAACATGCACCACAAACCCAGAATCCTCCTTCAATCCATCAATAAGCATCTCATCCGGGACTCGCCAAACTCTAAAACTCTTCTCAAACTCCCTCAACCACCCCTCAAAAACCTCATCACTTCTCAACTGCTGACCCACCAAACACACCGTCGGCTCCCTAGCCCTATCTCCCTCCTCCTTCCTAACCGCTGCCCTAAGCATACAAGCATCCACACAAGTTGCCACCAAAGGAGCGATCAAAGCGTCGTTGTAAATGCAATCACAAGCAATAACCGCATCAAGGCTCTCTCCTTTCCCAACAACATTACTAACCTCATCCGCTTCCCAATCCAGATGCAGCGCTCTGATCTTGTAATCTCCTGCAACCACCTTATCCGCCGTCTTCTTTCCCCTCTGCGCACTTTTCCTAGCTCCAGTTCCCTTTGTGGCCTTTGGTGCATTCTCTTCGATGTTTTGTCGTATGAGCTTTAGCACGTATGACTGGTCTGTGAGAGTGTAGCGGCCGACGGAGGGAGCCAGTGTGATGCCGATGACTCCGGAGATCCCACAGCCGAGCTCGAGAACTGAGGACGAGGAATTGAGGATGCCGTGAGTGCTGATGGGGTTGCTTGGGGAAGAGATCCAGCGGGCGAACAGTGGTGTGACTTTCCAGACGACTGTGGTGTGTATGTGAGATGATATGAAGGAGAAATGGAAAAAATGGTGAAAAGGGAGTTTAAAAGTGATGTGAAAGACGAGGCAGAGAGTGGGTAGTCGGAAAATTTGCCAAGACATCGGTGTAACGGCCCTCATCGACGCTACTGGATTCCCGTATCAAGGCGAGAATGCGCGCGAGCAGGTAAAAAGGATGGGAAGAGCCAGGTAGTGGGACAAAATGCCAAGGCTCATGTCAGACTGTAGGTCTGAACTAGCCACTTAGTCTCGCCCAGAGTTGTTGAGATTGTCCACGTTTCCCCAGCTGACGGACGTTGTGGCTCGCTCCGCGTGGCTCCTGTGTCGGCGGGGACCCCGGATATATAGCCAAATGATGGCGAGCTTCGAGACTTAAGAAGACAAAGAACTCGTAAAAGGAACAGTAAGATGAGAAATTGGCTTACCAGCTCCTGTCGTGCCCCCGCCTCGGCTGCTGTTAAGCACGGTCGGACTCTGATGGATTGTAAGCTCGCGGCCGTTGATCTCGAGGTCTATGGAGGTCGCATGTTGGTCCACGAAGCCGAGGTTGGCTGAGGGGATTGTTTGGGAGAAGAGGGAGAAGGTTTCTGAACGAGGTATTAGCTGTTAGCTGAGCCTAGGTTGAAAAGTGATTGTAGTAAGAACAATAACCGAGAAAACGGAGTAGCAATGAATGTGAAGACGTCTGGAACAACTTGGTGGTTGTACCCCCACAACCTGACAATCCGGTGTGGATATGATGGCTGTCTGATGCTTGGTAGATCACCATCGGTAAGACGTGACTTGTGGTGGCTGTGATGTAAAGGTACAGCCATTTCTGCACAACACCATGTTCTGCCAAACCTGAGACAGTGTGTCTACGCCGTAATGACGCAGACTTTGACAATGAAAGAACAAAGCCTACCTTTTTCAACGTCCTCAATCTGGGGACCGAGAGCGTCCAATAAACTCTCAATGCCCATGTTTGGAAGCGGAGATGGACTTAGCTGTGGCTGCCTGGACACATGACTTGTCAGCCTTCCCAACTGTTTCGGAGCAGCTTGAGATAACGAATGTGAAACCACATGGCCAACGCCATCAAGCTCACTGCATCGGCGGGGCTGGGCTTTCAACGACAATAAGCGCCTAAGGCTGTCACTTGAGGTTGATTGAGGACTGTGTGGCTGCTCCTTCGCCGTCCCCGAGACTTGGCAAAAGCACAGATGTTGAGAGCTTCGGAACCTCGGTTGTGGGGTAGGGGTTGCGGAAGCCGCCATGAACATGAACATGACGCCGGAGTAGATACCAATCGGGCGCGAGGTCAGGGCCCTACCTTTCCCAACCATTTCGGCGATGCCATTCTTTCTGGAACACACAACATCGGGGTGAACGGAAATAGGTGCAAGCATACCTTGATTCCGATAGCCGCCCGTTGAAGAGTCTGGAAAGATTTTGGGATGTCAGGGAGCTGTCACACAGATGGATGAGGTGTTGTCGGCTGTTTCCGAATACTGTACGGTCGCCGAAGACGTGATATGAAGTTCCATCAAATTTGTTGCACCGACACTTTACCTGTGTAACACAGAATGGATCGCTTCGGATGAATTTTTTTATACCCTATCCGAATGCTGCTAGACAGGCATGCCGATGGAGCGGCCACGTTAGTGTCAACTGATTCTGAGGACAATTGGAGAAGATGAAGGCAGTGGAGACAGCGGCGACGGCCAGAACTTGAAGCTAAAAAGAGGAGATCTGGGGAAACTATTGCCTTGGCGAGTGCGTCTCTTCCTCTTGGCTATCCCACACGGTGTACTCCGTAGGGTAGAACGCAATTCCTATCCGCCTTTGATTTGGCAATCCCGATCCGGTTGACCTTTCCTCATCGTCTGCGCCACCTCCAGGTTCGAGCAGGTTGTCAGGAGACCTCGTGGCAGATCTTGGGGTGGAAGTGGAGAGGTATTTTGTGTGGAGAGCGAAAGTTGTCATTCATTTATACTGTACGGACCACACAGATCTGCATACAAGCGGGTGGAGCTGCTGGGGGTCGCCACGGCGCCACCTGGAGGAAGCTCCCATTACGGTCGACCACAGCTCAACAATTTGGACCCCGAAACGCACCGTTTTGCTGCACATCGCCCAGCATTGTCGGCTCGACGCCCTGAAAGAGACAAGGCTGAGAGTTAGTGCTTGCTGTCGTGCAGGTTCGGAAGCATGAGTAGGAGTAGCTGCGAAGATGACGGGGATGTGAAAGAGAAAAAACTTTATCGCCGTTCTCTTCCTTTCAAAGCGCTTCACCTGCAGCTTGTCGCGACGATGCCAAGAGACAGAGTCATTCAACACTGCGCAACTGTGACAGCTAGCTCGTGGAACTCCAGCCACTTGGTATCACCACGCTCTGGCTGGTTGCCATGAATTGGGAAGACCGCATTGATAGGAGAAGAGAAGCTTCATAAAGAATTGGTATCTGCAGTGAGCAGCGTAAAACAGCCTCGACTTCGTCCCCACTGACGTGCCAAGTAACCGGTGTTCCATGGCAGCGAGCTCACCGGCCAAAGGAAATGGGCCATTGACCACAGCTTTCCCGTCTATGCAGCGGAAAGTATGGAATCCCTTCGCGGAGGAACAAGCAAGTACTTAAACCTCTACATGGTACAAGCCGACGTGGTTGTCATGCTGCGATGTGCTGCTCTCTTATAAATGTCAGATTGGACCATACTCCGTAGAAACTGAGTATCTACCGACCTGTCAAACTTTTTGCTGAGACGCCGCCCCATTGTTTCCTTCATCAAAGTCTCCATTGGGCGGGTACTTTGCGGGGCTTCATGGAATTCTGGCTCGCCTATTTGCCAATTGTCGCCCAGCCTCGTCACTTCCCCCAGTCACTGTACGGTGGGCGGACTAGACCACAACGGGCAACACGACACGCCAGAGCCAGGACAGGTTACCAGGGTGAACGGGCCATCCTAGCGCTGGAGCGAGCGACATCCAAGACAGGCTTTGAAGGCAACGTCAAGGTTCACAATATATTGCCTCCGCACCCCCCTCTTCTTTCCTTTCCTGCTCTTCATATACCCGGATACTCTCCAAACCACCTCGCTTCCTTATCGCGACGTGTTGGTCGTGCCATTGTTATATCGTTGCACCTATTAGCCATCCTTTAAGCGCACCTTCAACCCGCGACCGCACTGTCTCAACATCCGCGTAAACACAAAGCAAGTACCGCCATCATGACAGAGATCGCGTGCGAGTTGCCGCACTACGGTAAGGAGCCAGAGCTCAAGAAGGCCATTATTCAGCCAAAGATTTACAAGAAGGCACCATTCTCCAAGGAGGTTCCTGGCGTTCAGGCCGCACCTGGCGAGACCGTCCCACGTCGCAACACAGATCTCCTTGAGAACCTCGTCAAGATCCCATCCCCCGATATCCAGACCACCTATGATGTCGTCAGGACCTCGGCCGCCAAGTATGGCAATGCTAAGGCTGTCGGCACCCGCAAGCTCATCAAGACCCACAAGGAGACCAAGAAGATCAAGAAGGTGGTTGATGGCGTTGAGACTGAGGTTGACAAGGTCTGGACTTACTTCGAGTTGTCAGCATATACATACCGCAGTTTCATCGAATACGAGAAGGATGTTCTCGCCATTGGTGCCGGCCTGAGGAACCTTGGATTGGTCAAGTATGACCGTGTCCACATTTTCGCTGCCACCAGCGCACACTGGCTCGGCATGTCCCACGGCGCGGCCTCGCAGACTATGCCAATTGTCACCGCATACGACACTCTCGGAGAGGAGGGGTTGAAGCACTCCATGGCTGCCACCGGCGCAAAGGCCATCTTCCTCGACCCACACCTGCTCCCAAACATTGTCAACCCATTGAAGGAGGCAAAGGAGATCAAATTTGTTATCTACAACACTGAGCACGACGCTAACCCACAGCACATCAAGCTCCTCGGCGAGACTCACCCAGATGTCAAGGTTCTCAGCATTGACGAGCTCATCAAACTCGGTACCGACAACCCAGTTGATCCAGTTCCACCAGCATCGGAGGATCTCTGCTGTATCATGTACACCTCCGGCTCCACTGGTACTCCAAAGGGTGTCCCATTGAAGCATAAGAACGTCATTGCCGCTCGTAAGTATCCGCTTTCACGAAGGTCTGAGCCCAACTAACAATATCCACAGTTGCTGGTGTCAATGTTATCATCGAGAGATACATTGGTCCAGGTGACGGACTTCTCACGTACCTCCCACTTGCGCATATCCTCGAGTTCGTTTTCGAGAATGCTTGCTTGGTTTGGGGTGGAACTATGGGATACGGAAACCCAAAGACCCTCTCCGATACGTCCGTCCGCAACTGCGCCGGTGATATCCGTGAGTTCAAGCCAACCGTCCTCGTTGGTGTCCCAGCTGTCTGGGAGACTGTCAAGAAGGGTATTATCGCCAAGGTTAACGCTGGATCTCCAATCATCAAGAACCTCTTCTGGGGTGCTATGTCCTTAAAGTCTACCATGATGAACTACGGTCTTCCAGGAGCCAGCATTTTGGATGCCGTTGTCTTCAAGAAACTTAAGGAGGCTACCGGTGGCAGACTCCGTCTTTGCTTGAACGGTGGCGGTTCCATCGCCAAGGATACCCAGCGCTTCATCTCCTTGGCTATCTGCCCAATGATTAACGGTTACGGCCTTACTGAAACCACCGCCATGGGTGCCCTTACTGATCCAATGAAGTACACCGATTCTTCCGTCGGAGATATCCCAGGTTCCATCGAGATCAAGCTAGTCGACTTCCCAGAGGCTGGCTATTTTGTCACCAACAAGCCACTTCCACAGGGTGAGGTCTGGATCCGCGGTAATACCGTCATGGAGGGTTACTACAAGAACGAAGAGGAGACCGCCAATGCCATGACCGCTGACGGCTGGTTCAAGACTGGTGATATCGGTCAGTTCGACAAGAACGGCCACCTCGCCATCATTGACCGCAAGAAGAACTTGATCAAGACTCTCAACGGCGAGTACATTGCTCTTGAGAAGCTCGAATCTGTGTATCGATCCGCAACTGTTGTCGCCAACATCTGCGTTTATGCCGATCAGCAGAAGTCTAAGCCAGTTGCGCTTATCGTCCCAGCTGAGCCAGCACTCAAGAAGCTTGCTTCTTCCATCGGCGTCGAAGGTACCCTCGAGTCGTTGGTTCACAACTCAAAGGTTCAGACTGCTGTCTTGAAGGAGCTCCAGACTGTCGGTCGCCAGGCCGGCCTCTCCGGAATTGAGATCATTGACGGTGTTGTCCTAGCCGACGAGGAGTGGACCCCACACAACGTAAGTCCAGCACTACTGCCACTAACATTTCGAAGCTGGGTACTAATAACATGTCAGGGATTCACCACCTCAGCACAAAAGCTCAACCGTAAATCGATCGTCAACAAGTACCAGAAGGAAATTGATGCCGCGTATGCCAGAAACAGCTAAGCATAGCCTTCATTGCTTTTGATTCAACAACCAGATCGGCGGTCCTCTGGCGCCCAGGATCCTTATACCTTTCTTCAGATGTAATTTCTCCCTGGGTGTCATGGTCGTCAGGAACCGCTGTGCGCAAGTTGTGCTGCTGCGAATTTTTTTTGGTTTACGAGAAACGATTTCTCTCGGTGTGCCTGTTGTCCGCCTGTTGTACTTTCGATACCGTCTTCTGATACCGGCGTCACCATAGTGTCCAGAAGTCAGGACAGAATGCCAAAGCTGACGAGATTGCTGCGAAGGTTTAAACGAATTGGAGATGGAATACAGGCTGCTGTTTTATAGGCAGATAATGATACGAACTTCAACGGGCTGGGGATGAGGTGGAAGTGTTAATGAGTGAGAGATAGCGGGCTTGTATTATTGATTTGCTTTATGCGCATTGCTTGAGGGATGGAGTTATGAGAATACCAACACTGTTTGCCTTGATTGTATTTACTTGTTCATTGCAAACCTGAACCTTATTTCTTTTCACTGCGTGTTTAGGCACTTGCGTCTGCTCATGTGCGTGTGTTGTCGTTATCTGTAGCAGAAAGGAAGGCAATCAACTAACCGACATACTGAGACTTATAATGGCTGTTCTGTGCTCGGGGGCCTTCGTAGGCACTGATTTTCTATTCGTTAGGTTTACAGCGTTGTTCTTCTTGCCCAAGTCGAACTTTCAATCGTTACGTGCTCGCTTACTCGGACGGCATGATGAGCGGTTAGCTAACTTTTGAATGGGCTTCATTAACCAAGGGCTTCCATTGAATGCTCTTATTTCTCGAGGTACATCGTTCCAGCGACACCTCTAACCTGTTAAGAGTGGAGCCAACGGACACCTTGTTGTTGTCGCGTAATGTTTATGGCCTCATGGCGCACCACTCAAGTACCGGTGCTAGATTTAAGTTCTTAAGCAAGCAAGATAACAGTGGAAAACACCAGGTCTCAACAGAATAGCAACCGCCAACCGTCGCAGCTCGACCTCTTAAATCCATAGCGCAGAAGACTCTCTGGCGCGTCGATACCCAACATCCTCGAACCAACAAGTTAGCAATGATATTGTGCTCGTCGTAATACCGACTCTTGAGAAGTTCGCGGATCTCGAACTCCAAATCATTCTCCGTGATCGACTCACCAACTCTCAACGCGTCCGCCTCCTCCACGACCTCTACCATCATTGCCCACACCCACGCCCACGCAACCTCCGTGCGTCACAATGGGCGCCTCAACAGCCTCAACCCGGACCACTCTCCATTCGGTACTCTCTTCCTTACGCCACGCACAAATACGACTCTTCCAAACCGCGACGAAGTCATCCACACATGGATCGTTGTCCAGAACCAGAACGCAGTCTACGAGACGCTGCAGCTTAATTTTGGTATCCCTGCTCACGGTGTGTGGATTGGAGGTGTTGTCCACGATGGCGTAATTCACACGAAAGGATATGTGGATGTTAATGCCCAGAGGGGAGGCGGGAGGGGAGTATAACGTTAGTCTTTCAGTGAGTCCCAGAGAAGGGATATGTTATTGAGTGGTGGGGGCAGGAGATGATTAATTGTGCGATTTTGGGAATTGTAGCTGCGAATTACTCGGCAGGTGTTGCCAGCGTTGTGATTGTTAGCCAGTTTTTGACGCCAATGCTGTGGCTGCTGCTGCCCGGGCTAATAAGCCAATGGTGCTTGCTGTTGCCACTGCTGTTGCCACCGCTGTTGCTACTGCGATCGACACTGTTGACGCCATAATCACGGCAACTGAGGGGAAGAAGAAGGAGAAGAAGAACCGGCTGGGATCTTCGATTTGGAGACAAGGATTCGAGACCACCACCGAGCCACCGCCGAAGGAGTTTGTTGAGACGGCGGCGTCGAGGACTAGATCTGGTCACTGAATAAAGAATCGACGAAGAAGACAGAGGGAGGACTTACATCGAGCGCTAGGAATTGTGGAAACTAGACAGCGCTTGTGGAAGAAAGGCAACGAGTGACAATTAAGCACACTTACTGAGATGGGATGTTTTTGCGGATATGTCCAACCTTCAATTTCATAGTCCTCAAGGTCGGTAAAGGCAGTATACTTTAACTTATTGCCCCAAGTCGTCTTCAGATGCTCAATCGTAGGCTGTCATATAACCTACCTCAGTTGTCTTATGCATTTCAGTTCATTCTCAGCCACTCAAATCCGGCCAGACTCCTAGTATAAATAACGTACTTATTGACCGTGTCCCTCAGGCATCGTGGTTCCCAGTATAACTCGGTAACAACTTAGTGCCTTACGGCGCTTCAGGGGACCTGAGCCCAGTGTAATTTCTAGACTTGCCACAAGGGTTTGTGAACCACCTATGTCGAAGGTGGGCACAGTCGACGGTGCTCTCGGTGGTGCCTGACTGCGAGTCAATGTTCGCTTAGCCAGTGTCTAAAGTGTCCCAGCGTGCAGATGAGACTCGCCGAGGCCACTCAGGCTAACTGAGTGATCGCCTTGTTTTCACTTAGTCGGGACCGGGGTGCTTCGAAGACTCCCTGACGGAGAGATTGCATGGGAATTGGAACGACTGAGACTTGAAAGGAGGACTGGGAGCATGGTGTGCCGAAGTAATGTGTAAATAAGAGGTCGAAGTGACTGCGCAATGATGTGTGCACGACGAACGGCGACTGAGGAATTCAGGAATGACCGAGAAGAGGCTGAGGGATAATTAGGGCAAAACTGAGGCGGAAACGAGCGCGAATAAGGCGCCTGAGGGGAGACTTGAATGAATTGCGTTTTTTTTTTTGGCGAAATACTATTTATTTTTGGCTACCCTGATAGAATCGAAGAAGAATGTCAAGAAGCGCCAAGGGTACGACTGCACTTTACAAAGATTTATTCGTCTATGGTCCTTTTTTGGCCTACTTAGTGCACTGATAGGAGGAGGAGGAAATGGACGGAGGGCAGTTACTCCGCAGCCCGATGGAAGGTTTGGAAGCCTTGGCAGCAGTAGCCAAGATACGTGGGGTTGCTGTCTCGGCACCGGGCAGACGAATCACAAGCAAATGCCAACCAAATTACCTGGATGATGTAAGCTAGTCCGCAGCTCCAAGTTGGGTTCCGAATTCAATGTTGTAGCTCTCCAAGAAACATTCACGATTTCTGAACCCCTCCTTAACATCTTCCGTTACACCACTTTCAAACCAACAATTTTCAATTCACGACCTCGGTGGATGGATAGTAGAAGACGGTAGATTCTCTTGCAGCTCTGCCGCCTCACTTATACTCTCGCAATCCTAAAAGTTCGATAAAGGCCCCACCCAACGTCATGGCGATCACTCAATTCAGGGTAGGCCGGCTTCTATGCCTCACTTCACGGAGTGCTTCTCCAATTTGTGTACTGACTTTACATAGCCAGTAACAATCACAATGATGAAGCACTCCCTCCTCGCAACAGCTAGATGTTTGCGCCATGATCCATATGGACGCACCGTCGCGCGTCGCTCATTCTCATCAACCGTGGGCCTTCTGGAAGAGCGCAAACACGAGTCAAATTTGGCGGCTTTTGAGAAAAGCGCTCGGCCAAACCCGGCAACCGATTGGGAAATCGCCCCTGGCTTCAAGAAGCCATACGAATCATTCGGTTATAACCAATATATTAAGATCAACGAAGATCTAAAAGCCGAGTTGAAACAAGTACTATGGCAATTCAACGCGCCAATCATGTACGCGATTGCCTATGGCTCCGGCGTCTTCCCCCAAAGCACGCCCAGCACATCTTCAGGTTCCTCTTCAAGTCGCACCTCAGTCATACACACAAACCCAGCAGTCAATGCCGCGCAAGGCGGAAACCCAAAGATGGTAGACTTCATCTTTGGCGTGACTCATGTCGATCACTGGCACTCCATCAACCTCAAACAGCATCGCCATCACTACTCAGCGCTCGGCTCACTAGGCTGCGGGGCCGTAAAAAGAGTGCAAGAGAACTTCGGGGCAGGCGTCTACTTCAACCCCTACGTAACCATGAACGGGATGCTGATAAAATACGGCGTCGTCAGCTTGGACACCTTGCGTACGGATTTGAGTGAGTGGTCAACTATGTATGTCGCGGGCAGACTGCAGAAGCCGGTCAAGATCTTGAGACAGACCGCGGATATCCAGGTCGCGAATCAGATCAACTTGATCTCGGCTCTACGGACAGCATTGCTGCTCCTTCCACCGACGTTTACGGAGCAAGAGCTCTATGGAACGATTGCGGGGTTGTCGTATATGGGAGATCCGCGCATGGCATTGCCAACTGAGGATCCAGCAAAGGTGCAGAACATCGTTGGGAACAACCTGCCTCATTTCCGTCGCCTCTATGGCCCGCTGATCGAGGATCTGCCGAACTTGGACTTCAGTGACGCGGCTTGCACAGAAACGGACTGGGCGCAGGACTCGAAGATCAATGCGCGCTTAGAGCAGGATATGGATCCCATCAAGCGCGGTAACATGGTTCGTCGTCTGCCGAAGAACTTTAGGAAGAAGTTGTACTTCCGGTTCCAGGAGAAGTTCCAGATGCCGCAGTTGGATTTTAATAAGATGATGCAGGAGAGTCAGGATGAGGATGCGCATGGAAGCTTCAAGAGGAGACAGGGTGGTGAGTTCGAGCAGAAGATTGCGATCGTTCCGCCTAAGGAGCTGGGTGACGAGGTTAGGATCGTGATTAAGAATACGATTGGCTGGCCAAGCACGGTTCAGAGTGTTAAGGGATTGTTCACCAGTGGTTTCAGTAGAACGTGGAGGTATGTGAGTGAGAAAATGGAGAAGCATAGGATTGGGAAGGCGAAGGAGGCAGCGGAGAAGCTGGAAACTGCGAAAGTAGAAGTGAAGGATGCTGTGAAGAAGGAGTGAGGAGACAATAAAGTACAGATTCGTGTATGATATCGATCATATCTCATGACCAGTAAACGCAAGGTCGAAGGAGGGTTTTGTATAGAGTAGGAGCCGGATGGCGAATTGAGCGGGATTGGGGACTACAGGCTGACGGTAAGTAAGATCAGTCTCTTGTTTAGAAGTGCCGCGGAGCCGAGCCGACAGCACCATCTTTCTTTTGTCGACGTAAAAGAGTCAAGGAGGAAAAACTTGGCCCGCTGGATTTGTTGTCTCCGGGTCATGCTGGATCGAGAACAAGGGAAGGGCTGGGATGGCAAGGCATAATGTGCTCCCAAACAATATAAAATGTTAAGTTTAAGACGAGTCGTGGCCAAGTCTTAGTGAAGTCAAAGTGAGCCTGCTTACATTGAAGTGAAGTAATTCTGAGGACAACAATCATTTATGATGCACTTATACTGCACTTATGTTAATTTTTATCTACATGTGCTCACAAACGAAGTAAAATGCCCGACTTTGTCCCACATTTCTATGCCTACAACCCGTCAGCAACTCAGCACTCTCAATTATCCTCAGCCACTCAGTTACACACTTTCGAAGCGGTTGTCCACATTGTTCCCAAGATAACGTCTCACCTCTAACCCTACTATCGCCCTCGGTCGTCAGAGCCTTCACCTCTATCCTCTCTCCTTGCTCACGACAATACGCGCAAAAACTATCGTTAGCTCTTTCCACACCAAGCTCTATGTACATGTAATGCACAAGCGTCCTATCGTGTCCATTTTGTGCGTCACGTTCTCTTTCGGCCTGCATCTTCTTGGTGTGATCACGAGTTGCTCCCCAGTGAATTGTCATGAGGGCTGCGACGATGGGGGTTGTGAGGAGCATTGTAAAGGTTGGTATGTGATTGCAGAGGTGGTTTTGTGGGGATTGCCTTAATTCAGATCTTGAGGTTTGAAGATATGTGCGGGGTTGAAGGTAGGGGTGTTTATGGACGGAGGCCCGGGGATATTGGGCCGAATATACGCCAAATCCGAGAAAAATGGTTGTCTATTGATCATAGCGACAGCAGCCGAGAGGAGGCCAAGAACTGTGGTCAACTTTCCGCCCGCTCAACCAGTTCAATGGTTTCTCCAGTACGTAGCTACATAACAAGTGGAATCCGAACTCTATTCCTGAAAACACCTAAAAAAGTAACTCTCGGTCTTGATCTAGATTTTGTAAGCGTCCATCCATGGCATCGACAGAGCAGACTTGATGCTCACTTACCGACCACTACTCCTCTTTACACAGCTCTCTAGTCTCTCACTCCCTCTTCATTCTAGTAATCAAAATCCTTATCTACACCTATCAGCACCATTCACGTCCCAAGCTCATACACAGCACTTACCAATACTCCCCGTCTCTCCATCAGTCCCCTCTGAGCCTTCGCCAATCTTGGCCATCTTCCGGCAATACGAACACTTATCCCTCCTCTCCACTCCAAGCTTGACATGCAATCTATGCCCCATCGGCACCTTCCCCACAATTTCATCGCCGGCACTGATCTCGCTATTCTCTCCTTCCTTTCCATTCGGGGAGCCAGTTTCAGCAATTTTGCGATTCTTCTTCTCGCGGCGACGGTCGACTATCATGGCGCCGACTAGGAAGATGGGGATGAGGAGGATGGCTGCCATTGTGTGGTACTGATGCTAAGAGGTTGGTAGGTAATTGGGTATTTGATTGGAATTCTGTTATGCTCTGTGAAAAGCTTGAGGAGATGATTTTATCTTATGAATCAAGTATTGATCGACCTGCTGGCTATGGAGGAACTTTATAAACAGATGGCTGGCTGTACCCTGATTTGAAGAGAATGACGGGCCGAGCAAGGCGCAGGGTATATTTGTTTTGATAAATGTGAAGGATTGCAACAGTACGCCTCGCGCTTGTGCTCGAAGAATAAGTTATTTGAGGAGGTAGTACGCTAGTATTTGAAACCGTGCTTATTGCGATGTGTCGATGTTGTGTCGATGATGCGGGCTTCGCCACTGCTTACATGGGTATTCCGAATCGACGTCCTTGGCATCGCTCGGCGGAAGCTTCGGTGAACAGCAACTCAAGATTTAAGCAAGTCAGACATTCATAACCGTAACAAGCAGGTCGGCTTTGACCGTCCCATCTGACGCTTATCATTTAGAACGTCCATGATTTCAATTCCGCGGTTAACCAGTTTACAGACCCCTCAGCAATTCTTCCACTGTAATCGGCTTCCGTACAGCATTCGAGAACCCTTCATGGTAAGTTACCCAGACTTTATTCTCATCCTTCTTGCTCTTCGTCCTCCTCGGTAGCCCGGGCTCAGGAATTTCCTGGCTTGATTGTATAGCCAACACCCTGCCGAAGAAATCCTTCTTAATCTTAACCATCTCCCTCTCCTCATCATCCTCAACCGTAACCATAAGAGAGTCGACAGTAGCTTTGGTTTTGAAAGTAAAGACCTCCTTCATCCCATCCTTCCTATTTCCAGAAGCAAAGCGTGCCTGCCTAGCATCACGCTTAATTTGAGCCACCGCCTTGGCATACTCCTGATCCAGAACCTGACGGATAGCATATCTGACCGGCGCAGCGCCCAAGCCCTCTTTACTGCCATCCGCAGTCGGATACTCCATAAACTCATCAAGAGGTGGCTCCATACGATACACCCACTCCGTCTGCGCTCCATATCCTGAGCCCTCTAACTTGCCACGCTGGTAGCGCACCCCCAAACTGGCCATAACAATGACTGCTCGTTGAACTATCGCTTTCTCACCCGCCTTTCGTACCGATGCTACGCCGCGACTATCGCTGCCTCCTACCACTACGGGTTTGACTTCGGGAGAGATGATACGTAGTAAGTAGGGAAGGAAGTCGCAAGCCAGGATTTCAGGGTTGCGCAGTGAGCGTGCCAAGTCCGCAGATTTCGTTTTCGAGACATGGCTTTCATCCCTCAGGCTATCCAGAAACTCGATCAGCAGCGCGCGGTTATGCTTGGTTGCTTCCTTGGCTTCATAGTCTGCTTTCAAGCCTGTGTATGGTAGCTCCTCTTCTTCCAATTCTTCTGTTTTGGCTTCCCACTGCCTTTTCTCACCACCAGATGTTGCCTGGCGAATCTTAGTCGTTGCAAAGAGTTCATGGCAGGCCAGTATGGGCGAAGAGAGGTAAGGCATGAGTTCCCATGACTGTTCTTGGTAAACGCCTTGTGAACAGGTGGCGTAGAAATGCATCCATTCATACGCCTGATCTGGTTTCGTCAAGATAGAGTCGTCGTTGAATGGATGAGCTGGAAAGAGGGCAAAAACATCGGAAACGATTCTGTCGTGCTCGTCGGAAGTGTCGACCATTTCGCGAAGCTTTGCTATACCACTTCGCTTGGCGAGCTCTGCAGCATGAAAGTTTGCCGTCTGAGGTGCATGCTTTGAAACGCCAAACTGTGTTGGTCCAGCTGTGGGGAGCGGGAAACCGGCTCCAGTAATGAAAACGCGAGACACAACTTCCTTGCTTCCTCCTCTAACCATCGTCTTGCCACCATCGGAACTTATGGCGACGGAGACGTGGCGCTCGACCCATCTCTTTGTCAACCTCGGTTGCTGTGTGCCAGGCCCGAGTTGAGACTGTGATTGGTGTTCATATCGCAGTTTCCTCGCCACCCACTCTCCGACTACGAGAACACTGCGTAAGTCGCCCTCACCCGTCCCTGAAGACGTGTTTCCCGACTCTGGACCAGAGGACATGCCCCAGGTTGATTCGCAGAGGCACCTCACGGCGTCGGCGTCTGCCCCTATCCCTTCATTCACGAAGACAGATTTCATGCGAGAGACGACAGCTTCGATGGGTGGCTTGCGGATATGAATGACTTCTGCGTGGTTCGACTGGCGCAGAGGACGGAGGGACGGTGCATATATATCGTTACAGATCAAGATCATTGGGCGGAGGAGACGGAACGAATCATCCTCCTTCCTCTTCGTTTTCTTCTCGCCTAGATTACCTGAGGCACGAAGGGAGTTCCTAGCGTCCAGTTGCACGAGGTCAATAAGAGCTTTCATAAATCCACCTTCTCCGCCTGCACCTGAGCCGGTGGTTACGCCGTCTACCTCGTCTACAACCACACATAACGGTCGAACAGGCTTCGGCTTTGGTCCGCTCTTATCCTTCGGCGCTTGGTTTACGGACTTGACACTCTCGTTGTAGAATGTGGTCTTCAACCTTCCTTTGACAACATTACTGCTTCGATCATCACTGGCATTGATCTCCATCACCTCATAGCCGGCCTGCATTGCACAAACATGCGCGAGCGTTGTTTTCCCCAGGCCTGCCGGTCCTGTTAAGAGCAGAATCTTGCGATGTTGCTTTTCCCCCTCTGGGTTGTCGGGACCAAATTTCTTGGTGGCTTTGGGCCTGTTTTTGCTGGAGGGAAAGACAACATGATCCCACCCCTTCAACCACCGCAAAACGTCACGATGCGTCCGATCGTCGCCGCATAGGTCAAGAAAGCGGCGGGCGCGGTACTTTTCAGTCCACATTTGTGTTCTCGTCTGTTTGACGTTCTTTCCAACCTTTTCGACAGAGAGCAGCGGCAGTTCCTCCTGGACAGACTGAGTGCCTAATAAGGCTGCATTGGCGCGCTCTTTCTCCTCATTTTCTATAGTCTTTCGTGCCGTCTCCTTGAGGGCAAGGATGTCTACTCCATAGAAACTTTTTTGTGCTCTACCTGGCCTCGTCTTGGATTCAGCCGCAATCATAGATTCAAATGATTCTGGTGTGGCACGCTGCCGTACGGGTATTCTCAGTACTTTGCCATCGCACCGTTTCACTTCCTTCCTCTTGCCGAAATCCTCCTCAAGGAACGCAGGTATTCGTTTGTTCTCTGTCTTGCCCAGTCCTGTCTTCGGTTGAGCGCCAAAGTTCCCCTGTTCTTCATTTATTTCCCTCTGAAGTTGTCGTGACCGAGCATTCACATCAGTCTCGTCATCCGAGTCGATGAACGAGCCAGTATTCGGCATCTTGACCGTCCGTAGGAAACCAAGATCCTGTGGGAATGCTTGTGATGGGACAAGCATTCTCCTTTTTGCGGATGGCTCATCGAGTTTAAAATCCTCAATATTCTCATCGTCGGAGTCGTCGATGAATGCGCCTATGCGTTTTGGGCCGGCCGCTGTCGCCATGGGGGAAGCAGGGCGTTTGGCAATTCCTTGCGGCGGAGAACTACGAGGAGCTTGCGGGCTGGTTGGGTACTGGACTGGGGATGAGACAGACATCTTGGATTGCTTCTTCGGTGCTAGTCGTGGGCATGCGAAAGTTTCGAGATTAGAAGGTCGCGGAGGAGTCGAATTGACGGGCGAGGTAGGTAATTTGAGAAGGTCGATTGAGGCGCGGGGTCGGAGTGGTGTGTCAACTTGGTGATCTATGTCGCTGCGAAAAACGTCTTCGACTTTCCAAGATCTGTGTTGAATAACGACCCTGTTGGCTGTTTTTTTTGCTGTCGTTTCTGCTTCAAGGAGATGAAGCGCTTCCAGGTCCGAAGTACTGTCCGGGGGCACGTTGGGTGTATTGGTGGCAGTGGTTTTCCAATCTTCCAAAAGCGCGGGGTCAGACGTGAAAGGTATATCAGAGGATGGAAAATCCATTAACATCTGGCCATTGTCATTGTGATGATGCGATGTTGTGTTGCAATAATAACCGTGAATCTGGTCCGTTGCTGCTAATCGATCAGGAAGACGCGTCGTGAGCGCGATCCATTAAAGTTTGTCGCGTCGTTGCCAAATCAGGGGAACTTTAACCGACGGCTCAACCCCAGGGTTTCCCCGCATTCCTGCCCCATGGGTTCTCCCCGATCAACAGCTGCCTCCTTTTATTCCCATCAACCGCCATCGTTAAGAGAATTATTTCCATCACTCTCATCGACTCTCGCAGTAACAGCCAAGAATTCTTATTACTCGAATAAAATTAATCCCCGGATCTTGTATCCAGACATTATATATATCAGACTTGTCCCACGCTCGACGATCTCTCACATGCAAGAGACACAGCAGGCGTGGACATCTGTGACTCCACCGAGCACATATGTACCAATCCCCCCGAAAAGCGCGGGCCAAGCTGAGAGGAGCCCGAATAACGAGGAGCCGTATAGGGTGAAGACGAAGCAGAAGAGAAATAAGCCAACATTGTCATGTGAGGAGTGCGTCGAAAGGAAGACAAAGGTTTGTGGTTAACCAATTCATCATCCCGCAAATGAAATATTGGACAGTTTCATTCTCTCCATATTGCATTTAGTAGTTCAGCGTCACTATACTCATCACTTTTTCTCATCATCCATCAGGGTCTGTAGTCGTAGTAGTAGGTCGCTTTCACAAGAGACTTCGAGCACTGCCCGTCATCCTGCTCCAGGTTTGTCCGCGCAACAAGCACCAAACAAGGGCACCTTCAAATATCATGCTCTATGGCCTCCTTAAAAATCAGGCGGAACCTCCTCGTGCTGACACTCTGTGCAGTGTGATAGAGGTCGGCCAAACTGCCTAGCCTGCCTCAAACGTCAGACAGATTGTAAATATGCACATATGGCGTATGCCCTCGAGTAAGATGCCTCAGCCAAGGCAGATTCATTAACCCCTGTCCTCGCCCTTTCAAGAAACCGACTCTCATATTTGGCAGAGAATCCAACCGATCAGCCTCCAACCTCCGCCGCCAAATTATTCCGCCTCGAAAGAAAGTTGTGGCAAGCACCAGTCGTAATGCACAATATCCACCTGGCCTGTCCTTGCAACCTGCCATCCCTCCAAGCACTTTGATCATATCACGCCCCCCAAATGCCCACCCACCACCCACTAGTGTAAACAGTGCTGGCGACTACGTAACGCAGTCAGCATCCAATGTGTTTGGCATAGGCAGCGAACACCCGTTTGCGAACTACTGGACATGCTCCGGTGGCCTGGCAGAAGTTATTACCGTCCTTCCCCAGAAGCACCAGGCCGACATGTTGCTAGACAGATACTTTGACACTGTCGACTGTGTCTACCCGTACATCCACCGGCAGACTTTTTATGCCGACTATTGCCAATTCTGGGATCTCTCCTTCGAAGACAAGGCGAAAGCTGATGCGGCGATGGTAGCATTGATTTTCAGTATGCTTGCCATGGGTTCACAATTCGCCGCCGCCCCTTCATCAACTACGAAACAAACTGCCGAACTCTATGTGTCAGCCGGGCACCAAGCTTTACGCTGCTCCTCGTATCTAAACAAAACTTCGATCCGGAGTATACAGGCTATGGTTTTGATTACCTACTTCCTAATAAATGACAACCACGCTTCAGACGGATGGGCTTTTGCGGGCATACTCATGCGTCAGTCCTACGCGATGGGGCTGCATAGAGATCCGAACATCGTTGTCCCAATAGCCAGTCCATTTGAGAAGCAGCAGAGGCGAAAACTGTGGCAGGCCGTGCTTTTTCAGGATACCTTCCTGACCGTCCTACTGTCTCTGCCGCCATCAGCAACACACACGGATGTAAGTGTAGCTTCCTTAGTTGACGATCACAGTTCCATCGCCTCATCTAGTCCCACGGACACGTCGTATATCCGCGGCTGCTGGACATTAGCAAATCTAGTACAAGAGACTATATGCTCGCCGCGCTCCCTCAGCCTCCCTATAGCAACGACTCCAAGGCAGAAATCAACCCTGTTGTCGAGCTTCAAAGCCGTGTATCGATCATTCCCAGACCACTTCCGCTCCTTTACACCCTCCTCCATCATCCAGTTATCTCAGACGAACCCACGGCTTGTCAGACAAACACTGTTCCTAACTTCGAACTACTGGCACAATGTCATGCTACTGCATTCTAGTGGCTGTAAAGAGGTGCCCGTAAACGTTAAGGCCACCTCAGAGGCGGCACATGAGGCCATGCAGGCTTTCTTTCTGCTGTGGGATGTGTTCGGAAGAGAGGCGAGGGTGTGGTGGGTGTTTTGCCATAGGGCGTTTTTGCAAGGTGTTTGTGTCGGGGATGTTATGAAAGGGGCTGGGCAGGTGGATGTTGAGGCTGCGGGATTTACGAGAGCCAATAGTGATATAGGTAAGTCATTGATTTCGGAAAATGGTCGAGGTGGCTAACAAGCGGTAGGGAGACTGATTGGCGTGCTGACGGAGATGGCGAGAGAGGAAGAGGTGGGCGGGGTGAATGGGACGAGGGTTGCTGTCTTGAGGAAGTACGTTTCTTGAGCACGTTACTGGGCACCCGACGTACCTCTAGGTGACTTCAGAGCATCAGCCATCCTGCGATCATTTCGATGTATGTAAAAAAAAACACTAAACTTCAAGGGCAACCTATGGCCAACTATCAGAGCGCCACCTTTTCGTGCATCACATTCCACCATTTGTCTACCTACACCTTGACATTATTTCACTTTGTGTGTATTATCACTACGTCAATTGCTGCAGCAATGGCTGTTTATTAAGGAAATTGCTATGCTTTGATTCTTTACCTGGATGATCTGCCTCATGATTTAGACCACTCCTGCTCATTCACCATGTCTACGGTGAGGAATGATAAATACCTTACTCGCCGTCTCGGGCACCATACACTGCAGAAACCTGTGCAATAATAACCAAGCTAGACGAACTAAAAACCGCTACCCAGTCGCAAAAATTTCAACCAACAACCTTAGCACAACTTCACCATATTCACATAACTTTCCCCACCACACAGAGTTTAACCACACTACCACAGCCATGGACCTCACCACTTTTACAATCCTCACTACCTTCACAACGGTATACCTCCTCATACCATTGGCTCCCTACATTCCTCTGCCTCCGTTTGTAGGCTTTGGAATCTATCATGGAGTTGTTTTGGCGCTTACGGTACTCGGCATTCGCGAGTTTTGGGCCGTATGTCAAGGGGTTGCTATTGATAGATGGACAAAAGAGACGTGGGAGAACTGTGAAGGTGTAAAAAGTGGGAAGGGCTCGGGGGCGGTAAATATTTTGTTCATATGATTCGATCTGCTGACAGGGAGCCATGGCCGCTTCTTGCAGCGGCAAGGCCCTTTCGCTGTCACACTACCTAAAGTGGTTGCTGTGGTAGTCCTATTGAGGCCCTTTGGAAGGATTGATCTGGTCTAAAACCACTGCGCACCACACACTCGCAGGACTTCGGTGGAGGCAAAGAAACAAAGAACTCTCGGCCCAGTAGATTGGAATTGGAGCAGACATATTAACAATATTTTTGCCCAAATCTGTTAATAAAAGAAGTGAAATTAAGACTGTAGTTTAATGTACTTAGCTTCTAAACCTTGGTGTTGTCAAAATCGAAACGGTGCTACCTTAGGCCATATACGGCAGGTCCAGACACCAACTCTGCACAAAGGGTCCAGGTCCTCAGCCTTACATCACCATAAGGACCAGGTCTCAGCCTAGCTAATCAAACAACAACAATCATGGTAAGTTCGCCATTTCGTTTTGTCGCATAGCTTCAATACCATTGCGCAACATGCACTAAATAGAGCATGCGCTAATGTGATCTTGTAGCTTCCGTTAGGACTCCTCACCGCGGCGCAAGGCCACCCAATGCTCGTGGAGCTCAAGAACGGCGAAACGCTGAACGGACATTTGGTCACTTGCGATACTTGGATGAACTTGACTTTGAAGGAGGTTGTGCAAACTAGCCCAGTACGTCTACTTCCTCCAATGGCTACTTGTATGCCCGGTTCTTATTGGCACAAACGACAATGCGACCAACGTTGCGCGCGATGTCACACAATAAACCCAGGAACCTCTGCTAACTTCTAGACAGGATGGCGACAAGTTCTTCAGACTCCCAGAAGTCTATGTTAAGGGAAACAACGTATGCGCCTCTATACTTTTCACCAGTTCAACGGTCGCTATCTCGCGCAGATGCTAACTACAAAACAGATCAAGTACCTACGCGTCCCAGACGAGATAATAGACTTAGTTAAGGAACAGCAGTCAGGCCAGCAAGGTGGTGGATATAGGGGAGGACGCAACCAGAGAGGCAATGACAGAGGACGTGGCGGAAGAGGAGGCAGAGGCGGCCGTGGCGGTGGACGCGGTCGTGGTCAAAAAGTGAACGTCACTGAGAACCACCATGCTGCTTGATACCCAAGGAGGATGAGATATGGGGATACGAGGAAGAGACAAACGCATCTTAGGCTGGAGGTGCTCCATCAGTTTCACAAGGCTGGACTGATGGAGTGGCTCAGCGGCATCATAAGCTTGCTGGACCTGAATGGGGAGGAGGTACCTATATCGCCAATGACTTTCTTGCGAGAGGCTGACTAGACAGCCACTGCAGAACAATAATTAACTAAAAATTTCTGCATGCCTCCTGTCTTGTACAGTTCTTGTCTGACCACTCAGTTCAGCTTGTTACAACACGTGATTTAAGGCGTCCCAGGCTATATGGCAAGGCTGAGATTCGGCCAATAATTGTTACAGGAAGGTCTCTAGCTTGACTCTCCAAAAAACAACAAACCCAATGCCACCACCTCCGTCACGTTTAGTCGTAGATGGACTATGGCACGCCTTATGCCCTTCGTTTGATAGTTTAGCGATTTCCGCCGCACGACCGAAACTTCAACCAAGTCTGACTAGAACAACCCGAAGTCGGCCACTCAGCCTTAGAAAGTGTACAGCAGCACCCTCACAACGGAGATGTAACTCGACATCCTCTGCGCCATCATGGCAATTCGAAATACCTTCACAGCCCGAATTGGAAGTCTGGAACCCAATAGATGCGCAGAAACCACGAAGGATCACAATGTCTTCCCTCCCGCCTTTGCGCCATCAGTCTCATAACCACCGCTCCGCGGCCTCGCTGGGACCAAAACCATTATCAAATCCTGCAAATTACTCAGGAAACTACAAATACGACTTTTCTTCATTCACCACCCTCGAGCTACACGACCGGCTCCGCGAGCTCCGCGATCAGCAGGATGCATACCATGCCATCGTCGACCTTGTGCAACACCTCATAACCGCGCGAGGCGAGAAGCCTTCACTACGGCACTTCGATGCGCTAATCCGCGCGAATGCGTCGGCGGAGCATGGGTCGGCAGAGGTGGTCGAGGAGCTGTTGAAGGAGATGGATAAGGAGGGCATAATGGGGGATGGAGGACTGTTTCAGGGTGTGCTAATGGCGCTTGCTGTGCATCCGAATCATTTGCTGAGGGCGAGAGTGCTGGAGGAAGTGAGGGAGAGGTGGATTAGCTTGAGTCCGACAGCGCAGGCGTACCTTGTTGTGGGATATCTCAGGGATAGGGAGTATGAGCTTGCTGTCAAGACATGGCAAGACATGCGAGAGAGAAGTGTACAGATCCCGCCTTGGCTGTATGATACCCTGGTTTTTACACTGGCGGAAGCGGGGGAATTGGAGACGGCGCTGGAAATCTTGCAGACACAGGCGGATAATCCTGAACTCAATCCTCTGCAGCCGGGAAGCGCGGAAGATGTGGCGAAGGGCGTGTGGCCCTATTTTCTGGACACTGCCGCGGCGAACTTCTTTTACGAGGGTGTCGTCTATGTGTGGAGGAAGAAAGCAGAGATCGGGTATGTGAGACCGAGTGATGGGACCTTGGGAAATGTGCTGAGCACTGCGGCGTTAGCAGGAGATAGCGAGATGGCGACGCATGCTCTGAAGATGCTTGCGGAGAGGGGAGGAGCGCTGGGTGTCAGTGTTTACGAGAGTTTGATGGAGAGTTATTGCGCCGCTGGTGATGTGGAGAATGCGCTGAGGATACTAGGCATAACAGAGAAATCGTTGAAAGGAACGATCGGGGCCGTGAAACTCGACGAAGGCAGTACACGGCCTCTCTACTTGCTGCTAAAGGAAGGCGGTGTTCTCGTGATTAAAGAGGCATGGGAAACACTTCGAGAAATCCAAGCAGAAGGAGGAGAAACGATAACGGCAGCGGTGAACGTGTGCATCGAAGCCGCCTCCATGATCGGCGAGCTCGATCTCGCATTCCAATTCTATAATGAGGTGCGTGCAGCTACCAAATACAGAAATACAGAGGCCGCAGGAAAGAAAGTCTGGAGATCGAAGATTCGGGCCAACAAATCAACACCTCACACGACAACAAATCTCAGAGCTGAAGCTATCAAAGCGGGCGAACAAGATCCCACAAAGCTAGTACATGCGCAAATCGCACAGAGCACCATCAATCACCTCCTTCAAGGCTGTGGCAAAGCCCCGCGCTCAACATTCTCTCGCAAGGAGATAAAGGATAAAGCAATGTTCCTAGCCAATGAAATGGTTTCCCTCGATTTGAAACCAAATGAGTTGACGTACGATCGGTTGATCCTCGTATGTTTGGATCAGAAGGACTACGAAGATGCGTTGAAATACGTGGAAGAGATGCAGGTTCTAGGATGGAGGCGTAGCCTGAGAATAGGTACTTGGCACGCTTTGTGTATGAGGATGGCGAAGGATGGGGATCAGAGGGTCAGGGAGGTTATGGGTTGGATGAAAGAGGATGGGCAAAAGACGGACGGGCTGGAGTGGAAGGTGCATAGGGATTGGGAGAACGGATGGGAAGGGGATATAGAGTATCTTGCGCGGAAGGATGAAAAGACTTGGGTGAAGGAAGATAGGGCGGATGAAGGTAAAGCAGATTATGCAGCGATAGCAGATGCATACGGCTATGTGGATGTGGCAGAAGTCGGACAAGAGAAAGATGAGGAAGTGCCAGGTGTCGAAGATCCGGCGTTTACATGGGCCACTCCGACCAAGACAGGCCAAGTTTTCACTGCCATCCCGTCGGAGCCTGCAAAGGCTGCAGCCGAGTTGATTACCCCACCGTCTCTGGATGTACCGGAGGCGCAAGCGAAACCGGCCAATGGAGAGGAAGGTCTGCCAAATGTCCCAATCCGTCGAGTATCTGGCCCAGCCTTTGGGCCGCTGGCCGGTTCAAAGTCGGCTGCCAAGCGCTCTGCCCTAGATGAGAAGCTCCTGCATGCTTTGAGTGACCAAGACATGGGAGATGCGTGGAGCAATCGGCGGAGGAAGCGGTCGAGTAACTAGCACTATATACCTGCTAGCTAAAGATACAAGATACCCAATATCCTGGCTACAGTATACTGCCTTCATCACCGCTGCACAAGATGACAGGGACTGACAGCTCTTATGAAATAAGTCCCACTATTCTGACTTTATTAGTGCCTGCCCCCCTGCTTGGAGCTTGGACCGCACCGTCATGAGCCAAGACCGATAAGCTCTTATCGCGGCCCAGCTGTCTCACAAAATGTCGATGAACGGTTCACCGTCCCTCGCTGTCCCTGGCAAACTACACAACTGTATCGCGTCTATGTTGGCATTTTGCTGTTCTTCTTTGGTATTCTCTGGAATTGAGTCCTTTGTCATATAAACCGTTCAACATGAAGAGACAATCGCTTGCACTTACCAGCGGAAAGCTTGCTGGTTGCTTGAAGGTGAGGCGTCGGTGACTCAATGGACCGCCAATCCGGACCGTGAGCGCATTGAAGCTGACTTGAGAACATAGCCTCATGTAAACATAACGAGGGATATAGAGAGTACTGTTTGCATTGGGCAACAGAAAAGAAACCTTTCCAGCACACCAAGCAGTTTGAACAATGCCAATGGAACACCGACTGCGACACACAATAATGCCAGGACAAAGGCTGGAATAGCTGAACAGGACAGACTCGCAAAAAGGGTGTGCATCATTCAACTCGTATAGCTGATTCATAGCTAACTGGTTGCCAAAGGATTTTTTTCTTTCCATCCTCGGCTCTACAACCACCAAACGCGACGCCCGCGCCTATGTAAAGCACTTCACCCCGCCCACGTCTCGCGCAGATGGCACACACTGTACGTCCTCTCCCACTTCCGAAACATGTCAAAAGCACAACGGCGGCGTAAATATGGGCACCTTCTACGCCTCTGCCGCCGTCTCGAACTCGCCCCGCTTCGTCCAGCAACCATACGCCGAGGCTGCATCAAATGCTGCTCAAGCTACTGTCGATAATGGACCCCGCCATGTCGCGCTGGTGAAGATCAGAAATCCGCATGAGATCGATGATAAGACATTAGATGGTGTAGCAAGGACTTTGAGCCAGTTGGCTAAGCTGGGTATGACGAGCACTGTGGTTGTGGATATCGGAGAACCGTATGAGGACGGAGATCCGGATATGGTGAAGATGGCTTGGAGAGAGCTGGCTATTGCCGAGGCTGATAGAGTGGTGTTGGCGATAGACAGACATTCGGTACAAGGGGCGAGGAGGGAGGATTGCCTTATGGGAGTTAAGAACGTTGCAGCGAAGGATATGGAGGATACGTCGTTTGGGGGACGAAGCTACGTGAGATACCTGGATATGTTAATGAGGCCGCTGAGAAGGGGAGCGATACCCGTTCTAGCATGTGTGGGGTACACAGACGATACTCAGCATGCTCTACCTCTGAAAGCTGAGGATGTGATGCTGGCGCTTACCAGGGAATTCGCTGGTCTTGGCTTTGGCGCGGAGGCAAAAGAAGGCGAGGAACCTAAGGAGACGCAGAAGAGGATAAAAGCCCGGAGAGCGGAGGTGTTGCTCGACAGGCTTATCATTCTCGACCCGTTAGGTGGTATACCTAGCTCCTCGCGTGCCAATGGATACTATGTCTTCTTGAACATGGAGCAGGAGTATCCACTGGTTAAGGCGGACCTTCTGGCCACTCACGGAATTGCTGCCTCAGCATCGCACATCCTGAGACCGTCCGACACACCGCAAGAGTCCATCCTTGCCACATCAAATCCTTTATCACAACTTGTTGAGAACGAGTTCTCCTCCCTTAAGCCAACACAATCACCTCTCAAAATTGTTCAAGCAGACTTAAGCGAGCCAGCCGAAGAATCCGCACTCGTCCACCTAGCGAACCTCGACTTGGTCCGGAAGGTCCTTTCCATCCTACCACCCACCTCCTCCGCTCTCCTCACCACACCAACCGAAGCAGCAAATTCTGACCACCACCCAGAAGCCACACAACTCACTGGTGTAGGCGTAGGCACACGCTCACAAAGAAACGCTTTAATCCACAACCTCCTCACCGACAAACCAGCATTCTCCTCCTCTCTGCCAATCACCAGACTGCCGGACTCCCCACCCGAGACCATCCAGCGCACTACATTCGCCAAACGCGGAATGGGCGTTACTATATTTCCTGACCCCCGATCTACCGTCTGGCAGCCGCCTAAGGACGGTGTTCCGCAAGTCAGCCTTACAGATCCAAGGATCGATCTTCCGCGGCTGGTGCACCTCATAAACGACTCCTTTGACAGGAAATTAGACGTCCCCGCGTACCTCGAGAGAGTCAATAAGAGGATAGCTGGTGTGATTATAGCCGGTGAGTACGACGGCGGCGCTATTTTGACGTGGGAGTTGCCCCCAGGTATTGATCCCGAGAGCCCGGAGGCTCGGGTGCACTGGGTGCCGTACCTTGACAAGTTCGCTGTGTTGAAGAGGAGTCAGGGCAGTGGTGGCGTGGCGGATGTAGTGTTTAAGGCTATGGTGAGGGAGTGCTTTCCTGAAGGCGTGTGTTGGAGGAGTAGGAGCAATAATCCGGTGAATAAGTGGTATTTTGAGCGGTCAAGAGGGACTTGGAGATTGCCTAAGAAAGACTTGGTGGCAGGGAAGGGCAGTGATTGGACGATGTTTTGGACTACGGAGGGTGTGGAAGCCGATTCGGCGAAGTTTAGAGATTATGAGAAGGTGTGTGAGAGTATACAGCCGACTTGGGATGATAAGAAGAATATCTTAGACTAGAAAGAAGCAATGGTGAGATTATGAGCTCAGGATGCAAATAGTGCCGCATAATGTACAGAAGCCCCGCAGTTTAAACCAGGGGCAATTGTTAGTGTCCTATGCCACCCACCTCGCTTCCTTGAGGCATTTTAAGGTCAATGCCTCACCCACTATTCTTAAATAATTTTCACCAACCCGGCCGTCCTACCACTGATTCTCGGACTGGCCGTACTTTCGGTGCATAAACTCCGTCATCGACGTTTTCTGAGCCCAGATTACGGTCAGTGTTGCCGTGGAGTAACCCACGACTCGAGTAGTTGGGAGTAGACTACGCTACTCCTCATCTATCAAGTACTCCACTAGGGGGTACTCAGGTGTATAACCAAGACCTCGCCTAATGGTTGGACTAAGCCAATCAAAGCTAGTGTCTATTTGACGGCAGCTGACTTCGTCGCTTATTGCTCAAAATATCGAACATTTCGTACGGCTGTAACACCCTTCAACGTAGTCTTCAGCGGATTGGAAGTAGGGGAGAACGCTAATATGGCGCCTAAATACTCAATTACTACTCCCTACGTGAGTAGTTAGCTGAGGATTAGTACGCTACTCCTTGAATCTGGGAATACTACCTAAGTAGTACGCTGGCGACAATGGTTACGGTAAAAAGAACTTCACGATGCACTTCGACGAATTACTACTAGCAATTCTCATTACTTGGCACTTGGCGAAATGGCATCAGCTTGTTCTCAATCCATGTTAAAGGCTGAGCATTCTTGTCAGTTACGAGTAAACTTGCAGAGTAGCCATACTCATGACTTGCCTAACCCATGATCCCTGCGAAAGCGCGCCGATGCCCCTTCGGATTAAACTCCATGAACATGCATGCTCCCAATAAAAGCGACTTTACCCTGGTACCACGCCGCATGCATTAATCGTCATCGCCCCCTTCATCATCCTCATGGACGCCGGCTTCGCCTTCTTCCCATTTTCAGACCCATTGAGTAACGCCGGCCCTTCTTGAGAAAAGGGTGTAGTGTGGACGACGCGATAGACACCGGTGTCGCGGGTTAGGGAAGACTGCATGCCGCGTGGCAGCGGTGGACTAGGCTTTTTAGGTGGGTGCTAGTGAGGAGTAGCGAAGAATTCCATTTAGAACAGCTTCAACGGTGTCCTGTTTGGTCCTTTAACGCCGTTCCTCATGGACTTATACTTCTTTGGCCTGACCTGCAATCTCCTGAAAGCCTCCTGCACATGTCTTGGCTGGACAGGCGTGCGGCCCTCAGTAGGCGGATCAAACAAACTCGTCCAGCCACCTTCAGCCTTCCTCTTCTTGCCTCCCTTGCCGTCGTCGCCGTTACCGGTACTCTCCTTCCAGATCTCCTCCTGCTCCTTGATCTTCAACGCTTCTTCAGTGAGGGTCTGCACGATCTCAAAAGTCAGGAATCCGAGGATATCGACGATATCGTCGTTTGGCTTTGAATCAGTGATAGTGCCGAAGCCAGCCCATTCCTTGAAGCGCTTCGCCTTGCGGAAAGTGAAAGATGCCTGACGATATTCGGACCAGGTGACATACTCCTCCTTCGACATAGCCTTCGTGCGCTCATCTGCCTTGCGAAGTCTTTGGAGTGTAGCGACGTTCATCTCCTCCTCCTCCTCATCAGCTCCCTCCTCGTCTTCCTTCTCTGGGACTTGTTCCTGGTATAAACTTCCTACCTCCCATGGCAGTCCGACCTTGGCCTTCTTGTTCTTGCGTCCGGTCATCATGCCACCTCCCATTGGACCAGCGCCTGCCTCACCGCCTGGACCGGCTACCTCGTCTGGGTTGATATCTGCTGCGTCGCCGCCCTTGTCATCGGAGTCCTTGACGTTCTTGCGGACATCCTTCCATGAGAGAAAGGTGCGAAGGCGAGAGACTTTGGCGCTGTCGTGGCGGATGAGGAAGATGAGGTCATCGGTCGTGATGGATTTGGAGCCGCGGCGGGCAGCATTTTCAGTGCAAGTGCGGAGCTATAGATGTGTCAGACGTGTACGAAGCTTCGGGAGTGGTAACGTACTTACCATCTCAATAACTTGCTGTCTAACAATCTCCTCGACCATACCAGTCGTCTCGGCGCTTGGCTCCGCTGTCTCGCCAGAGACGTACATCATCTTAGCTACTTCGTTAGCAAAGCTGATCAGGCCTGTCGCCTTTTCCTGCCATTTTTCGCTCTTTTTGGGCGGCATTTGCACGACAACAATTCATGCCGTTAATCATCGAAAATAGGCACCGATTGCTGAAAGTCGTGAAGAAAGCCTCTTCGACATCGAAGCAACATGAGGAATCAAACTCTACATACCTGTTGAATCTCCGTGCGATACCTCGCCGTTTTATCATTAACTGCCGCCATCTTGACGCCGTCTCCTTATCCCCGTATCTATTTAATCCTTCCTTACTGATAAAAGCTTTATTATGTCGTTCGTTTCAGTCGTGGTTGTTGCGTGCTGTGCTTGTTTGTCTATGGTGATGTCGTCTCGCCTGGCGCGCCTCGTGATCGCAGCGCACCAAGTGTCGTAGGTGTCGTTATCTCTGCTCTTGGTGCTCTTGACTGTCGTCGCGGTGATATGGGTATCAACCACGGCCAGTCTATTAGAGGAAGGTATTCGTAATGCGTTGTGTCGCTAACGATGAAAGTTGTGGGAGTTGCAAATGGTTCGTCGTGGTGAAGGACGGCCTGCAGCCGTCCATGCACAGCGGCAGTCAGTGCGGGGTTAGCGCCGATTGTCTTAGCGAAGGCGCTAGAAATGCAGCCCGGCGGGATTGGCCCCACAATTGATTGTCTAGAACAATAACTGCATGTTGTTATTTTGGATAATTAGAGTAAGTCGTTATGTTAAAGCTATGTCTCTGTCGCAGCCACAATTTTGTCACAATTTGGACTGCTAAGTAGTCTCTTCAGATCATCATGTACTGAAGCACATTAAGATTTCTCAGACGTAAAAGTACTTGTGGAGTATTTAGTTTGTATTTCTGTCTGCATCTAATTACGGCCAGGACGGCTTTGGAATACCATTTAACATACGTTAGGTTTGCCAGCGACCATAGACCACGCTCATGCGGCCTGCCACGCATTCTCTTCTGAGGTTTTATGGAAAACCCTCGGTTCCGCCGTTTGCAATGGGCATCTCCACCCCTCCCATATTGATCCATCCATCAAACGCCGAATTCATCTCCATCGACCCCCTCCTACTCGCCCAGCATATCAGATAATGCTCCGCCAATAGATTCCACTCCTCCTCTTCATCCACCATCTGCAACTGTCCTATCCTCCTAGTCTCTTCCTGGCCAATCCAATTATGCCAAATGAAATTTATCGAGGCACCCTCCTGACGCTCATTAAAGCCTAATGTTTCCAACCTCCTACATTGCGCCTCAAGACTATCATAGACCTTAATCGACGGCATCTCCAGGCCTCTTGAAGCAAGATTCTCAGACATCATCTGCCCAAACGCATCCCGCGGTTTCGTCGGCTCATACAGCACAACTCCCAGCGTCGGGATCCTATCTGTGAATACCTTCAGCACCGCATCCGCTTCTTCTGCTTTTAAGTAGCATAGGCAGCACTCTGAGATAACAATCGTAACACAATCCGTCCTCAACGTGCTAATGCCCACCCACTCATCCGGCTTCTCTTCAAACTCCCTCAAATCCGTGGGATGGAAGTAGTACCCTCCCTCCTCATTCGCAAAGCCCCAGCTCTGCTTCTCTGGATCAAAGCCCCCAACAATGGCTGGCTTGGGTGCAAAGGCCTCAAACATCTTGTCAAATATCTTCACTGTTTTCGGTGCCCTTCCCAGAGAGCGGATCTTCTTGGATGCTCGGACTTGCGAGTATTTGCGTGCTGAGATGGAGGGGAAGTCGAGTTCGTGGTAGAGGATTCTGTGACCGTAGTCGTGTTGCATGAAGCGGAAAGGACGGGTGTCGGTGCCGGCTCCTAAAGAGACTATTTGTAATGTCTGATTGTCAGAGATAGTATGAAGGACGTTGCGGATGAGGCGGTCGATGGCTGTTGTGCGGACGTATGTTCCTATTTCAAGTATTAGCTACCAACCTCTCCACAGCAAGGCCCAGGGGGAGACCGAACACACCTCTATTTATAATAGGCTGCTTAATGACTGGCCCCATCTGCCCCGGCTTCATAGCCCCAAACTCATACGCGAAATCATCCTTTAGAAACGTCATTGCGACAGCGCTTAGTCGGGACCCATTCGCATCCGTATCCGTTTCCTGCACCAAGCGATCCTTCTCCTTTTGCGCAACTTTGTTGCCCAATATCCCATCTACATCCACAAGACTGGCAGGATTACCTGCTGCGGCGAGTCCATATCGTCCTCCTCCGCGCAGCCGTGGGCCACGACCACGGGCGCGACCTCGTGTGCCTGTTGGGGGAAAGCTCAGGAGATTTGGGATTTCTGGGGCCGGGTTTGGTGCTGCCATTGTGGCTGAGCTTGAAGTAAACTGATTCTTAGAATAAGCGACAGGTCGCGAGGTATAAAAGAAAGAAACTAAAGTGTATCGCTGGTGTCGGTGTCGAGGTGAGTTGGTACAAGCTCTAGGCTACGATGCAATCTGGGGAAGCTTATCGATAAGGGGGTGGGATGTGATATCACTGATAAGAGCTCACTCAGAGCTACTCGTACCTTGCCTGCTGTTTTAGCGACACCAGTTGTCTTGGTAGTTAGCTACTTTACCCAGCTGTTTACATGCCGCGGAGATGACCTTTCGCTGCAAATTTCTTTCTAAGGATAAACGGCAATACGAGCCAATTAAAATCTCAAGAAGCCATTCAAAGAGTTTTATGGTGTCCGTTGTGGATTTCTGGGATATCAATGCTAACCAGCTAGGTTGTCGGAAAGCTAATTGAAGAGCCTTGAATAAAATGATTCAAATGACCTACGGGTCTAGATTGAGAATATGGTCACAAGAGCTCGTCGACGTAAGTATAACAACCATCTCTCCGGCCACTCCATGAATGGCACCTTGACCTAACACTCTAAGATCCCTCTACACTTCCTCCCTCTCCGCCGGCCTCCTCCCTACGCACGCACATCTTCCAATCCTCGCGCCCATAGCCACACTTTGGTATGCAATCAACACATCATCAATCGTTCCATTTCCCTTCTCCTCAATCAGATTGGTGGACTGACTTGATTCATCTTCCCCCTCGCCATCCCCAGTGGAAGGAAAGGCTCACAGATCCAGCCGCCGCCCTCTCAACATTTCGCGAGCTACGAGTATCTTCAAGGCCCACGCGCGCCGGGTCTCCTCTTTTCAAACCCTAGCAATTGAGCAATAGTGGCTGGTGGTATGAGGTTGTGGAAATAGCAGCTGACTATTCGAAGACCGTACCGCTGAATACTTTCTGGCGTGCTGATGTGATTGAATATGATGAAGTGAATTTCTGGGGTAGATCGAGAAGGGAACGGTGTTTGTGTTGGGAGCCCATTGGGAATGCTGTTATTGGTAGGAGTTGTAGTTACTAACTAGCCGCCGGCCTGACATTTCTATATTTCTGAAAGCATGCTGACTCAGACTCCTCCCCGAATATCTTGGTTGATTTTAATAGGCCTAGTCCGGACCTGCTGCATAGAGCTACTCGACGTTTACCCCAAAAACTCATACGAACTCAACTAAAGAATCGTGAATGCACACCTTGTAACCAAGCTCTGCTTGAGAAGACACTCACGCTCCAAAGTGAGACCAAACAATTGACACGGAGAGCTGTTCATACGGCAACGAAGCTACGGCAGTACCACATCCCTACATAGCTTACAACTTCAAAACGCCATCGTCTGACTTGGTGACACTGGATTTTCGTGTTGTGTTGGGGACCCCGAACATGGAGCCTGGCTTTGACTGAGGCTGAGCTGGCAATGCGGAATCTGGGAAGGGGGAGGGTTGAACACGGAAGAGGCTATGTAGGAGATTTGGTATGTATTAATAGCTTCTTGTTTTATTTTCTTGTCGGCGAGTTGAACTGACGTGATGAGCGACGGCGTGTTGGAAGGGTTTCATTCTCTGCTGGCGTGGAGAGGACGCACGTGGGCTTTTCATTTTTAAAGGGAAAATAATCTTTTTTGAAAGGCCATGTAATATTTGCAAGAGGGCTTCTAATAGTTAGATTTATAGAATAAAGCCACTTCTCGGGGTTGGAGCTGCTGGATTTGGCAGGGCGCGGTTGCTGCTTTACGCACCCTTTACCTCCACGCTAAACCCAAATGCACGTGATCACAGATCGCATCACAGCCCCATGTCGGGTTACCCTTCAAACGGTTCCTGGTTCCTGGTCCCTGTGGTCTACTTTCTGCTTTCCGTGTCTCTCTTTTCTGCTAGCCCCAAGGTACCACCCACTGGCTATCATGATCATGAGGGTCACCACACGATGGACCACGCGGTCGCTCGGACTGGCCACTTGTTTAAATACCTTGCTATCCCGTGGCCTACATCGAGCACCACCTACCTCTTCCCCAAAGCGTGCCCTCTCACGCCGTCGAACAAGTCAGCCTGATACGTTTTTGTCTGCTGAAGGCAGGCCCCCGCGACTCAGCATTCGGAACTCTGCGTTCATCTCATTATCCCAGGTCTATCGCTGAGTCGCCCATCATGTCCACAGGAATGGGCAACCGGCAACTGCCTACTCCGAAGCAGAACATGATAAGCTTCGTCACCAAACGGACGAGACAAGCTCAACAGCCAAAGAAGCCTAAGCGTACCGCCGAGGACTACCTGGTTATGGGACGAGAGCTTAGCACCAAATCTCAGAAACCCAAGGATGCCGAAGCCACGAAAGAGAATGTCCGAGGCATATGGCGCAAGTGGTCCAAGTAAGTCGACAACGTCCCCTTCAATGCTCCTATCACTTACTCGTGATAAGGTTCTGCGCTTTTCAGGGTGCAGACGACGTGCGAGGAGCTATTCAACAATGCGATAAAGCGAAGACCATGTTGTTCCTATGCTTCATCTGCGAGAATTGTAAAGTTAAGGCGTTCAACTCTGTCCACCAGTATCTGCTGCAGTTCAAACAACTCTATAATCGGGTCAATGGGCGTCACATGGATACAAACGATGCAAAAGAGGTGTTCAAGGTATGCTTTTATATTCATTGTTACTTATGGAAGACATGACACTGACACCGTTCTTGTAGTATCTAGATACGACCTTGGCAGACGAATTCAAACTCAGACGGACGATGAAGGCCAAACCAGTGTTGGGAGCAGACGATATCCTCCTCCTCCTCACTCACCTCTGGGCTCGGGATACCTCCGTATTTCCGACTGAGGACCAACGGTTAACGACCGCCACTATAATGCTCCTGTCTATCTATACAGGTTGTCGACCTGCTGAGCTGGTTGACGCCTTAAAGCGTGCAGGCGGAAAGACTACCTCTCGCAAACGTCCACATACAGAAGTCTGGGATACCGATAATGACTTGGATGAAGATGAGTGTGTAGATGAGGGAGAGGGATTAGATGAGCCGAATTATCAAGGGCGAGCGCCATGGGATAATAAAAACGATTCTGAATATGACGATGATTACTTCGACCCTGACACTGTGGAACGGAAATATAAGAGTTTATGCTACGAGGACATCCGTCTCTGGATTGTTCGGAACCCTACACAGGGAGAACGAGACCTCCTAGGCATGGAGATCACTTTCTCCCATCACAAAGGTGCTGATAGGAAACCGAAACCGTATGTCCTTCCACTATGCCTCTGCCTTGTCCCAACTAACTTCACGACTGTAGCACGACTTTCCTCTTTCATGAAGAAGCTCTTCCCATACTCTGCCCTATCAGCCATGTCCTGGCTATCGCAATAAAGGATGGTGCAATTGAGGTTGAAGGCTCGTCGCACGCAGAGCCTTTGTTTACAAGTAATCTGCAGCACCCTACGAAAGCCGTATTGATTCACTGGAAGCCAGAGGTGCTTAAAAGGCCTATATTTCGTCAGGCGGTGCGCTCGTGCGATTTGTTCCGTACGTCGGAGTGGAAGGCTCTACGCTACTTGACCTACGCTTACTACCTTGATCGTCTCGGCTGGGCGACTGGTTTTGAGCAGAAGTTAACGAGCTACTGTTTTCGCAGAGGCACAGGAAACGCTGTTGACGGTAAACTTTTCATGGACCATAGCTTGCTTTAACTGACGATTGCGTAGGGGCTGCGACGACAGCAGTTCGCGACCAGATTCTAAGACACAATCCTCAGACTGGCGTCTTTTGCGGATCATACAACATTGAGAAAGTCAGGTTTATCGTTCAAGATGCAGTGCTAGACCAGCCTACCGATTCTGGCTTCCTCCGGGCCTTTACGCACATGAGTCTCACTTGTGATCCCCGGGCGCCTCAGACAGTGCCGGACGACGTTCGCGATGACCTCCCGCCCAATCCAGAGCTGGTGCAGCTGAAGCTTGAGCAGCAAGAGCTTCGCTTGGAGCTGAAGCGTTTGTACGGACACGCATTTGTTCAGGGTTCAATTGGCACAGAAGCTGGTGAAGAATATCGTCAATTAAATCGACAGATTGCTACAGTAACCAAGACGTTTGAGCGAGAGCTCAAGAGGGAGTACCGCCGAGACTACTTCTACCGTATCCACAACGAAGAACTTGAGAAGATCATTAAGAAGGTCAAAGTCGTGACACCGACTTATGTTGAGCCTGTCGTCAAGCACCAGCTGCCGGAACGGGCCCAGCTTCAAGAAATCATGTGCGACCTTTCTAAGGATCTGAATGCACGTGATATCGTCATACGACGGATTCATGCCATCGACACAATGGTCGCACTATCTCGTCGCCAAGAAGTCCAGTGTCATAAGTCACGGCTGAGCAAATCGTCCTCGGGGTCTCCTCTTGGAGGGTCCCCCGAGATGAAGGAGGAATCACCTGTTCCTGAAACATTTCCTGTGAAGTGCAAGACAACTCAGTGCATATTCTGCATTGGCGACGGTCGACAGAGTTACGACAGACGGATGCGCACCTTCTCTAAACCCGACAAGATGATGGACCACGTTGAGAGGCATTTGGAGAAGAATACTACAGGGACATTTGAATGCAGGCATCCAGTTTGCAAGGCCGAAGGGCTACTTCTTGGCAACATTATCCTTTTCAAGAATCACGTGGAGATGGTGCACGAGATTAAACTTAGAGAAGAAAAATATATATCTTGAACAACATAGCCCTTGTGACATTCTCCGTTCCGAGACCCTTTGTAACCTTTGCCTTCTGCCTTCATTCTGCAAGTATGTTGTAGGTGTAAATACTATGACACCCTTCTAGAGGAATACACCTGATGCGCAACTCCTACATGTTGATTTGATCTTTCAGGTGGTACGCAACCTTCGATCCGAAGCGAACCGATGAGGAAGCCATGAACGTGCCGGCGAAATAAGGTTTGGACACGGCAAATCTGCCACGCCACCAAGGAGAAAATAAATCTATTGTATAAAAAAGACAAAAAAACATACAACAGTGGGTATTCGCTGGTGGTCACCCACCCAACTACTAATCCACCGATCTCAAGGTTAAGTATGGCAGAGCGGACGGGATGCCCAGTTCTCTTGAGTCTATGGTCGTATGTGATAATTACTTGCTTATCGGAAGATAAATACCATATAAACCTTGCTCAGCTCTGGCACTCTAGCTCTAGGGGCTACGATAGCCTGCTTCGCATGCGGATATCTGTTACTTGATCGAGGACCAAGCAGACTTCGGGAGACTAAACCACCGAGAGGACTAGCGTCGGACGCTCTGAGAATAAGCTTGCGAGTCTGAGCTTCAGGTTAAAATTTACGCTCCCTTGCGGCAGTCTCCGTATCTATCCCCGTGCTGCGGCTAAAAGTGATCCGCAATATCATTCCACATGCCTAACTGGTTCCGAGCTCGAGTACCGTAGTAGGCACGGTACCGTAAGAGGCATATGCAGGTGAGAATTGGACCATCAAATCGCTGACCAGACATTGCGATACCAGACTCCGGTAAGAGGTCGATTTGGTACACCCCAGCTACTGACGCAAGCACCTCGCTCAACAACCGTGGCGTACGGTCTGGTGAGAAGTAATCAGCTTCCTGTGGTCTTTCGGGCCTAGCATCACAGGTGCATTCTCGATCGCTGCACCTCAGCTGGTGTTTCACTTCTCGATTGTAGTCCTCTCGCTCCCAGCCTGCATACGCTTTGCTCCAATGACTATACTCTTTGATGTCAAAGATGCAGCCACTGTAGGTGAACCAGTCCTCTACCATTGGGTGGAAGCGAGTCGTCCTTAAGACCAGCGGTCCCTGCGTGTTGTATATAACCGTACCTCCCTCCATTATGATATGCTTGGGTTCGAGGAGAGTCTGGGGGCTGAGGATGTGCTCGAGACAAGTTACATGGTAGTATCGATTGGGCTCTTATGTCCGGTTAGGATCTGCTTCTCAATAAGTGACTTTGGTGCGACTTACGAAGGTGGTGCGACAAATCGCCGGCCCGTCTCCCTGTCAAATCCTTGAGATTGAAACGATAGTCGGACTCGATATTAATGATGCCACTCAAATTCTGCCTATAACATAACAGAACCCGGCAATGACTCCGCCTGCTCGGTGTGCTCTCCAGTACCAGAATGGAGGACCCTGACCGAAGCTCCTCTTCAATGTCGCTCTTATCTGTAGCGACTGGGTCGGAAGGCTTCGCATCGATTTCTTCTGCCCCGGAGGCTTCGAACTGCCAACTTTGTTTAGCCTCTGCCTTTTCCTTTTGTTTAATGCTTCCACCAGGGTTTCAACGACCTCTGCTAGCTTCGGGCTCATTCCTTGATCCCGTGAACTAGCCTACTGGTCAGCGCTCTCATCGGCATGACATCGCTTGTGGCGCTGGTTAGATGCTTCATCCGCCATAGCAAGTGTCGAAGGTCGTTCGAACGACAGCTGAGAGCCGTTGAGGTGAGGAGGACGAGGGTTGCCTTTCCTAGGTAATAACAGAAGCGCTCCACTTTTCATGGCATAGGGACCACCTAGAGGGATGGTCCATCGGCTGGTCCCGA